>Ga0306922_10000541_pt1 | contig 31839 bp, 22 predicted proteins | sample sta12Cox44000082_FD_203758 | JGI IMG/M metagenome (GOLD analysis project Ga0306922, IMG submission 203758) | Lab enrichment of tropical soil microbial communities from Luquillo Experimental Forest, Puerto Rico - statoxic.12C.oxic.44.000.082 (v2)... | ecosystem: Environmental > Terrestrial >... | reverse complement strand
GGCGTTCATGGACGACGAGCCGCCCAGGGTTTTGCCCTTGGGCCAATACATTCGCCGCCCGTTCAGCTCTGGCTGGGGCTCGGTCAGATAGTCCCAGTCGATGGGGCTCCGGAATAGCTGCGTCCACGTCACCGGCATTCTGATGCGCCGGTCGGTGTCTTTTCCGCCCGCCTCGAGCACGAAGACCCGGTTGTGGGGGTCGGCGCTGAGCCGCTCGGCGACCACCGAGCCCGCCGAGCCGGTGCCGACCACCACGTAGTCGGCGACCGCCACCGTGCCGGCCATAACTTCATTCATATCGGTCCTCCGTCCGTACGCGCGGCGTGTGTAGCAAGCCACGATATATTTGTCTGTGCAAGCAAACATAATCCAGTTTGTTGCGTCAAGCAAGTACATTGGGTCTTGTGACCGAGATCGCACCATTGACGCCGCAGGAGGAGGCCGCGTGGCGCGCACTGGCCCGAGCGGTGCTCGTGATACCCCGGGTGCTCGACGCCGAGCTGCTGGAGGCTCAGGGTCTCAACCTGACCGAATACAACGTTCTGATGAACTTGTCCGAGGCCCCTGATCATTCGCTGCGAATGAGTGAGTTGGCGAACTTCATTTCGATCAGCATCAGCGGGCTGACGCGAGCTGTGGAGCGGCTGTCACGCCAAGGGCTCGTTGAGCGGGTTCGGGCCAAGAGCGATGGCCGTGGCCAGATGGCGGTGCTCACGCCCGCAGGCCTGGAGCGGCTGAAGCAGGCATGGCCGATTCATCTGACCGGCGTCCGCCGCCACGTCATGGACCATCTCGAGGGCATGGACCTGGTCGCATTCGCCGAGGCGATCGCCGAGGTGGCGTCGGCCGATGTGGGTCCACCCGTCCGCCGCACGACACTGAGGGCTGGCGGCGGGGGCGGCCGATAGCGATGCGGGATAGCACCACCGACTGGCAGGCGCCAATTGCGGCAACGGTCCCCGAACGGCGGTGACGCCCCTTCATGGGGCGGCCGCCCTATGATCCCGTCCACTCCAGCAGTTTGTCGGCCGGCCACGTGTTGACGATCCGGTCGACGGGCACGCCCACGTCCAGCGCGCGCTGGGCGCCGTAACCGAGGAAGTCCAGCTGACCGGGCGCGTGCGCGTCGGTGTCGATGCTGAACACGCACCCGATCTCGAGTGCCAGCTTGAGCAGACGGGTCGGCGGGTCGCGGCGCTCGGGACGGGAATTGATCTCCACCGCTGTCCCATGGTCACGACAAGCGGAGAACACCGCTTCGGCGTCGAACTTCGATTCGGGCCGGATGCCACGGTCGCCCGCAATCAGCCGGCCGGTGCAGTGGCCCAGCACGTCGGCGTGGCCGTTGGATACCGCGCGCACCATGCGTCGGGTCATCGCCGCGGAATCCATCGACAGTTTCGAGTGCACGCTGGCGACAACGACGTCGAGACGCTCCAGCAGCTCCGGCTCCTGGTCCAGGCTGCCGTCGTCGAGGATGTCGACCTCGATCCCTGTGAGGATGCGCATCGGCGCGAACCGGTCGCGCAACTCGTCGATGACGTCGAGCTGTTTACGCAGCCGCTCCGGCGAGAGCCCATTGGCGATGGTCAGGCGTGGCGAGTGGTCGGTCAATGCGCAGTACTCGTGACCCAGCGCGGCGGCCGTCGCCATCATCTCGTCGATCGGCGCCGACCCGTCCGACCAGTTGGAGTGCAGGTGCAGGTCCCCGCGCAGCGCGAGGCGGACGTCGCCGCCACCGAGATCGGTTGCTTCGGAACGTAATTCGATCAGCTGGTCGGGTTCGCGCCCGGCCCAGGCCTGCGCGATGACCTTCGCGGTTTTGGGCCCGATACCCGGAATCGACTGCCAGCTGTTGGCCTGGCCGTGACGTTCGCGTGCCGCTTCGTCAAGACGTTCGAGGATGTCGGCGGCGTTGCGATACGCCATTACCCGTCGGGGGTCTTGGCCGCTGCGGTCCTTGTAGTAGGCGATCTGGCGCAATGCGGTTACCGGGTCCATAGCTGCCCCACTATGAAGCCGGCGAAAACCACTGAAAAGCCGCCTATTTCGCCGACGATAAGCATTGCCATCGACAGACCGGTTCCGCGCGGCGGATGTTCGAATTGGTTCTCCGTGTCGCGTCGCGCACCGTGCATGATGTAGGACCCGATAGCGGCGACGAAGAAGAACACGGCGACCATCGCCGCGCTCAGGTTGACCCAGGCTGGCCAAGCGCTGAATTCGACGAAGACCGCGATGAGCAGCGTCGCGAACGAGTACAGCAGCGCCGCGCGGTGCGCGATGTCGACGTAGGGATGCGCGCGATGGTCGTCGGCGATCATTATCTGTCGGTACTTCCAAACTCCGAGAACAAGTGCGAGCAGGAAGATCAGCCCGGCCGCCAGCAGGGTGATCTTCGTGTCGATTCCAAGCGCGCTAGTCATCGTCCCGGACGAGTTTAGTTGCGCTTAATAAAGTTGGACTACCGTCGAGTTCATGCGATTCGCCTTCAAAACGTCACCGCAAAACACCACCTGGGCAGACATGCTCGCCGTCTGGCAGGCCGCCGACGATATCGACGTCTACGACTCCGGGTGGACCTTCGACCACTTCTATCCGATCTTCTCCGACAGCGACGGCCCGTGCCTGGAGGGCTGGACGACGCTGACCGCGCTGGCGCAGGCCACCAAGCGGCTGCGGCTGGGCACCCTGGTCACCGGCATCCACTACCGTCATCCCGCGGTGCTGGCCAACATGGCCGCAGCGCTCGACATCATCTCCAACGGACGCCTCGAGCTTGGGATCGGCGCCGGGTGGAACGAAGAGGAGTCGGGCGCCTACGGCATCGAGCTCGGCTCCATCAAAGAACGCTTCGACCGGTTCGAAGAAGCTTGTGAGGTCCTGACCAGCCTGCTCAGCCAAGAGAGCACCGACTTCGACGGCAAGTACTACCAGCTCAAGGGTGCCCGCAACGAGCCCAAAGGCCCGCAACGGCCACACCCGCCTATCTGTATCGGCGGCGGTGGAGAAAAGCGCACACTGCGCATCACCGCCCGGTACGCCCAGCACTGGAACTTCGCCGGCGGTCCGCCTGACTTGTTCGCGCGCAAGCGCGACGTGCTGGCCGCACATTGCGCGGACATCGGACGCGACCCGAAAGAGATCATCCGCTCAGCCCATCTCCGCCTGGACCAAGACCGCGACTACGGGCAGGTCATCGAGGACGCGGCGGGGCTGGCCGCCGAAGGCCTGGACCTGGGCATCGTCTACATCACCCCACCGCACGATCCCGTCGTCCTGGAACCATTGGCCGAGGCGATCCGCGATTCGGGGCTGTGGGACGGGCAACGCTGAGCAAACTAAGGTGCGCGCCGGTTGCGCTCGAACTTGGTGCTTACACCCCGAACAGCAGCAGTTCTTCGGCGGTGATCAGGCGTTCCTGCTTTGCGGGAAACTCGCGGCTCTTCATCGGGTGACGTAGCCATAACCAGGCGATTCGACCCATTTTCGACCGAGGTACTGGGTTGACATGCACAGTGATCACTTCCTGCGATCGGTCGGTTCCAGCTGGCCTCCCCCGTGATTTCTCCGGGATGGGGCCCACAGGGATCTATTAGACAACAACCGGCTGGCAAACGTGGGCAGAAACGCCGAATTGGTTCAAACGTGTTTCCACTGTGACTGGTGTGACTATTGAAGCGGTGCGGCCGTCGGCTTGATGGGTGCCGGCAGCGCCGTCGAACCCATCAAATACCGATCCACGCCCGCCGCCGCGGCCCTGCCCTCAGCTATCGCCCAAACGATCAGTGACTGGCCACGACCCATGTCGCCGGCAACGAAAACCCCGGGAACCGAGGTGTCGAAATCGGCGCCGCGCGCGACGTTGCCTCGGTCGGTGAGCTGCACTTCGAGGTCGGTGAGCAGGCCCGGCTTCTCGGGGCCGACAAATCCCATCGCCAGCAACACCAAGTCGGCGTCGAGTTCGAAGTCGGAACCCTCCACCTTCACGAACTTCCCGTCCTGCATGGTCACCTCGTGAACCTTGAGCGCGGTCACGTGTCCGTCCTTGCCGACGAACTCCTCGGTGTTGACCGAGAACACCCGCTCGCCGCCCTCTTCGTGCGCCGCCGAAACCCGGTACATCAGCGGATAGGTCGGCCACGGGGTGGATTCGGCGCGCCCGTCCGGCGGACGCGGCATGATCTCGAACTGGTGCACCGCGATCGCGCCCTGCCGATGCACCGTGCCCAAGCAGTCGGCCCCGGTGTCACCGCCGCCGATGATGACGACCTTCTTGCCCTTGGCGGTGATCGGCGGCTCCCCGTCCGCGCCCAGGACGTCGTCGCCCTCCTGCACGCGGTTGCCCCACGGCAGGTATTCCATCGCCTGGTGGATCCCATTGAGATCCCGGCCCGGTATAGGCAGGTCGCGCCAGGCGGTGGCGCCGCCGGCCAGTAACACCGCGTCGAAGTCGGCACGCAACTGTCGGGCGGTGATGTCGACCCCGACGTTGACGTTCGGCCGGAATTCGGTGCCTTCGGCGCGCATCTGCTCCAGCCGCCGGTCCAGGACGCGCTTCTCCATCTTGAATTCCGGAATGCCGTAGCGCAGCAGCCCACCGATGCGGTCATCGCGCTCGAAGACGGTCACACTGTGACCGGCGCGGGTCAGCTGCTGAGCGGCGGCCAGGCCCGCGGGCCCCGAACCGACCACGGCGACCGTCTTTCCGGTCAGCTTGTCCGGCGGCCGCGGCACGACAAAGCCTTCCTCGAAGGCGCGATCGATGATCTCCAGCTCGATCTGCTTGATCGTGACCGGGTCCTGGTTGATTCCCAGGACACACGCCGGCTCGCACGGCGCCGGGCACAGCCGGCCGGTGAAGTCCGGGAAGTTGTTGGTGGCGTGCAGCCGTTCGATCGCGTCGCGCCAACGGCCCCGGCGTACCAGGTCGTTCCATTCCGGGATCAGGTTCCCCAGTGGACACCCGTTGTGGCAGAAGGGAATACCGCAATCCATGCAACGGGTTGCCTGGTGGCGCAGGGTCTCTTCGTCGAAGTCCTCGTAGACCTCGTTCCAGTCGCGCAGTCGCAGCGGGACAGGCCGGCGCTGCGGCAATTCCCGATGTGTGAATTTCAGGAAGCCGGCGGGATCAGCCATGCGCGGCCGCCATGATCGCCTTGTCGACGTCGACGCCGTCACGCTCTGCCCTGGCGATCGCCTGCAGCACCTTCTTGTAGTCGCGCGGCATCACCTTGACGAAGTGCCGTTGCAAGTCACGCCAGTCGGCCAGGATCCGCTGGCCGACAGCGGAATCGGTGGCATCGACGTGTGCCTGAATGGTGGCATGCAGATACTCCAAGTCGTCCTCGTCGAGCGTCTCGAGGTCGACCATCTCGGCGTTGAGGTTATTCGGCAACTCGCCCTCCGGGTCGTACACGTAGGCCACGCCGCCGGACATGCCCGCCGCGAAGTTGCGGCCTGTGTGGCCCAGGATGACGACCTTGCCTCCGGTCATGTATTCGCAACCGTGATCGCCGACGCCCTCGACCACGGCGTGGGCGCCGGAGTTGCGGACCGCAAACCGTTCGCCGACAACGCCGCGCAAATAGACCTCCCCGCTAGTGGCGCCGAACAGGATCACGTTGCCGCCGATGATGTTGTCCTCGGCGACGTAGTCCTGCGGCGCGTTGTCCGACGGCCGCACCACGATCCGGCCACCGGAGAGGCCCTTGCCGACGTAGTCGTTGGCGTCGCCGTAGACGCGCAACGTGATGCCCCTGGGCACAAACGCGCCGAAGCTGTTGCCGGCGGACCCGTCGAAGGTGATGTCGATGGTTCCGTCCGGCAAGCCCTGGCCGCCATAGGCTTTCGTCAGCTCGTGCCCGAGCATGGTGCCCACCGTGCGGTTGACGTTGCCGATCGTGGTGGAAAACCGAACCGGTGTGCCGGAGTCCAGCGCCTCGCGGCTCATCACGATCAGCTGCTGATCGAGCGCCTTGTCCAGGCCGTGATCCTGGCGGGAGCTGCAGTACAGGTCTTGGTTCATAAACGCCGACTCCGGCTCGTGCAGCACCGGCGTCAGATCCAGCTTGTGGGCCTTCCAGTGCGCGCGCGCGAGCGTGGTGTCAAGCGCTCCCGCCTGCCCGACGGCCTCGTTGAGGGTCCGGAAGCCCAACTGCGCCATGTATTCCCGCACTTCTTCGGCGATGAACATGAAGAAATTCTCGACGAACTCGGGCTTGCCGGTGAACCGCTCCCGCAGCACCGGGTTCTGGGTGGCGACGCCGACCGGGCAAGTGTCCAGGTGGCATACCCGCATCATGATGCAGCCGGAGACCACCAGCGGTGCGGTGGCGAAGCCGAATTCCTCGGCGCCGAGCAGCGCGGCGATCATCACGTCGCGACCCGTCTTGAGCTGGCCGTCCACCTGAACCACGATGCGGTCGCGTAATCCGTTGAGCAGCAACGTCTGCTGGGTCTCCGCCAACCCCAGTTCCCATGGGGCGCCGGCGTGCTTCATCGAGGTCAACGGGGTGGCTCCGGTGCCGCCGTCGTGTCCGGAGATCAGGACCACGTCGGCGTGCGCTTTGGAAACACCAGCCGCGACCGTCCCCACCCCGTTTTCGGAGACCAGCTTGACGTGCACCCGCGCGGACGGGTTGGCGTTCTTCAGGTCGTGGATCAGTTGTGCCAGATCCTCGATGGAGTAGATGTCGTGGTGCGGCGGTGGCGAGATCAGCCCGACGCCGGGTGTGGAGTGCCGGACCTCGGCAATCCACGGGTACACCTTGTTTCCCGGAAGTTGGCCTCCCTCACCGGGTTTGGCGCCCTGAGCCATCTTGATCTGGAGGTCGGAGCAGTTGGTCAGGTAGTGCGAGGTGACCCCGAACCGGGCGGAGGCGACCTGCTTGATCGCGCTGCGGCGCCAGTCCCCGTTGCGATCGCGCTCGAATCGCTTGACGTCCTCGCCGCCTTCACCGCAGTTGGATCGGCCGCCCAGGCGGTTCATCGCGATGGCCAGCGTCTCGTGCGCCTCCGCCGAGATCGAACCGTAGCTCATCGCACCCGTCGAGAAGCGTTTGACGATTTCGTTGGCGGGCTCGACCTCGTCCAGCGGAATGGGTGGCCGCACATCGCCGCGGAACTTGAGCAGCCCACGCAGCGACGCCATCCGCTCGCTCTGGTCGTCGACGAGACGGCTGTATTCCTTGAAAATCTTGTACTGCCCGGTGCGGGTCGCGTGCTGCAGCTTGAACACCGTCTCCGGGTTGAACAGGTGGTACTCGCCCTCCCGGCGCCACTGATATTCGCCGCCCACCTCCAGTTCACGGTGGGCGCGTTCGTCGGACCGGTCGAGGTAGGCCAGCTTGTGCCGAGCGGCGACGTCGGCGGCGATGTCCTCCAGGGTGATCCCGCCGGTCGGGCAGCTCAGCCCGGCGAAGTATTCGTCGAGCACGTCCTCGGAGATGCCGACCGCCTGGAACAGTTGCGCACCAGTGTAGGAGGCCACCGTCGAAATGCCCATCTTGGACATCACTTTCAGCACGCCCTTACCGGCCGCCTTGACGTAGTTGTTCAGGGCCGTGTTGCGGCTTATCCCGTCCCCGAAACCGTCAAAGACGCCGCGGTCGAGCATGTCCTCGATCGACTCGAACACCAGATACGGGTTGATCGCGGCCGCCCCGAAGCCGATCAGCATCGCCATGTGGTGCACCTCGCGGGCGTCACCGCTTTCGACGACGAGGCCGACGTGGGTGCGCGTCCGGTCGCGCACCAGGTGGTGGTGCACCGCCGAAACCGCGAGCAGCGACGGGATGGGAGCCATCACCTCGTCGGACTCGCGGTCGGACAGGATGATGACCCGGGCGCCGTCGGCGATCGCCGCCGACGCCTGAGCGCGCACCTCCTCCAGCGCCGCGGCCAGCCCGGAGCCGCCCCCGGCGACCGGGTACAGACAACGAACCACCTTGGACCGCATGCCGTGCGGACGCCCGTTGACCTCGTCCTCGGGGTTGAGGTTGATCAGCTTGGCCAGCTCGTAGTTACGCAGGATCGGCTGTTGCAGGACAATCTGGTGGCAGGAGTGCTCGTCGGGATTCAGCAGGTCGCGCTCGCCGCCGGTGGTGCCCTGCAGGCTGGTCACCACCTCCTCGCGGATGGCGTCCAGCGGCGGGTTGGTCACCTGCGCGAACAGCTGCTGGAAGTAGTCGTAGAGCATCCGCGGGCGCTCGGACAACACCGCAACCGGGGTGTCGGTGCCCATCGAGCCGATCGGCTCGGCCCCCGCGCGGACCATCGGCGCCACCAACAGGTTGAGTTCCTCGTAGGTGTAGCCGAACGCCAACTGCCGCTTGACGAGTCGCTCGTGGGGCATCCTGACGTACTTGCCGGCCGGCAGGCCGTCGAGCGGGACCAAGCCCTTGTCGAGCCACTCCTGATAGGGGTGCTCGGCCGCTAGCTCCGCCTTGATTTCCTCGTCGGAGACGATGCGGCCCTGGGCGGTGTCCACCAGGAACATCCGGCCCGGCTGCAGCCGCATTCGGCGGACCACCTTGGCCGGGTCCAGGTCGAGCACGCCGGCCTCGGAGGCCATGACCACTAGGCCGTCGTCGGTGACCCAGATCCGGGAGGGGCGCAAGCCATTTCGGTCGAGAACGGCGCCGATAACGGTGCCGTCGGTGAACGTCATCGACGCCGGGCCGTCCCACGGCTCCATCAGCGAGGCGTGGTACTGATAGAACGCCCGCCGTGCGGGATCCATCGACTCGTGCCGCTCCCAGGCCTCGGGGATCATCATCAACACCGCGTGGGCCAGGCTGCGCCCGCCCAGGTGCAACAGTTCGAGCGCCTCGTCGAAACGCGCGGTGTCGGAAGCGCCCGGCGTGCAGATCGGGAACAACTTCTCGACGTCGTCCTCCGAGCCGAAGATGTCGGTTTTGATCAGCGCCTCGCGGGCCCGCATCCAGTTCTCGTTGCCGGTGACGGTGTTGATCTCACCGTTGTGGGCAATGCGCCGGAATGGATGCGCGAGCGGCCAGGACGGGAAGGTGTTGGTGGAGAACCGGGAGTGCACGATGCCCAGCGCGCTGGTCAGCCGATCGTCTTGCAGGTCAAGGTAAAACGCCCGGAGCTGCGGGGTGGTCAGCATGCCCTTGTAAACGAACGTCTGGCCCGAAAGGCTTGGGAAGTAAACGGTTTCGCGGCCGGGCCCGTCCTGGCCCGGTCCTTTCGTGCCCAGTTCGTGCTCGGCGCGCTTGCGGACCACGTAGGCGCGGCGTTCCAGCGCCATACCGGACGCGCCCGCCATGAACACCTGCCGGAAGGTCGGCATCGCGTCGCGAGACAGCGCACCCAGCGACGAGTCGTCGGTGGGAACGTTTCGCCAGCCCAGCACGTGCAGGCCCTCGGCTTCGGCGATCTTCTCCACCGCGGCGCAGGCCGCCGCGGCGTCTTTGGACGATTGCGGCAAGAACGCGATACCGGTGGCATAGCGGCCGGGAGCCGGCAGCTCGAAATCCACGACCTCCCGAAGGAAGGCGTCCGGGACCTGAATCAGGATGCCCGCGCCGTCACCGCTGCGCGGCTCGGCGCCCTGAGCACCGCGGTGTTCGAGGTTGAGGAGCGCAGTAATCGCCTTGTCGACAATGTCACGGCTGCGGCGGCCGTGCATATCGACGACCATGGCCACCCCGCACGCATCGTGCTCGAACGCGGGGTTGTATAACCCAACGCGCTTGGGCGTCATATGCACCTGACCCTCCACGAGGAAGTTCCACCGGCCCTGTTGGGGCCCTTTCGATCGGCTCCGCCGAGGCCGCACCCGGAGGTTGCGGGCTAAGGCCCCTTCGGCCTTGTCGGTAGGCTGTCCGCCAGGCCGACGTAAATCCGATTAGAGATTCGTCCGTGCAGCGCTGAACGGTGGCCTGGAACCGGTCTCGACAAGTCGTAAAACGATATGACAATACCCGCCTGACATGCCAACTTCGTTAAGTCTAGCCGCTCAGTTGGCGGCACCGTAAATTCGCTGCGGCCGCGGTCGCCACATCCCTCGACTTGCTGTTTCGTGGCTGGTCTCGGCCCTATCGCACCGTCGATCCCGGTGGACCGCCCAGCGCTTCCGTCGCATCCAAAAGTTTGCCGCGATCGCGGCCGGCAGGGCGGCGGCCCTGCCGGGCTCGCCCGCCGAGCGTGCTCAGCGCATGGCCGAAGGCCTCGCGGCCACGCCGCACAAGAATCCCCTGGGTTTGCACGCTACCCGGCAGATTCAGCGGCGACGGGCGTGACCGATACTGGTCGAATACTGGTCCGCATCCGGCGTTGACGGTCGGACCGTGGTGCTCATCACCCGGCATCCGAGGAGCCCATGAACGAGCGCGACGAATTCCTGCGGGACCGTCTGCAACCCGATCACCCCAACCCCCCTGCTGCACGCCCGCCGGGCCCGCCCGTCAGAGATGCCCACACCGCACCCCCGCCTGCTCCCCCCGCTGCTCCACCGGTTGCGGACAGACCCGCTCCGCCGCAGCCGCCAGCGCCCCCACCGCCCCGGCCCGGCCCACCGGGCCCGCCGGCGCCTGCGCAGCGATCCCCGGTGCCGCCCCGGCGGCCGGCTCCCCCTCCCCCGCCTCCGGCTCCCCCGCCTCCGGCTCCTCCTACCCCGCCGCCCGCCCTGCCGCCGCCCGCGGCCTGGCCCCGGCACCCGGATCCTCCCGCGGTCCCGGCACCCGCGCCCTCCGCGCCCACACTTACGGCGCCCACACCCACGGCGGAAATCCCCGAGCGCGGTTGGCGACGCGTCCTTCGGCTGGCCACGTTCGGCCTTGTCAAGCTAGGGCCGTCGGCCGCCCAGCGACAGGAGGCTGAATTCGAAGCGGCCATCCGGGCCATCCTCCACGGCAACTACAAGGTCGGCGTGATGGGCAAGGGCGGCGTGGGCAAAACGTCGGTGGCCGCCAGCATCGGATCGCTATTCGCCGAACTGCGTCAGCAAGACCACGTCGTGGCGATCGATGCCGATACCGCGTTCGGCCGATTGGGCAGCCGGATCGACCCTGGGTGGACTGGCTCGTTCTGGGAACTGACCTCGGACAAGAACCTGCGGTCCTTCACCGACCTGGTCGGGCGTCTCGGCCGCAATTCCGCCGGCTTGCACGTGCTCGGCGGCGAACCGGCGTCCGGCCCGCGCCGGGTGCTCGATCCCGCGATCTACCGCGAAGCCGCGCTGCGGCTCGACCGCCATTTCACGATCTCGGTCATCGATTGTGGCTCGACGATGGACTCTCCGGTCACCCAGGAAGTCCTCCGCGATCTGGATGCGCTGGTCGTGGTGTCCTCGCCGTGGGCGGATGGGGCCTCCGCGGCCGCCCGGACCATGGAATGGCTGTCGGATCAGGGCAGGACGGGTCTGCTGCGCAACACCATCGTGGTGCTCAACGACTCCGACGGCCACGCCGACAAACGCACCCGCGAGTTGCTGGCCCGCGAGTTCGTCGATCACGGCCAGCCGGTGGTCGAGGTGCCCTTCGATCCCCACCTGCGGCCCGGCGGCGTCATCGACGTGAACCGCGAAATGGCCCCGGCAACACGGCGCAGATTTCTCGAGGTGACGGCTACGGTCGCGGGGTATTTCGCGGCGCGACCAGACCGTGCGCGGAACCGCCGCCGCGTCGGCGACGAGCGCTAAGCCTGCGCAGCCCCCGCTCGCGCCGAAGGGTCGGCGACGGCCTCGATCTTGGTCACGAAGCCACCGCGGATCGTGAGCACGATGGCCGCGAAGAGCCGGCGGTCGGCGAAGGCCAGCACCGCCGGTTGCCCGGCGGGACCGCTGACCAGCGTCACTTCCGGCCCGATGTAGCGCAGCAGGTTGGTCGCCACGGCGTCGGGGCCGTGGTTGATCTGTGGCGGCGGAGCCGGGTCGGCCAGGACCGTGCCCACGCCCCAGACCGCCGGATCAAGGACGGCGGTCAACGCCGCGATGTCGCCGTTGGCGCATGCGGTGATGAATTTCTCAGTGACAAGCTGGTGCTCGGCTGAGGCCACGTCGTTCAACTTCGGTTGCGCCGTAGTGAATTTGGCCCGCGCGCGCCGTGCCAGCTGACGGCAGGTGCCGACGGGGCGGCCCACGGTCTCGGCTATCGAGTCGAAGGGAACCCCGAACACGTCGTGCAGCACGAACGCAACCCGCTCAGCGGGGCTGAGCCTGCGCAACACCTCTAGCAGCGCGGTGCGGACCTCGTCGTCGAGGGTGATCCGGTCGGCCGGGTCCAGGCGACCCGACGCCGGCTGCCGGTCCTCGAGATCGGGCGTATCCGGCCTTTCGTAGCGCGCACGGGCCGAACGCACCTGATCGAGGCAGAGGCGGCTCGCCACCACCGTCAGCCAGCCGCGGACATCCTCGATCTCATTCAGCTCGGCGCGTGACAGCCGCAGAAACGTTTCTTGCGCAACGTCTTCCGCGTCGCCGACGTCCCCCAGCATCTGATAGGCGAGATTGACCAGATAGGGGCGGTGGCTTCGCCAGGCCTCGACGATCTGGTCGCTCGGTGACTGCGACAGGTTCATGAATCTTGGACGATTTGCTGCGGCAAAAAGTTACGCGTTTCGGTTGTAACTTTCCCACTTCCGGCGCCGTCCTTGGTTTCAGCGGTGCAGCACTGCAGAAATCTCACGGAAGGAACCATCCCATGACAATCGTCGTAACCGGAGCGACCGGCAACGTCGGGCGCCCTCTCGTCGCCGAGCTTGTCGCCGCGGGCGCCCGAGTGCGGGCGGTCACCCGCACACCCGAGACCGCCGGATTTCCGTCTCGCGTCGAGGTCGTCGGATCGGCGACCGACGCGCTGACGGGCGCCTCGGCGGTATTCCTCAATTCCCGGGCGCTGGGCGAGCAACTGCCCGAGGTGGTGAACCAGTGCCTGCGCGCCGGAGTCAGCAAGCTGGTCGCCCTGTCGGCGATCAACGCCGACGACGACTTCTCGCGGCAGCCGTCACGCTTTCGCGGGGACCGTAACAAGGAGGTCGAACAGCTCGCGGTCGAATCCGGCCTGACGTGGGTGAGCCTGCGCCCCACGGTCTTCGCGACGAACTTCGCCGGGATGTGGTCGGCCCAGACCCGCGCCGGCGACGTGGTGGGCGGGCCGTACGCCGCGGCGTCGTCGGCACCTATCGTCGAGTGCGACATTTCGGCGGTCGCGGCGCGGGCGCTGCTTACCGATGAGCTTGTCGGTCAGCGGATCCCACTGACCGGTCCGCAGGCATTCACCAACTCGGAGCTGGTCGGGGTCGTCGGCGCGGTCCTCGGTCGCAAGCTGCAGTACCGGGAAATTCCGGCGGACCTGGTGCGGCAACGGTTCATCGGTTTGGGATTCGGCGCCGACTTCGCCGACGCCTATATGGCGATGCTCGCCGAGACGCTCGACAAACCCGCCCTCGTCACCCACGACGTGGAGAAGATCCTCGGCCGCCCCGCAACCACTTTCGCGCAGTGGGTTTCGGAGCACCGCGACCTCTTCACCCAAACCGAAGGAGCCTGAGATGTCCGAACCACGTCCCCCGCGCTACCTCAAACCCATGAACAGGGTGATGATGGCCGTCCAGCGGCTGGGGATACCGACGGGCCCCGCCATGGTGCTGACGGTGCCCGGCCGTAAGTCCGGGCGCCCGCGCAGCACCCCGATGACGCCGTTCAAATTTCAGGGCGGCCTCTACGTGGTGGCCGGCTACCCGGGCGCTGACTGGGCGGCGAACGCCCGCGCCGCGGGCGCCGGCACCCTGAGCCGGGGCCGGCGGTGCCGGCAAGTCAGGATCGTCGAGCTGGGCGCCGACGAAGCGCGTCCGGTGCTGCGGGCGTTTTCCACCGAGGTACCGGTCGGAGTCGCTTTCGCGAAGCGCTCGGGGATGGTGCACGACGGAACGGCCGACGAATTCGAGGGACTGGCGGGCCGGGTCGCCGTTTTCCGATTCGAGCCGGCCAGCCGGAATTAGTTACCAGACGATGGCGGCCATGTCGCGGTTGTCCGAACACACGCTGCGCACCGCGGCCTCGATGTCGGCGGCGCTGATGATCTGCAGATCCTCGACCGTCACGGGCTGGCCCGCTCGTTTCTGGGCGACCACTCGGGTATCGCGGAAACCTTCCGCACGTTCGACGACGTTGCGGGCGAACCGGCCGTTCTGCATGGCATCGATGCCGTGGCGCCCACCCGGGGTGGTGTAGTTGCGGATGGTGGTGGCCGCATCCAAAAACATCTCCCGCGCGGCGTCGTCGAGCAGGCTGGCCCGCGGTGTGGCGTAGCGGTGTCCGATCTCGACGATCTCGGCCGGCGAGTAGGACTCGAACCGCAGCTTGCGGTTGAACCGGCCGGCCAAACCCGGGTTGACGGTGAGGAATTGGTCTACCTGATCCTCGTAGCCTGCCCCGATGAAGCAGAAGTCGAACCGGTGCGTTTCCAACGCGACCAGGAGTTGGTTGACGGCCTCCATGCCGATCATGTCCGGTGTGCCGTCCTGGTGGCGTTCGATCAGGGAGTAGAACTCGTCCATGAAAATGATTCGGCCGAGCGACTTTTCGATGAGCTCATTGGTCTTGGGCCCCGATTCGCCGATGTAGTGGCCGCAAAAGTCGGATCGGCGAACCTCTCGGATTTCGGGATGTCGCACGATCCCCATGCCGGCATAGATCTTGCCCAGCGCTTCGGCGGTGGTCGTCTTGCCCGTGCCCGGTGGTCCCACCAGCAGCATGTGGTTGGTCTGCCCCTCGACCGGTAGCCCGTGCTCGACGCGCATCATGCGCACCTCGAGCTGGTCCTCCAGCGCCGACACCGCCTGCTTGACCGCGGCCAGGCCCACTTGTCTGGCGAGCAGCTCCCGGCCCTCGGCCAGCAGCTCGGCGCGCCGCTCCACCGCGTCGTCGTCGTCGAGCTGCTCGCGGCTCTTCGCGGTCGAGGGATCCCACCTGTCGGTGCGGCTGGCGATGGTTTGTTCGTCGGTAACGACCAACTGCAGATTCGCGTCGGCCAGTGCGGCTTTGGCCGCATCGGTCAGCACCCCGTTGATGGTGGCCTTGGACAGCCAGACCTGGGCTCGGTCCTCGTCGTGGAGCTGGCGGTGAACCATGCCCCGCAGGTACGCCAAGTCGGCGACCAACAGCGGAATATCGGCGGGACCGATGGAGGCGGTCAACACTTCGGCGCCGAACCGACCCGATGACGTCTTCTGTCCGATCACGTCCACGCGGTCCAGCCAGTCCAGTGCGACCCGACCCTGCCCGAGATGCGCCGCAGCGTGAGCGGCCAGCGCGCAAATGGACGCCGTCACCGCCGACATGATGATCGCCTGCGGCGGCAGCTCCTCGGCGGCCGTCAACAACACATCCGGCCAGCGCTGCGTGGCGTACATCAGAAACGCCCGGGCCAGTTGATGCCACTGATAGTTGCCCCACGTGTCCAACAGCTCACGGTTGGCCAAAAGCTTGTCGGCCTCGGCGTACTCGCCGGCAAGTGTCAGAGCCGACGACAGCGCCAGCCCCACCTGGGAAGCGTCGGTCACCGTGATAGCGATGTAGGGACCCAGCTGCATCTCGGCGGCCAGCGTCCGGCCGATCCGCGTCGTTTCACGGTGCAACCACTCCCGGTGATAGTTGAGCCGTTTCAGCGATGCCAGGTCGTTGTCGCCGCACGCGATCCGGCCCAGCCAGGCGTCCGCCATCGACGGATCGGCCTCGGTGGCGGAAACGAATTCCGGCAGTGCCGCCGAGCGCCCCTGCCGGTCGCCGGTTGCCATGGCGCGATCGAAATGCTTACGCGCCGTGAGCAAATCACCCATCGTCTACACCATCCTGGACGCACATCGCGTTACGTGGCGACCGACATTGCGACCGACTCAACGTTCACATAGCGCTTCTCTGCGCGGAACATGTCCATCTCAACCAGCCAGTCTTGGCCTGCCGCAGTGACTTTCACCACCGCGCCGCTGACCTGTTCGATGGCAACCTCGAACACATGCCCGTGGCCGTCGGGAAGCGTCGTGCCGGCCGGCGCGATCGTCATGACGGTGGCCGGCCGGGGCGCGGGCGAGATCGCGATGTCCGCGATCTCCGAGCCGCCGCCGGGCCGCACTATGTGCTCGACGACGCTGACGGTGGTGCGCGGCGCGGGCCGTGAGGTACTGACGACGCTCACCGTCGGCATTCGCACGCTGGCCCAGCGCTTGCTGTCGCGGGTGTGCACGCACACCCGCTCGCCGGCGCCGGCGGCGCGAATCACGATCCGCTTGGCGATCGCATCGTCGGCGGCCACGAAGACCCTCGACAGTTCACCCGCGTCGGTAACCGGGATCATCAGTCGGTCGCCGTTGCTCAGCTTGCCCACCAACACACCCGACGGCCCTATCTCGACGATCAGGTGCTCGGGCAACGCGCTACGCCGCAGTCCGCGTAGGCGTGGCCGTGGACCGCACATGTTGGCGGCGGCCGCGGCCGCTTGCTCACCGTTGAGGCGACGCAAGATGACACTCGGCGGGCTCGGCGCCTGCGTGGGTGTGCGCACGGTCAGGGTTGCGGTGCACAGGCCTCCCGGGTAGACCGTCACGTTTTGGATGACCTCATCAACGCGCAGCGTCCATGCCTGCGCGAGCACCTTGGAGGTGATCGCCTCGGCGGGATAGGCATACGTCGTCATCCACCCGGCTTCGCCGCGGATGGCCTTCCACTTCTGCTTCGCACCGGACACCGCGTCCCAGCCGAGCCGACGGTCGAGCTCGATCAAGTCGGTTGCGGTGGCCATCCTCGCGCGCAACCCATGGCAGCGCAACAAGCCGGCGGCCCGCTGCGCCGCCGAAACGGCCGTCGCGCCAACGGTTGTGCGCCACCGCAGCGCATGCGTGTTGTCGATCACCGGAAGCCGCATGATCAGCCACGTTTCGCGCCGGCCCGCATACGGCGGGGTGCCGATCTCGGCGTCGTACACCCGCGGGTAGTCGCCGACATTCCCGCACCGCGACCCGAATGACACGACGCTGATCGAGTCGAGCTCGAGACCCAGCGGGTGCTGCAACATCGGCACCACCTCGACGACGTCGATGACGTTTTCGGTCTCCACGCTCACCGAGCCGGTCACAGTGGTGGCCCGGTGTGCTCGGCCGAGGAGCTGAACCGCCACCACCGCCACACCGTCTTGCACGCGGACGCCGCCGCCGGATCGGTTGCTCGCCACGGTGATTGGGTCACTGAAGCTAATCGGCCGCCGGCCGCGCAGCGCAAGGACGGCCCACGACCACGCCGGCTGCCCCCGCCACGGCACGAACACCAGCGCAACGCCCACCACCACGGCCACCGCGGCGCCGACGTAGCGACCTATCACCCAACTCGCAAGCGCCAGCAAGAAGATCACTACTATGCCGACGACCCGCCGGTTGCTGCCCGCGCTGAACCCGGTCAGCCTCGAACTCATCGCGCCCTCCGGAGCCGCGCCGTGGCCGCCACCACCAGCACGCCTACGACCACGGCCCCGAGGAAGCCGATGGCGATGTTGCGTGCGCGATGATCCGGCGCCGGCGGGGGCGGGGCCGGGGTGATCACCCGGCTCTGCGCTCCCGGGGGCATCCTGTCGCCGGGCGGGATGTTGAACGTCAGCGCGGCGACCGGATCCACCAGGCCGTACCCCACCTTGTTGTCTACGCCGGCCGGCGGATTGTGCGCCGACTGCACAATGCGGTTGATCACCTGATGTGCGCTCAGCTCAGGGTATTTGGCGCGTACCAGCGCCGCGACGCCGCTGACGTAGGCGGCCGAGAAGCTGGTGCCCCAAAACGGCATGTTCTTGTCGCCCGCCCGCGTAGGCGGGTAGGCGTTGACCGGCCCGCCGCCCTGGGGTGACAGACCCATGATGTGGGTTCCGGGCCCCGCCACACCGACCCAGGGGCCGGACATGCTCTTGTCGATCGGGGCGCCGGTGGCGTCGACCCCACCCACCGATAAGACATAGTCGGCGAACCACGACGGCGAGGAGATGAACTTCACCTGATGCCAGTCGCGTGGATCCGACGGATCCAGCGGGTCATACATCGGGTTGTTGTCGCAGCCGCCTTCGCCATCGTTGCCGGAGGCGGCGACGATCACCGTGTCCTTGACGGTCGCGGCGTACCACAGCGCTGCCCCGAGCGTCCTTTGGTCGGTGGACGATACCGCCGGCAGGCATGAGGTCACCGAGATGTTGATCACCTTCGCGCCCATGTTCGCCGCGTGAACCACGGCCCGCGCCAGGGTGTTCAGCGTGCCGGCCTTGACCTTCTCGTCGGAGTTGGGATCGGCCGGCCCGGGGTTGACCGGCTCGAAGGCGCGGGAGGACTGGCGTATCGAGATGATGGTCGCGTGGGGGGCCACACCCACTACCCCGTCGGGGGCTCCGGGCGGGGGCGGCGGCACCGCGGGCTCGTCTTCGGTTTGTGGATCGGGCGGACCATTCGAGGGCGCCATCGCGCCGGCCGCCTCCGGGGGTGGAGGAGGCGGGGGCGGCGGGGGCGGCGGGACGACCTGGGTGATCGTCACCGGAGGAGGAGGCGGGGGCGGCGCCACCGGCGGCGGGAGCTCGACGGGAGGCGGCGGCGCCCCCACGGCCGGCGGCGGCGCGGCCGGCGGGGGGAACGCGGGGGTGGGCGGCATCGGCCGCGGCATCGGCAAAAGCCCTTGCGGCGCAGCGCCAATGATCGCGCCCACCACAGTGCCGTGGGCATCACAATCGGATAGCCCGTCCTCACCCATGATGTAGTCACCGCCGGGGACGGCCGGCAATCGCGGATTCGGCGTAATGCCGGTGTCGATGACCGCCACGGGCACCCCATTGCCGGTGCTGTATTGCCAGGCATGGCTGATGTTGAGCAGATCGAAGCCGGGCGCCATTTGCGACACGTCGGGGGTTTTCACGGTGATCGGCGCCGAGCAGCTGTTCGCGCGCCGCATCGGCTGGTCCGGCCGCGGCGGCCCATCGGGAGGCACTGCCCCCGGATCCACCCTAGGCGGTGAAATAGCTTGGGCCGCGGGTATATTCCCGGCAATCGCGATCAAGCTCAGGGCTGCGATGACCGCGACGGCCCGGGTGCACACCGGTCTCAGTGGCGAAGCCACGTGAACAACCCTCCCAGAGCTGCGGCGGCCGGCAGCAATACGATCATGGCCAACACCTCAAGCCACTCCACCGTCAACCGGATCAGCGGCCTGAACCGGGTCGCAGGCACCAGAAGCGCTGCGGCCAAACCCAATGCGGCGAAGGCCACCACCAGCGCCACCGGCCACACCAGCCCCGCCTCGAGATTTCTCGGCCCGGCCAGCGCGTACTTGACGACGCCGGCGCACACCGCCGCGCATGCCCCGCACACCAGCGCCACGGCCTGGTACTTAGCGGCGAATCCGCGGCCCTGGGTAATGAAAATGCCCACCACGAGACCGGCGACCACCAGCGCCAACCACGCCCAACGACGACCCGGCGTCAGCACCCCCCATACCGCTACCGGCAGCAGGATCGATACCCCGACACACAGTCCCACCTGTACCGCGTTGACCAACCGCGCCGACGCGGCGATCGCGGCCCCCCGGGCGGTGATGTCGGTGAGTTCGTCGTCCTCGTCTTCGGTTTCGTTGGCGCCGACCGGGGACACCGTGTCCACGGGCATCCCCTCGCGGCGGGCAAACAGGTCGCGCCCCGTAATCGATCCGAAGTGCGGAGGCCGCACCCGCGCAACCCAGAGCGCTATCGTCGGCGCCATCCGCACCAGCACAAGCAGTCCGAACAACACGCAGATCGACAGCACCTGCACCGACACCGGCCGAAACATCCGGGCGGCGGCCACCGCGGCCGTGATCCCGCAGACCGTCACCACCGCGGTCACCACGGCGGTCTGCCACCGTTTCTGTGTCGCCATGCTGATCGCGATAGCGCCCAGAATCACCACCACGAGCCCGATCAGCCCATGCGGGGCGCCCAGCGCCCCGGGCGGCGCGCAGCCGCCGGCGACCGCCAGCAAAAGCACTGTGAGCCAAGCGAATCCGCTGAACATATCGCGTCGCTGCGGCCATCCCCAGAACATCACCAATGTCGCTACCGCGAGTAGCGCACCAACCCCGCCCGCAACCGCTGCCGGGATCAGGCTGTCGGAGAACGTGCGTGCCCGCAGCGTCAGCGCCACCACCACGCCCACTGCCATCGCGAGGATCACGATCGCCGTATGCGCGGCCGTCAGCGCCGTCACCGGTGCAAACATTCGATCTCCGCTGTCGCGACCCAACCACTTACCCATGGCCGCCAACGCCGTCGACAACGACTCATATTGCGGTTCAAAGGATTCGCCGTCGACCCGGGGCACCAGCACCAGCGTGTCACCGTCTTGTACGCCGAGCTCGTCGAGGCTCTTGTTGATGTCCAGGCGCACGCCATTGACCTTGTGCAACTCGTAGCTGCCGGGCGGAAGCGCGACACCGTCGAACCCTTTGCGCTTCAAGTCGTCGCTGAGTAGCTCGACCATGCCCTCGAAGAATCCCTCCACCGGCGTTCCGGCGGGGAACACCTGGGAGCACAGGTGCTTGTCGTAGGAAATGTTGACTGCACAGCGCGCCGGGAAGGCGACCTTGTGCGGGGTTGTCACTGCTGCGACCTCTCGGCGCCCGCTTCGGGAACGTATTTGTCGGCCAGTCCTGCGCTGATTTCAAACAGCCGCAAGCGCGACTTTTTCTTCAGCTCGTGGACCGTGTCGATGATCCCGCCTTTTGCCAGGTGGGGGTCGAACGGCATCACCTCCACGGTTGCGCCGACCTTGCTGAACCGCTCGGTCAAATAGGCCAGCGCATCCCTGTCGACCGCACTGTTGGTGTGATTGACAATCACCGTGCTGTGCGACACCAGCTCGTGATAGCCCTGGGCGCTGAGGAAATCGATTGCGCGCAGCACCGGACGCGATCGGTCCGCGGTTATCCCGGAAACGAACACCAAAGTGTCGGTGTTGTCCAACACGGTTTTCATGACGGGGTGTTCGAGGTCGGGGGCCGTGTCGACAACCATGACGTTGTGGGTTCGCCTCAGCCGCGCCAACACTCCGGCGAACATTGCCGGCACCAACGGCCTGGGCTGGTCCGATGTCCGGTTTCCGGCCAACACGTCGAGCCCCACCGCGTTTTGCCCCAGATGCTCCCTGATGTCCGCATAGCCCTGGACGTCGGTGTCGTTGATGATGGCGGTGTAATCGCCGGGCGGCGACTCGTCGATCCGGTCGGCCAGGGTGCCGAAACCCGCAACCGCGTCGATCGCGATCACGTTCGTCGGGCGGCACTCGCGGAAGACACCACCGATGCAGGCGGTCATCGTCGACACACCCACTCCGCCCTTGCCGGAGATCAACGTGATCACGAATTGCCGCCGGATGTGCCGCCGAATACGTTCCCTTAATTCACGGTAATGCCGCTCGCCCGGCGATTCACCGAGATTTATGCTGTGAAACGAAAGATTGTAAATGAATTTTCTCCAGCCCGAACCCGGGGGGATTTTGCGGGGAGCGGCTAAATCGGTAATACGCATCGTATCCGATACCGAATCCCGGTGGCGCACCGCTGGCGGATCCCCCCGCCCAAGCCTGTCTTCGTCAAACATATTAGGGTCATTCCAAGGGGTGGTCACGATCGCGATGCTAACACGATTGGCGATAGGTCGTTTAGGCGATCACTAAGCCGTGAACTGCATTACAAGCGCGTTAGGCTTTGCTATTCCCAAGATTGGTTGTAACGGCATGTTTGCGGCGTTCGTCAGACCACGCGTCGGTAGGAGTACCACTCCTCGCCCGCGGGCAGATTCCGGATGAGCCGCTGCACCGCCGTCCCGATGTCACTGCGCGACCCCGGTGAGACGACCCGGTAGCGATGCCCGCCCGAAGTCACCCCTTCGACGCACAGCCGGCCCGCCGCGGTGTCGATGATCGCTACCGACGACTCCCCGATCGCAAACCGGGCCGTTTTTTCCGGGCCGACACCGGCCTGCACCGCCACGATGGTCCCCGACGCCGAGCGCGCCGGATCGGCGGCCATCATCACGATCTGCAGCTGGTCAACATCCAAGCGCTGCTTGATCAGAAACGATTTCAGGCTGTCGGCGTCGTGCACCGACTCCAACAGCTCTTCGGTGTCCACGGTGACCGGCCTCAGCGGGGCCGCTTCGGCGACCCCGCACAGCCGCTCGACTTGACCCACCACCAGCTCGGCCGCCGCGGCCTCGTCGCCGGCGGTGCCGGACGGGTAAAGACGCACCAGGTCGCCATGGCGTTCCAGGACCACCCACCAGGTGGCGAACCGGCAAATGGCCGCACGGGTCGGCTCGCGGCCCGGCACATTGATGTACATCAGTAGCCCGAGGTCGCGCCGCAGAAGCACGGTCATCCATTCCCGGATCATCGGGTCAGCGTTGCCGGCCTGATCGAGTGCGCCGCAAGCCATCAGCTCGGGGACCACCGGGTGGCGCAGCGCATATTCCGCAGTCTCCAGCTTCGGCAGCAACGGCCGCAGGCCCAACTCGGGGCACAGCTGCTCCACCCCGGTCACCGCCTGCAACACCCACAGTCCGTCGATTGTCGTTGTCAGCACACCGCATTCACCTCAGCCAGCACACCAAAGGTGGGGCACATGCCGGAATCGGTGCCCCACCTTTGTCACAGCCGGTTAGAACAGGCCGGCGATCTGCTGGTCGGTGCCGATTGCCCCGTCGAGCACGTGGCTGGTCGTCTGACCGTGCTGGCGCACCGTGTCGATTAGGCCCTGCAATCCCGACAGCATTTGCATTTGGGCGTCGAAAAAGCCCGTCGCGCCGTGGCCGGCGAAAAACTCCTGGAGCGCATTGGTCTTGTTCGCGACGTCTTCGTGAATTGCGTGGAGTTGGCCCGCGCGGGAACCCACGTCGGTCGCGAAGTCGGCGACGGCTCCGGGGTTATAAGTGATCATGTCGTCCATGGTGAAGTTCCTTTCGAAAGTGAAATGCGGCCAGAGTTGCTAAGCGTTGTGGGAAGCGCCGCCGAACAAGGATTGGAACGCCGTCTGTGAGTCGGCCTCATGCCCTTCCATCAATGCCGCCGCCTGAGTTAGACCCTCAGCCAGGCGTGTGCCGCCCGTAAGCACCTTGTTCAGGTCGTTGGCGACCTCCGCGGCGGTCATGTGGGAGGCGACAACGCCGGCACCCGACCAGGTCGCCGGGTTCATCACGTTCTCTTGGTTGGCCAGGTAGCCCTGGGCGATCGCGATCGCCTGCTCCATGTCGGCCTGGATGTCGTGGCTGGTGCTACGCAGCATTTGCGGTGTCACCCTGATTGTCACGGCGATTTCTCCTTATCCGGTTAGGCGTGTCCCCTGTGAGTCCCCTTTGGTCTGCCGGGGGCATGCGTCGAAGTGTATGGGCGCTATTCAGATGTGTCGATTCACCCGCTGAGCAGGCCGTTTCACACTCTGTCGTCGACGACTCGCACCGTGGCGGGCTGCTCAGACTTGTTGTGGGACCCGCGCTGGCCGCCAGCCGCCGTGCCCACCGGCATGCCGCCGACTGCCGATCCCCCCGGCGTGGTCGTTGTCTGGGGACGCACCGACTCGGCGCCCAGCGCCCCACTGGGGCGCAGACCGACCGGCCGGCCGCTGCTGGCGGGCTCGAAGACGCTGACCGGGCGGGTGAAGCTGGTCGCGGGCATACCTGCGCCGCCAAGTGAAACCCCGCCGCCACCGGCGCCGGCCGCCGCCCCCGGCGCCGCGGAGACCGCGCTGACCGCCGAGACACCCGGCGTCGCCGAGCCCATGCCCAGTGCGCCCGGGTTGGCGAACATGCCCATCATCGACGACAGCGGCTGCATCGCACTCATCGGCGCCTGCATCAGCTGCGAGGGAGCCTGAAACGCCTGCGGAACCGCGCCCAACATCGACTGCACGGGCTGCATGAACGTGCTGAGCTGGCCGCCCATGTCTTGGGCGCCCGATCCCGCCTGACCGGCGCCGGTTGTGCCGGTCTGCACGCCCTGGAAAGCGCTGCGCATTCCGTCGCCGGCGGCCGCATCGGCAGCCGCCTGACCGACGGCCGAGGCCGCCTCCGCCGGGGCCGCCGGCGACGCACCCATGGTGGCCAGCGGCGGTGGGATGGCCAGGCTTTCGGCCAGCCCCGCGAGGATTCCGCCGTAACTGGCGCCGACCATCGAGTTGTTCGGCCACATCACCCCGTAGTACTCGAATTCCAGCGAGCCGATTCGCGGCGTCAACGCCCCGAGCACCCACGGATTGATGTTGTAGTCGGCCGCACACTCGGTGCGGTTCGCGGTGCACTCCGGTTCCGGACGCATGGCGGCATTGGCCGTCTCGTAGGCCGAGACGGCGGCCGCCACCACCGCCGGCTTCACGTCCACCCAGCCGGCCAGCCCGTGCAGCGATGCGTTGAGCATGGTCGCGCTGGCAGCCGAGCCCGCCGAGCCGGTCCCGATCCAGCTCGCCGAAGTCACGGCGGTGTTGATCATCGACGCGGCAGCCGAAGCATGATGACTGGCGCCCACGGCGGTCCAGGCCGCATTGTTCGCCAACATCGTGGCCACGCCGGTCCCGAGCTTAAGCAGAAGGTCGTTCGCTTCGGGAGGGCGCGCCGCCCACCCTGGGTCAGGCATTGGGCGCCGCTACAGCCCGAGCGCCAAGCTGCGCGCCGCCTCGGTCGCGGTGTAGACGCACGACGCGACACCCTGCGTTCCGGCGAACAATCCGCGCTGAAGCGAGTGCTCCTGAACCACACCCAGGTAGGCGCCACCGCACGCGTTGAGCGCCGTGTTGAACAGAGCCGAGTCGGGGTCATTGCCCATTGGCAGCGTGCCGAGCAGTGCCGGCGCGGCCGACGCGGCCGCCGACTCGACTTCGGCGGTGATCGCCGATTCCGCGCCGGCTGACGCCAAGACGGCCTCAGGTTGTACGGTCCAGGACATATTTCCTCCGATTGTCCTTGCAGTCGCATCCGCTGCGAATGACCGGCAGTCTAATGCCCGCCGGCCGACCGCGTGTTCAGTCGAACTTATTCGCCGGTCTCGCCCGGCCTAATTTGTCTTGTGTCAAATGCGTTGCCGGCCTTCGGTCGTCACTCGCAGCGCAGTGATCGCTACAGCCACTCCTGCAACTAATGTCACTTCCTGATTCTGACGAATTTGCGGATTTCGCAGGTTGTCTGGCGATATAGCCATTTGCCCGTCGCGGTCAACCGCTATTCCCCGGCGGCCATGGAAGGTAAGCCGACCAAAATGCCCTCGACATCAGAATCGTCGGTTACCAGCAGTCCCCGTCCGGGGGGTAAAGCCTGGGCGCGAACGAGCCGATTGATCTTGTTTTGCGGATCGTTGTCCATATACAGCTGTGCAACCTTGGCCGAGGTTTGAAACCTCCACCAGGGATCCATCTGCAGAGTCGCCCAGTTGGTGCTGTTGCGCGTTGTGAAAACGTGCAAACCGATCTGTCGGGCGCGTTCCATTAGCTTCCACAGCGCGGCGCCCACCGGCCCCGTCGCCGGGTAACTCTGCGTCTGCGCCGGCCGCAGGTCTTGGACGTCGTCAATGAGGACGAAATGCCGAACCCCTTCCCACGGCTTGAGCGCCCGCAACTCCTCCTGGCTCAAGCCCTTGGGCGGCAGCCGCGACAGCAAGACGTCCTGGGCCAGTTCGTTGATCACTTGGTCGATCTCGTCCTGGTCGTAGGCGTAGGCACGCACATAACCCGGGGCGTGCAAATCCCGCAGTCCGTGCGGTGCGGCCTTGGGGTCGATCAGCGTCAGTTGCGCCTCCTCCGGGCTGAATCGGCTCATCACCGCCTCGCCGATGGCCACCAGCGACAGGCTCTTGCCGCAGCCTTGCCGGCCCAAGATCATCAAACCCGGGCTCTCCGACAGCCGGAGGGGCACCGGACCGAGCTGGTGGCGCTCGCCGATCGCGAACGCGATCGATAGATCGTCGGCCGCGCCACTGCCGGCGGCGTGGGCCTCGAGAATCGCCTTCAATTCCACGCGTTCGGGCAGTCGCTCCAGGACGGCGTGCTTGGTGACGCCGGCGACCTCGGCGATGCGGGCACCGACCTCGGGGGTGTCCACTACCGTGCGGGTGGCCGAATCGACCAACGCGGGAAGTCCGACCAACAACTCGTGTAACGAGTCCGTCAGCCCAAAACCGGGGCGGTTCAACGTTCTTCGCGCCGCCTCGCGGGACTCGATCGCTACCTGCCCCATCTGGCTCTCGCCCGGCTCGGCCAGCCGCAACTGGATTCGTGCGGTGGCATTCTGCAAGAGCTTTTGCCGCTGCCCGTGAATCCAGCCCCCGGCGCTGCACATCACGTGCACCCCGTACTCGGGACCGCGGCTGCTCAACGAGATGATGCGGTCGCCCAGGACCATGTCTTTCGTGTACAGGTCGTCGTAGTCATCGACCACCACGAAGACGTCGCCGAACGGGTCCTTGGGGTCGGTTCCGCCCAGCCCGTCGCTACCCGGTCCGAACCGGCGCTCGCGGAAACCGTCGAGATCGATGTTGGCGCGCCGAAACGCGTCCTCGCGGGCGTCGATCAAAGCGTCCATGCTGCTCAAGATGCGCTCGATGCCCTCTACGTCCTTGGGTGACACGATGTCCGCGATGTGCGGCAGCGATCCGATCTGAGCCATGGTCGCCCCGCCGACGCAAAAGAATGTCACCCGCGAAGGGGTGTACATCATCGCCGCCGAGCACATCAGCGTCATCAAAGTGGTTGTCTTGCCGCGTTGTTTGGCCCCCACCACGATGATGTTGCTGCGCAATGCGTCGACGGAATGCACGATCTGCTTGGATTCTTCGGGAATGTCCATGATGCCCACCGGGAACACCAGACCCGCGTTACGACCGTAGTCGACGTGCCACGGCTTGCCCCGCCATCCGGTCACCAGAGCATCGACGGGCTCGGGGTTCTCCAGCGGTTCCAACCAAGGCCGGCGCGGCGCTCGATGCGGCACCTTATGCAGCGATTCCCGCAACACGTCCACGATCTTCTTCTTCTTGAAACCGTCTTCGTGCAAAAGGAATTCATCGGGCTCATCGTCGGCCGCCGAAGCAGCTTCCAATGCTGCCGCGTCGGCTTCATCCAACGGCTGGTACTGCCAGTTGTAGAGCCGGGGCTGCGTCAGGGTCATGTCGACGGTCCTGACCGTCTGCCGTTTCTTCGGCACCACGAACGGCGCTGACAGATAAAAGCATCGGAACGGCTCCAGGTCACGCGGACCCACCTTCAGTAGCGCGAAACCGTTCTCTTTCGAAGGCAGGTGGTAAGCGGCATCGGTACCGATCACCTCACGGCTGTCATCACCCGACTCGGCGCGCAGTGCGATCCGAAATGCGATGTTGGACTTGACTTTTTGCAGGGATGACAGGTCCAGCCGCTGTCCACCCAACATGAAGAACACGTTGGCGCCGCGGCCCTCCTGACCGATGTGAATGATCAGATTGATCCACTTGTCGTGGTTGGCGAACAGCTCGAGATACTCGTCGACAATTACCAGCAACACCGGCACCGGCGGGAGATCGCGCCCGGCAAGCCGGATCTCCTCGTAGTCGTTCGCGTCACGCGCACCCACCGACGTGAAAAGCTCGTATCGCTGCTTGATTTCACCGTCGATGACTCTGCGCATCCGTTCGGCCAGATGTCGTTCGTCCTTACCGAGGTTCGACAGCGCCGCCACCACGTGCGGGATGCCGAGGATGTCCTGGGCCGCCGATTCGAACTTCATGTCGACGAAGATGACATTGAAGGTCTCCGGCGAATGCGTCAGCGCGATCCCGTACACCAATGACAGGAAGAACTCTGATTTGCCCGAGCCGCTGGTACCGATGACCACCGAGTGAAAACCGAAGCCGCCGAAGTCTTTTGCGCGGATGATGATGTTCTGCAGCTCGCCGTTCGGTTTGGCGCCCACCGGGACCTCCGACCACCGCTCGTCGCCCCTGCCACGCCGCTCCGCCCACAACCGGTCGACATCCAACTCACGGGGATCGCTGATTCCCAGCGAACGGAGCAGCTCGGCCGCTCCACTGGTCGAATCGGCGATCTCACTGCTGCTTGTCGGCGACCACCGCGCCATCGCCCGCGCATACCGGTAAGCCCGCGGGATCGACAGCTGGTCGCCGTGGGCGAAGAACTTGCCGCCCGTGCGCAGCAGCGGTGCCGGGCGGTTGTCGTCATCGACGGCCTCGCCGTTCTGATCGGCTTTCGCCGAGCCGTTCGATGCGCTGTCGAGCACTGCCGCGTTGTGCCGCTCGCTCATCTCGTAGAGCTGGTCCTTGTCGAACCCCACGCCGATTCCGGCGCGAGAGGCGATGCGCAGCACGGTGATTCCCGCCTTGCCGACCTGGCCGACCACGCTCTCCCAAGCCTCGGGGCTGCCGGTGTTGTCATCGACGATCACCCAGTGCGGGCCCAATTCCGCCGCGGGATCTACCTGACCGGTCTCGAGGGTTGAACCGGTAGTGGTGGGGCTGGCCGCCGCGGGCGGCGTCCACTGGCCGCGCTTGCCCTTCATGTGCAGCTCGGCGCCCAGCGCCTCCTCCAGCTCTTCGGGTGTCGCGAACACCAGCCGCCGCCACCCGCAGGCATCGAACAGCTCGTCGTGCAGGTTGTGCGGTAACCACACCATCCAGGACCACAACTCGGGGTTGCGGGTGACGACCATCAACTTCACATCGCGGGGGTTGTGAAACACCGCCAGCGAGCACAGCACCGAACGCATTAGCGACCGCACCCGGTTCAAATCGTCGCCAACGAAGCTGAACCCCGGCGCCGATCGCAGGTTCACCACCTTGGCGATGTCCCGAATCTTGCGCTGCTCCAAGATGAAATCGCGCAGGGCCTGACCGGTGACCGGCTCCAGCTCTTCATCTGACGCGATGTCGGGCCAGGTCACCGACAACACCGAATCCGGGGCGTGCTGCACACCCGTGCCCAGCCGTACCTCCAAGAAGTCGACATCGCCGCGCCCGCGCTCCCACATCCGCGGGCCGCCGATGATGGCCCCCAATCCACGCGGATCGGAATGCACCGCCTCCTGCCACGTGCGCTGGGCACACACCGCGGTCTGGATCTCATCGCGGTTGCCGTCAAGGTCGCGAAGATAACGGCGACGGCCCTTTTCCAGCTCGCCCCAGGTGATCTTGCGGGCCCGCCCAAATCGTCCGGAGAACGCCAGCATGCTGAACGCGCCGATTCCCATCAACGGGAAGAACCCGGTCGACAGGCTGCGCACCCCTGAGACGTAAAGCATGACGATGGTGCCGATCAGCGCGACGATCAGCGCCGGAACGCCGATCATCACCCAGATATTGCGCGGTTCGCGTTCGGGCAGAGCTATCGGCGCATTCGGCGCTACCCGAACGGGTTTCGGCGGCTGGATCTTGACGCGGTTGATGGGAAACGCTCTCTTAGACATTCGGTTAACCTCCCGCCCTCGGCGAGGTCGTCAGCACGGTCACGTGCCCGGTCGCCGGCACCGTGTCGCGCGCCACGAGTGCCGCCTGCTGCGACAACGCCGGCCCCGCAGCAAAAGTCCGCAACAACGGCCAGGGCGCCTGCACCGCGCTGCCCGGATCAAGACCAAGGGCGCGCAGCGTCGAGTCGTCGGCGGCGATGCCGAACCGCACACCGCTGTCCGACACCCAGAACAGTGATTCTCTCGAGTCGCTGGTGATCACACCGCTTGTCGACGTCACGAAGTTCGCCGCTCCCGACAACACCAGAACCTGGTTGGCGACGACCGAGGCCGGGTCGCGGTCGTCGCGCACCAGGCGCACGATCCGGTTGTCCATCGACGACGGCACCGGAAGTCCCCGGCCGTTATAGATCATCACTCGGGCCTGCGGATCCGTCGACGCCTTCTCCCACCCCACGCACGTTGTCGGATTCGCCTCGGAGTCGACGAAATTCAGGCGCTTACTCGGGTAATAGTCGACGGGCAACGAATTCACTTCGGGGATATTTACCAGCACGTCCGGAGTCACCGTCCGCGGTGTCGTCGACCCGTAGGAGTTGGCGCTGCGCATCAGGTCGGCCACGAATCCCCCGACCTTTTGCACGCCGTCGGCGAGCAGCACATAGAACTGGGTGCCGCCGCCGGCCGTTTGGGCCTGCAGCACCGCACCCACCTGAGAGCCCGACAACAACTTCGACGGAGTTCCCGCGTCGGGAACCTTGGGCACGCGCAGCGGCTCGGTCGCCGGCAGCCCGTCAAATAGAGCGCGCGAGATGATCACTGGGACAGTAACTCCGGGGTCAAGTCCCAGGCTCAAGGTGACCGCCCTGTCCGCCGGATCGATCTGCGAGCGCTTGCCACCCCAGATCACGTAGGTCGCGCGCTCGAACGTCACCACCAGCGCGGCGTCTTTGGCCATCGGCGTCGCGCGGCCACCGGCGAGCTGGCCCGCTATCGAAGTCACGACGGGCTTATCCGCGGTGCGCGGGCGCCCCGCCGTATCGCACACCGCCCACGCCGACACGGCGCCCGGATGCACCGCCATCGCCGCCGGCGCGCCCGGAATACCTACCAGGGGTCCGGTCGGGTACTTCGCAATCTCGGCCGGCTTCACCCACGTTGGCTGCCCGGCGGTCCCCGTCGCCAGCCGCGCGGAAGTCAAATTCAGTGCCGGATACAACCGGCCGTCGATGCGCGCGTAGATCGCCCCGGATTCGCGGTCCCCGATGATCGCCGAATCCCCCACCACCCCACTGGGTTTGAGGACGTTGAGCAACACCATCCATCCGGCAGCGATGGCTACCAGGACGATCGACAGCACCAACGCCGCGGTCTGCTTGCGGTCATCGTGTTTCATCCGCACCGAGAAGCGGGTCGTTGCCGCGCGCAGCCGGCGGTTGTAAAAGAGGTGCCCCGAATTCTGGTCGCGGTTCGACAAACTCAATGGCATTGGTCAGTAACCCCTGGGTCCGCGGCGCGGATCGGCCTGCTGAATCCGATCGGCCAAATTCGATGCATCGGCGGCGACGCCGTAGTGTCCCCGAGCGTAATTGATGAAGGCGCAGGCCTGCGCCACCAGATCGTGGATGCTCGCCGACGTCCCCGGCTGGTGATACGCCGCGAACGTCGGTGCGATGAACTGCCACGCGCCCTTGCTCGGCGTGCCCCGAGCGGCGTTGGAATCCCGATCGTTTTCGGCGTTCGCGTCGTAGTTCGATTCGCGGCGAGCCAGCAGATCCATCCCGCGTTCCCACCGGGCGCGCGCGGCGGGATCGTGAATTCCCTTGATGTCCAAGGCCTTACGAATCGCAGCCAATACGGCGGCGCGCCCACTGCCGCCGTGGTCACGTCGCCCGGCGAATGCGTGCGACCGCAGGTACTGCAGCCGCCGCAACCGCAGCGCCAATAACCGCGCCCGCGAACGTGATCGCACAATGTGGCGGTACTGTGCGTGCAAGCGCGCAGCCGTGCGAGCCATCGCCTCACGACGCCCCATCGGCGTATCGGCCGCCGGCATCGCATCGGCCACTGCGGCGTTCAGAATCAGGCGCGTCGCTGTGCTTGCGTCCGAGCGGTCGGCCCGCGCTTGCGCCAGGACGGTATTCAGCGCCCTATCGGTGTCCGCTAGCCGGTGCAGCCTCGCCACCGAGGCACCTGACCGCAGCGCCGCTCTTTCAGGCAGCCGCCGCGCGTTCTTTGCTTGTTCTATCCCATCGGCGCGGGCCTGCACCGGCGCCGGCGTAGCCCCGGCGCCACGACCGGCATCGCCGCCGACGAACAAGCCGTGGGCGCGGGACAAAGCGGCCACTGCTTGCGTCATCAGAGGATCAGTCAACTGTTCCCCCACCGTAAT
>Ga0306922_10000538_pt1 | contig 31877 bp, 36 predicted proteins | sample sta12Cox44000082_FD_203758 | JGI IMG/M metagenome (GOLD analysis project Ga0306922, IMG submission 203758) | Lab enrichment of tropical soil microbial communities from Luquillo Experimental Forest, Puerto Rico - statoxic.12C.oxic.44.000.082 (v2)... | ecosystem: Environmental > Terrestrial >... | reverse complement strand
GGCAGGCGAGCACCATCTTCTCGGGCAGGTCGGCCTTGACCGCGTGCCGGGCGCTTTGCAGCAGGTGCATGCAGGGGCCGAAGCGGTACTTGAAGAAATCCATCAAGGTCGGTTTTTCCGGCATCGCCGGCAGGCGCGGGTCGTCGCCCATCAGGACGCGCGCGTTCGGGTTGTCCTTCATCAGCGCGCCGGCATTCGGCGCCGGGCTCATATCGCCCTCGGCCATGCTGTAGAGGCGCGACTTGATGACGATATAGTCGAGCTCTCGCGCCATCTTGGCTTCGAGCGCATCGGCACGCTCTGACAGGCTCATCGTGTCGTTCACCGCGTATCCTCCTCGATCCTGGGTTTGCACCAAAGCCTAACAGATTGCGGCGCAATCGAGGCATGCGCTTTCGCTACTTCTGCGGTCCATAGAACAGTACCCAGACAGAAAAATCCGCCGAGATATCCTCGAACCCGTGCGCCACATGTGCGGCGCAAAACAGGACGTCCCCCGGGCCAACCGCGGTCACCTCGTCTTCGACCCGGTACCGGCCAGTGCCGGCGGCGACGAAATACAGTTCATCGCGCTGGTGCGGAATCTGCGGGCCGTTCGTGGGTCGTGCGGCGAACCGTACCTCCAGGTCGCCGTCAACGAACACCTCGGCCGATCGACCCGGCGTTCGCGGCAAGCCGAGGGCGGCGGTCAGCGATACAGGGGGTGGCGTGCGATCCATAATTCTTCCTCCCGTCAAGCTCAGGCGATCGGCGCCGAGGCTGGCAGCATGGCGCCGTCGCAGGCGACGATCCGCCCGTCGAACAGCACAAGCTTGCGCGGAGGGTGGGCGGCGACGGCCTCCGGGACGCCGCTCGCCGCAATCGTGAAGAGCGTTGCCGCGCCGCCAACCGCGATGCCGTAATCGGCGATGCCGAGCGCTTTGGCACCAGCGGCGCTGACCAGATCGAAGGCGGTCTCGATTTGGTCGTCACGGCGGAAATCGGCCTTCCACCCGATGATCGCGGCGCGTTCGAGGAGGTCGCCGGTCCCGTAGGGCGACCAGGTATCGCGGATATCGTCGTTCCCGGCGAAGACGAGTACGCCGGCGGCGCGCAGCATCTCTAAGGGCGGCAGAGTGAGACCGCCGGCGCCATGCGTGACGAGCGCGACGCCGGCCTCCACCATCATTTCCGCTGCGGCCGTGGCCTTGCGTTCGGTGATGTCGCCGAGGCAGAAGCCGTGGCTGATCGTGACCTTGCCGCTGAGGCCCAGCGCGCGAGTGCGGGCACAGATCTCCTGGACATTGAAGAGGCCCATCTCGCCCGGCTCGTGCAGGTGGATGTCGAGCCCGACGCCATGCCGTGCGGCGATCGCGAAGATGCCGTCGAGTTGCCCCTTCGGATCGCGGTCGATCTCCAACGGGTCGATGCCGCCGACGAGATCGGCGCCCTCGCGCACCGCCGCGTCGAGCAGGTCGAGGACGCCCGGGCAGCGCATGACGCCGCCTTGTGGAAAGGCGACGATCTGCACGCTTACCCGGCCGCGGTGCCGGTCGCGCGCCGCCAACACGCCGTCGAGTTTCAAAAGGCGGTTTTCGAGATCGATGTCGACATGGGTGCGCAGATGCGCGGTACCGCGCGCGACGCACACCTCGATCAGATTGCTGGCGCGCTCCGCGGTGGAGACCGGCCGATGCGGCAGGATCGTCTTATCCGTCTCGATGCGGCTTATTCGGGTCGGTCCCGCCGCATGCGGCATCCACGGCAGTCCCATCAGGGTCTTGTCGAGATGCATATGCCCATCGACGAGGCCAGGCAGCACCAAATCGCCGTCGATATCGAGGATCGGCACGCGGTTCGACAGCGACGGTGCGGCGCCCTCGCCGATCGTCGCGATCCGCCCGCCGGCGACCCCGATCTCGACCAGCCGCCCGTCGGCGAGCCGGCAACGGGTGAGGAGTGCATCGAGCGCCATGACTGGTTCCTCGCTGAGGTGTGGGTCGGGAAGCCTAGCTCAACGACCCTGCGTCATGAACCGGCGCGCTTCGGGTATCTCAGTTGAAACTTCGGCTATGGGTGGATATTGTTGAAAAAGTCGGAATTTTGCCAAGTGTAACTTACTTTGTGAAATAATTATTCAAACAGTGTAACCTATGCGAATAATTCGTGCGTAGATAAACTGGCCCATGACAGAATATTATTCATGAATTTTCTTCAGAGACTTTTTCAACACAATCGGTGGTAAGCCGACATCCGGGTGTGATGCGAAAATTAAGATTTTCGGGACATCTCTGACAAAATCACCCTCCGGGCTGACCCCATGAGTGGGCCACGATATGGCACGTGCCAAAAAGAACAGTATCGCCCCCATAACAAACATCGCTTGTCTGATGAACAATCTTTTCACAATTACAAGTGTAAGCTGTACGGTACCTAAGGTAACACCTACAAAAAATACTAATATGTAAAAAATTCCAATAATATTTTCAAAAACCCGATGTGATTCCAGTAGACTAATCGGTGTCATATCCGAAAGAATCATTGGAGCATAAAGTAATGTGGTAAGTAGATAAACCAATCCAAAATATGGTACAATTTGTTCACCTATGTAATTTGTTACATTGGTGAGAAAATTTCGTATCGACGACAGAGTTTCTGCTCCCAGGAATTCTGGAGTTATAAGTAAAAATGGAATTGTATCCATTATACCTGTGGTTACTTCCGTATTGATTGACATATTGTTTGTGACCTTGAGAATTTAATTCAGTCTTATGTATCCGCAGCATGTTCTCTGTCTTCGCGGACGGTGACAGCAGAATTATCATTCCCCCCCTTCGAGGGTCGTCGAGTAGTGAACCATCATACACTTTGGCGTCAAAAGGGCGAGAAGGGGTTACGCCGTGCGGAAATCGCATACGTATGTCCGCAATGGGTCGTGAGCGGACCTGTTCGCCGGTCAAATATTCACGGCGGATTTGACCAAGATCAAGGAGAGCCGCCACATGACCGAAGAGCATGCAGGCGCCTGGACACGCGCATCGAGGGTCATCAGGGCCCGGCCCGAGGAGCTCTACGCGGCCTTTCTGGACCGGGGCGCTCTCGTCGACTGGCTCCCTCCGGCGGAGATGACGGGCGAGATCCACCATTTCGACGCGCGGGTCGGGGGGCGGATATCGGATGTCGCTGTTCTACCCGCCGGATGAGCGCGCTTTTCGTGGCAAGACTTCCGACAAAGAGGATGTGGTCAACGTGCGGTTCATGGAGCTGGTGCGTCCACGCAGGATCGTCGAAGCCGTCAGCTTCGTCACTGCCGATCCCGCCTTTCTCGGCGAGATGACGCTCATCGCGACATTCGAAGAGGTGTCCGGCGGAACAGAAGTCACCTTGGTGTTCGAGAACCTGCCACCAGGCCTGCGGGCGAAGGACAACGAGGCCGGTTCGCGCCTCAGTATGGAGCAGCTGGCCCGCCGCTTCGAATCTACAGCCTGACCTTCCGTCATTCCCGCGAAAGCAGATGGGGTTCGGCGTCGCGGCCGTGCTGCGCATGATCTTCTTCAACGAACAGCTGATGGTTCGAAAGATCGCAGGCCTCGGCGCCGCTGGGCTCGCGCTGCTGGCCCTGGCTGTCGGATGATCGAACCCCCCGCCGCTATGCACCGAGGCGGGTATGTTTTCTCGGGTCGCTCCGTATATGCGGAAAGTGGTGCAGCGTTCCGGATGGAACCGCCGGCAATTTGGGAGTTCGAACAATGCGTTATGGACGTCTTGCGGCCGTGGGCCTTTTAGTGGCGAGCGCGATACTCCTGCCGACATCCGAGGCGTCGGCGCGGTGTTGGCACAATGGATGGGGATGGCGCTGCGGCCCGGGCCTGCTTGCTTTGCCATTTGTTGCCGCCGGCGCGGTCGTCGCCGGTGCCGCTGCGGTCGCGACCGCGCCCGTGCGGGCAATCGTCGGGCCGCCGTATTACGCGCCACCGGCCTATTATGCCCCGCCAGGCTACTACTATGCCCCGCCGGGATATTACGCTCCGCCAGCCTACTACTATGGGCCGCCACCAGCGGCGAGCCACTAATGCCGACCGAGGCTGGCGATCACATGGTTCGTATCCCCCCGCGCTCACCGGCAGGTCGAAGATCTTGGCAGCCTCCATCAATGTCTTGTCGAGACTGTAGCTGATCGCAACGCGATGACTATTGGCGACGACGAGGTGGAGACCCTCGCCGGCCCGTAATCTGGTTTCGAACTAGCCGAGATAAACGCTAGGCCAGACCGAAATCATCGGTATTTGGCACGAGAGCGGAGCAGGTTTTTCGCGACGATGGCGAGAGGTCGATGCGCGGCACCTGGCAGGCGGGGTGTTGCGCAACGCCGGCTCGCCCTGTAGCACATCAGGGACTCAAACAAGGGGGACCGACGATGACCTCACGCGTGCCAATGGTGTCGCTGGAGCGGGCCCGCGAACTCGGTGATGCGATGGGGATGGCGGCGCGGCGCACGCAGAGCGAGGCGTTTCGCGTGTTGGCCAATAATCCCGGTGTGGCCAGAGTTGCTTACAGCCAATTGATTCAGCTGCTGGAGAACAACAGATTCGACACGCGGCTGCGCGAGCTGATGATCATGCGGATCGGCTGGGTCACCGGCTCGGCTTTCGAGTGGACGAACCACTGGCGAGTGGCGACCACGGCAGGGATCCCGGCCGAGGATATCCTGGCGGTGCGCGACTGGCGGAACTCCGAGCGGTTGACAGCGCCGGACAAAGCGATCTTGGCCGCCACCGACGAGTGTCTCGCCGGCAAATCCATTTCAGATACGGCCTGGGCCGAGGTGGCGAAACATGTCACCGAGCCGGCGCAGCAGGTGGAATTCATCATCGCGATGGGCAACTGGATGATGTTTTCCCTGTTATTTCGAAACCTGCGCATCCCGCTGGCGGAGGGCGTTATGGTCTGGCCGCCCGATGGGCTGGCCTCCCCGGCGGCGGAAGGATAAGCAGCAGCCGCGAGCCTGCACTGAACGTCAATTAGGCTCTCTCGTACAAACGGCCCTTCTCCGACAGGCTGCGGAAGGTGATCGACCAGCGCGTCACCTCCATCGCGGCGATGCTGTGCTCCCATTGATGCCGCGCCTCGCCGGTCAGATGATAGATCGACCGCGGTGCGAGCAGCGCCGATGCTCGATCGAAACCGCCGGACTTGCGCCGCCGGAACCGCATCGTCGCCGGTGCGCCGAGCGAGATGCCAAGGAGATGCTCGAACACCGGCCGGTCTCGGTGCCACCCAATTCCGGCACCCGGGTCGTAGCGGATCAGCAAGGCCTGGACCAGTTCGTCCGGTTGCAGGCCCGCGAACCGCGCCGCCTTTCCACGAAGCGGCAACAGCCAATCCGGGATCGCCTCGGCCGGGGCGAAGCCGGCATCGTCGAAGTCGTAGCGCCAGCCGTAGGAGGCGGTAAGCCGCTTCCCCAGCCATCCATGGAAACGGAACGGAGAGAGCTCCGCCGCGTCGATCGACGCGATCAACATCCGCTCCTCACCCGACGTGACGAACGCGCCGGCCTGGGACAGCCCGGCGAGGCCGGCCTCACCAAACAGATCGGGTTGCGCAGCGATGAGGTTCATTCCGCGAGGAATTGTTGTCGCGTCAGCTTATGTGGTAAGCCCCTCGCCGCAGGAGGAGAATGTATTTATGGCGGATGAGACGCGCCTACCGGCAGATATCGACGCGCAACCCCTGGTGCAGAACGCGGCGGCCCTGCAGCGAGTGCTGCGCGAGTATCATGACGAGATCGAGCGCGAGCAGCGCATGCCGCCGGCCCTGTTCGAGCAATTGCGCGAAGCGGGCTTCTACAAGATGGTGATCCCGCGCTCGCTGGGCGGGCTGCAGGTCGACCCGCTGACCTATCTGCGCGTCGTCGAGCTGTTGGCCGAGGGTGCCGGCTCGGTCGGCTGGAACCTCGGCAACGGCGGCGTCGGCCAACTGGTCACGCTCGGGCTGCCGGACGAGGGCGTCGACGAAATCTATGAGAAGCGGGCGGACACGGTTATTGCCGGCACCGCGGTTCCGGGCGGCGGGAAGGCGGTGCCAGTGCCGGGCGGCTACCGGGTCAGCGGCCGCTGGCAGTTCGGCAGCGGCTGCCAAGAGGCCAGCTGGATGCTGGGCAGCTTTCAGGTGATCGGCGATGACGGCCAGCCGCGCCGCCACCCGGACGGCGGCTCGCTCTACTGGCGCGGGGTATTCGCGCGCGCCGAAGCGGAGATTGTGCCGGGGAGCTGGGATGTCACGGGTTTGCGCGGCACCGGCAGCTTCGACTGGACGGTCGACGACGTTTTCCTGCCGGAACGGCGCACGATGCCGCAGATCGGCATCCCGCTCGAGAACCAGTGGGCGCGCTGGCCTGGTCTCACCTATCAGCTGCCTGTCCAGTGCTGGGTCGGGCCGCACCATAGCGCCGTCATTACCGGCGTCGCGCAGGCCGGCATCAATGCGCTGATCGAGCTGGCGGGGGGCAAGCAGCCGCGCGGCCGCCCCGTCGGGTTGCTCTGTGATAGCCCGCAGGTGCAGGACGCCGTCGGGCGGGCCGATGCGATCCTCAACGCCGGCCGCGCCTACCGCACCGCGATGATCACCGAGCTATGGAACACACTCGCTTCCGGAAACGAGACGACGCTCGAGCAGCGCGCCCGCTGCCGCTTGGCTTCAACCTACACCGCCGACAGCGCGCGCGAGGCGATGGACCTCGTGTATCGGCACGGCGGCAGTACGTCGTTCAAGCGCGAAAGCCGCCTCGCCGAATGCTGGCGCGACCTGCACACCGTCGGCCAGACCGTCACGCTCGCACCCGAGTGGTACCCGATCGGCGGCCGGGTGTATCTCGGGATGGACCCGGGCCCGCGTCTGCGCTAGCTCGACGCCCGGCCCAGCGGCGTACGCAAACGTGCGCCCTCCTCGATCTCGGCCGCCGCGATCGCCTTGGCAAGCGCGCCGCTCAGCTCCTTGGCCGACTGTAGCGTGAGTTCGACGGCGACCCGCGCGCTGGGCCCCAGCGCCGAGTTCACGAAATCGATCGTGATGGCCTCTTCCAGAAGAGCGTGGTGCGGGTGGTCGTAGGACACCACCGAGTGAGTGAGATCGAACCACCCGTCACCGCCCTTGCCGGCGCCATTCGCCTCGACGATCTCGACGATCGAGGTGCACATATCAGTGTCGATTTGGCCGGCGTTTATTTGGCCAAGTGCTTGCCAAAAAACGCGAATACCTTTTGCCAGCCGTCCAACGCCTGCTCGATGCGATACATCGGCCGGTCGTAGTAGAAGAAGCCGTGCCCGGCGCCGTCGTAGCGGTGAAACTCGTACTGTTTGCCGTGCTTCTTGAGCTCGGCCTCGTGCTGGTCCACCTGCTCCGGGGTCGGCGCACGGTCCTCATTGCCGAAGAGACCGAGCAGAGGACAAGAAAGGTTCCTCGTAAACTCGATCGGAGGGGTTGGCTGCTTCGGCGTCAATTCCTCCTTGCTCATCACCACCCGGCCGCCCCACAGGTCGGCGGCCGCGTCTATGCTCTTGGTATGGCAGGCAAACAAGAAGGTTTGCCGCCCGCCCGAGCAGGTGCCGATGACGCCGACCTTGCCATTGAGATAGGGCTGAGCGCGCAGCCATGCCACCGCACCCTCGGTGTCGCCGATAACTTGAGCATCGGGAACGCCGCCCTCGGCGCGGACCTTGGCGGCGACATCATCGGCTTTGCCTTCGCCGGCCCGGTGATAGAGGTTATGGCTGATCGCCGCATAGCCGTGATGCGCGAACTTGCGGGTCGCCTCGCGGTACCACTCGTCCCAGCCGGGGGCGTGATGAAGGAGCACCATGCCCGGGAAGGGGCCTGCACCCAACGGCCGCGCAACATAGGCCGAGATCGGCTCGTTCTTGTCGCCGTTGATCGAAATGATTTCCGCAATCATGCCTTCGTAAGCCATTAGTCGCTCCCCTCATTGATGCAATAAGTGACAGTCGGCGCTGCTCGGACCATCATCTCGCCTTCGGGCCGCCGGCGCAACAACCGTCGCCCATCACGACTGTGCTGCTTAACCAGTATCGCGAACGGAATCAGGCCCGACCCTCGCCGCGGGGCCTCGCGCGACGACGCGTTAGACCCCTGCCTTTGCGAGTATGACCACCGAAACGCCGCGCGCCGGGGACCTGCCATCCGGGTTGTGATAAGAATGCGGGGTGTTGCCGGGGAAGGCCAGCACGTCGCCGGCATCCAGATCGTGGCGCTGGCCGGCGACGACGATCTCGACCCGGCCTTCGAGGCAGGTGAAGTATTCGCGGGTTCCAGGGAGATGCGGCGTGCCGCGAAGCCTGGCACCGGGCGCGAAATCCATGACGTACAGCATCCCCTCCGGCATCGGCTCAGGGACCAGCGGCCGCTCGGCGATGCCCTGGCCGCGCTGCCGCGAGCCGATTTCTTCGGCGGTCCATTTACGGACTTTGGCGCGCGGCGCGGCGAGCAGCTCGTCTATCGGCACGTCGAGAGCACCTGCCACCTTTACGAGCACGGCGAGGGACGGGTTGGCGTCGCCCGATTCCAGGTTGGCGATCGTCGAACGCGGCAGCGCCGAGGCGGCAGCGAGCGCGTCCTGGGTCAGCCTCCGCGCGTGCCGCAGGCTGATCAGGTTGCGTGCCAAATGCAGCCCGGCTAGCTCGGGTTCATCTGCTTCCTTGTCCATCGTTTTGACTTTCCGCCAACCGGTTGGACACCGAGGTTAGCACGCCGGCGCGCGCCCCCAAGTTCCTCGCATGCAAGCAACAAATCGAATGGAGGAACCGATGGGCGAGCCATACGATAGACAATCGGGCGGACTGCCCTCTCTCGAACCGGCCTTGCGGGTTGCCATCACCGGCGGCACGGCGGGGCTGGGCTTGGCGCTGGTCCGTGAGTTCCACCGTCGCGGCGCCGCGATCGCCTTTGTGGCGCGCGGGCGGGAACGCGTAGAGCGTGTCGCCCGCGAAATCCCCGGGACACACGGCTTCGTCGGCGACTTGGCCCGCAAACATGATATCCATCCCGTCGCCCTGCAGATCACCGGCAGCCTGGGCGGCCTCGATGTCCTCGTCAACAACGCCTCGAGCCTCGGACCTGTCCCGCTCGCCCTGCTTGCCGACACCGAATGCGAGCAGCTCGAACTTGCCCTGGCGACGAACCTCGTCGGGCCCTTCCGCTTGACGAAGGCGCTGCTCGGCGCCCTCTCGGCTTCGGCACGGCAGGGCCGCGGCGCCGTCATCCTCAACATCACCAGCGACGCCGCGATCAATCCCTACCCGCAATGGGGCGCCTATGGCGCCAGCAAGGCCGCGCTCAGCCATCTGAGCCGGATCTGGGATGCCGAGCTGGCGGGTGAAGGGGTGCGCGTCTTCGCCCGCGACCCCGGGGACATGGATACCGAGCTGCACGCGCTCGCGCTGCCGGGATCCGATCCAGCGAGCCTGAAACGCCCGGCAACCGCTGCCCGCGAGCTGGCCGACGCGATTACCGCGGCGCTCCCGAACAGCGACCTGCGCGGCGTCCGCCCGGTCTGAGCTCCAGAGTGCCGACAATGATTGCCGAAAGCCGGCCCGTCCAGCGCCCGCCCGGGGCGCGTCTCCTCGTGATCGACGCCGCGGGGCGCATGCGCCACGTTCCGCGTGCCGATTTGGCTACAATGTTGAGGAGCGGCGATCTGGTGATTGCGAACGACGCCGCAACCCTGCCGGCCAGCCTGCACGGGACCCACATCGCGACCAGCACCGCTATCGAGGTGCGGCTCGCCGGCTGGCCTACCGCCATCCTCGACGATCCTCACCACTTCCATGCCATCGTTTTCGGGGCGGGCGACTACCGTCAGCGCACCGAGGATCGGTCGCCGCCGCCCATTCTGCACCCAGGCGATCGCCTTGCTCTCGGTCCGCTCTCGGTGCGGGTCGAAGCGCTGCTCGGCCACCCTCGGCTCGCGGCTATTCGTTTCGAGGGGCGGCCCGACGCTATCTGGGCCGGCCTGGCAAGCCACGGCAGGCCCATTCAGTATATGCATGTGCCGGCGCCGCTCGCTCTCTGGGACGTGTGGACGCCGATCGCCGGCCCGCCCGTCGCCTTCGAACCGCCTTCCGCCGGTTTTGCGCTGGACTGGCGAAGCCTTGTCGCGATGCGCGCCCGCGGCATTGTCTTCGCGACCTTGACCCATGCCGCTGGCATTTCCTCGACCGGCGATCCGGAGCTCGACAATCTCCTTCCGTTCGACGAGCCTTATTCGATCCCGGCGGCGACCGCCAATGCGATCCGCGCCGCACGTGCCCGGGGCGGCCGCATCGTCGCCATCGGCACCACTGTCGTGCGCGCCCTCGAAGCCGCCGGCGCCCGTGACGGAATCGTACGGGCCGGAAACGGCGTCGCGACCGGACGGATCGGCATCGCGACGAAGCTCCGGGTCGTCGATGCGCTCTTCACCGGCGCGCACGAGCCCGGCACCAGCCACCACGCGCTGTTGGGCGCCTTCCTCGACGAGACGATGCTCCGCAGAATGGATGCCGAGCTCGCAGCAAATCATTACCGAACGCATGAGTTCGGCGATGCCGTGCTCGTCGAACGCGATGTCGGTTCTGGGCGGCTTGCAGACCCTCCCCGTCGCGCCGAAAAAATCGTGTGAATAGGAAATTCGCCAGCCAAGCCGGCCTGTGACACACTCGCCGGCGGGCCCGATTGCTGGAAGGAATGAACCATGGCTGAGGACGAAGCGCTATTTCAGAAAGGCATGCCGATCCGGCGCGAGGTGCTGGGGGCGGAATATGTCGACGCCTCGATGGCGCGGGCGGATGCGTTCATGATGTCGTTCCAGCGGGCGACCACGGCGTGGGCCTGGGGTTGGGCTTGGGGAGACCAGACGCTGGATCGCAAGACGCGCAGCCTAATGAACCTCGCCATGCTGACGGCGTTGAACCGCGCGCCCGAGATCAAGCTGCACGTAAAAGGCGCGCTCAACAACGGCGTCACAGTCGATGAGATCAAGGCGGCGCTGCTGCACGCAACGGCCTATTGCGGGATACCGGCCGGGCTAGACGCCTTCCGGGCTGCGCATGAGGTACTGATCAGCGAGGGTGCGCTGGCGCCGGCGGGTGGCGCCGGCGGGCCGCTGATCGCTTAGGGGACCTCATGGGAACCGCGCCGGCTTGCACGATTTCACGCGGCAGCGCGGCTCGCGGCGTCGTGGTCTGCCACCAGCTCGCGGACGCGCGGGATCAGTTCTTCGCCGTACTGAATAGCGTCTGGCCGGGGATCGTAGCCGCGGATCAAGAGGCTGGTGGCGCCCAGCTTGTAGTATTCGAGCAATGCCTTCGCGACCGTTTCGGGCGTGCCGACGAGCGCCGTCGAGTTTCCTTGCGCCCCCGTCGCGGCGGCGAGCGATGTCCACAAGCAGGTGTCATGTACCTCGGCTGCGGCGGCGGCCTGCAGGAGCCGGTTGGAGCCGACATTCTGCCGTTTCGGCGCGGGAGCGCCACCGCGATTGATGAGCACTCGGTCGAGGATCGCTCTCGCCCGGTCCCAGGCCTCGCCCTCGGTTGCCGCCAGGATCGGGCGGGTTGAAAGGCTGAAGGTCGGGCTGCGGCTGGAGAGGGCCGCCTCCTGTCGCACGCGATCCATGAACAGAGCCGTGTCCTTCAGCGGCTCGCCCCAGAGCATGAAGACATCGACATGCGGGGCGAGCGCCCGGATCGCCGCGTCGGAGCCACCGCCGCCATAGATCGGGATGTGCGGCTGTTGCCGGCAGCGGATTTGCGAATATGTCCCTCGGGTACGATAGAACTCGCCCTCGTGGTCGAACGGCGCCGGCTCGATCCAAGTCCGGCGCAACAGGGACATGTATTCCGCGGAGCGGCGGTAGCGGGCCTCATGGTCGGTCCAGTCGCCGTCCTTGGCCTGGTCGGCATCGCTGCCGCCGGCGATGATGTGCACCGCCAGACGGCCGTCGCTCAGCTGGTCCAGCGTCGCCAACTTGCGGGCGGCGACCGGCGGCGCCACGAAGCCCGGCCGATGCGCCAGGAGGAAACTCAACCGCTCGGTTACCGAGGCGGCGTGCGCGCCGACCAGAAAGCCGTCCGGCGCATCCGAGAAGTAGCCGATCAGCACGCGGTCGAAGCCGGCCCGCTCGTGAATGCGCGCCGTCTCGGCAATCACGCCCGCATCAAACGGGGGTCCCGACGGCGGGATCAGCTCCGACGAGACCCGCGGCGCGATCCAGCCGATTATCTCCACAGGCACAGCGACGCCTTACTGAACTCGAATGGCTCGCCCGTCTCTATGCCGAGCATCAAAACTTCACGGTCGAGGCCCCGTAAATCTCGTCGATGGATTTTGCCAAGGTCGTCTCGAACACCGCATCGCTCATCGAATGCCTGAGGTCTTCCGCCAGGGCTCGCGAAAAGCTCGCGATCACGCCGTGATTGGCGGAGAGGCGTTTGCAGGCGTCGGCTCGCGTATAGCCGCCGGATAGCGCCACGACCCTGGTCACCCGCTTGTGGTTCACCAGCGGCAGATATAAATCCGCGACATCGGGGAGCGTCAGCTTGAACATCACCTGCGGGCCGTTCGGCGCGGCCTCGAGATGCCTGGTTAATTCCGCGAGAAGGATGGCTTCCGCACCGGCTTTGTCCGGGCTCTTGATCGAGACCTCGGGCTCAATGATCGGCATCAGCCCATGCTCGGCGATCTGCGCGGCCGCCTCGAACTGCTGCGCTACCACGGCGGCGATGCCGTCTTTCGAGGGCAGGTTGATCACAGAACGCATCTTGGTGCCGAAGACACCGAGCTTCACTGCCCGGGTGAGAAGGGCATCGAGCTGCGGCATCGGCCTCATCACCTGGACACCGTCTTTCTCGGCCTCGAGCCCCTTGTCGACTTTGACAAAGGGGACGACGCTCCGCTCCTCCCACAGAAATGCCGGAGTGGGCTTTCCTCGCACCTCGCCGTCCATCGTGCCTTCGAACAGGATCGCCGCAATGACCTTCGCTCCGGTGAAGGCCGGCGCGGTCATGATGCGCACGCGCATCTCATGCACGAGCCTGAACATTTCAGCATCGCCACTATAGGCGTTGTCGGGAATGCCGTAGAGGCGCAGCGCGCTGGGCGTCGATCCGCCGCTCTGGTCGAGCGCGGCGATGAAGCCATCTCGCCCAGAGATTTGCACCATCATCTTGTCATTGGCCATGATTATCATCCTCGCGTGAAGCCTTTACGCTCAGGGAAACGCGCCCAACCTCGACTAGTTGCGATCGAGCCAGTGAGTATTGGCATGGCGTTCGAGATCCACGCAATCTTCACCTTCCTTCAGCACGATAGACGTCACCCGCACCGAGTTACCGCGTAGACGGCCGCACTAGGCTTCAGTTGGACATGCGATCGACCGTTTCATCGGTCGATAATACTGCATGAGCGATAAATTGGTAATTGATCATAGCCGCTTGGTGGCCATCGCCCCATACCGGATGTCGAGGTCCTGCGGTTGCGTCCTTGACGACTGCGACCTCAAAGCCGTGCTCGACAAGATCACGCAGATGGGATTCGACGCACATATTCGCCAACATCCCACCAAGGATGATCTTGCTGATCCCGCGTTTGCGCAGTTGCAGAACCAGATCATTGGTCTGCGACCCCCATACTTTGTGCGGGCTGACGACGATCGTCTTTCCATCTTCGATGTAGGGCTTGAAGCGCTCCAGCCAGTCGGCGCCCGAGTTGGGGAAACCCGCCAGATTCAGCGGTCCGCTCCGTGCAAAACTGTGAGTTCCGAACTCGTCGGTCTCGAGCGGCCCGTTAAATTTCCAACCAGTGTCGGTCGGATAAAAGTAATGCGGTGAGATAAACACTTCGTATCCGTTTGCTTTCGCGGCCTTGAAGATCCGTTCCATGTTCCCGATCGTGTTGTTCTCGGTAACGCTCGCGCCGACCGCCCCCCAGTTTTCTCCCTTCTCGCTCAACACGTCGTTTTGCGGATCGATAAACACTACCGCTGTGTCGGTCTTTTGTATGTCCATGGTCATTTTGGTTTCACTCCGTTGCTACAGGACCCCAGGATTGCGGGCTGCAGCCGATCACTACTTAATAAACACCGTACGCCGTCCTTCGTCGATGAAGCGACGATGTCTGACACCTTCGACGGGAAGCCCGTGCAGCGGAGCCTTAGGCTCTGGCCCAATCCCTCCGAATTAAACAGCAATATTCGGATAGCGAGAGGGGCCGGATACGAGGCATCCAAATTCATCCTCGATCCTCGGGATGAAGCGATGCCGAGCCGCCTCCCGTGATCTAAAATTCCGGTCGCCTCTGCGCGGGGGCGCCACCATTCGCTTTGTTCGCGACGCCGGCCGGGGAAATGCGATGCTGCATGCTTACGGGCGATGACCGGCGCGCCGACAATGCCTATCGCATGTGACTCGTGCAGGAGCTGACACCGCCCGGTCAGCAGCTCGATCGGGTTGTTCAACGTTACTGTTGCCAGCGCAGCCATCTGCGCTGGCACCGGAGCTGGGTTCGGAAGCCGAAATTCAACCCGACCCAGTAGCCCTCAGCTGCGCAAGTTTTCGCGCATCGTAGCGCCCATATATTCGATGCGTAAAAGACCGCGGCGTTGCAATTCCGGGGTCAGCATGCGGGCGAATTCCTCCCACATGACGGGCGAGATCGTCGGCGTCAGCACAAACCCGTCGCAGGCTTCCGACTCGAACAGGTCCTGCATGTAGTCGGCGATCATCGCCGGGGTGCCGACCAGCAGGTTGCGCGGCCGGCGGATCACCTCGGCGAAGCTGATGCCTTCGGCGCGCATCGTCTGGCGGATGCGGTCTTCCAAGCCGCCGTGGCCTTGATGGCCCTTGTTGCGCCTGAGCTCGTCCTCGTCCCGAGTTTGGCTGAGATCGGCGCCGAGCATCGCGGAATTCGTCGCCAATACCATCTCGAGCGGCACCAGCGACAATAGATATTCCGCCTTCTCGCGCGCGATTGCCTCGGTCTCACCGAGCACGACCGTCATCGAGGTGCAGATCGCGCAATCATTGGGCGGGCGGCCGAATCGAGCCATCCGCCCCTTGATGTCGGTGTAGAATTCGATCGCGTCTTTCTTGGAGCCCGATGAGCAGAAGATCGCCTCGGCCCAGCGTGCCGCGAAATCACGGCCGCGCGGCGACGAGCCAGCCTGCATCAGCACCGGGCGGCCCTGCGGCGAGCGTGGGATCGTTAGCGGGCCGCGGGTGCGCACATGGCGGCCCTCGTAATCGGCGTAGCGCACCTTTTCCGGGTCGATGAACAACCCACTTTCCTTGTCCATCACCAGCGCGTCTTCCTGCCAGCAGTCCCACAACGCGCAGCACGCCTCGACGACCTCGTCGGCGCGGTCATAGCGGACCTCTTTCGCAGGTAGATCCGCCAATCCGAAATTGCGCGCCTCGAAATCCGTCGTCGACGTCACGACGTTCCAGCAGGCCCGGCCATGCGAGAGATGGTCGAGCGAGGCCAGGACGCGGGCGAGGTGATAGGGATGGTGAAACGTCGTCGAGAGCGTGGCACCGAGGCCCAGATGCCGTGTCGCCCTTGCCATCACCGGCAATACGATCATCGGGTCGAGATAGGAGAGCTGGCCGCCATAGCGCAGATAGGTGTCGAAGCTGCCCTTGTAGATGTCGGGGAGGCCTAACGTGTCGGCGAAGAAACAACCGTCAAAGCGAGCCGCCTCGAGCACCCGCGCCATGTGCTCGTAGCGCTCCGGCTTAAAGATGTCGTCGAGGCCGGCCTCGGGGTGACGCCACGCGCCCGCGAGCTGTGCGGTCGGGCCAGTCTTGACATAGGCCAAGAGATGCATCTTGCGATCGCGCATCGCGGGTTCCTCCTCAAAGACCGCCGATCATCGCCGAACCGCAGCCGTCGGACCGAGCGTTTCCATGAAGCTGATCAAATAGGGCTTCCACACGGCGGCGTAGTAATGGGTAAAATGCCCGTGCGTATTGGTGCTGTAGGGGATCAGCACATAGCGGCCTTCATGGATCTCTTTCATGGCTCGCTCGACCGTTCCTAGTTCGGGCGGGTTGGCGACGTCTTCGACCGTGTTGATCAGCAGCACTTTCGCCCTGATCTTGGGAAGATCGGGTTCGGGGCTATAGTCTTCGATCGACTCGATTGCCCACAACGAGTCGTTGGCGTCACCCTTGGCGGTCCGCGCCACCCGCTCATCATAAAGCTTGTCCGCGGCTGCACGGGTCGGCGCCATTTCCTGGGTGCGCGCGGCGCTCTCGGGCATGAACGATCCCGCAGCCGCGCTGTAGATGTAGTGGGTCGGGTTTTTGTCGTAATTGCCGTTGTTCCAGTCCGGATCGTGACGGATCGCTTCGGCCGCGGCGCGGCGCATGATCCAGTTGCGCCCGCTGATCTCAACCGGCTGGCAGGAAAGCCCGACGATCCCATCCATCATATCGGGATACATCTCGGCCCACATGAAACTATGCATGCAGCCCAGCGAACTGCCGATGACGAGGCGCAGATGAGCGACTTTGAGCCCCTCGTTGACCATCCGGTGCCCGCTGTCGACCATGTCGTGATAGCGGTAGTGCGGGAAGCTACCCTTGAGTCCGTCGGAAGGCTTGCTCGAACCGCCGCGACCGAGTGCGTCGGGGATAATGATGAAGTATCGTCCGGCATCCAAAGGCTGTCCGTTTCCAAACAGTTCGTCGGCCAAAGTTGGTCGCAGCCAATTGGCGCCCGTACCCGTATTGCCCTGCAACAGCAATACGCCGTTGACGATTTCACCGGCGGCATTGCGCTGCGCAGAGCCAAGGATGCGGTAGTGCAGTTTCAGTTGAGAGAGCGTCTCGCCGCTGGCGAATTTGTAGTTCGTGATGATGAAATCGCCCTCCTGGTAGTTGGGCCAGTTGATGTTTTCGGGTTCGGCGAGAGCGGGTGTGGCGATGCCCAGGAGGGCAACTGCAACGACAGCGCGAAGCAATATGACTGAGGCTCCTCCGAGAAGGCTTGCGCAGCATGCTCGTCTGGGAACATAGCCTATAGCGTGCTGGCTCGGCTGGCATTCTGCGTGCTGCGAGCAAGAGGGAACGAAGTGGCAGACGAGCACACCGGGCGACCGCTTGCGCGGTTCGAGGATGGCGCTCTTTTGACGGGCTGCGGCCGCTTTGCGGACGATCTGCCGGTGACCAGCGCGACGCTCTCAATAAACTTTTCCCTGGGTGTGAACCGCGTCACATCTCTCGAGAGAAGCCGCAACTACTCTAACCCTCATGCGCAAATGCAAAGTCCGACTGACAAATGTCGGAGGCCATTGGCGTTGGGAGGTTGCAATGACCGTCAGCAATACTTTTGGCCCGTTTGGGTTTAATCGTTGGACCGCCCACGATACAGACGGCGGCGACGACGCTGCGGACGAGGTTCAGCTCGGAGAAAAAAACACGTTGTCGGGTGGGGATGCGGGAACGCTACCCTAATCGAGAATAGCGCGAATGTGAACATGGCGTTGGCGGTACAAAATTTGGCTACGGGTTCCGGCGTCGTGGGAGTGTACGGGAGGAGCGACGGAGCGGCCGGCGGCGGTATTGGGGTGGCTGGCGCGTGCGATGGCGGTTGGGGTGTCGCAGGGGTAGCCACTCTCCCGACCATCGACCCTCGCGGATTCCCCAATACGGTGGGGGTCTTTGGCGCCGGTGATTGGGTCGGCATCTATGGCCAGAGCCGACCTAAGGAAGGCCAGCTCCCCAGCGCGCTGCCGCCACCCGACCCGAGTACGGGCATTTTTGGCATAGGCGATGTCGCTGGCGTGGAAGGGGATTGTGATGGCACGGGCGCTGGTGTCGTTGGAAAGAGTACGGGAGGAAAAGGCGTCCTCGGAAATAGCGTTTCTGGCGCGGATATCGGGGTCTATGGACAAAGCTTGGCAAGTTTGCCCGACTCACTGGCGATTCTTCCGGGTACCGGAGTTTTCGGAACGGGCGACAATGTTGGCGTTTCTGGTGCAAGCAGGACCGGACGAGGTGGTGTATTCACCACCGGATCACGCAGCGATCCGCCGGTGGCGCAAGCGCAGCTCGTTCCCGTCGAGGTGCCGCCCGCCGATGTCGCCATTAGCGCGCCCCCGAACCGGGACTTTACGCCGCGGCTACCCAAGCTCGGTGCCGCTGGTGACATGCTGGCATTGACTGTGCCGGCGCAGGCGGAAGAGGTTATTGCAAGGCTCTGGTTTTGCGTGAAATCAGGAACTCAGACCGAACCTGCAATCTGGGCCGAGGTACCATACAGCCGAACCATCGCGGGCACCGGCCCTTAAAATCGCCAGTGCCGTGGTTACGCACGAGGGTTGGAATCGGCCGAGACCGATTGTGATTTGCAAACATTGCGGCGACTGGCTTGATCATGATGTCGATCGTATGCCACCGTCGACGGCCTCGCCTATGCCCGATGGGTGGGTAGGTCGCGGGTTGTGGATCAATGTCTTTCGGTGACGAGGATTATCATGTGTCGTAATATTAAAACACTCCATAACTTCAAACCACCCGCAACAGACGAGGAAATCCGAGCATCTTCGCTGCAATTTGTACGAAAGTTGAGTGGTTTTACTAGGCCTTCCAAGGTAAACCAACTCGCCTTCGACCGAGCCGTTGATCAAGTGGCCAGCGCGGCACACGAGTTGCTCGACTCTCTCGTGACCAATGCCCCAGCCCGCTCCCGCGACGTCGAAGCGGCAAAGGCCCGGGCCAGGACAATGGACCGCTTTCGCTCATCCGATACCGGTCGCGTCACCTAGCCGGCCGGGGATAGGATCCGTTGGCCGAGACCGAAACGCAGCCCGGCGCAGGGACCGACGCTAAAATCGAGCGCCCAATCCGTACCGCGGTGCGGCGGACAATCGGTGTCACAGTCGCGTGACCCCTTTAGCACAAGCGCTTTCGAGCATTGGAACGCCGCACTGAACTTAGGGCCGAGGTTCCGGTTGCCACCCTTTCGGCGCTGGCCCATCATAAAGAGACCACACCGGCCCGGAGGATCACGCCATGCAAAACCTCTCGCCGAACCTGCCGCCCGACACGCAGCGCGAGATGCTGCGCCGGATGCTCACCATTCGCCGTTTCGAGGAACGTGCCTCGGCCGACTACCTTGCCGGCAAGATCTACGGCGTCGTGCATTGCTACATCGGTGAGGAGGCGGTCGCCGTCGGCGTCTGCACCGCACTCGATCGCGGCGATCGGATCATCTCCACGCATCGCGGGCACGGCCACTGCATCGCCAAGGGTGCCGACCTCAACCGCATGATGGCCGAGCTCTACGGGCGGCAAACCGGCTATTGCAAAGGCAAAGGCGGCTCGATGCATATCGCCGATTTCGGCATCGGCATGCTCGGCGCCAATGGGATCGTCGCGGGTGGGATCGCGATCGTCACCGGCGCTGGCCTTGCGGCGCAGATGGAAGGCAAGGGAGGGGTCGCTGTCTCCTTCTTCGGGGACGGGGCATCGAATGCGGGCCCCTTCCACGAGTGCCTCAATATCGCGGCGACCTGGAAGTTGCCGATGCTCTACGTATGCGAGAACAACATGTATGCCGCGCAAACCGCAGCCGCTGCGACCCATGCATTGAGCGATGTCGCGGCGCGCGCGGCCGGCTACGGGATTCCTGGTGTCGTCGTCGACGGCAACGACATCTTCGCGGTCTATCAGGCCGCAAACCGCGCTGTGGAGCGGGCACGGTCGGGCGGCGGCCCGAGTTTGATCGAGTGTAAAACCTACCGCTGGCGCGCCCACACGGAGCGCCGGGGGCAGCCCGATCCCCGCGACCAAGGGGAGCGCGAAGCCTGGCAGCGGAGGGATCCGATCGCGCAGCTCGAGCGGCAGCTGAGGGAGCAGGGTGATCTCGAGGACGCCGGGATGGAGGCCATGGAGCGTGAAATCATGACCGCTCTCGAGGCCGCCGTCGCCTTCGCCGAGACCAGCCCATTTCCGACACCCGAGCAGGCGACTGAAGACGCTTTTGCGGCCTAACGCGAGGAGGAGACGATGCGGGAGCTGACCTACAACGAGGCCGCTGTCGAAGCCGTCGCTGAGGAGATGCGGCGCGATCCCAAGATCTTTTACATGTCGACCGACGCAATTGGGCCGCTGCTCAAGGAGTTTGGCGCTGAGCGGGTTAGGGCGACGCCGATCACCGAAGCGGCGCTGACCGGTATGGCGATCGGCGCGGCGGGCTGCGGCTTCCGCCCGATTGTCGACTGGCGGCAAGTGACGTTCTGCTTCGTGGCAATGGACCAGATCGTCAATCAGGCCGCCAAGATCCACTATATGTTCGGCGGTCAGGTGAGCTTCCCGATCCTCTATCGGGCGGCCGTCGGGGGTGGCGGCCAAGTCGCGGCACAACACTCGCAGTCGCCCTATTCGATGTTCATGAATGTGGCCGGCTTGAAGATGTTTCTTCCGTCGACGCCTCACGATATCAAGGGGCTCCTAAAGACCGCGATCCGCGACAACAACCCCGTCATCTCCTTCGAGTCGAGCCGGCTGATGACCCGCAAGGGGCCTGTGCCGGAGGAGGACTACACGATCCCCTTCGGCAAGGCCGACATCAAACGCGAGGGCAATGACGTGACGGTCGTCGCGCTGGCCTGGCTCGTGCACGAGGCGCTCGCCGCAGCCGAAGAGCTCGCGAAGGACGGGATCTCGGTCGAGGTCGTTGATCCGCGCACGCTCGTGCCGCTGGATACCGACACGATCCGCAACTCGGTGCAGAAAACCGGTCGCCTGGTCATCGCCGACGAAGCCGGGCCGACGGCGGGCTTCTCCGCGGAGGTCGCTGCCGTCGCCACCGAGGATGCGACGACGTTCGCGCGGCTAAAGGCCCCGGTGAGGCGAGTTTGTGCGGTGCAGGTGCCAATACCCTACAGCCCCGTCCTCGAAAATCATGTATTCCCGGACCGCAAGCGGATCATGGCCGCGATCCGCGAGGTGCTCCAAGGACGGAGGTCTGCCGAGGCGGCGTAAGCGCGGCGATGATGATCGAGGCGCGGGGACGTCGAGGACACTCGAGTTAGCTGCGAGCGGCGGCTCTCGCATCGATTGGGCCTGTAGCGTCGGAGAATGCCCCGATGCTGATCGATCAACCGGCCGATCGCAGCGCCCCTGCGTGGTGAAAGCGGCTGAGGAAGGCCTGGGTCCGCGGGTTCGTCGGGCGCACCAAGACGTCGCCGGCGGGCCCGTGCTCGGTGATCGCTCCAGCGTCCATGAACAGAACGTGGTCGGCGATGTCGCGGGCGAAAGCCATTTCGTGCGTCACGACGATCATCGTGGTGCCGTCTTCGCCGAGCTGTCGCATGACCGCGAGCACCTCCCCGACCAGCTCGGGATCGAGCGCCGAGGTGACCTCATCGAACAGCATTACTTCTGGAGACATCGCGAGCGCCCTGGCGATCGCGACACGTTGCGCCTGCCCGCCCGAGAGCTCGGCCGGGTAGCTCTGTTCCTTGCCGGCGAGACCGACTTTGGCGAGGAGGCCCCGCCCCAGCTCTGTCGCAGCGCGACGGTCCATGCGTTTTACCGTGACCGGACCCTCCATGACGTTCTGCAGTGCCGTCATGTGTGGGAACAGCTCGAAATGTTGGAACACCATGCCGATGCGCGAGCGGTACGCGGCGAGCTTGCGGCCGGTGAGCGCCTTGCCGCCGCCGCCGAAGCTGAGCTGCTGTGCGCCGACGCGGATAGTCCCCGAGGTCGGTTCCTCGAGCAAGTGGACGCAGCGCAGCAAGGTCGATTTCCCGCAGCCGCTCGGCCCGATCAGCACCACCACCTCGCCTCTGGCGACGCCCAGGGAAACGCCGCGCACAGCTGGTACCGGGCCGTAGTTCTTGACCAGATCGGCGACCTCGATCATCGGACGCTTCCCGTCGTCGTCACCGGTCAACCCGCGCCTCCAGCCTCTTCGCGAACAATGTCAGCGGGTAAAGCATTATGAAATAGATCGCCGCCGCGCTCGTGTAGACCTCGAGGGGGCGATAGGTCTCGGCAGTAATGATCGAGCTCGTATACATAAGGTCGGGCACTGCAACGACGTAGAGAAGCGCGGTGTTCTTCAGCTGGGTGATCGATTGGTTGACGAGCGGGGGAACCATCCGGCGCACCCCCTGCGGCAGCACGATCCGACGCATCAGCTGGGCATAAGTCATGCCGAGCGCGCGGCCCGCCTGCCACTGGCCGCGGCCGATCGACATCACACCGGCACGAAAGATTTCGGTGCAAAACGCGCCCATGTAGAGCGTGAGGCCGAGCCCCGCCGCCAGCCAGGCCGGAAGCGAGAAATTCAGCAGGATCGGCAGAGCATAGTAAAACCATACGATCTGTATCAGAAGCGGCGTGCACCGGAAGATCTCGACGTAGCCCTCGAGCGGCAAGGTGAGCCAGCGCTTTTGGCTGAGCAATGCCAGACCGCAGAAGACGCCGATGACGATGCCGCCCGCGACCGTCGCCACCGAATAGAGGAGTGTGATGCCGATCCCCTGCCACCAGCGGTCGGTATCGGCCAGAACCATCGCTAGGTCCCAGTGATAATGCATAGGGCGTACTCTTCAGCCAAGCCGGGAGCGGCGACCGTAGCCGCCACAGGCCCGTTGCTGGCTCAGAACCGGACGTTCTCCGGAATGCTCGTTGCGCCGGCGCTTTCGAGATACTTCTTGATCCGGCCCTCCGTATAGCCAAGCAGATTGTTCCACTCGGCCCAGGCCTGCAGAAATTTTTGCAGCGTGTTGTTGTCTTCCCGCCGCAAGCCGATGTAGGAGGGCAGATAGACAACCGGCGTCGGCAGCACGAAGTCGCCGAGATCCGGGTTGCGGTTCTTCGCGACGAGCGCCCCGAAGACGGCCGTGACCATTGCATCGGCGCGGCCCGAAGTGACAGCGAGCGCGGTAGAAGCGACGTCGTTCAACTTGACCCGGGTCGCCTTCGGCGCCACCTTCTGTAGGATGACGACGTCCGCCGAGCCGAGCATCGCCGCGATCTTGACTTCCGGTTTGTTGTAATCCTCCCAGGTGCTGGCCCTGAACCCGTTGTGGTTGACTGCGTACCAGTAGAGATTGTAGGCGGGGCCGGCGAAGTCGATCACCAACGCCCGTTTGGGCGTTGCTTGCAGCCCGAACTGGAGGTCGGTCTTGTTGGACTGCAGGTCGAGGACGCAGGTCGCCCAGGTCGTCTCCACGGGGACCGCTTCGACGCCCATTTCCTTGGCGACGTCCTCGACCATTTCGACCAAGAACCCTGTCCACTTGCCGCTCGTCTTGTCGCGATACCAATTAGGCGGGTAGTCGACCGCCCCGTATCGGAGCTTGCCGGTGCGTTTGATCTGGTCCCAGGTCGACTCTGCGGCGGCGGGCACGACCGCCAGCAACACAGCGGCCGCGATCGCGGCGAAGATCGACGGCAGCGACAATTTGGCTCGCATGTACTCTCCCACGCGCGCAGGGTTTCGTTCGTACCCCACTCCCCTTAAGGAGCATCGTATCCGTCGGCGCAAATGCTGCAAGATCCCTGCCATAGCGTTGTTGCCGGCGCCGGACTCAACAAGTGAGATTTAGAGTACGCGCCTTTGTCGTGGGGGATCCGATCCCTCAGTCTCTCTCTTGGGGTGGGCTAAGCGGCCCGCGCCGGCCGGGACGCCGCGGCTTTGACCTAAACCACGCCCCAAAGCGCTCCCGTTCAGAGGCCGGGAAGCTTTGGCGTTTCCTTCCAGGCGGGGCGGGCGCGGATCGTGTCGAGATAGGCGGTGACCCCAGGAAACTCGCCGTAGCTGAAACCGGCCCTGTCGACCACGTTGAGGATCGGACAATAGGCGCAATCCGCCAGGCTGAAGTCGGCGCCCAGAAGCCATCTGTTATTCGCGAGCTGGCCCTCAACGACCCTGATCACGTCGGGCAGAGCCTTTTCCCCGCGTGCGATCGTGGCTTCATCGGGTGTAAGTCCGAGCACCTTCGCACGGATGCGAAGGGCTACTTCGCTCGCCGGTGGCGTAAGATGCCCGGAAAGAAAGAAGAGCCATTTGAGGGCATTCGCCCGCCCTGCCGCGGATGTGGGCCATAGCCTGCCGGTTTTCTCTCCCAAATAGGCGAGAATCGCGTGTGATTCCTACAGCGTGAGGTCGCCATCGACGAGTACCGGAACCCGGCCGAATGGATTAAGTGCCATCAAGGCGGGTTCCCGCTGTTCTCCTTTCGTCAGGTCGACCGGGATCATCTCGCAGTCGAGCCCGAGTTCCAGCAAGGCAAACTTGACCTTCTGCGGATTGGGTGACGGGAAAGGTAGAGCTTCATCGTTTACCTCCTCGACTATCGCCTTCACCTGTTCGAGTCGTCGTCCGCGTGGGCGACGTATTTGCCATAACCTATACCCCAGCATTGTATCTTGGCAGCGGCGTTCGTTAATATGCCGATTTCATTGGTGCGGACGGCGGGACTCGAACCCGCACTCCCTTTCGAGAAGCAGATTTTAAGTCCCGGAGCGTCGAGTTCTGGATAATTCTCGACTAATCGATTCACCAGATAATTCAATTCATTACGTCACGTTGATCGCGGCGACCAAGGCTCCGGATGTCTCGAACGTTCTGTGTCGATCTTGGCAGGATTGCACCGAAATTACACACGATCGTGACAGTGGTTTGCGATGATGTCGGACGGTTACTAAACGGGTCGCCTGCACGCGGGGCGGCCCTGATCATCGAGAGCGAGATGTTCGGGGACCGTCGCACACCGAGGCAATGACGCAACAGGAAGGGTCAGCTCCACCTATCGCGCAGGCAGGCACCGATGTTGACCGGCTCTGCCGGTCGCAGCTCGCTCGCGCGTTAGTCCGCCCGTCAGCGTCTAGCTGGGATCGCGAGTATTCTCACGCTCCAGTGATGTCACATCACCCGGAGTGATATCACTACGTGATGTAACATTCCACTCAAGCGTCGCGCTCGCTGGGTGCAAGGTCGCGGCATACGCCAAGAGTTCGAGAACGCGACGTTTCTGGTCCTCTACAGGCATTCGAGCCAAGGATTGCGGGCCACCATCGCTTTGGTCTTTCGGCTTGCCGAGGGCGCGATCGAGGATCGAATTCGCCGCGACCGCGATCACCCGACGATCGGCGGGGGCGACCTTACTGTGCCATTCAGCCTTTTATGAGGCGCGCCCCTAAGTCGTCTTGGCGGCGAGCAAGTCGCGGATCTCCTCGAGCAGCACCTCGCTCCGCGGCGGCGCGGCAGCCGCCGGCTCCTGATGCAAATGCAAACGGGTGAGCGCCTTGATCAGCCAAAAGACCGCCAGACCAACAATCAGGAACTGCCCCTATGTTTCCCGATAAATCAAATCCTTAGCGATTTGGTGGGACACTTTTTTTCCCGCCATTTCTCGCGCGTTTTCGGAACGACTGTCCCACCACCACGTCGCTGCGAGAGCCAATAAAAAATCCATTTGGGGTGCCTTTGAATTTGCCCGCGAACCGCGAAAACTTACGGCGTTGGCGCTTGGTTCTGCTGTTGCATGCGCTGCATTGCCGCCCGCTGGTCGGAGGTGGCCTGCTGCTCGAACTTGCGCAACGCGTAAGGCGACAGCCGCGCTCGCGGATCTTCGGCAACCTTGAGGCGATAGGCAATTCGCGCTTTTGACATACCGAGATCGGTCATCTGCCGCACCGCTTCGGCCTTGTTGCCGCTGCGAATCAAATCGTTGATCCCCGACATCGCCGCCAGCGTATGCTGCTTGTTCTGCCGCTCGGCATCCAGCATGAGGCCAACTTCCGGGCCGCCCGGCGCACCGCGCGACACGGTGAAGCCGAGGAACGGGGCGACAGTTTGCGCAACATCGCCTTCGCGGACTTGGCCGGAAGCGATCCTTGACAGTGCCGTGAACTGTGTTTCCGGGACTTGCGAGCGCATGAACTCCCAGGCGATACGCCCGATATTGCTGGCGACGCCGCCGACTCCCTTGGCGTCCGGATCATAGACTTGCCGGCTGAAGCCGCGATCATTCATCAACGTGTTGGTGATCGGCCGCGCGAGGATGCCTTCGGCATTGCGCGCCATCTGCAGAGGCTGCTGCAGCCAGCCGACAAATTCCTCCCCGATCTTGCCGATGGGCGTTCGCAGATAAAGTGCCGTGCCGTCACTGGCATAGGTCCAGAGAATGCGCGCCGTCTTGCCGGGCTCGTTTTGCGACAAGGGGCTCAATCCCGCGATCGTGTCGAGAAAGCCGAGCGGGTTGAGCGCATCGAGCGGGTGCTCGCGGATGCGGTCAAGGGTGCGGCTCAACAAGCCAGTGTATTCCTTCTCGACATCGGAGGCCGACTGATCGTGCAGCATCATGCCGAGACCGGTCTGCAATAATGCGTTGAGCCCATAGAACATCCCGACATCGACCGCAAAGGTGCGGATCGCCTTGGCCCGCGCGTAGGACACTGCTTGCGCGCGCCCAACTTCGCCGAGATCGCGGATCAGTTGCCCCTGCACGTCGCGCGGCAACCCCGCAAAAAGATCTTTCATAACGAGTTCGCTCCCCGCGAGCCTGTCGGGCTTTTTGCTCAGCTCAGTTCAGAGCAGCGCAAACGCGTCCTGGCAGTCGACCATCCAGTCGGTTCTGGATTGACCGATTTGCCGCGAGTGAAGCAACGGCGCTAAGGGCGCGCCTTATTCGTACTCGCCCTTTCCCGCACTAATCCAATCATCTCCGCTCCGCGGCGGCCGCCCTGCCGCGTCGGACGGCAAAGCGTTAGACGATGCTGCCATATTTGCGGGCGAATTCGCTATCCGGGTAATGCGTGCAAGCCTGATCTCTGAGCCACGCGGCAGCTTCGGCGAACGTGCTGGCCTTGCCTTCGGCCTTATACCCGTTCAGCGCATCGCCGAGCTTCAGGTCAATTCCGCCATCCCATAACCATGAGATCGAGGTGTTGATCTCGCTCGCGTAGAGATCATCGAGGATTGCCCCGATGTTTCGATCCTGTGTGCTCATCTGCAATTGACCCTCGTAACAAATAGTTAACGACCCTACCTGGCCTTCATGCACCTTGACCTAACAGACGAAGAAGCTGCCGCTCTGATCAAGGAGCTGTCCGACATCATCGAGCGCGATCGGTACCCATTCTCGCCCCGCATCATGATGCTGAAGGCGATCGTCGCCAAGCTGAGGCCGGAGCCGGTTCGTGAGCCCCTGCTGCCGCAAAAGAGGTACGAGCCACCGAGCAAGGGCAGATACCGGCGACGCGGCTAGGCCTCGATCGGGAATGGGGCAAACCCAATTTGCAAGCCCGCCCAGCTCGGATGCGTCAACAGCGCGCCTTTGTGACCACAGCGTGAGCAGCGCGCCGAGCGGCGCAGCACATCGCTCGAGACGTCCGCGCCCCAACGGATGATTAGCGGGGCTAGTGCGATCGGTCGGTAATGTTTGCAGGCGGGGCAGTTAAGCCAGAGCCACGGCGTGCTACGCCGGAGCTGCCCCATCGTAGGAACCGGTGGAAGCGTTTTTGATTGCCTGACCAAGCCAACCGGCCTTGCCATAGTTCCCTATTTGTTCTAACTCTCTATGATCGCGAAAGTCAAACGCCGGCCTGCGCGCTACGCCCTTAGCCCAAGGCGGCTCCCCGGTTGTTCGGCAGAACGCCCAGCTGACCGCATTTTACCTAAAGGAAAACGCGATAAATACCTAGTCGCTAGCGGCGCTCTTGGCTTTTCGTGAACAGCTGCGCACGCCACCATCAATGAACCCCGGCTTTTGTCAGCAGAGATTCCGTTGCTGGGCGGTTGCGCTGTTGCGCCGCTGCGATCCGGATTCCGCCATCAGCACTACGGATAGCAGCAAAAACGGAAGCCTCTTCATTGCCGCTTCAACCTCGTTCAGCGCCTGCTGCCGGAGCGCCCCACCCCTGTGCGCTGCATCGAAGCCTACTATCTCCAGCGAACCCAGTTCAAGCCTCTCACCGAGCGGGACCTCTGTCGGCGCCAAACGAAATTGAAGATTAGCGAGCCAAATTTGCGTTAGCCCCGACAGTGTGGTGAGAGGGGCCGATGAGCAAGCTAGCGCTGGTGTTGATCGGTTTGGCGATGCTGCTCGCCGGCTGCGGTGGTTCGTTGCGGGGAGATGCGAGTGCCGGGCCGAACCCAGGCGGCGGGTTCTACGGCGCGCCGAATATCAACATCGGACGCATCAACCCCTAGGGGGTGCTGGATTGCAGAAGCGCACCGTCCAGGCTCCGCTTAGCAACAGCCGGCTCCGGGGTTGTCGGCCCGAGGGGCCGGTTCGAGAGCATCGCCGAGCGGAAGCTGCGCCGGACAAGAACCGATGTTCATCGGGCCTCCCCAAACCGCAGTGGACCCAGCGGAGCCGGGGAGTACGGAACACCCGTGCTGCTCAGATGACAGTCGAGAAACGCATAGGCCGTCTCGCGCATGCGCTGTGAGAAGCGATGGCCGCCCGGCCAGGTCCTGATTTCGAGCTGACCTTCGGGGAACGCCGACCGCGCGTGATCGAACATCACCTGAGCGCCTCGCGACCATTTGTCGTCCTCCGCTGCGTGTATCAGCAAGGCGCGAGGTGCGACCAGCCGGATCACGTCTTCTACGTCTCCAAGCACGAGGATGCCGGGCACGCAGAATGCCATTTGGATGCCGGCATCTCGTGTGAGGGAATTCCGATAGTTCACGCATCCGCAATTTGAGACGGCCGCGCGAATGCGTTCATCGAATGCGCTGGCCCAGATTGCCATCCGCCCGCCATAGGAGTGGCCGATGAACCCTATGCGGCTCGGATCGACCTCGGGTCGTGTCGCGAGGTAATCGAGCGCAACGCGAACGTCATGGAGAACCTTTCCCAATAGGGTTTGTCCGCGGACAAGGCGACTTGCCAGCTCATAATATTCGGCTTGCCCTGCGATCACGCTCCAGTTGCGTTCCTCGAATGCGGGAGCGTCAGGCGCCATGACGACGTAGCCGCGCTCAGCAAGCTCCGCACCATAAGCTTGCTCCGGGTCGCCCGCGAGGCCGACGACCTCGCTCTTGCCGAGATCGAATTGCCCGGCATGCTGATGATGCGCAATCACAGCCGGCGCCGTCCCACTGGCATTTTTCGGAAGAAGGACAAACGACTTGACGCGCTCCGCTTCTTCCACGGCATACTCAACGATCTGGCGAACGTACGCGCCACAATCCACTGCGCTCAGTACTGTCGGGTTCAGCGGACAGCGCGGAGGGCTTGGGCCGATCAACTTAGCGAGGCTGTCTAGGTTCATGCTTTGATCGTTGGGAGCGCGGACAAGATAGTCAACTTCCGAAAGCCACCCACGACGAACTGCTCGCCCGCACATGCGGAACGACGGTTTCAGATCTTCAGATTAGGAGCCGTCAGTGGTTCTCTTACCCCGGGCGGTCCCTCGCCCGAATGTCCTCGAAGCAGATCCCCAACACCTTCGCGAGCGCCAACCCCGGATCGGCCCCGTGTCGCACGGATGCTTCCTGAGTAAGAGGTCCGGCCGGCGACCGCCCATGTGCGGCTGGTGAACACGCTCTTCATTCTTGAGCCCGTGACAATGGCGGCATACCCTTGAAGCGCGAGCTGGCCGCCTGCGCCGGCATTCCTGGGAGGTCGTCCATGCCGAAATATCTCGTTCAAGCTACAATGACCAAAGAGGGTATTCGCGAAGTCCTGACCAAGGCCAAAGGAACCGGCGTGCGTGACGCGGTGACTAAATTCGCGGAGGCGGCGGGTGGGAAGATCGATGCTTTTTATTTCGCCTTTGGTCAGTATGACGCCGTCGCGATCGCGGATTATCCCGATACTGTGTCGGCCATCGCGGTATCCGTGGCAGCGAGCGGTGCAGGGGCAGTTCATCTTACGATGACGCCATTGGTGACGCCCGCGGAGATGGATCAAGCGATCGAGAAGAGCGCGACGCTCCCGGTCCCCGGCCGCGTGTAGATTAAGGACCCCCCAAACCCTAATAATACCTCGAGCCTCTAGGGGGTTTTTCGCGAGCCAACGTTCCCCAGCCTTCGGCGTGCCCCGTAGTTCAGGTAATAAGCGGTGCAGCTCCCGCGGGGTCAACGGGAACGCATCCCAGCCTCTCGCGTCGCACTCGGCCAGTGCGTCGCTCAGTCGCCGGTCCCCAGTGAGTTGCTTCCAGGTCACCAGCTCGTCCACTGGAATATCGAGGGGATGCTGCACAGTATTTAGACCGTCTTGCGCTTCGTGGTGTGGATCAACCGGAGCCGGTCAATCGCCTGCACCATCTCGGGTTCTCGGCCCTGCTCGACCATGGCCTGGACGCGCGGATCGGGATGGACGGAGACGCTCGCCCGCTTCGTTGTTTCCGTCTTGCATCACGTAACGCAGGAATGGCGCCCGGCTCGCTAGCCGCGACGCTCAAGGTTTGGGCCTCAGCGACGACCGGCTCTCGGCTCGTAGCGGAGGCTGATCGCTCCAATGCCCGCCGCGACGTTGAGACCGGTGCTGCCTTCGAAGCTGACCGGTTGAAGCGAGATCGTTCGGCTGGAACCACCGACCAGTACATTTGCTCCGGCCCCGACCCCGACCGTGGCGCTTCCGGTGGCACCGGCAAACTCGCCGGCCAGCGCGCCCGGCGAGAGATTGGAGGTCGGGGCAAGCACCCCCCAAATGAGCACACCGGCCCGAGTAAAGCCGATATCGACCCCGAACCTCCGAATGGTACCCGTATAATATTCGGTACGACCCGACGCGGACGCAAAGGTGCAGCGGAGGGCTCTGGACGAGCCGAAGACAAAACCCCAACCGCTCGCCACATTGCAAGTGAGCGTGCCGACCTGGGCGCCGCCCTGCGCTCGCACCGGCGACCCGGAGGCAAAGAGGCCCACCGCCAAAGCAACCCCGCCAACCACCAAAGCGACTTTCCTGAACATTGTTTTCGCTCTCTCTTTTGCTTCGCTCGCTGGCGAGCGTGGACTTTAACGGTCGCCAACACAACGGCAATTGATGCGGAAAATCCGCGTCGCGGTTTCGCCGAAAATGGCTCGCCATTCGGCCTCGGTTATTGGAGTGTCCTCGACGAGAACCCTCGCCGGCTTCGGAACGCCGATCGGGAAAGCAGTCTGAACCGAGGACCGCCCTGTCCAGGCCGGCTACACCACACGGAAAATGCAATGCCTGCGGCTCGAAGAGTACCGTATCGAACTGCAAAACTGCCGTCCTTGCTACCCTACTGCGTTTGGTAGCGGCTGGCCCACTCCATCGCTTCCTTCGTTTTCCCGAGGCCGGGCGGGCTTCTGACCAACAGGTGACGAGCGGGCGGCTGCCCTTGCCGCCAGAAGAAAAACCCCTCGAGTATCTCGCGCAGCCGGTCCTTGGCTTCCAGTGCCGAGAGAAGGCTGGTGCTGGGCTGGGGTGGCCTTTGTTCCAAGGCAGTCGGGCGAGCGTGGTGGGGAGAGGTGCGCAACATACCACGGCGGGAGAACGAAGCGGCTCTCCGATGATGAAAGTTGATCCCCCACGGCCCCGGAGCGCCCTTTAAGGTCCAGCACCTTGGCCGCAGGGCTCAGTCGGACCCTTTAGCAGAACCCTCCGGCCGAACCTGCCGAGCCAAGCCCCCAAGATTGTCACAATTCCTTCATTTGACATCCGGCCGGCATTGGAACACCCCACTTCCGAGCAAGCACATTAGGGAAGACGCATGAGAAGTGTGACCGTTCGAGTGCCGGCTGCGGATCTTGGCCGCGCGATGATCTCAATGCGTCAGTGGCTCGATCTCAACCAGTGCGAGCCGACCAGGTTCTATTGCGGCAAACGTGGGGCGGAGGTGGTGCTATCTGTCGCCTTCAGCGCGGGTGGAGCCGCCGAGGAGTTTGCAAGACAATTTGGCGGC
>Ga0306922_10000536_pt1 | contig 31907 bp, 25 predicted proteins | sample sta12Cox44000082_FD_203758 | JGI IMG/M metagenome (GOLD analysis project Ga0306922, IMG submission 203758) | Lab enrichment of tropical soil microbial communities from Luquillo Experimental Forest, Puerto Rico - statoxic.12C.oxic.44.000.082 (v2)... | ecosystem: Environmental > Terrestrial >... | reverse complement strand
GGCGGCAAATGGTGATTGCGCCGATCAACTCGTTTTCCTTGAGCATCGGCACGACGAAATACGACCGGGCGCCCGCAAGATCGGCCAGTTTAACGACGGAGGGATCGCCCTCCAGATATGGCGGCAAGGTTCGAATATCTTCGATCTGGACCACCTGGCGCGTTCGGGCAACGGTGCCGAGACCGCTTTGCTCGTGCGATCGGAACGGCGTCCGCGCGAGCGAGGCGTAGGCGGGTGGCACATTGTAGAACGCCACCGGGCGGAAGGTCCCGTCCTCGTAGAGATTCATCTGGCCGAATTTTGCGCCGCAAACGCGCGTCGCATTCTCAAGCATGGCCTGAAACACTGGCTCGAGCTCGCCGGGTGAGGAACTGATGACGCGCAGTACGTCGGACGTCGCAGTTTGCTGTTCCAGCGATTCACGCAATTCGTTGAGCAGGCGCGTATTCTCGATGGCGATAACGGCCTGGGCGGCGAAGGTTTCGGCCAGCGCGATCTGCTTGTCGGTAAACGGAAGAACCTCAATTCGACGCAGCGTCAGCGACCCGATGACTTCTTGCTCGCGTACTAAAGGTACCGCCAGAATCGCATGGTGCCCCATGCGTCGGGCCATCTCGTATCCGCGGGGAAATTCCGCCGCTTCGGTGTGCAGGTCGAGCACATGGACCGACCTGCGATCAACCACCGAGCGTCCGTTAACCCAGTCCCGCGATACGGGCGCCGCGTCGAACTCAATCGGAATTGGGCCATGGTGCGAATGCGGGCGCAAGGAGGCGCCCGACTTCAGGAAAAGACCGGCGTCGTATGCGCCGCACACGCGACACGCAGATTCTGTCAAGGCGTCGAATACCTTTTGCAAATCGAAGGTCGATCGGCTGATGACTTTCAAGACGTCGGCGGTAGCCGTTTGCTGCTGCAGTGATTCACTCAAATCGTCCCTGCGCTGGCGAAGCTCTTCGAACAGCCGCGCATTCTCCATGGCGATGACGGCTTGCGCGGCGAAGTTTTCGAGGAGCGCGATCTCTTTTTCGGTGAATGGCCTGACTTCCAGCCGGGAGGCGCCGATCTGGCCGAGCAGCTTTCCATCCTTGCGCAAGGGAATGAACAGTGTAGTGCGGACGCCGGACTTGAGTGGGGCAACAGCACTCGGATCGTCGATCTTGCTCCAGTCCGTGACCTGGGCGAAGCGTGCGCCCTCAAGCAACCGTTGGCTTGGATGGTTCGGGCCCGGGATGTAACCCCCGCGCAGCCGCCCCGCCAACGGCTCCGATAGCCCCTGCATGGCGACGGCGCGGAACTTCTTGCCGTCATAGAGCATCAAGGCGCCGTGCGCGACCGCGCAAAGGCTGTGCGCCTTTTCAAGGATCGTCTCGAACACCGGCGCGAGATTGCCCGGCGAGCTGTTGATCACCTGCAATATCTCGGCGGTTGCGGTCTGCCGCTCCAGCGCCTCGCGCGTCTCGGCGTTGAGGCGGATATTCTCGTCCAGCGCCTGAGCCAGCTCGACCTTGAGGGCAGCGATCTTCTTTTTGGGGTCGACCGGCGCGTTCGCAGGTCGCCTTACTGTTTTGACCCCACCTCGTGCGTTTCTCCGCTTGGCCATGGCATCCAGCCCGCAAACCCGGTCAAGACCGCGACACATCTTATACCGCTGTCCTGTCTTGTGTCAGCATGAGCATGAGGTGATCGACGCTGCGTTTTTTGTCCTCTATGGTGCGCCCGCTCGAACATGAGATGAACAAAAATGCATTATCTGGAGACGCCGCCAAGACTGATCGAAACGCGCGTGTTTTCGGCGATGCCCGACCAATTCCGCCGCAAGGGCGTTGCGACCGAATGGGCCGACGCCAACCGGCCGGGACACCCGACCGACGGCTTCATCGAGGGCCCATCCTTCGATTCCGACGGCAACCTCTATGTCGTCGACATCCCCTTTGGTCGCATTTTCAGGATCGCGCCCGGTGGCACCTGGTCGCTTGCGGTGGAATATGACGGCTGGCCGAACGGGCTGAAGATCAGCACCGAGGGCCGCATTTTTGTTGCCGATTACAGGCATGGGATCATGGAGCTCGACGCGAAGGCCGCTCGCATGAAAGCGGTACTGACCTCGCGCAATTCGGAATCCTTTCGCGGCTGCAACGACCTGCATCTGGCGCGCAACGGCGACGTCTATTTCACCGACCAGGGCCAGACCGGCCTGCACGATCCGACCGGCCGCGTCTATCGATTGACAAAAGCCGGCCGCCTCGACTGCCTGCTCGATACGGGCATCAGCCCGAACGGGCTTGTGCTCGATCCCCAGGAATCGGTGCTGTTCGTTGCGATGACGCGCGACAACGCGGTCTGGCGTTTGCCCTTCATGAAAGACGGCAGCGTCTCGAAGGTCGGCCGTTTCTGCTCGATGTTCGGGCCGAGCGGGCCGGACGGAATGACGATGGACGGCGCCGGGCGGCTGTTCGTGGCGCATGCCTCCGCAGGCCACGTCTTCGTGTTTGCGCCGAACGGCGAGCTGATCGCGCGCATCAAGTCCTGCGCGGGCTCCACCTGCACCAATGTCGCAATCGGCGGCGATCGGGCCGATCGTCTTTACATCACGGAATCCGCGACCGGCACGGTGCTGGTCGCGGACATCAGCGAACTCGGATAAAAGCGCACGCAGCATGAAATCGAGAATCTTCGGCAACACCCGCGCAAACGTCTCTCTGATCGGGCAGGGCACCTGGTACATCGATCGCGGCGACCGCAAGGGCGCGGTCGCGGCTTTGCGCCGCGGCATCGAGCTCGGCATGACCCATATCGATACGGCCGAGATGTATGGCGACGCCGAACTTGTGATTGCGGAGGCCATCGCCGGCCAGCGCGACAAGCTGTTTCTTGTCTCGAAGGTGCTGCCCAGCAACGCATCGCGACGCGGCACGATTGCGGCCTGCGAGCGCTCGCTGAGGCGGCTCAAGATCGATTGCCTCGATTGCTATCTCCTGCACTGGCGTGGCTCCTATCCGCTTGCCGACACGGTCGCTGCGTTCGAGGAGCTCAAGCGCGCGGGAAAAATCCGCTCCTGGGGCGTCAGCAATTTCGACACCGACGATCTCGACGAGATTCTCGACGTTGCCGGTAAAGGCAAGATTGCCTGCAACCAGGTGCTCTATCACCTCAATGAGCGGGCCATCGAGCATGCGGTGATTCCATGGTGCGAGCGGCATGGTGTCGCCGTGGTGGCCTACTCGCCGTTTGGCCACAACGATTTTTCGACGCCGCGCCAGGTCGCGCTGAGCTTTCTCGTCCGCGAGACGATCGTGTTCGCGATACCGAAGGCGGCGCAGGCCGAACATGCCGCCGAGAATGCCGCGGGCGGTAATCTGACGCTGAGTGACAGCGAGATCGCGGCCCTGGATGCCGCCTTTCCGCGCGGTCCGAAGCGGCGCGGTCTGCCGATGCTGTAATCTCCGCCGACACGGTAACTAACAAAATGTTTCAAGGCTGCACGCTTCGCGCATATCCGCATCCCGCTATCGGGTGTTGTCGAGCGGCGGCATTTCGCGTTCTCTAGGCACTCAAGATTCGATTTTCTCGCCAGAGTTTTCAGCCGTGTCTCCGCCATCCGCCGCAGCCGCAAGGCTCGACAGTAGTTCTTTGCCTTTACCGCAGAAGAAAAGCGCGATGCGTCGCGCGCCGGCGCGCGCCGACCGTCCGTTCAAGGGGATCGCGCTTATTCTGGCCTCCACCGTGTTTCTCGGCGTCTCGGATGCGACCGCGAAATATCTGTCGGCGACGCTGCCTTCGATCGAGATCGCCTGGATCCGATTCCTGGTGTTCGCGCTGATCATGGCGCCGGCGATGGTGCCGGGAACGCCGCTCTATTCACTCAGCACCGGCCGCCTTCCGCTACAACTGGTGCGCGGCGCCATGCTGCTCGGCTCTTCGCTCTTCTTCATCTCGGGGCTGCGTTACCTGCCGATCGCGGAAGCCTCGGCCACCGGCTTCGTCTCGCCGCTGTTTGTCACGGCGCTGTCGATCCTGTTCCTGGGCGAGCGCGTCGGAATCCGCCGTTGGCTTGCGACCGCTGCCGGCCTCATCGGCGTACTGATCATCCTGCGCCCAGGCACCAGCGCGTTTCATCCGGCGGCCTTCTTCCCGATCATCTCGGCCTTGGCCTGGGCCTTAACGCTGATCTTGACGCGCATGATGAGCGGACGCGAGCTCGCCACGACCACCATGACCTACTCGGCGATATCAGGCGTGATCATTCTCTCATTGCTGATTCCATTTGTCTGGGTGACGCCGGGTTGGCGCGAGGTCCTGCTCGGCATCCTGATCGGCGTGGCCTCGACCGCGGGGCAGTGGATCGTGATACTCGCGTTCCGGTACGCGGACGCCTCGGTGCTTGCCCCATTTTCCTATACGCAATTGCTGTGGGTCAGCATTCTCGGCTTTTTGATTTTCGGCGAAGTGCCCGATCTCTGGACCGTGGTTGGCGCGGCCATTATCGTCGCAAGCGGCCTGTACACGGCGCACCGCGAGCGCGTTCGCCGCTCGCAACTCCTGGCAATCGAAGGCGAGCCGGACCCGAACGCCTGAGGATAAGGCCGGCGCGTTACATCCGGTCATTCTCCGTGCTAGTGTGGTGGTTCGGAAGTTCTCTTCATTTCCGCCGCGAGTCCGTCAAGAGAACTTTCGAACCAAAACCACACTAGAGATTTTCTAGTGTCCTTTCGAATCCGAAGTTCGCAAAGGCGCCCGCTGCAAAAGTGTGCGAACTTCGGAATCGGGACACTAGGACGCATGTGAGGATATGGAGGGAAAACCATGCGCGCTGCCATTTTCCGGAACGGTGAGATCGTCGTCGACACCATGGCGGAGCCGGTACCCGGCGCTGGCCAGGTGCTGGTCAGGACACTCGCCTGCGGCATCTGCGGCTCGGACCTGCACGCGCGGAAGCACGCCCACCGCATGGTGGAAATGTCCAGATTTTTCCCAAGCCGCAAACCGATGGACCTGTCGCGCGATGTGGTGTTCGGCCACGAATTTTGCTGCGAAATCGTGGATTACGGTCCAGCGACCGAGCGCAGGTTGAAGCCAGGCGCGCGGGTTTGTTCGATACCTGCGCTGGTGACGCCGACTGGCCCGCGGGGCATCGGCTATTCCAATGACAATGTTGGCGGCTACGCCGAGCGAATGCTGCTCAGCGAAGCGCTGCTTCTGGAAGTGCCCAACGGACTTTCGCCGCAACAGGCCGCGCTGACCGAGCCCCTGGCGGTCGGCGTTCACGCGGTGGCCAAGGCCAGGATTGCCGGCAACGAGGTGCCGCTGGTGATCGGTTGCGGCCCGGTTGGGCTTGCCGTCATTGCCGCGTTGAAGATCAAGGGTCTGCATCCGATCGTGGCCGCCGACTATTCGCCGGCGCGGCGGGCGCTTGCAACGAAAATCGGCGCCGACATCGTGATAGATCCCGCGCGCTCGCAGCCCTATGTGACCTGGGCCGAGCATGCGGCGATGTCGGACACCGAAAAGGCCGCGCGGCCGCCGTTCCAGGCGCACTTGCCGGCGTTGAAGCCTGCATTGATTTTCGAATGCGTCGGCGTGCCCGGCCTCATTCAGCAGGTGTTCGAGGGCGCACCGCGCGATGCGCGCATTGTCGTGGTCGGTGTCTGCATGGAGAACGACCGCTCCGAGCCGATGCTCGGCATCATGAAGGAGCTGAACGTCCAATATGTGCTTGGCTATACGCCGGAGGAATTTGCATATTCGCTGCGCCTGATCGCGGAAGGGCAGGTTGACGCCGCTTCGCTGATGACAGCCACAGTCGGTATCGACGGCGTGTCGCGAGCCTTCGACGATCTCGCCAATCCCGAGGCGCACACCAAGATCATTGTCGAGCCGTGGCGGTGAGGGCCTTGCTTATGCATCCGTCATTGGCATTCATGGCCGCGGAACCTATAGTTCTCGCCTGGTAGGAGCGCTTGAGAACCAAACCTTCATGCGGGTCACGATCATAACAGGCGGCGGGTCCGGGATCGGAGCCGCGGTTGCGCGCCGCCTGGCGGGCTCAGAACAGTGCCTGATGCTGCATGGACAGGCTGCGGATGCTGCCGGGCTCGAGCGGCTGAAGGCGGTCGCTTCGCAATGCAAGGAGGCCGGCGCCAACGTCGAATGGCGCACGGGCGATCTTGCCAGCGCGGGAACGGCTTCCGAGCTAGTGGGCGCGACGCGCGCTTCTTTCGGCGCCATCGATGCGATCGTGCACGCCGCAGGCTTTGCCGATCGCCGCGATTTCGTCCGCCTGCCGCGGGAAGGACTGGAACGAGCGTTCGCTGTCATGGCCGCTTCGTTTCACGAACTGGTCGCCTCGGCCATGCCGGATCTCACCCGCAACGCGTATGGACGCGTCGTTGCGATCTCCAGCTTTGTCGCGCACCGTTTCACGCGCGACGCGACATTTCCAGCTTCGGCTGCGGCCAAGGCGGCGCTTGAAGCGCTGGTCAAGTGTCTTGCGATCGAACTTGCCGCATCGGGAGCAACGGCCAACGTCGTCATGCCCGGCTATACCCGCAAGGATCCGGGACGATTTGGCGCGCTGGATGCGCAGGCCTGGCAATCGGCCGCCGGCGCCAATCCACTCGCGCGCCTCGCCGAGCCCGACGAAGTGGCCGCGCTGGTCGCCTTTCTGTTGTCGCCGGAAGCCGGCCATATGACCGGAGCCGTGCTGCCGGTCGATGGCGGATTGACGCTGATGTGAAGTCGCGAGGGGTATACCTGGTGTCAGATGATGCAACAACGGGGCAGGCGGATGTCGCCGTTCTCGGTGCCGGCATGGTCGGCGTGTCGACGGCCTACGCCGCGCGCCAGCGCGGTCACTCGGTCATACTCATCGACCGGCGCGAGCCTGGCAGCGAAACGTCCTACGGCAATGCCGGCATTCTCTCCAGCGGCTCGATCTTTCCGCTCAATGGGCCTGCGCTCTGGGACAAGCTGCCGAAATACCTGACCAACCGCCATCCCGCGCTGCGCTGGAATCTGGCATGGTCGATCCGGAACGCGGGATGGGTCATCAGCTTTTTGAGCCAGGCGAGCGCAGCTCACAGCAAGCCGCGGGCGGTTGCGTTGCGCGGCCTGATCGCAGCTTCCCTGAAGCTGCATCGGGAATGGATCGTCAAGGCGAACGCGCCGCAGCGCATCCGCGAGACCGGCTGGCTCAAGGCCTGGCGCAGCGATGCGGTGGCGACCGCAAGGGCGGAGCAGGCCGCTCTCGCCGAATACGGCATTAGGACCGAACTTCTCGACCGGCAAGCGATCTCGGCGCTCGAGCCGCATATCGTGCCGCTCTACAGCGTCGGCTTGCTGAACATGGCGACGGCGTCGGTCGATTCGCCGGGCGCCGTGGTCAAGGCCTATGCGCAGATGTTTGCAGGCTCCGGTGGACAAATCCGGCGCGCGGAAATCCGCTCCATCGCGCAGGACGGCGATGCCTGGCGCGTCATGCTCGGCGACGGCACGATCAAGGCACGCCATGTCGTCGTCGCCTTGGGTCCGTGGTCCGCCGACCTGCTGCGACCGCTCGGCTATCGCGTTCCGCTGGCCTTCGAGCGCGGCTACCATCAGGAGTTCAAGCCGAATGCGGGGCGGACCTTGTTGCGTCCGATCCATGACAGCGAAGCCAGTTTTCTGATGAGCCCGATGGAGCAGGGAATTCGCGTCACGACCGGCGTCGAGCTGACCGCGCGCGACGCGCCGTCGTCGTATGCGCAGCTCGATGCGGTAGTCCCTGCGGCGCGGAGCGTTGTCGAATTCGGCGATCCCGTCGGCGAACCCTGGCGCGGAGCCCGGCCGACATTGCCCGACAGCCTGCCGATGATCGGGCCGGCGCCACGGCATGCCGGTCTCTGGCTGTGCTTTGCTCACCAGCACATCGGCTTCACCACGGGTGTGGGAAGCGGAGTTGCGATCGCGGCCATGATCGACGGCGCGCCGCCGCCATTCGACGCCGCGCCATTTTCGCCCAGCCGCTATCTCTGAGGCGGTGAACGGCTCCACGGGGGCACGCATGCACTACGTCTGGGACTTTGCAATTCTCGGCAAGTACAGCCACCTGTTCTGGCTCGGGCTCGGCTGGACGATTGCCTATACGATCGGCACGATCGTTCTCGGAACATTGCTCGGCCTGATCGTCGGCATGCTTCGGCTGAAACGCTGGCCCGTCATCGACTGGCTGCTGGTCGCCTATATCGAATTGTTTCGCTGCACGCCGCTGTTGGTGCAGATCATCTGGTTCTACTACGCATTCCCCGTCGTCCTTGGGGTCAACATCCCCGCGCACATCGCCGCCATCAGCGTGCTATCGCTTTACGGCGGCGCGTTCTACGCCGAGATCGTCCGCGGAAGCATCGAGAGCGTGGATCGCGGACAGTGGGACGCGGCAAAGGCGCTCGGCTTGCAGGGCTGGCGCTTGATGAGACTCGTCATTTTGCCGCAGGCGCTCAAACCCATGATGGCGCCTTACGTCAACCAGTCCGTCACGCAGCTGAAGAATACCTCGCTCGTCTCTGTCATCGCCGTCCCCGATCTCGTCTACAACGCAACCCTGATCAACGCCGACACCTACCGACCGCTGGAGGTCTATACGGTGGTGGCGCTGATCTACTTCGCGATCCTGTTCCCGGCCACGCTGGTGGCGCGCAGGTTCGAGCGCGGCCTGACCTACGACAAGGTGTAATTTTCAGATGTTGAGCTCGACCGGCACGTCTTCCGGCTTCACGCCGGAAAGCGCGAGGCCTTTGACGAACCACTCCCGCATCTGTCCGATGCCGCGGTTGTAGTCGATCCACACCGACAGGAAATCGCGCCAACGCTTGTCGGACTCGCGACGAACGGCCATGCTGCTTGGAATGGCGACGGATGGAGATTGCAGGATCTTGTAGGTGCCGAGATTCGGGTTCTTGGCGATCGCGGTCAGGCCGAGCACCAGGGCATTGACGACACAATCGACGCGCGACGACGACATCTCGAGCATCACCTCATCGCGCGACTTGAGCGACTTGATGGCGGCATTCGGCGCAAACCGGCGCGCGACGGCTTCGTTGGCCGAGCCGACGTCGACGGCAATCTTCACCTCGGGCTTGTTGATGTCGGCCCAGGTCTTGGCCTCCAGGCCCTTTCTCAGCATGGCGCCGAATGGATGCGGAAAGACGGTGGCGCAGAAATCGACCACGAGCGCGCGCTGCGGCGTCGGATTGAGGGCGAAGCCGAGGTCGATCTTGTTGGATTGCAGGTCGAGGATCGAATTGCCGTAAGTCGATTCGATAAAATCCAGCTTGACGTCAAGCAGCTTGGCGATGTCGTTGGCCATCTCGATGGAGAAGCCGGACCAGGTGCCGGTGGCAAGGTCCTTGTTGAAATAGGGCAGCTCGCCGGGCAGCACCGCGATGCGAAGCACCTTGTCGGCGCGGATGCGGTCGAGCGTGTTGTCGGTCGCTTGCGCCGCTGCCGGGCTCGCGATGGCGGCCGTCAGCGCCGCCCCGCTGCCGATCGCAAGCGCGTAGCGCAGGGCTTCGCGGCGGTCTTCGGAAATCTTCACGTCGTCGGATGGGATCACGAGCTCCTCCTGCCATTTGGTTATCAACCTAGCGCTAAAATCGCCTGCGCGTAAAATCAAATTTCGCCTGCGGATTCAAGCTGATTTGGGTGGTCCAGTCCTTTTCGCAAAAATATTCCTCTATGCCTGTCGGGCAAATCATCTCTACAAGCTCGCCCCGTCCCGCACTCGATAAGGGGGGCGCTTCGCGATCGTCACGGACGTTGAGCGCGGGATGCGATGGACGCTTCACGTCATCAGACGAATGACGCTGCGAGCGGACGGCGAAGTCGTGTGGTCCTGGCACGCCAAGGCAGGTGTCAAGTTGGTGACGATGCTTTGCATCGCGCCGACGACGGAGGCAACAAAGCCCGGTCTCCGGGGAGAGCACGAAGGAAACCGTTAAAACCATTGCGCGGGGAATGCCGGTGATACGGCTTCACCTGTGGCGACTACGCTCGTGTGCTTCTTCCATTCGCACGCGAGGCCGTGGGTGCTGGCTGAAGCACCCGGCATTCCCTGCGCCCTCTGTTTTCGGAGGGACTTATCGGCAAAACTCGGACGCATCGCGTCGCGGGAACGTGATCTCATTTGCCCAGCTGTTTGAAATTTGAATCTGGAAGCGGCGATTGTGGCTCGTCATGCCCGGCCTCGTGCCGGGCATCCACGTTCTTCGCGCGTCAAGACGTGGATGGCCGGGACGAGCCCGGCCATGACGGACTTCGAAACTGCTAGGCCCGCCATGACGAGGTGGCGGGAGTCCAGACGCTCAAGGCGAGCGGCGTGCGGCGCGCTCCTTTTCAACTCGCTCGGTTACGTCTCGCGCCATGGCGACCGAGCCGAGGATTTCACCATCGAGGGCGCCTCTGACAATCGCAAACGTCATCTCGATATAGAGCCGGCGTCCATCCTTATGCACAGCTCGCGTCACCGTCGGACGGCCCTGAAGCTTCATCACGCCCTTCGTCATCGCCGCATCAAAGCCGGCCCAGTGTGCGGCACGCAGGTGCTCGGGGATAATCAGGTCGATACTTTTGCCGAGCGCTTCCTCCGCGGAATGGCCGAACAGCGCGGTGGATGCGCGGTTCCAGCGGAGGATCGTTCCGGTACGATCTGCGTAAATGACGGCGTCGGCAACTTGATCGACAATCCGCTCCGCCAGTTCGGGCTGCGCTACCATCGGCTGAGTGCTCCGCATTGCCTCGTGGGGATAAATCGCTGGTCCGAGCGAGTATTTTAAGGTTCTATACCAAACTACTCTCGCATCGCGTGAAAGAAGTGAGATTTTTACGGGCCAAGGCAGGCAGAACAATGCCGAATGCCCCGGGAGGACCGCCATGGCTATCGAGCCCGCACGCCTTGATCTGTTGTCCGCGCTGGCCCGCAAGGTGCTGTGGTTGTCGTCGTGGACAATCCATCACGCCAACCACATCCGGCCCAACAGCGATGGGCTGAAGGTCGGCGGCCACCAGGCTTCGTCCGCCTCGCTTGCAACCATCATGTCGGCGCTTTACTTCGGCGTGCTGCGCCCGGAGGACCGCGTCGCCGTCAAGCCCCACGCAAGCCCGGTGTTTCACGCCATCCAGTATCTGTTCGGGCGGCAGAGCCGCGACAAGCTGGAAAATTTCCGCGGCTACAAGGGCGCGCAATCCTATCCCTCACGCACGAAGGATACCGACGACGTCGATTTCTCCACGGGCTCAGTGGGCCTCGGCGTCGCGCAGACGCTGTTCGCCTCGCTCGTTCAGGACTACGTGAGGGCGCATGGCTGGATGAAGGATCGGCGCGAAGGGCGGATGATCGCGCTCGTCGGCGACGCCGAACTGGACGAAGGCAACATTTTCGAGGCGCTGCTGGAGGGCTGGAAGCACGGCCTGCGCAACACCTGGTGGGTGGTCGACTACAACCGGCAGAGTCTGGACGCGGTGGTGCGCGAAGGCTTGCGGGAAAAGTTCCAGACCATGTTCCGCAATTTCGGCTGGGACGTGGTGATCGTGAAATACGGCAACCTGATGCGCCAGGCCTTTGCCGAAGAGGGCGGCGAGGCCTTGAGGCGCTGGATCGACAATTGCCCGAACGCGCTCTATGCGGCGTTGTGCTTCCAGGGCGGCGCGGCGTTCCGCAAGCACCTGACGGACGAGATCGGCGATCAGGGTGCGGTGTCCCAATTGATCGGGCGCCGCAGCGATGACGAACTCCTGGCGTTGATGTCCAATCTCGGCGGGCACGACATGGCGAGCATGATCGAGGCGTTCGAGGCGATCGATCACGACCGGCCGGTCTGCTTCATCGCCTACACGATCAAGGGCATTGGCCTGCCGTTCCAGGGCCACAAGGACAACCATGCCGGGCTGATGACGGTGGCGCAGATGGAGAAATTTCGCGCCAGCCAGAACATCAGGCCCGGCCACGAGTGGGACCAGTTTGAAGGGCTTTCGCAACGGCCGGCCGATCTTGCGGCCTTTCTTGCACGCGTGCCGTTCAATCGCGGCGGCCGTCGGTTGAGCGCGCCCCTCATTGAAGTGCCGCGGCAGCTTGCTTTCACCGCCTCGCCCCAGATGTCGACCCAGCAAGGCTTCGGGCTGGTGCTGAACGAGATCGCGCGTGGCAGCACGGAACTGGCTTCACGCATCGTCACCGCGTCGCCCGATGTCACGGTGTCGACCAATCTTGGCGCGTGGGTCAATCGCCGCGGGCTGTTTGCCCGCGCCGAGAAGGCGGACCTGTTCCGCAGCGAGAAAATCCCGACCACCTTTCACTGGGATTTCTCACCCAAGGGACAGCACATCGAACTCGGCATCGCCGAGATGAACCTGTTTACCCTGCTGTCGGCGCTTGGGCTGTCGCACACCATCAACGGCGAACGGCTGTTGCCGGTAGGGACCCTCTATGATCCCTTCATCGAGCGTGCGCTCGATGCGCTTAATTATGCCTGTTACCAGGATGCGCGCTTCATGGTGGCGGCGACCCCTTCCGGCATCACGCTTGCGCCCGAGGGCGGCGCGCATCAGTCGATCGCAACACCCCTGATCGGCATGGCGCAGGATGGGCTTACGTCGTTCGAGCCGGCCTTCGTCGATGAACTTGCCGTGATCATGCGCTGGGGGTTCGAGCACATGCAGCGCGAGGGCGAAGACGGCGGCTCAGTCTATTTGCGGCTTTCGACGCGCACGATCGAGCAACCGCAGCGGGCAATCGGACAGGGCCTGCAGGAGGCCATGACCGACGGCGCCTATTGGCTGCGCTGGCCCGGACCAAATGCGGAGGTTGTGGTCGCCTATACCGGGGCGGTGGCGGTGGAAGCGATCGAGGCGACCGGTTTCATCGGCGAGAGCCGGCGGGATGTCGGCCTGCTTGCGATTACCTCTGTGGATCGCCTGCATGCGGGCTGGCTTGCTGCGCGAAGGCTGCGGCGCGACCGTCGCGGCGTGCAGCATCTGAGCCATATCGAAAAGCTGCTTGCGCCGTTGGCGCGCGATTGCGGCATTGTGACCGTGATCGATGGCCACCCGGCGGCGCTGGGCTGGCTCGGCAGCGTGCGCGGCAACCGGGTCGAGGCGCTCGGCGTCGAGCATTTCGGCCAGACCGGCACGATCGACGACCTCTACCGCCACAACGGCATCGACGCCAACGCCATCATCGACGCCGCCGAAGCGCTGACATCCGGCGCCCCGGTTCTGCATCGCAAAATGGCGGTGTGAGTGTTGTGCCATCTTGTCACTGTCATGTGTCCGGCCTTATATCCAGCGCTGACCGCAACGCTGGTCATGCATATAGCGGGTTCAACTGAAGGAGCTTTCGTGCAAGGATACTTGCCGAACGCCCCGTTCCCTTCATCTCCCGCCCCGAAATCAAAGAGGTTTACGATGGTCAATCGCATGCAATTCTACATCGACGGCGCCTGGGTCGATCCCGTCGTCAAGAAATCCGTACAGGTCGTCAATCCGGCAACCGAAGAGGCGATGTATGAGATTGCCCTCGGCTCGACGGCCGATGTCGACAAGGCGGTGGTTGCCGCCCGCCGCGCCTTCGAAACCTATTCCCAGACCAGTCGCGAGGAACGCGTCGCGCTGCTCTCGAAGATCATCGAGATTTACAAGGGCCGCGCCAAGGAGATCGGCGCCGCCATCTCCGACGAGATGGGCGCTCCGCTGCCGATGGCTGAGCGACTGCAGGCCGGCGCCGGCCTCGGCCATTTCGCCTCGACGCTTGAGATTTTGAAGAACTATCATTTCGAGGAGCCGGTCGGCACCGCGGTCGTGGTACGCGAGCCGGTTGGCGTGGTCGGCATGATCACGCCCTGGAACTGGCCGATGAACCAGATGGCCTGCAAGGTCGCGCCAGCGCTTGCGGCGGGCTGCACCATGATCCTCAAGCCGTCGGAATTCACGCCCACAGCCGCGCTCATCCTGGCCGAAATCCTCCATGAAGCCGGCGTGCCCAAGGGCGTGTTCAACCTGATCAACGGGCTCGGGCCTGAAGTCGGCGCCGCCATGAGCGAGCATCCCGACATCGACATGATCTCGTTTACCGGCTCGACCCGTGCCGGCATCGACGTCGCAAAGCGCGCGGCGCCCACCGTGAAGCGCGTCAGTCAGGAACTCGGCGGCAAATCGCCGAACGTCATCCTCGACGATGCCGACCTCACCAAGGCGGTGACCGGTGGCGTGATGCACATGTTCAACAACTCCGGTCAGTCCTGCAACGCGCCGTCGCGGATGATTGTGCCGCTGTCGAAGATGAAAGAGGTAGCCGCGATCGCCAAGGGGGTCGCCGAGAAGACCAAGGCCGGCGATCCGCGCGGCGACGGCACCACCATCGGTCCGGTGGTCAACCGTGTGCAGTGGGACAAGATCCAGGCACTGATCAAGAAGGGCATCGACGAAGGCGCAACGCTTGTTGCCGGCGGACCGGGCCTGCCCGAAGGCGTCAACAAGGGCTTCTATGTCCGCCCGACCATCTTCGCCGACGTCACCAACGACATGACCATCGCGCGCGAGGAGATCTTCGGCCCGGTGCTCACCATCCTCGGCGCGAAGGACGAAACCGACGCGGTCAAGATCGCCAATGCGACGCCCTACGGTCTTGCCGGCTATGTGTCGGCCGGCACGGTCGAGCGCGCGCGCAAGGTCGGCCGGCAGATCCGTGCCGGTAACGTCAACCTGCAGGGCGTGCCGAATGAACGCACCGCGCCGTTCGGCGGCTACAAGCAGTCGGGCAACGGCCGCGAATGGGGCAAGTTCGGGCTGGAGGAATATCTCGAGGTGAAGGCTGTCGCCGGCTTCAACGCGGCGTAAGCACTATTCGATTGTGCGGTGTCGTCCCGGCGAAAGCCGGGACCCATAACCCCAGGCCAGCGTTTTTGCGAAGGACGCCGGCCTGTTCTTATTGATAGATGGCGCGGTATGGGTCCCGGCTCGCGCTTCGCTTGGCCGGTACGACGGTGAGTCATCCGCCGAAGGCACCTTGCGTATTGACGTAGAGCGCGTAGATCGACTGGCTCGCTGCCATGAACAGGCGGTTGCGCTTCAGACCGCCGAAGCAGACGTTGGCGCAGCGCTCGGGCAACGCGATGCGGCCGATCGGGGCGCCGTCCGGCGCAAACACCATGATGCCGTCGAGCTTGGGGTCACCCATGCCCCAGCCGCACCAGAGATTGCCGTCGATGTCGCAGCGCATGCCGTCGGGCGTGCCGGGACCTGCGTCGATCAGCACGCGCTTGTTGCTGATGCTGTTGCCGGCGGGCGACACGTCGTAAGCCAAGATCTTGCGGTTCGGCACGCCGCGGGATTCCACGATGTAGAGGATTTTCTCGTCGGGCGAGAAGCAAAGCCCGTTCGGCGCCAGAACGCCCTCGGCGACAATGGTAGCTTTGCGGGTCGCGCCGTCGATGCGGTAGACATTGGCGTCGATCTCGGGCTCGCCCTTGTAGCCTTCGTAATTGCCGAGCAGGCCGAAGACCGGATCGGTGAACCAGATCGAGCCGTCGGACTTGACCACGACATCGTTCGGGGAGTTCAGCTTTTTGCCGTCGAAGGTATCGATCAGGACCGTGATCGAGCCGTCATATTCGGTGCGCACCACGCGCCTGCCACCATGCTCGCAGGTGATCAGCCGGCCCTGGCGGTCGCGCGTGTTGCCGTTGGCGAAATTGGACGGTTTGCGATAGATGCTGACCGCGCCGGTTTCCTCCTCCCATTTGATGATGCGCTGGTTGGGGATGTCGCTGCACAAGAGATAGCGCCCGTCGCCGAACCAGACCGGACCCTCGGCCCAGCGCAGCCCCGTGGCCAATCGTTCGACCGCCGACGGTTTCAGCCAGTATTTTTCAAAACGGGGATCGAGTGCGACGATTGCAGGATCGGGATAGTGGGTCGCCGGACGCCAGCCCTGGAAATGGGAGTCTGCTTCGGACATTTGCCGTTCTCGTTGTTGTTTCCTCGCATGATGCGTTGCTATCATTGTCAGCCAACGACGGCAAATCGGCGGTCAACGGAACGAGGGAAGAAATGCCACGCATATTGATGACCGGCGCGGCCGGCGGGATCGGAACGGGCCTGCGCAAATTGCTGCCAGCGATCTATCCCGATCTCCTGCTCAGCGATATCAAAAGGCCGGCCGATCTCGCTTCAAATGAGAAATTCAAGGCGGCGGAACTGTCCGACCCCGCTCAGGTCGAGGCGATCTGCGAGGGCGTCGACGGCATCCTGCATTTCGGCGGTTATTCGGTCGAGGGCCCCTGGGATGTCATTCTGCAGTCCAACATCATCGGCTGCTACAACCTGTTCGAGGCGGCGCGCAAAAAGGGCGTCAAGCGCGTGGTATTTGCCTCCTCGAACCATGCGGTCGGCTTTTACCCGAGGCACCACCGGATCGGCACTGACGTGACCACCCGCCCGGATGGTCGCTATGGCGTCAGCAAAGCTTTCGGCGAGGCGGTCGGCGCGCTCTACGCCGACAAGTACGGCATGAAGGTCACGTGCTTGAGGATCGGCAATTTCGGCGACAAGCCGCTCGACCACCGGCGGCTGTCGATCTGGCTCAAGCCGGAAGACCTGGTGCAGTTGTGCCGGATCGGGCTCGAGCATCCCGACATTCATTTCGAAATACTCTACGGCGCCTCCTATAATGAGCGCTCGTGGTGGGACAACCACCGCGCCTACGATCTCGGTTATCGCCCCTCCGGCCGCGCGGAAGATTTTCGCGAGCATGCTTTTGCCGAGCAGGCCAAACTGCCGCCCGATCCCGTCAGCGACTTCTACCAGGGCGGTGCGTTCTGCAGCATGGAGTTCGCCGGCGACAGCAGCCGCATCATCGACTGGAAGTGACGCGAGAGAGAACCGCAATGACGGACGGACTTCGCAAGGGACTGACAAGCTATGGCGATGCAGGCTTCTCGCTGTTCCTGCGCAAGGCTTTCATCAAGGCGATGGGTTATTCCGACGATGCACTCGATCGCCCGATCGTCGGAATCACCAACACCTATAGCGACTACAATCCCTGTCACGGCAACGTGCCGCAGATCATCGAGGCGGCAAAGCGCGGCGTGATGTTGAGCGGGGCAATGCCTTTTGTGTTTCCGACCATCTCGATTGCCGAAAGCTTTGCCCACCCGACCTCGATGTATCTGCGCAATCTGATGGCGATGGATACCGAAGAGATGATCCGGGCGCAGCCGATGGACGCGGTGATTGTGATCGGCGGCTGCGACAAGACCTTGCCAGCGCAGATCATGGCCGCGGTCTCGGCCGACCTGCCGACTGTCGTGATTCCCGTCGGGCCGATGGTGGTCGGTCATCACCGGGGCGAGGTGCTGGGTGCCTGCACTGATTGCCGGCGGCTGTGGGCGAAGTATCGCGCCGGTGAGATCGACGATGGCGAGATCGAGGCTGTAAGCGGACGGCTTGCACCGTCGGTCGGCACCTGCATGGTGATGGGCACGGCCAGCACCATGGCCTGCATCACCGAGGCGTTGGGCCTGGCGCTGCCGATGAGCGCGACCATCCCTGCGCCGCATGCCGAACGCTTTCGGCTGGCGGAAGCGAGCGGCAGGGTTGCCGCCGCCATGGTGGCCGCGAAGGGTCCGCGGCCGAGCGAATTGCTGACGAAGTCCGCCTTCCGCAATGCGCAGGTGGTGCTGCAGGCGATCGGCGGTTCGACCAACGGCCTCATTCATCTCACCGCGATCGCCCATCGCACGCCGCACCGCATCGATCTCGAAGCCTTCGACAAGCTTGGTCGCGAGGTGCCCGTATTGATCGACCTCAAGCCGTCCGGCCAGCACTACATGGAGCACTTCCACCATGCCGGCGGCGTGCCGAGATTGCTGGCGCAGCTTGGCGATCTCGTCGATCTCGACGCCAGGACGATCGAGGGCAAGACGCTGCGCCAGGTTGCCGCCGCCGCCGAAGACGTGCCCGGACAGGACGCGATCCGTCCGCGCCAGATGCCGATCAAGCCGGAAGGGGGGCTCGCCGTCTTGCATGGCAATCTCGCCCCGCGCGGCGCCGTCATCAAGCATTCCGCCGCAACGGCAAGATTGTTGCAGCACACCGGCCGCGCCGTCGTGTTCGAGTCGGTCGAGGACATGACGCTGCGCCTCGACGATCCCGCCCTCGATGTCACCGCCGATGACGTGCTGGTGCTGCGCAATGCGGGCCCGAAGGGTGCGCCCGGCATGCCCGAGGCCGGTTATTTGCCGATCCCGAAGAAACTGGCGCGCGCCGGCGTCAAGGACATGGTGAGGATTTCGGATGCGCGCATGAGCGGAACGGCCTTCGGCACCATCGTGCTGCACATCACCCCCGAATCCGCCATCGGCGGGCCACTGGCGCTGGTGAAGAGCGGCGACATGATCCGGCTCGATGTCGAAAGGCGCAGCATCGACCTTCTGGTCGATGAAGGCGAAATGAAGAGGCGCAGCGCGGCGCTCAAGTCCGCGGCTGCCCCGCCATGGGCAAGCCGCGGCTATGCACATCTCTTCAACGAGGCCGTCCTGCAGGCAGACGAAGGCTGCGACTTCGACTTCATGCGCGCGAAAGGGAAGGGGTAGCGGGCCCCGCGATTTTCGTCTTCGCCCTCGGTTCAATTGACATCCCGACGAGAGCGATGGGATGATCAAAAAAATCCGGGGAGGAAACGATGGTGAAGTGGAGTAAGGTTCTCGGTGCGGTCGTTGGCGCGTGCGTGGTGATGACCGCCGCTCGCGCGACCGCGCAGGAGGTGAAGCATTATCGCTTTGCCTACGACCAGCCGAAGACAACCGGATACGGCATCCTCGGCGACATCTTTGCCGACAAGCTGAAAGAGCTAAGCAAGAGTACCATGATCATCGATCAGTACCCGGGCGCGCAGCTTGGACAGGAGCCCCAGGTCCTGCAACTGGTGAGGGCCGGCGACGTCGAGTTCTGCATCTCCTCTTCAGCCAATGCCGCGACGCTGTCGCCGCAGGCCGGCGTGATGTCGATGCACTTTTTGTTTCGCTCGGAAGCGCACCTGATCAAGGCGATCGCCGATCCGGACGTGGGAAAGGCGGTAAAAGCGATGATTTCGGAAACCGTGCAGGGCGCCCGCGTTATAGCGCTCGCGACGCTGGGCCTGCGCAGCATGTACTCCAAACGCGAGATCAGAACGATCGATAACATCAAGGGACTGAAGGTGCGCGTGCAGGCAACTCCGACCGAGGACACGACCTTCCCGGCCTATGGCGCGCAGATCGTGCACATGCCGTTTGGCAGCGTTTACACCTCGCTGCAGACGGGCGTGGTCGATGTCGCGGAAAACGGCGTCAACGTCTATCTCGCCAATAAGCACTATGAGGTCGCGCCCGTCCTGTCGATGACCGAGCACGAGGCCAACAACAGCCTGGTCTGGATCAGTGACAAGCTCTGGAACAGCTTGACGGCGGAGCAGCAGGGATGGGTGCAGGGAGCCGCCGACGAAGTCAACCGCAAGCAACCTGCCAAGGCGATCGAGCTCGAGCACCAGTCGCAGGACAAGCTGAGGTCGATCGGCGTGAAGATCGTGACAGACGTCGATAAATCCGGCTTCACAGCGATCGCCGACCCCTTGCTCGACAAGCTTGCCAAGGAGCTTGGCCCTCATGCGGAAAAGGTCAAGAACGCGATCCGGGCGATCAACTAAGTCGAGGCGAAGGCCACCGATCACCCTCGCCGGATGTTCAATTGACAATCCGGCGACGGCGATGGTTTGATCTCGCAAAACGAAAACAGGGGGGAATTAAGGTGAGCCATCCAGCGAGCATCCTCAGGCTATCGGCGATCGCCGCGACGTTGATGTTTGCCGCAAGCGCGAATGCGCAGGAAGTCAGGCATTTTCGCTTCGCCCATGACCAGCAGCTCAATTCCGGCTACAGCATCGCCTACGACATCTTTTCCGCGAAGCTGAAGGAATTGAGCAAGGGCACGATGCTGGTCGACCAGTATCCCGGCGCGCAGCTCGGTCAGGAACCGCAAATCCTGCAACTGGTCAAAGCCGGCGATATCGATTTTGCCATCATCTCCTCGGCCAACACTTCGAGCATCTCGCCGCAAGCCGGCGTGATGTCGCTGCACTTCCTGTTCCGTAACGAGGACCACATCATCAAGGCGCTGGGCGATGAGAAGGTCTTCGCCGCGATCCGGGACATGATCGATGACACCACGCAAGGCATCCATGCGATCGGACTCGGCACCCAGGGCTTCCGGCACATGTACGGCAGGAAGGAAGTGCACAAGGTCGACGATCTCAGGGGATACAAGGTGCGGGTGCAGGCCACTGCGACCGAGGACACCATGTTCCCCGCCTATGGCGCGCAAACCGTGCACATGCCGTTTGGCAGCGTCTATACGTCGCTGCAGACCGGTGTGGTGGATTTCGGCGAGAACGCGGTCAACGTCTATCTCATCAACAAGCATTACGAAGTGGCACCCGTCCTGTCGATAACCGAGCATGAGGCCAATAACGCGATCCTCTGGATCAGCGACAAGCTGTGGCAGGGCCTCACGCCCGAGCAGAAGCAGTGGGTGACGGTGGCAGCGCGCGACGTCAGCACGCAGGAGCCCAAACGCGGCTTCGAGCTCGAGCATTCGGCCGCAACCAAGCTTGAAAAGATGGGGGTCAAGATAGTCACCGACGTCGACAAGCCCGGTTTCCAAAAGATCGCCGATCCCTATCTCGACAAGCTCGCGCACGACCTCGGCCCGCAGGCGGAGAAGATCAAGAACCTGATCCGCGCAATCAACTAGACCCCACTCGGGCAGCAGCCTCCCCCGGAGGGGGAGGGTCGTCGCGAATGGAATGAGCGGCGGGGTGGGGTGAAGCCTATCCGCCGCGGCTCCACCCACCCCGTCTCACATTTCGCCACGCTCAATGTGAGCCGACCCTCCCCCTCCAGGAGAGGGTATGCAAGAGAGACGGAACGCACCGATGGCTTTTGCCGATAGATTGGTCCTGCAACGGCAGCGTCATCTGAAGTGGCGGGCGCTCGACGCGCTCGAAGGCATCCTGATGGTCCTTTGCGGCGTCCTGTGTTTTGGTTTTTCGCTATCGGTGACCGCCGACATCGTGACGCGTACCATCGGCCATCCCTGGCTGTGGTTGCAGGAGGTCACCTCGACCCTGTTCATCTATGCGATCTTTGTCGGCGCTGCGGTCGCCACCCGCCGCAACGATCACTTGTATCTGACCGCGATTTCGGAATCGATGCATGGCGCGCCTCGGCTGATCGTCGAGGTTACGCTGCGCATCGTCGTCCTCTGCGTCGCCGCTTGCCTGATCTGGTACGGTTATCTCAACTATCTGCGCGGCTTCGGCAGTTTTCGCCTGCCGTCGGGCACGCCGATTGCTTCGCTTTATGCGGTGATCCCGCTGTCAGGGTTGCTGATAGCGCTTTTCACGATCGAGCAGCTGATCAACGGCATCGTCAACGGGTTCGATCATCCTGAACCGCGCGAGGAGGACGAGTCGCCGATTCCCGTGATTGAGACCGACGTGGCGGGGAGGGCGCGGCCGTGAGTCCGCCCGTCATTCTTGCCCTGATGTCGTTCTGTTTCCTGTTCTTCGGTTATCTCGGCGTACCCGTGCCGTTCTCGCTGCTCGCCGGCGTTTTCGTAGGCGCCGCGCTCGCCGACGTTTCCCTTGCGGCGATTGTCCAGAAGATTTTCGACGGCGTCGATTCCGAGGCGCTGCTTGCAATCCCGTTCTTTCTTCTGGTCGGCGAGCTTATGAGCTCGGCCAATGTCGTGGTGCGCATCGCCAACCTGTCGGTGTCGCTGGTCGGGCACATCAGGGGCGGACTGTCGCAGGTCGTCGTCGTGTTCAGCATGTTCTTCTCGGAAATGTCGGGATCGACGACTGCCGACGTCGCCGTGATGAGCCGCGCGCTTGGCGGGCCGATGCGGCGCGAGGGCTACGAGTCCGCCTTCATCGCGGCAATCATTGCGGCGGCCTCGACCATTGCGGCCCTGGTGCCGCCGAGCATTACCGCCGTCGTCTATGGCGCCGTCGGCAATGTTTCCATTGCGGGCCTGTTTATGGCGGGCGTCGTGCCGGGTTTCATGATCGGCTTCGGGCTGATGATCTATTGCTACTTTTTCGGCCCCTCCGGCATGCGCAAGCCGCGCGCCTCGTTGCGCCAGGTCGCGTTTGCGACCGCCGATGCCGCTTTGCCGCTGATGATTCCGGTGATCCTGCTCGGCGGCATCCTGACGGGCTGGTTTACACCGACGGAAGCCGGTGTGGTGGCGGTGATCTGGATCATTCTGGTCGTCATCCCCGCGCTCAATCGCGGCCACCTGAAGAACATTCCATACGACTTCTGCCTTGCCGGGTTGATCTTCTCGCTGCCCCTGATCACGATCGGGGCGGCCAATGCCTTCGGCTGGATGCTGGCTTATTTGCGCGGCGCCATCGTCATCGCCGATTGGATCACCTCGATTGCCGGCAACGATCCGCGCTACATCATGCTCTTGATGGTAGCTCTGTTCACCGTGGTCGGCGATTTCATCGAGCCGGTGCCAACCATCATCATCTTCATGCCGCTGGTGAACGCGCTGACGCAGGCCGGCGATATCAATGGCGTGCACATGGGCGTGGTGCTGATCGCAACGCTCGCCTTCGGCCTTATCACGCCGCCTTACGGGCTCGTGCTGTTGATGGCCTCGAAGTTCGTCGGCATCAGTTTCGGCAAGGCGCTCCGCGCCGCGTTGCCGATCTATGTGGTGTTTCTGGCGACCATCACCTTCACGATCTATTTCCCGAGCGTGGTGCTGTGGCTGCCGAAGCACGTAATCCCGGAATCGGTCGGCTGCTTCAAGTCGCCGGCCGGAACCGGCTATATCTGTCCGAATTGAGCGCCGTTCACTTTCCCTTGCTTGTGAACTTCTTCACGGCAACACGAAATTCTTCCGTATGCATGCAGCCAATGATCGCGTCGCGCTCGGCCTCCAGCTGCTGCTCGATCGCCCTCGTCGCCGAGCGATGGATCAGCGCCTTGGTTGCCGCGATCCCACCCGGTGCGTTCTGGGCAAGCCGCAGGGCCAGTTCGCGCGTGGCGGCCTTCAATTCCATCGCAGGCACGACCTTTGCGACCAATCCCCACTGATAGGCCTGCTGCGCGGTAAAACTGTCCTCGGCGAGAAAAATCTGCAGCGCGCGGCGGACACCGACGCTGGCGACAACGCCGACGGTGCCGCCACCGTCAGGCGACACGCCAAGCTTGGCATAGGCCGGCGTAAACCTGGCATCTTCGGCGGCGATGCAGAGGTCTGCGACGAAGGCGAGCGACAGTCCGGCGCCGGCCGCCGAGCCATGCACGCTGGCCAGCACCAGCTTGGGCATCCGCCGCAACGTGGTGATGAAGGCGTGATAGTGCGCAAGCATCTCGCTGACCACGGGCGTTATCGTGTTGTTCGCCGCGGCCGCTCCGATGGTTTGCAGATCGCCGCCGGCGCAGAAGGCGCGGCCGGCGCCTTCGATCACCAGCACCTTGATTCTGTCCGAGGCCTCGACCTCGGCGCCGAGCTGCTCGAGCCTTTTTGCAATCGACAGATCGATCGAATTGAAAGCGGCGGGACGATTGAGCGTGATCGTGGCAATTGCGTCGTCGATCCGGAGTAGCGCAGGATCGTCGGGCAGCGAGGCGGTCGCATCAGCGGTCGTCGACATCTGGAAGTCCCCCTCTTGCGACAAGATTGGGCCATTTAAATCGCAGATAGCCAGGGTGACAATCCCCGATGAAGTCTGCAAGATAGAGACGAGCGGCCGACCCAACAAAATTGCGGCAGAGCGACAGGCGGGAGGAGGCGCAAGCCAACATGGATTCGATCGTCGAACGTCCGGCTTCCGCCATCGACCCGTTCTCTCACGCGTTCCTGGAAAATCCCTATCCGCATCACGAGAGCCTGCGCGAGGCAGGTCCCGTGGTCTGGCTGGACCAGTACGGCATCTGGGCTATGGCGCGGCATCAGGAGGTCCGCGACGCGCTGTCGGACTGGCAGACCTATTGCTCGGGCGCAGGGGTCGGTTTGAGCGATTTCCGAAAAGAACCGCCGTGGCGGCCGCCGAGCATCATTCTCGAAGCCGATCCGCCGCTGCATACCCGCACCCGCGCGGTCTTGACCCGTATCATGTCGCCGGCGGCCATCAATGTGCTGCGCGCAAGCTTCGAACGCGAGGCGGATGCCCTGGTCGCTCGTCTGGTCGACAAGCGCGAGTTCGACGGCATTGCAGATTTTGCGGAAGCCTACCCACTCAAGGTGTTTCCGGATGCGGTCGGCATTGCGGAGGAGGGCCGCGAGAACCTGATGCGTTATGGCAGCATGGTGTTCAACTCGTTCGGTCCGCGCAACGATCTGCTTGCCAAGGCGATGGAAAACGCAGGCCCCGTGCGCGACTGGGTAATGTCAAAATGCAGCCGTGCGGCGCTTTCGCCTGATGGCCTCGGCATGCAGATTTTCCAGGCGGTAGACGCCGGCGAGTTGACTGAAGCCGAAGCCGGTATGCTGGTGCGCTCGTTCCTGTCGGCGGGGATCGATACCACTGTCTTTGGTCTCGGCAACGCCCTCTACTGTTTCGCCAAATATCCAGAGCAATGGGCGATCCTGCGCGACAATCCTTCGCTGATACGTATTGCCTTCGAGGAGGTATTGCGGTTCGAGGCCCCGGTGCAGACGTTCTTCCGCACCACGACGAGGGAAATCGAGGTTGGCGGCGTGCGGCTGGGCGAGGGCGAGAAGGTGCTGCTGTTTCTGGCTGCCGCCAATCGCGACCCGCGCCGCTGGGAGCGGGCGGACCAGTTTGACGTCAGGCGCCGCGCGACCGGGCATATGACCTTCGGCACCGGCATCCATGGCTGCGTTGGCCAGGCGATAGCGCGCCTCGAAAGCGAAGCGCTGTTCGGAGCCCTCGCAAAGCGCGGCGTGTCACTTGAAATGACCGGCGAGCCCACGCGGCGGCTCAACAACACGCTGCGCGGCCTCGAGACACTCCCGCTTCGCGTGATAGCGGCGTGAGGCAGCTCTTGCGCCGAGGCGAACTCTGGGGCTAATTGCTGTCTCCTCGCCCGGGAAGCGGACACGAGCGCCGCTCTTCGCGGACGACCGGAGCAAGCCAGCATTCCGTGGAGAGGCAACAACGTGGGTAGGTCCTGCACCCTGTCGTTCGGGCTGTCGCAATGACAGAGGGTCCGGTTCTGATCGTTGGCGCAGGCCATGCGGGCTTTCAAGTTGCCCTGTCGCTGCGCCAACTCGGCTTCAAGGAGCGGGTTTGCCTCATCAACGGCGAGGCACACTTGCCCTATCAGCGACCGCCCTTGTCCAAGGCCTATCTGAAAGGCAGTGGCGGGCCGGACAGCCTGATGTTCCGCCCGGAAAAATTCTACCATGACCAGTCCATCGAGCTGATCTATGACCGCGCGGTTACGATCGATCGTGCAAGCCGCAAGCTCAGGCTCGCCTCCGGCGGCTTGCTTGATTACGGCCACCTGGTGCTCGCGACCGGCGCGCGCAACCGCCTGATCGACATCCCCAACGCGAACCTGCCGAACGTACGCTATTTGCGTATCCTCGATGACAGCGAGGATTTGCGCAGGCGCATGGCCACCTGCAAGCATGTCGTCGTGATCGGTGCGGGCTTCATCGGGCTGGAATTTGCCGCGACCGCGCGCATCAAGGGGCTCGAGGTCGACGTGCTCGAGCTCGCGAGCCGGGTCATGGCGCGCGCGGTGACCGCGGAGGTTTCGGACTATTTCCAGGCGCGGCATGCGGCAGCGGGTGTGCGAATCCATCTCGGGGTGCAGGCAACCGCGATTGAGGCCAGCGGTGACAAGGTTACCGGTGTCAGCCTCAGCGACGGCCGCCATATTCCGGCTGACCTCGTCGTTGTCGGCGTCGGCGTCCTGCCAAACGTCGAGCTCGCGGCGGAAGCGGGGCTACCGGTAGCCTCCGGCATCATCGTCAACGAACATCTGCTGACATCCGATCCTGATATATCCGCAATCGGTGACTGCGCGTTGTTCGAGAGCCCGCGCTTCGGCGGATCGCTGCGACTGGAATCCGTGCAGAACGCCACCGATCACGGCAAATGCGTGGCGGCACGGTTGACCGGCGATGATCAGGTCTACGACGGCATGCCCTGGTTCTGGAGCGATCAGGCCGACGACAAGCTGCAGATCGCGGGCTTGACCACCGGCTACGACCGCGTCGTGTTGCGTGGCGATCCCGCGCAAAAGGCGTTTTCGGCGTTCTGCTACAAGGCAGGACAGCTTGTGGGTATCGAGTCGGTGAACCGGGCGGGCGAGCACATGTTCGGCCGCCGATTTCTGCCGATGGATCGCCACCTTCCGACTGAACAAGCCGCCGACCCAAGCTTCGATTTGAAGAAGGCGCTGGCCTAAAGTATCGCCGCGACCTCTTCGGCAGTGGGCATCGAGGGTGCCGCGCCCATCCGTTGCACGCTGATTGAAGCCGCCGCATTGGCATAGAAGAGCGCCTGGCGGATCGCTGTGCCCCCGGCAAGGCGCGCGGCCAGCGCGCCCACAAAGCAATCGCCGGCACCTGTGGTGTCGATCGCCTCGACGCTGCGCCCCGGCACAATCACTGGCTCGCCGTCCGCCAGCGCGACCGCGCCGCGCTTGCCGAGGGTGACGCAGATGATCTGCTCAGCGCCGGCCCGGAGTAATTGCGCCGCTTGAACCAAACTCGCAGTATCTTCGGTTTCGCAAATCTTGCGCCCGCTCAGCAAGCCGAGCTCGGTTTCGTTGAGCACGAGGATATCGACGAGGCCGAGCAGCTCGAGATCGCACGCACGCGCCGGTGCCGGATTGAGGATGGTCGTGGCCCCGACCGCGCGGGCGCGCCCAAAAAAAGCACGGATCGCGGGCAGGGGGATCTCGAACTGGCTGACCGCGATGTCGCCCTTCGCAACGGCTCCACCGGCAACGTCATCCGGGCTCACCAGTCCATTGGCGCCGGGGATGACAACGATGGTGTTGTCGGAATTGGCGAGCGTGACGATTGCCGTTCCGGTATGAGCCTCCGCGGTTTCCCGCACCAGGCTTATGTCCACGCCTTGATTTGCTAGAAATGCCTTCAGCTCGCGGCCGAACGCATCCCTCCCCAAGGCGCCGAGCAGCGTGGTTGGTGCCCCGAGCTTGCGGGCCGCGACCGCCTGGTTAGCGCCCTTGCCGCCAGGGAAATAGAGCACCTTGCTGCCGGTGACGGTCTCACCGATTGCCGGATGGCGGTCGGCGGTTGCCACCACATCCATGTTGATGCTGCCGGCGACGAATACCCGCCCCATACGCAATCCCGATCAAACCCGAATTTCGAACTCCTGCCTGACCTTCTCGATATCGGCAAGAGAAGGCAAGCCGGCCTCGTTGCCGAGTCGCTGGATCTTGTAGGTCGACGCCGCGCGCGCGAAATCGAAATGCTCGTGCCAGCTTTTGCCGGGATTGACGAGGTAGGAGTAGATGTAGGCACCGTGGAACACATCGCCGGCGCCGTTGGTATCGATCACACGCGCGGGCGGGACTGGAAAGGCCGGCATCGCACGAACCGCCCCCGTCTCGTCGTACCAGATCAGGCCTTTTTCACCCATGGTCACGCCGCCGACCCTGCAGCCGCGGCTCTTCAGATAGTCGAGCATGTTTGTGGTGGTCATATCCATCTGTTCGCACAAGCGCTCGGCGACGATTGCGACGTCGATGAACTCGAGCAGCTCGTGTGTATTGGTTCGCAGGCCGCCGCCATCGAGCGAGGTCAGAATTCCGGCCTCGCGGCACATTTTGGCATAGTAGATCGCGGCATCGGGTTGATGGCCGTCGACATGCAGCGCCCGGCAATTGCCGAGGTTGAGATGCGGAAAAGGATGGATGTGCTTGTCGTCACGGCAACGCACGATCGCGCGCTTGCCGTCCTTCGGCATGATGAATGACAGCGAGGAGGAATTGACCTTGCGCGGATGGATCGAGATCCCGTACTTCGCGCACATGTCCTGGAACATGCGCCCCAGCCAGTCGTTGGCGACGGTCGCGATCAGGTCCGGCACGATTCCCAGCCTGGCGCAGCAGAAGGCCGCGGTAACCGCGTTGCCGCCAAACGAAACCGCGTAGGCTTCGGCGACGTGTTTTTCGTCGCCGGTCGGCAAGTGGTCGGTAATGAAGGTGACGTCGATATAGGTTTGTCCGATAAAGAGGGCCTGCATAGGGTTTTCCGTCATCCGCAAATGGGGTGGGTCCTGGCCCGGCGGTGATAGAATAGCACCGCCTTTTTCCCCGCATCAGCTGAAAATATTCGCAGTCCTGCCTTGCTAATCACTTGAGATCACAACTGTCCACGGGCATCGTCGCAGCGCCTGCCGAAAGAATGGCCGAGGGCTGGCCTGATGCCCACTTTCCGAAGTTCGTGCTACATCTCAGCACCCACCTTTCACGAACTTCGGAAAGTTATGGGCACCAGCAAATCTATGATTCTAGTGCCGCTTTTCTATTTGAAGTTCCTGAGCAGAATTCGCCGCTTGTGGTGCAGGAACTTCAAATAGGCGGCACTAGGTTCCCGGCTGAGCCGAAAGAGGAGAAGATCGGTGGTCAAGATGGCGCCCAGTACGCCGGGGGTTTTTGCCGCGATCCCCACGCGAAAGCTCTTTCAATGATCGGCGGACTGGATCACGTCGTTGTTCTGCTTGAGGACATCGGCAAAGGCCGTGCCGCCTATCAAACGCTGCTCGGCCGAGCGCCTTCCTGGCAAAACAGTGGCGACGGCGCCGACAGCGTGCTGTTCACCCTGGAAAACATGACGCTGGAGCTGATGGCGCCGAGCGGCCATGGCACGGCCGCGGACCACATTCGTGATGTGATCAAGGCGTCGGGCGAAGGGCTCGCCAGCCTGTGCTTCCGCACAGACGGCATGGCGAAAATGCATCGGCGGCTCGATCGCGTGGCGTTGAAGCCCGAGGCGGTCGTCGAAGTCGAGAGCCGCGACGCCATGTCCGGCGCGACATTACACTGGAAACGTACCCGCGCTTCGACCGACCTGACGCGCGGCGTCCGCATGTTCTTTCTGGAACTGTCCGCTGCGCGGCCGCGCTCTGCAGCCGCCGCTGAGGCTGCGGTACTCGGTCTCGATCATGTCGTGATTTCCACCGAGGATCCGGAGCGCGCCGCGGCCCTCTATGGCGCGCGGCTCGGTCTCGACATGGCGCTCGACCGGACGCATCAGGACTGGGGCCAACTGATGTTTTTCCGCTGCGGCGATCTGATCGTCGAGGTCGTGCGCAGGCCTGGCTCCGGTGGCGACATCACCCACGACAAGTTGTGGGGACTGAGCTGGCGCGTCGCAGACATCGATGCGGCGCGCGCGCGGCTGCTGGGATCGGGCATCGACGTGTCGGAGGTGCGCATCGGCCGCAAGCCGGGGACGCGGGTGATGAGCGTGCGGAGCGGCACCTGCGGTATCCACACGCTGTTCCTCGAACGCACGGCGCAAGCGGCCGGCTTGGGGCAATCGGTATGACGACCCAACGCCTCGGCGTGATCATGAACGGCGTCACCGGCCGCATGGGGCTGAACCAGCATCTGATCCGCTCGATCATTGCAATCCGCGACCAGGGCGGCGTCGGGCTCTCGAATGGCGATTACGTGATGCCCGATCCCGTCCTGGTCGGTCGTGACGCCGGCAAGCTCGAGCGGCTGGCGAAGCAGTTCAACGTCGCGCGATGGACCACCGATTTCGACCGCGCGCTTGCCGACAAGAACGACAGCGTTTTCTTTGACGCCGCGACCACACAGGCACGCCCTTCGCTGCTTACCAAAGCGATCAACGCCGGCAAGCACGTTTATTGCGAAAAGCCGATCGCGACCACGCTCGAAGAAGCGGTCGCGGTCGTCAGGCTTGCCAATGCCAAAGGCGTCAAACACGGCACGGTACAGGACAAGCTGTTCCTGCCTGGACTGAAGAAACTCGCGTTCCTGCGCGATTCCGGTTTCTTCGGCCGCCTGCTCTCGGTGCGCGGAGAGTTCGGCTATTGGGTTTTCGAAGGCGGCTGGCAGGAAGCACAACGGCCGTCGTGGAACTACCGGAAGGAGGATGGCGGCGGAATCATCCTCGATATGGTTTGCCACTGGCGCTACGTGCTCGACAATCTCTTTGGCGAGGTGGAAAGCGTGACTTGCTTCGGTACAACAGATATTCCGGAGCGCTACGACGAACAGGGCAGGAATTATCAGGCGACCGCGGACGATTCAGCATATGCCACCTTCAAGCTCAGGGGCGGTGTGATCGCCCACATCAACATGTCATGGGTGACGCGGGTCTACCGCGACGATCTCGTCACCTTTCAGGTCGACGGCACGCACGGTTCGGCGGTCGCGGGCCTGACCGATTGCATGATCCAGCCGCGGCAGGCGACGCCGCGGCCGGTCTGGAATCCCGACGAGAAGCGGTTGCACGATTTTTATGCCGACTGGCAGAAGCTGCCGGACAATACGGCTTACGAAAACGGCTTCAGGGAACAATGGGAGTTGTTCATTCGTCACGTCTGCGAGAACGCTCCCTACAAACATACGTTGCTGGAAGGCGCCAAGGGCGTGCAGCTTGCCGAATGCGCGCTGAAGAGCTGGCGCGAGCGCCGCTGGATCGACGTCGCTCCGATCAAGCTGTGAGGGGTGATCGTCGGATCGGCGGTGATCGTTTCAGGCAATGTTGCAAGGCACGCTCAAAAATCCGCGAAAACGCACACGCCCGCCGCGCACGGGTTCGCCGGCCAGTGCGTAATCCGGAAACCGCTTGAGAAAGCGTGAAATCGCGATCGCCCCTTCGAGCCGCGCCAGTGCCATGCCGGCGCATTGGTGCGCGCCGGTTGCGAAAGCAAGATGCCGGTTGGGATTGCGGCCGACATCGAAACGCTCGGGATCGGCGAATTGCGCAGGGTCGCGATTGGCGGCGCCGATGCCCAGCGTCACCGGTGTGCCGGGTGGCAACCGCTCGCCGCCGAGCTCGACCGGCTCGACGGTCATGCGGTTGCCGAGCTGGTTCGAGCTTTCGTAGCGCAACATCTCCTCAACGGCCGTCTTGATCAGGTCGGGGTGATCGATCAGCCGCTGCTTCTCTTTTGGATGCGCGAGCAGCGTGATCAGCCCGTTCCCGATCAGGTTGGTGGTGGTCTCGTGACCTGCGTTGAGCAGAAAGATGCAATTGTGCAGCAGTTCCTTCTCGGTGAGCCTCTCGCCGTCGGCTTCGCCCTGGATCAGCCGCGTCAGCACGTCGCGATCGGGATTGCCGGGCCTGGCCCGCCGCCGCCTCACGAGGCCTTCCAGATAGGTGAGAAATTCCTTCACCGCCCTGTTGCCTCGCGCGAAGACCTCTGCAGAGATCACCGGCTCCAGCGCGCCCAGAATGGCGAGCGACCAGCCGCGCAGGGGCTCGCGCTCTTCATGCGGAACATCAAGCAGATTGCCGATTATCTCGACCGGGATTGCGGAAGCAAAATCGCCGATCAGCTCAAAGCGGCTTTTCGCCTCGACTTGATCGAGCAGCCCATCCACCAGACGGATCAGGTCCGGCTCCATCGCCATGGCGCGGGGCGATAGCGCGCCCATGATCAGTCGCCGCACACGGGTATGGATTGGTGGGTCGTTGAAGACGAGGCTCGTGGTGTGGTGCTCGTAGAGCAGGGAGTTGCCATATTTGGGCGCAAACTCTTTCTTCTTGTCGGACGAGAACGCCCTGGTGTTCTTGTAGGCGGTCACCAGGTCGTCGTAGCGGGTCAGGAAATAAGAGCCGTTGGGCAGCCGCTTGATCGGCTCGTGCTCCCGCAGTGCACGATAGGTCGGGTAGGGGTT
>Ga0306922_10000534_pt1 | contig 31917 bp, 26 predicted proteins | sample sta12Cox44000082_FD_203758 | JGI IMG/M metagenome (GOLD analysis project Ga0306922, IMG submission 203758) | Lab enrichment of tropical soil microbial communities from Luquillo Experimental Forest, Puerto Rico - statoxic.12C.oxic.44.000.082 (v2)... | ecosystem: Environmental > Terrestrial >... | reverse complement strand
TAATAGCCGGCGGCCTTCTTGGCGGCGATCTCAACGTGAGCGTCTGCCGGGATGAGCTGGTCGGGTATCGGCACCCGCTCCACGATCTCGATGCCTTGCCCGACAAGCGCCTCGTATTTCATGTCGCTCATTGAAACAAAGCGGTCGATGCGGGTCAGTCCCAGCCAGTGGATCACATCCGGCATCAGCTGCTGAAAGCGGGCGTCCTGCACGCCGGCCACGCACTCAGTGCGCTCGAAATAGGTTGCTGCCGCATCGCCGCCCTCCTGCCGCTTGCGCGCATTGTAGACCAGGAACTTGGTCACCTCGCCGAGCGCGCGGCCTTCCTTGCGGTTGTAGATAATGATGCCGACTCCGCCGGACTGGGCGCCGCGCGCGCATTCCTCGACCCCGTGGATCAAATAGGGGCGGCAGGTGCAGATGTCCGAGCCGAAGACATCTGAGCCGTTGCATTCATCGTGCACCCGGCAGGTGATGCGGGTACGCGGATTGCTAATCTTCTCGACGTCGCCAAAGAGGTAGACCGTGGTGCCCCCGATCGGGGGCAGGAACACCTGCAGATCAAGCCTGGTCACGAGCTCGGGAAACATTCCGCCAGTCTGCTCGAACAGCGCGCGGCGCAGACCCATTTCGGTCGTGCCGAAACGCTCCGCGATTCCCGGCAGATACCAGACAGGGTCGATGGCGATTTTCACGACCGAGATGCTGCCGCTCTTGTGCACGACCTCGCTGTCGCTGGTAAGCCGTCCCGCCGTGAGGGCATCCTGCATCTCGTGAATGTCGAGACGCGCCTTGGTAATGGCTATGGTGGGCCGCACATCGAGACCTTCGGCGATCTCCTGGCCGAACTCCTCCGCGACCAGGTGTCCCCAAGGATCGAGCGAGACGATGCGGCGGGCGTCCTGCCATTGCGCAAATGGGCCAATCTTCACGGCGGGATGTGTATTGGTCAGGTCCGGGCGCCGAATGGGATCAAGCGCGCCTGCCGAGACCGCGAGTGCCCGGTAGACGGCATAGGAGCCGCCATGGCTTCCGATGACGTTGCGGTCGCTTGGCCGCGACACGGTGCCGACGATCGGCCCGCGCTGGCGTGCGATTTCGGCACCCCAACGGATCGGGAGATGGTGCGCGGCTCCCGGATTGGGATGCGAGGTCAGACGAATGTGATCGGGGCGATTGGAGCGGGTCATTGGCGTTCTGTAAACGAACACGGCCCGTCGCTTGCGACGGGCCTGGCGCAGAGCCGGGATTCGATCGGAACACATATAATATAGCGATCCCGCGCCTGGATACAATCGATATAAGACTCTGACACCGCTCGATTTTCTCCGAATTGGGATGGGTCGGGCCGAAAAGCCCTTGCCTGCAAAGGCCAATCGCACAGCCTGCGGGACCTCGATCGGGGCAACCACCGCAGCGGGAAGGCCACCGCACGGAGATGACTTCGTCGATCGGGGTGACCGGTCGCCGCTGCTGGCGATTGGTTCTTCCGGCCAATGGCTGCGCACGCAACATCCATTGCCTCGGAGGTTGGAAAGGACTGCCGGTTTTTTCCGTCAGAAAGGGTGCCAGGGCCGGCCAAAGTCGGGCTGGTTCACGAGACGCTACATCGCGCCGGAATGAACTCTGGCCGATCAATTGCGTTGGAGGGGAGGGGAACAACGATGGAGCGCATAATGTGCGACTATAGCCTGATGCACGTCAAATCACGCCCCGCAAGCGTTGGAGACAAGTTGCGAACAAGCAATTTCGGAACCGGCACGCGCGGATTCGCGGCACCCGAAGACCCGACCACCGCCGTCTGTGTGATGCCGGGCACGGAACTCGCCTTTGATCGCGAAATACGCGTCTATGGCGCCCCCGATCCCACCCCGCACAAGACGGCCATCTTCCGGCAGATCAACCGAGCGCAACCGCATATGCATCATGATGCGCTTGAGCTGCCGGACGGGCAGACCCTTCTTCTGACGTTCCTGTGCGAAGGACAGGAGGCAACCGTGCTGCAGTTGCCCGCCAAGCCGAAAACCGAAGCCGAGGCCCGGGCCCAGGAGCGCGCGGTTTTCGCCGGCTGAGGAGCGCGCGATCATGCGCCGGCATCGCCAGCCGCGGCTACTGCGGCTCGATGCCGGCCTCCTTGATCACTGAGGTCCATAAAGTCGCTTCGTCGGCAAAGAACTTCGCTGTCTCCGCTGGCGTCGTTGCGCCCGGTTCGAGCGAAATCTTGTGTAGCATGCCGACAACATCGTTGCCGTGAAGCACCGCAACGACATCTCGATTGATCTTTTCCGCGAGCGCGGCCGGCGTTGCGGGCGGCGCCACCAGGCCAAACCAGGTGATTGATCGAAAGCCCGGCAGCCCGGCTTCGGACAGCGTGGGCACATCGGGAACGACGCCTGCGCGCTTGAGGTCGGCCACGCCCAGGAGCTTGACCTTATTGGCACGATAGAGCGGGACCGCGGTCGCAAGCGTATCGAAGAACATATCGACATGACCCGCCACGACATCGGTCAGCGCGGGTTGTGCACCCCGGTACGGCACATGCAGCATCTTAATTCCGGTGCGTACTTCAAGCTGGGCGGCCGAGAGATGCGCAGTCGAGCCGACGCCCTGCGAGGCATAGGAAAGCTTTCCGGGATTGGCTTTGCCGTAGCTGATCAGCTCGTTGAGCGTGGATGCGGCAAGCCCGTTGCGCACGACCAGGACATTGGGGATCTTTGCCAGCAGGCTGATGGGAACGAATCCGGCGGGATCATATCCGGGATCGCGATAGATGAGGTGATTGAACGAAAGCGGAGAGGGCGGAGCAATCATGAGCGTATAGCCATCGGGCGCCGACCGCGCCACATTGCTCGCGCCTATATTCATCGCGCCGCCCGGAATATTCTCGACAATGGCCGGCTTTGCCCATTTCCGGGCAAGCTCCTCGGCCACGATGCGTGCCAGAGTATCGGTGGTGGACCCGGGGGCGGCCGGGACCACAATCTTCACCGTCCGGACGGGATAGTCTTCCTGCGCGCGTCCCGGCAATGACCAGGCAGCGCCGGCGGCTGCGATCAGAAGCCCGATCAATGCACGGGGAAACACTTCAGGAAAGCTCCATGAAAAAAGGCAAGGCGTCACTGCTTCATTTCTTCTCTGCGATCCTCTTATAGCGGGTTATCATGTCGGGCGGCATGGCGGCAGTCTCCGCGAGCAATCGCAGAATTTGCTGCCCCGTGATCGGGCTCATCTCGATGCCAAGTTTTTGGGCCTCCTCGAGGAATGCCGTGTCCACGCACATCGCCGTGAACGCGGTTTGCAGGGCTTCGGCACGGTCGGGCGGAATTTCGGGCGGTGCGGCAAACGGCAACGCCATGAAGAATGGAAGCTCTGCGAACTCGATGAGCGCGAGCGCGCCGGCGTCGCCGGCAAGCTCGCGTCCGGTCGGCACCTCCGGAAAATCGACATGGCGGGTGGCGCGGCCGAAGGCCAGGAGCGGCCGAAACGCGTGCCTGCTCCAGAGGTCGCGCTGGCCGCTTCGAACCGAGCTCAGGCCCACCATCTGGCCATCGATCTCGCCGCGCGCCATGGCGAGAAACAGAGGCGCCGCGCCGGTATAGCCGCGCACGACCTTCACATTGAGCGCGAGCACCTCCCTTGCGATGACGGCAAAGATCAGGTTGCTGGAGGCGGCGTTGTCGGCGCCGAGCGCCACCGACAGGCCGGCGGACTTGAGGTCGGCGACCGACATCGCCGGGTGGTGCGCATTCACCAGCATGAGGTAGGCATCACTGGCGTAAGACGAGAGGCTGCCGAGCCAGGTGAACTTCGCCGGATCGAATTGCGCGTTGGGATTGCCCTGGATGGCGAGCTGCGGCACGGCGCGCTCGAGCTTGGCCAGCACGGAGCCGTCCCTGTCGGCGTTGAAATAGAGGCGGTTCGCCGTGACCAGGCCGCCAGCGCCGGGGTTGTTCTGGACGACGATGGTTGGCGCGCCGGGAATGAAGCGGGAGAGATGGCGTGCCACCAGGCGTGCCGAGATGTCGTTGATGCCGCCGGGCGACGTGCCGACCAGCATCGTGAGGGCGCGGCCCTTGTAGAACTGCTCCACCGGCTCGGCCGCCGCCGGCCGGACCGCCGACGAGGCAAGAGCGATTGCGCTCGCTCCGATGAGGGCGGAAATCAGGCGCAATGCTGCAGCCGGGGTCATTGCTTCGACGCTCTTACGGCAAGTCCGCCAGCAAATGACCGAAACCCGGGCGCGGCTCGCGCACGTGCAGGCGCTTTTGAATCTCCCACACGCGCGCTGTCACAGGGTGAACCACCGGCACCTGCAGATCACGCTCCAGCGTTTCGATGATATCGAGCGTGCGCCAGCCGGATCCGAGCATATAGATCGCGTCCGCGCCTTTGGCCTTAAGATAGCTGCGCTTGATGTGCGCATAAACCTGATGGCTCGAGAGCTCCTGCACCTTGTCGAACGGCACGTCGATCCCTTCCATGGCGCGCACAACAAAACCGGCGTCGCGGAAATATCCGGCGAAAACGGCGTTGAGCGCGGGCGGAAAATAGGTCGCGCCGACGATGGTTTTCGCCTTTACGGCGCGCAGCGCGTTCACGTGATTGCGCGCCACGGTCATGATCGGCGTTCGGTATTTTCGCTCCCATTGCCTGACGATCTCGGCTTCACGCTTGCGGCCCTGCACCATGAACGGCGGCGCGCCATGCGGATGAATGAGATCGCAACCGCATTCGGCGAGGGCCGCGACGAGCTTCTCATAGGCCGGCATCATGGCGCGGAACTCGTCCTGCGTGCCGCGGCGCACATTGAGAAACAGCGGAATGAGCCCGATGCCTTCGGGCAGGAGGCGGATCACCTCCTCGGTCACGCCGGGCCGCATGGTCGGGTTGATCATGCCCACGACGCCACGCCAGCTGGAGAAGGTCATAGGCCTAGCCTTCGTAATCCTTGCGGCGCGACACGTATCCCTCGGCGATATCGCGGGCAAGGGCGGCGCGATCGCGTTCACGCGGATCGCCGTAGCCGCCGCCACCGGCGCTCTGCAGCAGGAAGCGCTCGCCCGCCTGCATCTCGTAGCGACCCGAAGCCTGTGTCGCGCGCTCCTCGGGTGTACCGAGCCGGATGACGAAGCGCGCGGGAGCGCCGGCCTTGCCGCCGTCGAGGCCGCCCGCAGGAAAGCGGCTCTTGTCGTAGCGGCGGACCACGGTTGCGTCCTGCAGCAGCTCATATTCCCGCTGCAGGCTCAGGCCTCCGCGCCAGCGGCCGGGGCCGCCGGAGTCGCGCACGAGCTCGAACCGGGTGATGCGGCAGGGAAACTCGGATTCCAGAATCTCGATCGGCGCGATGTGCAGATTGCTCAGGTGGGTCGCGGTTGCGGAGGCGCCGTCATGTCCCATGCCGCCGCCATAGGCCGACCCCATGATCTCATACTGCATGCTGGAGTGACCGGCTCGTCCGTTTGCCCAGGCGATGGTCAGCGCGCTCGACGAGCCTGCATGCGCGACGGCACGCGCCGGACGGAAGCGGGCAAGCGCCTCCAGGATGATGTCGACAAGCTTGAGATTGACCATCTGATAGTTGGAGACCGCTGCCGGCGGCTCGGCGTTGGTGAGCGTTCGCGGTGCAAACGTGAGCCGCACCGCGTCGCGCATGCCGTCGTTGAAATGCAGGTCCGGGCCGAGACAGCCGATCAGTGCATAGAACACGCAGGCTTCAACCATCGACGGCCGCAGGTTGACCGGGCCGCGCGCCTGCGCATCGCTTTCGGAGAAATCGAAGGCCGCCATCCCGTCCTTGATCGTGACGGTGACGGCAAGTTTTAACGGATGCTCGAGGTCGACGCCGTCGCTGTCGAGGAGACCCTCCGCTGCGGCTTCGCCTTCGGGCAATTCCGTGATTGCCGCGCGCAGCTCGTTGGCCGCGCCCAAAAGAATGGCGGCGAACGCTTCCAGAATCGTGCGCGGCCCGAAGCGGTCGCACAGCTCCTTGATCCGCGCGGCGCCCATTCGGGTCACCGCGATCTGCGCATGCATGTCGCCGCGCATCAGCGCGGGCTGACGGCTGTTGTCGAGAATGATACGCTCGATATCGGTTTGCGCGATGCCGGCCTCCATGATCTTGATCGGTGGCAGCAGCAAACCCTCCTGGAAAATCTCCGTGGCATTTGCGGAAGTGGAGCCCGCAACCGCGCCGCCGACGTCCGCCTTGTGCGCGATCGAGCCCGCAAATGCCACAATTGCACCGTCGACGAGCACGGGTGCCACAAATGCCATGTCGGACACGTGCGGCAGCCCGCCTTCATAGGGATGATTCGAGACGAACACGTCCCCTTCGCCGATGCGCCCTTCGTAGAGGTCGAGGATGCGGCCGACCAGATGACGATAGACCGGCGCATGGAAGAACATCGGCGGCGCGACAATCAGGCGACCGGTATGATCGAGGATGACACAGCTGAAGTCGCGCGATTCGCGGATGATGGTGGAATAGCCCGAACGATAGAAATGATAGTGCATCTCTTCGACGAGGCTCGCCACCTTGTTACGAATCACTCCGACAGTGATCGTGTCCATTGCGAGCCTCAGGTGTCCGGCTGCAAGAGCAGATTGCGATTGCGGTCCACCCGACCGTGCCAGTTCGGCGGGATGACCGTGGTGGCGTCGAACTGCTCGATGATGGCGGGTCCATCTACCACTGCGCCCACGGCAAGCCGCTCGCGCTCATACAGCGTTGCGTGCGTCATCCCGCCATAGAGCAAGATGCGGCGATTGCCTTTGATTGCCGCCTCGCTCGCGGTTGCGGCCGACTGCTCGCGGCGGGCCGCGTATTTTGGGACAGGAACGCGCAGCCGCAGACGGTAGCTCACCACTTCCACGGGTCGTTCCTTAGCGGCATGCCCGTGCATCTGCGCATGGCGCTCGTCAAAGCGCCCGCGGGCGGCGATGAGCGTCGCCGCGGTCAGCTGCTCGGCGAACAATCCGTCGAGCGGCGTACGCAGCTCGTAACCCTGTCCGGCATAGCGCAGGTCGAGCTCTCGGGCGAAGCCCCCCTGCGCGGGATCGAGGCCCTCCGCCTCGAGCTCCTGGCGCGCGCTCCTTTCCAATTGCCGGAAGATGTCCTCGGCATGTGCGGCGGTGACCTCCGTGAGCGCGCGCAGCTCCGAACGGACGTAATCGTGCACCACGTCGGTACAGAGGAGGCCGAGCGCCGAGAAGGCGCCGGGTCGCGCCGGCACCAGAATGCGCCCTATTCCAAGCTCGGCTGCCACGGCGGCCGCGTGCACGGCGCCGGCGCCTCCGAACGGCAGCAAGGTGAAGGAGGAAAGATCGACTCCGCGCTTGGCCGCGAAGACGCGAACTGCGTCGGCCATTCGCATATCGACAGTGCGCTGGATGCCGGCTGCGGCCCGCATGACGTCGATGCCCAAGGGGCGGGCGACGTGCGCCTCGAGCGCGTTGCGTGCCGCCGCGACGTCCAGCTTCTGCGCCCCGCCGAGGAAATATTCCGCATTGAGACAGCCGCAGACGAGATCGGCATCGGTCACCGTAGGTTCGCCGCCGCCGCGGTTGTAACAGGCCGGTCCCGGGTCCGCGCCAGCGCTGCGCGGACCGATATTGAGAAATCCGCCGGGGTCGATCCATGCGATCGAGCCGCCGCCCGCTGAAATCGTCGTCATATCGAGGGCGGGGACATCGACTTGGCGGCGTGCAATCACCGCCTCGGTCATTTCGAGAGGTGCGCCGCCTTCGATAAAAGCGATGTCGGCACTGGTGCCGCCCATGTCGAGCGTGACGAGACCGGCGCGCGCATCATCTCCGGCAAGCAACGCGCTGGCCTGTGCGCCGGCGGCAGGACCGGAGAACAGCGTATGAACGGTGCGGCTGCCTTCGATCGCAGCTGAGAACGGCATGACGCCACCGTTCGACTGCATGAGGAAACGCTGGCGGGTCATCAGCCCGAGCTCATCCAGCCCGGCACTGAGATCGGCGATGTAGCGCACCATCACCGGCTCCAGGTAGGCATTGACCAGCGTTGTCGACAGTCGCGACCATTCCCGAATGCGCGGCAAAACATCGCTCGACAGCGAGACATGGACGTCGGGATATTCCTCTCTGATGAGCGATCGTGTCCACCGTTCATGGCTGGGGTTCATGAACGAGAACAGATAGCAGACCGCAATCGACTTCACCTGCGCGACCTTGAGCTCTCGGGCCGCATGCCGCACCGCACTCTCGTCCAATGCGACGAGCACGTTGCCGTCGCAATCGCAACGTTCAGGAATTTCTCTGGTCAGGCTTTGCGGAGCAATCGCTTCCGGCTTTGAATAGAAATAATCGAACAGATTGCCGTCGCGTGCCTGATTCTGCACTTCCTGCACCGCGCGGTACCCCTTGCTGATGAGAAGGCCGACCTTGGCGCCACGCATTTCCAGCAATGCGTTGGTGGTGATGGTCGTGCCATGCGCAAAGAAGCCGATCTCGGATGGCGCGATGCCCTTGCGGGTGTATCTGGCAATGCCCTCAAGAACGCCATGCGCGGGATTTTTCGGCGTGCTCGCGACCTTCTCGATCAGCAGGTCGCCGCTCTCGGTGTCGAGCAGCACGAGATCGGTGTGGGTGCCGCCCACATCAATGCCGAGCCGATAGCGGGCGGATGTCGTCATCCCTCGCCATCTTTGCGCCACAGCACACGCACATCGACCGCCATCGCCCCGCGTCCCCTCGCGCGCACCATGAGCGGGTTGATCTCGATGTCCTTGATATTTTCGCGGTGATCGAGAAAGAAGCGACCGAGCGCAAGCGCCGTCTGCACGAAGGCGGCGCGGTCCGCGACTGGTGCACCGCGGAAACCGGCGAGAAGCTTCGACAGCTTGAGCTCGTCGATCATCTTTCCCACGTCATCCGCGGTGACCGGCAGCAGCCGCAATGCCGCGTCGTTTGCAAGCTCGACCAGAACGCCACCGGAGCCGATGAGCAAGACCGGTCCGTAAAGAGGATCGCAGCGGGCACCCAGGATGGCCTCGATCCCCGATGCCATCTCCTGCACCAGAAAGCCTTGAATGCGGGCGCGCGGCTGCGATCGCAGCGCGCCCTCCATTAGCCTGTCCGCAGTGATTCTCACCGTCTCGCAATCGCGCAGGTCGAGCGCGACGCCGCCGACCTCGGTCTTGTGCAAGATGTCCAAGGAGCGGATCTTCAATGCCACTGGGAAACCGATGCGCTCCGCCGCAGCGGCTGCTTCTGTGGCATTTTGGACTGCCTGGCTTTTCGGCAGCGCAATCCCGTACCGTGCAAGCGTTGCCTCGAAGTTCTGCGGAGAGAGAAAGCTGCGTGAGGGCGGCGCTGGCACGGGCGGAGGCCGGCCGCGGCGCGCAGCGTGGAACCATAATCCATTGAGCGCGCGAATGGTCGGCACGATTCCCTGCAGAAATGGAATCCCCGCAGCCTGTTGGCTGGCGATCTGGAGATCGCTCACCTGCGAGATCACGCGGCCGAACGCGACGACCGGCTTGTCGGTCCTCCCCAGCAATTGGCGCAACGGAGCAACATCACCCCAGGCATCAGCCTTGCGCGGCATGGGTGCGGCCCACGCGACCATGTCGATGTTGGCATCGGCGGCCGCAGTCGCGCAGGTATCGGCGGCGATCGCCATAGTCGAGGGAATCCCGACGTCGAGCGGATTTCTCGGCGCAATGCCGGCCTGCATCAGGGGGAGCAGCGCCGCCTTGGTGGTGTCGGTGAAATCCGGCATGGCCACGTCCTCGGCTTCGGCATAATCGTGGAGGAGGTCGACCGTCGCACCCGATGTCGTCACAAAGCCAATGCGAGGTCCCTTTGGCAGCCGTCCGCCCTCGAAGGCGAGCGCGGTCTCAACCAGGTCGTCGAGGGTGCGGCAATTGACGATGCCGTAGCGCTCACACATTGCGAGATAGGCGGCATAATCGCCGGCGATGGCGCCGGTATGAGACTGGGCAGCGGCCTGTGAGCTCGCAGTCGCGCCGCTCTTGATGGCGAGTATGGGCTTGCCCATGGCAAGAGCGCGTCCCGCCGCATGCATGAAGGTGGCGGGCCGCCGGATGCCTTCGATGAAAAGCACAACCTGGTGCGTTGCGACATCGTCGATCACGAAATTCAGATAGTCCGCGAGCCCGAGGTCGGGTTCATTCCCGGACGTGATGCAATAGGAGAAACGCAGCCCGCGCTCGGCAGCCGCTTTCATCCAGAACTGGATCAAGCCGCCGGACTGAAAGATGCAAGCGACCGGACCAGGCGCCAGCGCGCACAGTTCCGCGTTGGGGTAGCCCAGCACGCGCTCGCGATAGGAGTAGGCGCCCATGCAGTTCGGCCCGGCAACCCGCAGGCGGCTGCCGGCGACAAACTGCTTGAGCCATTCGCCGCGCTTTATCGATTCCGGATCCTCGCCGTCTCCGATCATCGAGGCATAGACCGTCGCGGATTTGACGCCGCCCGCCTCGGCATCGAGGAGCACGTTGGGGACCGCCGCTGCCGGGACAATCACCAGGGCATGGTCGACCGGCTCCGGCAGGTCTCGCAGCGAGGCAAAGCAACGCTGCCCGAACACCTCATGCTGGCGCGGATTGACAAGCGCGATGCGTCCGGGAAAGCCGAACTCGCGCAGATTTTTGAAGATCTCGCTTGGCCAGCGCGCGCGCTCCGACGCGCCGACGATGGCAAGCGATGCGGGCTGCAGCGTGCTCACAGCCGAGCGGAACAGGTTCTCGCCGGCTTTCACCACATCCGTCACCCCCACATCCATGCTCCCACTGCTACACTGAAGGAGTGGCCTTGTAACCATGCGTGGCGAGGCGGAAGATGCAGCCGAGGGTGGCCCCACAGCGGTGACGAATGGACGATGACGGGTCAGGGCCCTGGCCGACCGAGCTGCGGTTGCACAAGGACCGCAAGACCATGACCGTTACCTTTGACAACGGTGACACGTTCGATCTCAGCGCCGAGTATTTGCGGGTGAACAGTCCGAGTGCCGAAGTGCAGGGCCATTCGCCTGCTGAGCGCAAAATCGTCGCAGGCAAGAAGGACGTTGCGATCCTGGAAGTGGTTCCGGTCGGCAACTACGCGGTGCGGCTTGTCTTCGATGACCTGCATTCGACCGGGATCTACCGCTGGGATTATCTTCACGAGCTGGGAAGCAATCATTCGGCCAAGTGGCGGGATTACCTTTCCGATCTCGCCGGCGAGGGACTTACCAGATGACGGATGTCGGGTGCCGGATGAAAGAAATTGGCCGCAGATGAGCACGGGTTAAGCACAGGATCTCTCGTTCCGACTTCTGGTTTCCCGACGCCTGTCATCTGTCCTTCTTGAGCCGGTCCAATGCAGCGCGGATCGGCGCGAACGGGCCGTATTTATGCTGCTCTTGGCCAAAGCCGTCCGCGTAGGGACTATAAGGCGCATCGATCGGCTTTTGGAGAAGATCGGGATAGTCGCGATCGAGCCCTTCCATGTGCGGCCGGGGCTGCGATACGAAATACGCAGCAACGTCCCAGGCGTCTTCCACGCTAAGCTGCGGATTGAGGTAGTCCGTGCCGTGCGGCATGTTGAAGTGAACGAAATTTGCTGCCGTGATGAGCCGCATCATCCCGGCTCCATCATTAAAGCTGTCCGGCCCCCAAAGCGGCGGCATCATGTAGCCGAGGTCGTCGGTGGGAAGGCTGCGACGCACGCCCAGCCCATCCACGCCATGGCACGCCGTGCACACGCGCACGTAGATCGGGCGCCCCCGCGCGGGATCGGCTGCGCGGTTGAGCTCGGGCATCTTGCCCACGCCCAGGCCGGGCAATGCCTCTCCGGGCGGCACGCCCGTCGACAGGAACGCAATGTAGGCGACAATTGCCTGCATCTGCGGAGCTTGCAGCGGCATGGCGCGGCCATTCATGCTGCGCATCATGCAGCCGTCCACGCGTCCCTCGATTGTGATCTCCTGGCCAGAACGCGCGTTATAGCGTGGATATTCTCCGAACAGGCCGAACAGCGGGATGCCGAACTTCTTCGTCCCGGCTTCCAGATGGCAGTTGCCGCATGCGAGATTGTTGCCGGCATAGCGGCTGGCGGCATTGAGTACTTCCGGGCCGATATGCGCGTAGGTGGCCGTGATCAGGTCGCGGCCGCGGCGCGTGAGCCGACCAAGCTCGTTGTCAGGCAGAGTCGCAATCTCGGGCACGGTCCAGATTGTTGCGGGCGGGGTGGCTGCGGTATCCGCAGCCCTCGCGGGGGGAAAGGCCGGCAAGGCCAGCGCTGCTGCCGTCACAAGAATAAGGAGATGCGAAATCCACCGCGCGGGCAGCGACGTGCGAACGGCATTCGATTCGAATGGTCGGGGAATCGCAGATCGCATTCCGCCAGTATGGCTACAGCCGTTTTATTCCGCAATTCGGACAGGCACATTCGGCCGGGAACATGCCTGCCATCCAGCTGATGTGGAGTGCACCGTAGCGGCCGGCTGCGAGAGGCGATTACTGAATTATGCCGCGCGGGGGTACGGGTGAATGCGAAGCACGTCCGGCAGCCGCGGTGCTGCTCAGGAGGCCTGCCCGCGAAACGCCCATCCCGCCATGCGGCGCTCCAACAAGGCGCAGAACGCGTAAAGTACGATGCTCATGGCCGCCACCAGGAGAAGACCGGCAAACACCAGCGGCACCTGGAAACGGGAGGAGGCCGAGAGCATGAGAAAGCCGATACCCTGATTGGCCGCCACCGTCTCCGATACCACGGACCCGATGAACGCCAGAGTGATGGCGACCTTCAGCGCCGCAAAAAGGTAGGGCAGCGAGCGCGGAATGCCGACCTTCCGCAAAACCTCGAGCGGGCTCGCGCCAAGCACCCGCAACACGTCGCGCATCTCCGGCTCGACGCTCGCAAGGCCGGTCGCAACATTTACCGTGATCGGGAAGAACGAGATCACGAACGCAGTGATAATGGCGGGCACCGTTCCGATGCCGCACCAGATTACGACCACCGGAACCAGTGCAACCTTGGGGATGGCATTGAAGCCGACGAGCAGCGGATAGAGAGCCTCGTAGACGGCAGGCGAGCTTCCGATCCCCACGCCCAGGAGGACACCGACAATGATAGCGACGGCAAAGCCTACCACCGTGGTGTACAGGGTCTGCAACCCGTTCACGAGCAATGGTTCCCAGAATCGAATGCAGGCTTCAAGAATCTCGCTTGGGGCTGGCAGCACGAAGGCAGGTACGGAAAACACCCGGCAGACGAGCTCCCAGAGCAGGAACAGCGCGATTGTGAGAAGCCAGGGGCGTGCCTGCTTCATCATGATCCCGTTCATTGCGACCGCAATTGCGCGATGCGCGCGCGCAGATCGTTAACGATTTCGGTGTAGGCCGGATCGAATGTCGTCGCGAGAGTGCGCGGCCGGGGGATTGCAATTGGGCACCGGTGGACGATCCGGCCCGGCCGCTGGCTCATCACATGCACGGTATCGGCCAGGAACGCAGCCTCCCGCAGGTCATGTGTGACCAGAATGGCCGTGAAGCGCTGCCGCAGCCAGAGGTCCTGGAGGACTTGCCAAAGGTCTTCCTTGGTGAAGGCGTCCAATGCTGCGAACGGCTCGTCCAGCATCAGGAGCTTCGGCTCGTGAATGATCGATCGACAGAGATTCGTGCGCTGCTGCATGCCGCCGGAGAGTTGCCAGGGAAAGCTTGCGCCGAACTCGCCGAGACCGACGGCCTCCAGCAGCTTCTGCACCCTGGCCTCGAGGCGTTTTCGATCTTTGCGCATGCTGCGCTTGAACGGTTCAACGATCTCCAGCGGCAGCATCACGTTGTCGAGGGTGGAGCGCCACGGCAACAGGGTTGCATTTTGAAACGCCATTCCGGCTCCTCGGACCGGCCCTTCCACACGGCGTCCCTCGACTCGAATTTCGCCGCTCGTCGGCGCAATCAGGCCGGTCACGAGCTTCATCAAGGTGGATTTGCCGCAGCCGCTTGGTCCTACAACCGCGACGAACTCCCCCCGTCCGACGGCCATCGTCGTCTTGGTCAAGGCCTGTAGGTTGCCGTAGCGCAGGCTCACATCGACGAGTTCAATCATGGGCCGCGGCGCTAGCTTCGTTTCTTGGTCGACAAAGCCATCATGCGGTGCGGGCGGCGGGACTGGTGCGGCTGAATCGTGTGCAAGCAAAGCTCGACCCCTTCCCAGTTCCAATCCAACCCGGCCTTCGGGCGCACGCGAACGGTTGCGTCCCGCGACTTCTTTAGCCGAGTTTAGGCGAGTGCCATCGAGCCAATTATCCTGCCGGCTTTTCGCAAATTGAGCTGCGCGAGGACAAATGTTACCATGCCAACATTTGAGTTTGCACCATGTTGCCCGCAGCCAAGCAAGCAGCATGCCATTCCAACGCCTTTCACGATGCGGGCACCTCCACAACAGCGATGGGCACAGCCGCAACGGGCGGGGTGCCTGCCGCATTCCGGGGTGCCGTACTTTGGCGGCCGAAGATGACGGCAAAAAAACTGCTTCGCATTACGGGCGCGCAAATCGTCCAACTCGATGAGCCACCATCGGTTCTCGACGGAACCGATCTTTGGGTCGCGGACGGGCGAGTCCTGGCATTGCTGCCGACCGGAACGGCCGCACCGATGGAAGGACCGGTCGAGACGCTCGCCTTCCAGAAGGCTCTCGTCATCCCCGGCCTTATCAATTGTCATTCGCACTCGGCGTCCTCCCTGTTGCGCGGCTGCATCGGAGGCGTCCCGCTCGATCTGTTCGTGCTCGACGCGCAGGCCCGCCGCGCGCCCAAGCCACTGCGCCAAGTCCGCGTGGCAGTTATGTTGCAGGCAACGGAGATGCTCAGACGCGGTGTCACCGCAACCGTCGACCATTTTCGCCATGCCGGGTTGCCGACGGTGGAGGCGGTTTCGGCCGTTTTCTCGGCCTACCAGGAGGTCGGCCTACGCGCCGCGGTCGCACCGATGTATGAGGACAGGCGCTATACGGACTCGCTGCCGATTGATCAGGCAGAGCTGCCGCCCGGCGTGCGCAAGCGCTGGTTTGGATCGCATCCGCCGGCGCCCGAAAATTATTTCGCAATGATGGAGGAGATCGCGACCGAATGGCGGCGACGCGACCGGCTGCAACTTCTCCTCGGCGTCGATGGGCCGCAACGCTGTACACCGCATCTGCTCGAATTGACCGGAGATTTTGCCGCCCGTCACGGCATCGGCCTGCACACCCATGTCCTCGAGGCCAAGACACAGGCGCTGGTGGCTCCGCCGGAACACGGAGGCAGCTTTGTCGCTTATCTCGACCGGTTCGGCCTGATCGGCCCGAGCAGCTCGCTTGCCCATTTTGTCTGGTGCACCGCACGCGACATCGAGATCGCGGCCGAGCGGCGCGTAAACGTCGTCAAACAACCCGGTGAGCAATCTCCTGCTCGGTAGCGGGCTGCAGCCGACGGTGCGTCTTCTGAAAGCGGGCATAAACGTTGCGCTCGGCTCCGATGGCAGTAGCGGCAATGCCATCAGCATGTTCGAGCAGGCGAAGTTTTCGATGCTGCTTAGCCGCATCAGCGAGCCCGACTGCGATCGCTGGATCACAGCACCGCGTGCGCTGCGCATGGCAACGGCGAATGGCGCGGCCGTGCTTGGCGAGCCGGGATCACTCGGCGTAATCAGCGCCGGCGCCCAAGCCGACCTTGCCATCATCGATTTAAGCAAGCCAGCCTATCGCCCCTTAGGGGACATCTGGAACCATCTCGTGATGTATGAGACGGGCGAGAACGTGGACACGGTCCTGGTCGGCGGCGAGGTCGTGTACCGGCATGGTCGCTGCTGCAAGGTCGACGAGGAGGCGTTGCTCCTCGAAGCCGAAGAACTGGCGGTGGCGGATCGAGAGGCGAATGAGCCCTTCCTGGCAGAGGCGCGCGCCGAGCGACCGGCATTCCAATCGCTCATTCTCGATGCGTTGCGAAGGCGAATCTCGCTCGAACGTTTTGCCCATCTCGATTGAAGCCTGTCCTGAGACTTTGGCATAGCATTTGCTTGCAAACCCTCGCGATTTGTTCTCGCTGCACCGATGAGAGGGATAGACATGGCCAAGGCTACCACACAGTTTCGCACCGCAGCTTTGGGGCTGCTGTTGGCGTGCACATTGACTACCGCAGCAAACGCGCAATTGACGCCGGTGCGCTTCCGTCTGGATTGGGTCTGGCAGGCCCCGCAATCGATTTGGACGCTTGCCTATGAGCGGGGATATTTCCGGGAAGAGGGTCTCGACGTTACCATCGATCGCGGTTACGGGGGTCCTGATACGACTGGCAGCGTCGCTTCCGGCGCCTACGACATCGGCTTCACCGATATCAACAACATGGTTGAGTTCAATGGAAAGAACCCGGATCACAAGCTGCAATGCGTTCTGGTCGTCTATGATGCCACACTGGCAGCCGTCATTACGCGCAAGGGCAATGGCATCAACACGCCAAAGGATCTCGAAGGCCACGTGATTGGGGCGCCTTTGACGACGGGTGGACGCACGTTGTTTCCGGCCTTTGCCCGGGTCAACGGCATTGATGAGACGAAGATCAACTGGGAGACCATCAGCATTCAGCTTCAGGACCAGCAGTTTGCGCAGGGCAAGTTCGACGCGGTCGCGAGCTTTGCTACGACATCTCTTCTCAATCTCAAGCTGTTGGGCGTCGATCTCAATACACTGACCGTGTTCCGTTTCTTCAAGTATGGGCTTGATCTTTATGGCAGTTCACTGGTGGTTCGTCCGCAATGGGCCGAGGCAAATCCGCAGACGGTACGTAAGTTCATTCAAGCCACCATGCGCGGAATGAAAGCCATGCTGGCCGACAAGCCGGCAGCAATTGCGTCCCTGCAGAAGCGTGACCCCATGCTCGACAGCAGTATCGAGCTCGACCGGCTGAATATGATGATTGAGATGGCGCTAAGAACGGCCACCGTCGAAAAGTACGGCGTCAGCCACGTCGATTCCGGCCGCATGGACCGGGCGCTGGAAATCGTCGCGAAGGCCTTCAACATCTCGCCGGTGCCGAGCACGACAGATGTCTATACCGACGCCTACCTGCCGCCGCCGCTGGAGCGAATGTTGAAGTTCTGACCCAAGAAGCCGAGCTCCCTGTCACGGGAGGAGCGGCGCGGGCGGCGGCATCGCCTGCTCGGGCTCCTCCGCTTCTGCCGCAGTTTCGTGCTCCAGGACCCGGTGCATGCGTACCTCGTCGAGCGCCCCTTCCCATTTCGCCACGATGATGGTGGCAACGCCGTTACCGACGAGATTGGTCAGCGCGCGTGCCTCCGACATGAACCGGTCGACGCCGAGAATCAGCGCGATGCTCGCCACCGGGATCGTGCCAACCGAGGAAAGGGTCGCGGCGAGCACGATAAAGCCGCTGCCGGTCACGCCGGCGGCACCCTTCGAGGTGAGCAGGAGCACCGCGATTATGCCGATCTGGTGCCACAGCGTGAGCTCGGTGTTGGTCGCCTGAGCAAGGAAGATGGCCGCCATCGTCAGATAGATGCAGGTACCGTCGAGATTGAAAGAATAGCCGGTCGGAATGACGAGCCCGACCACTGTTTCTTTGCAACCGAGATTCTCGAGCTTTGACATCATCCGCGGGAGCACCGATTCGGAAGACGATGTCCCAAGCACGATCAGCAGCTCCTCCTTGATGTATTTGATGAACTTCCAGATGCTGAAGCCTGCCAGCCACGCTATGGTCCCGAGCACTCCGAAGACGAAGATGAGGCAGGTCACGTAAAAGGCGGCCATCAGATGGCCGAGCGAGGTCAATGTGCCGAGGCCATACCTGCCGATGGTGAAGGCCATGGCGCCGAAGGCGCCGAGCGGCGCCACCCGCATGATGATGCCGACGATGCCGAACAGCGCGTGCGAGACGATGTCGATCAGGTTGAGCACCGGCCTGCCGCGCTCGCCGAGCAGGAACAGCGCGAACGCGAACAGGATGGCGAAGAACAGAACCTGCAGGATCTCGCCCTCGGCGAAGGCCCCCACCACCGTGGTGGGAATAATGTTGAGGAGAAACTCGACGGTGCTCTGCTCCCCTGCCTTTGTCGTGTACATTGCAATCGACTTGGTATCGATCGCCTTCGGGTCGACATTCATGCCGGCGCCGGGCTGCAGGGTGTTGACGACGAGAAGCCCAACGATAAGCGCCAGCGTCGTCACCGCCTCGAAATAGACCAGCGCCTTGATGCCGACGCGGCCGACCCGCTTGAGGTCATCCATGCCCGCAATGCCGTGCACGACGGTGCAGAAGATGATCGGGGCGATCAGCATCTTGATCATCTTGATGAACGCATCCCCGAAGGGCTTCATCTGCTCGCCCACTTTCGGATAGAAGTAGCCCAGCAGGATCCCGATGATGATCGCGGTGACCACCTGGAAGTAGAGATGCGAATAAAGCGGCTTGCGTGCGGCGACCGCCGTCATCGTGCGTTCTGCTGGCATAATCCTCCTCCCGACCACTCGCCCTCGCGGCGCCTTGTCCGTATTCTTGTTGCGAGTTATTGTTGCATTCATTGTGGGCGATGGCCAGCGACGTGATCGCTTGGCATGTGTCGTGCTTGACGTATGCCGTCCACGCAACGCCGCCTTGCCATGCAGTCCGGGTCGCGCCGAATTACCGGGAACAGGGTAGCGCGCTTGGCGAAGATCTCACCGAAATCGATTTGTGATGGCGATGGCCGGACCAGTGGCAACGGAGATTCAAGCGTAGGTGAGCAAAAAATTGCTCGCTGGGACGCGCAATCCGACCGCCCCCTTTGATGGTCGCCCCGTGGCTGCGGATCTGGCTGAACGCATCCCAGCGTATCTTGACCAAATGAGCACTGATAGTCCTGCCGGCTTCATTTTGCGACGCAAGATTAAGCAGCCTTCGGTCTCGCGACGGCTAAGTCCGAGCGGGACCATCATACCAGATATTGTAGCCTTGCGCAGGAATGGTACTAACTATTGAGAATTGTGCCGCATTGAGCTATAAGTCTGTCGAACCCAATCCGCCGCCGGACCTAGTTCCATGAACACGGATGACTCAGGAGCAGAGAACCGCCGCCCTCGTCCCAGCGATGCCACGGCGACGGCACCTCCCAAGAGCAAGCGCCCGCTGACTGGCCGACTGCTCAAGCCAATCGACCTGAGCGGGGCAAAACCTCGCGATGTTCGTGCACAACTTGCTCTTGCGCCTGACGAGAGCGACGTGCTGGCTTATGCGGAGGACGAATTCGGAGCGCGTGCAGCGGAGCTCAATGAATTTCTTAGTCTTCCACGTGATGCCCGCGATCCCGAGCAAACGGCCAAAGCCCTCATCGAGCGTGAATTTGGGATTCCCCGCGACGCTCAAAACTGGTGGCCGCGGCTCGCTGCATGTTTAATTCGGAAATACGTGCCTGGCTTCTCGTTCATCGAGGCGAACAAGAAAAAAAAACACGGAGCCCCGGTGGAATGGACTCCTGAGCGGCTGATGCAATTATTCGCCGACGTTGAGTTTTTCAAAAGGAAAGGTCTGCGAGTGACTGCGATTTGCAGGTTCTTGCCGATCAGGGCAGGATACAAGCAGCGGTGGGCTCCTTGGCGTAACCACGAGGGCGCGCTGAGGAGAGCCTATTGCAAGGCGAATGAGCTTCGTCAAAAGGATTTTCTGTTTCTGCTGGAGCTTTGCGGCGGGGACGCCCTCATCCCGGGAAAATGCGGCGACCTTATTGCGAAAGCCATAGAGCGTCACGCATTGCAGATTTGAGCGGTTTCTCAAAAACCTGCGAAAATAACCCCTCCTTCGACCTTATTGCGCAATTGGCGTCCTAGCTAAGTCCTGACCCCTGCGGTGACGCGGGAGGGCTTGCAGACGCGCACGTGCAGCAGGTGCGCTCGAAGAGGATTGTCCCTCACCGCAAGCTTTTCCCGAAAGCTGTCCAGGAGGCCGGGCCCCTTCCGGGGCTGCATAGACGTTCATTAAGAGAGGACATGTGACATGGCTCGCAATTCAGCAAAACAATCGACCCCGACGACCAAGAATGGCCGGCAGGTCGCGTACGACCGGGAGATGTGCATCGCGATTTGCCGGAGGTACCTCGAGGGTGAGCCGGGCAATCTGTGCCAAGCCGCCGATGCCCATCGCACCCCTCTTCCTGCACTGGACTCAGCAGCACCCGGAAGGAGGTGAGATCTACCGTTGCGCGGAGAAATTTCTGTCCGACAAGTGTCTGGCGAACATACTGGATGTCCCATTTACCAGTACCCCTGCGGAATGGGAGAAAGAAGTTCGTGCCAAGCTCGGGCGCGGTCACCCCATCGATTACATCGACCGCCCATACATCCCACCCGATTGGGAGAACAAAGTTTACCCCCTGATCGGCGACCCGCCCGTGTGGAGCACGGAGGACGTGGCGGCCTACAAAAATCTGCGCGACGAGTTGACCCAGATGCTCAAGCCGTGCGACCCCATGGAGCTCATGTGGACGAAGGAGGCGGTCGACGCAATTTGGGAGTGCGCCCGCGAGGCACGGGAGAAGAATGCTGAGCCTAAGTGGCAATATTGGCAGCGGCGTGCACATGAGGCATTCCTTAAAGGCCAGCCTCGCGTCAAAGTCGAACCCGCAACCGCAGACGAACTTCGCCGCGGCTTTATAGCGGCACTTAAGACCTGCCAGGCCCTCGATATGGCGCAGGCGCGCAAGATGAAGCGCCGCGATAACGCGCTGCGCGAAATCGAACGCTGGCGCGACGGGCTCGGCGGCAAGGCCAAGGTACTCTCCAACAAATTCATCTCCGAGCAAGCGCTGGCCGAGCGCTACGGTGGTGCGCATGTCGCTGGCGCCGACACCGACGACAGGGTGCCAGAGGCTACGGAGCCGGCACCCCCGGTTGCCCCCGACCAGGTTGCCGCCCAGTCCGACTGTGCGGGTGATGCCGTGCAAAAGGCACCCTCGGTGGATTTGTCGGGCGAGTCCCAGAAAGCTGCGACCTCGGTTGCTCCGGCGGAGATGGTTGCGCAATCCGTTGCTGCTGGTGATCCGGCGAACGCCGCGCAATCTGCGCCTGCTGGTGATCCGGCAAATGCTGCGGAAGCTGCATCCCTTCTTGCTGGCACCGAGGAGCTCGCGCCCGCGCGTTCTGATAAGGCACCGGGAGCCGCGCCACCGCTGGCTCCGGCCGTGAAGGTCGCGGAGATTACGCCCGCGGTGTGGGGCGCGAATGGGCAAGGCGCGCCCGCTTTCCGCTGCGCAGGAGAAAGCGCAGCCTGAGGCCGAGGGCGCTTTCAAGAATGAGCCCGCAGACGCTACGCGCCCAGGCGCTCCCGCGCACGAGGTAGTGGTCGAGATGCACGGGTTGACCGAGCGCATCAATTGGGTCGCCTGGCTCACGGGCACCCAGCGCTACCACTGGTCCTTCCTATCGAAGGCCGGGGAGAAAGCGTTTCAGCGGCCCTTCATGTCGAAGCGGGATCTGGTGCGCCATCTCGTTTTGGAGCGCAAGATCGTGCGGCCGGACCAGGTCTGCCAGGTACTCGAGCCTTGGCTTCGGGTGCCGGAATATCCGTACCTGTCCCTGTTCGGCGCGGCCGCCAACGCGGCGTCCTCGATCGGTGCGTCGGGCGAAACTCCGGGAGCCGCGTCCCCGCTTGCTTCGGAGGCCGGCAGCGCCGAGGTCGTGCCCGCCGAGCATCCCGCTGGGGCGCAAGCTGCGCCAGCGCTCCGTGGCGCGGGCGAAGCCGCCCTCGCTGGGTGAGGTTTGCCCGCAACTGGCGCAGTGGCTTCCGAAGCCGGAAGCGCCGTCCACGCGCGCCTGCTCGTAGCAAGGAGCCCGAATGAGCACGTTAAAGCAGATCGCCGCCAATCAAAGAAATGGCCGAAGGAGCCGCGGGCCGCGCACTGCCGCCGGCAAAGCTCGTGCGAGCCGCAATGCCCGCCGGCACGGCCTCACCCGCATCAACCGCGATAATCCTGACTTTGCGCCACGCATTTGGGCCATTGCCTGCGCCATTTGCCCCGACAGCAGCAACCCCTTGCTGTTGGAGCAGGCGCTGATCATTGGCGAGACCACGTGCGTGTTGAGCGCCGTGCAGGCCGAGCAAATGGTGCAAGCCCAGCGCCGGCTCGAGCAGCAACATTCCAACGGAGACGGCATGCCACCGTGCTGCGGCCCCCACGGCGAGCTCGAGGCCACGGACATGCCCGTCCCAGCGCTTGAGCGGCTCTACCGCTATGAGCGGCGCGCATTATCGCGTCGCAATCGGGCGGTTGCGAAGTTCATCGGAGTTGCGCGCCAGCATGCTTTAAGCAACCGGATTGGACTCCGACCGGCGCACAGAGCAGCCGCTCATTTCGCGCCTCGGAATTAAAATGCACAAATTGGCAAAACGAACCCAAATACCTGCGCAGCCGCTAGCCATTGCGCCTAATGCGCGCTCCGCAAACCTCTACGAGCATAGGGAGTCCGCAACCAGAATCGATTTTTGGCAAAACGAACCCAATCTACGTGACCCGTTCAACTTGCCGAGCAAGCCGGCGGGCGCGCAGGATGGTGAGCTGGTCCGCGAGCAGGCCGGCGAGCCAGTCGGCGCGGAGGATAACGAGGTCAGTCGGCGCGCAACGAGGCTGTCGGCGGGCAGGATGGCCGGCCGGAGAGCGAGCAAGCTGGCGGGCAAGCTTCGCCGCTCGGCAACCTTTACGAGAATGAGGAGGGTTCATCAACCAAAATCGATTTTTGGTAAAACGAACCCAATTTGGCTAACCGCGTATTTGCCTCTTCTGCCGCCGGCGCTGACGGCGGCAGGCGGCGCGCCACATCGGCTTAACTGGAGGCCAGGATCATTAACCGGCCCAGCGCCACGCTGCCGTGCGCCCATTGTCCGCCGAGATGCGGTCCATAGATTTTCTGGGCTGCGAGCATGCGCCGGCAGCCATCGGCGGCATCCGGCCGCCCGTCGAACCGCCACAGCCCGGCAATGGCGGTCATTTCTCCACTTGCCCGGATCCTTCGAGATATCCGTACTTGCGCGTGTCAGGCATGATCAGCGCGGCAGCAAGCCCGATGGCGACCATTCCGGCGACGTACCAGGCAAACCAAGATTCCCGGCCGGCCGATTTGAGCCACAGCGCCACATACTCGGCCGTGCCGCCGAACATTGCGTTGGCAATCGCGTAGGTAAGCCCCACACCGAGCGCGCGCACTTGCGTCGGGAACAGCTCGGCCTTCACGACCCCGCTGATCGATGTGTAGAAGCTCGCGATCGTGAGCGCGGCCAGCACGAGCAGCAGCGCGGCAGCGGGGCTCGAGACGCCGGCGAGCATGAAAATGATCGGCGGGGCGGCGAGCGCCCCCAATGCGGTGAACAGGATCATATTGTTCCTGCGGCCGATGCGGTCGGAAAGCGCCCCGAACACCGGTTGCAGCAGCATGTAGATCACCAGAACGACGGTCATTACGAAAGTGACAACCCGGACATCCATATGCGCGGTATTCACCAGGTATTTCTGCATGTAGGTCGTGAAGGTGTAGAAATAGAGCGAGCCGCCCATCGTGAATACAAACACGATCAGGATCGCGCGCGGATGATGCCGCCACAGTCCGGTCAGCGAGCCGGCCTCCTTGCTGTGCATGGCCGCCTCGGACGCCGTCTCGGCGAGCGAGCGCCGCAGATACATCGCCACGATTGCCGCCAGCGCGCCGATGAGAAACGGGATGCGCCAGCCCCAGGCCGTGAGCTCGTCGTTCGTGAGCAGGGCCTGCAGCATCGCCAAGACGAGCAGCGCGAGGAGCTGCCCGCCGATCAGCGTGACGTACTGAAAGGAGGAGTAGAAGCCCCGCCTGCCCTTGGTGGCGACCTCGCTCATGTAGGTGGCGGCGGTGCCGTACTCGCCGCCGACCGAGAGGCCTTGGGCGAGCCGCGCGAGGAGAAGCAGCGCCGGCGCCAGCGCGCCGATGCTGGCATAAGTCGGCATCAGCGTGATCAGCAGAGAGCCCGCGCACATCATGAGCACCGAGGTGATCATTGAAGTGCGCCGGCCATGCTTGTCGGCCATCCAGCCGAACAGCCAGCCGCCCAGCGGCCGCATCAGAAACCCGGCGGCGAAGATGCCCGCGGTTGCGAGCAGCTGGCTGGTCCGGTCGCCGCTCGGGAAAAAGGCCGACGCAAAATAGATGGAGGTGAAGGCATAGGCGTAGAAGTCGTACCACTCGACCAGATTGCCCGACGAAGCGCCGATGATCGCGAAAATGCGGCGGCGCCGGTCGGCCGCTTCGGTCCACGCGCGGCCCGACGCTTCATCGGCAATCGCGCTCATGGTCTCTTCCTCCCCTTGGACTTGGCATTATTGACGGCAGACTAGCTCTTGCCGTGCGGCGCGAACAGCAAGGCGGGCGCCCGGCTTTGCCGCTCGGTCCCGGAAATTGTTTTGTCAAAATACTCGGAATGATTGTTATCTGAAATATTCTCTATCAATGATAGTAATCGCTTTTGGCCCGTTTGACAAATGCGCGTGCAAACGGCCGAACAGATTGAGAACGACGAGCGGCGGCGGAGTCAAAATGGTAAGGTGAATGGGTGCAAGAATGGGTTTGGGTTGATTACACCGTTGGAGTTGGTCATGGCGCCGCGTGCCTACTGGAAGGGATACTTGAAGCTTTCGTTGGTCTCCTGTCCGATCGCGTTGAATCCGGCCACCTCGGCGTCCGAGCGGGTCTCGTTCCGTCAGATCAACAAGAAGACCGGCCATCGATTGCGCCAGCAGCTCATCGATGACGAGACGCGCGAGCCGGTGGACGCAGCCGACAGGGGCAGGGGCTATGAGGTCGCCAAGAACGAGTATATCGCCGTCGACGACGAGGAGCTCGAAGCTCTCGAAATAGAGAGCAATCACACCATCGAGATCGACAGCTTCGTTCCGACGGAACAGATCGACAAGCGCTACTACGACAATCCCTACTACATCTTCCCGAACGACAAGGTGGGCCAGGAGGCGTTCGCGGTGATCCGGGATGCCATGCAGGGCAAGGGGATGGCCGCGCTCGGGCGCGTGGTCATGGCCAAGCGCGAGCGCGTGATCGCCCTCGAGCCGCTGGGCAAGGGCCTGATCGGGACCACGCTGCGCTACCCATACGAAGTGCGAAAGTCGGAGGAATATTTCGACGAGATCCCCGACATCAAGGTCCCGCGCGAGATGCTCGATCTCGCCGAGCATATTCTCGAGACCAAGTCGGGCGATTTCGATCCATCGCAATTCAAAGACCATTATGAGGAGGCGCTGCTCGAGCTGTTGCGCAAGAAGCAGGCGCACCTGCCGGTGAAGAGGGGCAGGGAGGAGCCGGCGCCGGCGAATGTCATCAGCCTCATGGATGCCTTGCGCCGCAGCGTCCAGGGTGCACGGCAAGGCGCGGGTCAGGCGGCGGCACCGGGGAAAAAGCCTCGCAAGCGAGTCGAAGGGCAGAAGGAGATGCTGCTCCCCATAGAGGGCAAGCAGACGCGCGAGTCCGCCAGGAAAGCGAAGCCTGGCCGCTCCGTCCGCACGGCGGAGGACGCGGTTGTGCGTCCGCTCGACAAGCGGCGATCCAGCCGCTAGCGGGCGACGGAAGAGTGACCTGGTCGATCATCGCCCGTGAGCGCAACAGCGGGAAATTCGGCATCGCCGTTGCGACAAGGTTCTTTGCCGTCGGCGCACTTGTCCCGCACATCGCTGCGGGTGCCGGCGCGGTTGCCACCCAGGCGCTGGTCAATCGCCATTTCGGCGTTCAGGGTCTCGACCTGCTGCGCGCAGGCAAGAGTGCCGCCGCCACGGTCGACATCCTCGTTGCCGCCGATGCGGGGCGCGATCATCGCCAGGTCCATGTCATGGATCGTCACGGCCGGGTCGCCGCCCATACCGGGAGGTGCTGCGTGCCCTGGTGTGGCCACAGGAGCGGGGAGGACTTCTCCGTCGCGGGAAACATGCTGGCGGGGCCGGAGGTCCTCGATGCGACAGCGTCGAGCTACCAGGCCGGGCACGCCCTGCCGTTCGCGCGCCGGCTGATTGCAGCCTTGCGCGCCGGCGAGGCGGCGGGCGGCGACAAGCGCGGAAAGCAATCGGCAGCATTGCGCATTCACGGCGAGGAGGACTGGCCCGACCTCGACCTGCGCGTGGATGATCATCCGGACCCGCTGGCCGAGCTCGACCGGCTCGAGCAGGTCAGCCGGGAGTACTTCGTGCATTTCGCCCGCTTCCTGCCGGGTAAGCGCGATCCGGTGGGAATAACCGATCGCGCGGTCATCGAGCGGGAGCTGGCGAGGGCGGTTGCCGCCGCGGAGCCGCAGTGACGACGCAAGCCCCGCTGCTCGCGATCGAAGGATTGAAGGTTGTGTTCCACGGCGAGCGCGGCCGTGCCACCCACGCGGTCGACACGATCGATCTCACGCTCATGCGCGGCGCCACGCTCGGCATTGTCGGCGAGTCCGGCTGCGGCAAGAGCGTCACCGCGCTCGCCATCATGGGCCTGCTCTCGAAGACTGCGGCGGTGTCGGGCGCGGTGCGCTTCGACGGCACCGATCTCGTCAACCTTCCGCAGGCGCAGATCCGCGAGCTGCGCGGCAACCGGCTGGCGATGATCTTCCAGGAGCCGATGACCTCGCTCAATCCGAGCTACAGCATCGGAGAGCAGATCGTCGAATCGTTGGTGGAGCATCGCCACCTGAGCCGGAAAGACGCACGCAGGCGCGCGATCGAGCTGTTGCGCCGGGTGGACATTCCTTCCCCGGAAAAGCGTATCGACGATTATCCGCACAGGCTTTCCGGCGGCATGCGCCAGCGTGCCATGATCGCAATGGCGCTCGCCTGCGAGCCGGAGCTGCTCATCGCCGATGAGCCGACGACGGCGCTCGATGTCACCGTGCAGGCGCAGATTCTCGATCTGCTGCGCGAGCTGCGGCGCGCAGGCCGGGTCGCCGTTATTCTCATCACCCATGACCTCGGCATCGTTGCCGAGATCTGCGACGCGGTTGCGGTCATGTATGCCGGCGAGGTGGTCGAGCGGGCGCCGGCGGCGGCATTGTTCGAGCGGCCTGCGCATCCCTACACGGTCGGCCTGCTCGGCTCGCTGCCGCGGCTCGACCATCAGGTCGCGAAGCTCGCGGCGATCGAGGGCATGGTCCCGGACATGTCCGCCTTGCCGAGCGGCTGCCGCTTTGCGCCGCGCTGCCCCTTTGCCGACGACCGCTGCCGGCGCGAGCGACCGCCGGTCGTGGCGCTGGAGGAGGATCGCTGGTCGCGCTGCTTCTACGCTCCGCTCGAGCAGCTGGTTTAGGTGATGGTCGCGCTGCTCGAGGTCGAAAATCTTCACAAGCATTTCGTGGCGCGACGGTCGGTGCTGGGCCGGCCGCTCGCCGCCGTCAAGGCGGTGGACGGCGTCGACCTCGCGCTCGCGGCCGGCCGGACCCTTGCGCTGGTCGGGGAATCCGGCTGCGGAAAGTCGACGCTGGGGCGCCTCGTATTGCGGCTGATCGAGCCGGACAGAGGCCGCATCCGGTTCGAAGGCCGCGACATTTCCGCTCTCGGCGAGCGGGGCCTGCGCGCCTTTCGGCACAATGCGCAGCTCGTGTTTCAGGATCCTTACGCTTCTCTCAATCCGCGCATGACGGTCGGGCAGACCGTGGGCGAGCCGCTTGCCTTGCACGACATCGTGCCTGCCTCGGGCCGTCCGCGCCGGATCGCGGAATTGCTGAGCCAGGTCGGGCTCGATCCGCGTCTGCAATCGCGCTACCCGCACGAGTTCTCCGGCGGCCAGCGCCAGCGCGTATCGATCGCCCGCGCGCTTGCCGTGGAGCCTAAGCTCATCGTCTGCGACGAGCCGGTATCCGCACTCGACGTATCGATCCGCGCCCAGATTCTCAATCTGCTGCGCGATCTCCAGCGGCGATTGGGCATCGCCTACATCCTGATTTCGCACGATCTCGCCGTCGTCAGGCATGTCGCCGACGAGGTGGCGGTCATGAACCTCGGCCGCATTGTCGAGAGCGGCGCGACCGAGGCGCTGTTTTCCGCCCCGCGACACCCGTACAGCCGCGCACTGCTGTCAGCCATTCCGCTGCCGCAGCCGCGCGCCCGGCGAAACCGCATCATCCTCAAGGGTGAAGTGCCGAGCGCGCTCGATCCACCCTCCGGCTGCCGGTTTCACACGCGCTGCCCCCATGTCGTTGCGCGCTGCCGCATCGAGGAGCCGCGATTGCTGGGCGATGCGCGCGGCCATGCCACAGCATGCCATCGCAGCTCGGAGCTGCCGCCCGCTGACACCGCCTTTGAGGACTGCGATCGTTCTGAAGCGCTTGATCGCCTGATCGCGGCTTTCGGCCGGCGCGCGGCACAATGTCAGTAGCAAGGGTGTGGCTCGCGCGGTATGGGAAGAAATTGATTTGAGCGGCCGGGCCGTCCGGCATTGAGGTGAGGGCCAACATCATGCGGAGCCTGCGGTTGACAGCGGCGGCGGCATTTCTCGCGATAATGACCGGCGGCGCCCTGGGCGAGAGCACGCTGCGCATCGGGCTCGCCGAGGATCCCGACGTGCTCGACCCCACGCTTGCCCGCACCTATGTCGGGCGCATCGTCTTTGCCTCCCTGTGCGACAAGCTGTTCGACATCGATGAGAAGCTCAATATCGTGCCGCAGCTCGCGCTCGATCATGCCGCCTCGGCCGACGGCAAGGTCGTTACCATCAGGCTGCGCCCGAACGTGAAATTCCACGACGGCGAGGCGTTCGACGCCGCGGCGGCCAAGTACTCGCTCGAGCGTCACCTCAACATGGCCGGATCATTCCGCAAGCCCGAGATTGCCACAGTCGATCATGTGGAAGTCGTCGATCCGCTCACCATCACCATCGTGCTCAAGGCGCCGTACGCGCCGCTGATCGCGCAATTGACCGACCGCGCCGGCATGATGGTGTCGCCGAAGGCGGCACAGGCGGCCGGCGACAGGTTCGGCCTGCGTCCCGTCTGTGCCGGACCGTACAAGTTCGTCGAGCGCGTGCAGCAGGACCGCATCGTGGTCGAGAAATTCGCCGATTATTGGAACAAGGATGCCGTCGCGATCGATCGCATCGTCTATCTGCCGATCGTCGATTCGACCGTGCGGCTGGCGAATCTAAAATCCGGCGGGCTCGATCTGATCGAGCGGCTGCTCGCGACCGATATCAAGGATGTGCGCGCCGATCCCCGGCTCAAGCTCTCGACCGCGCTCGAGCTCGGGTATCAGGGCATCGACATCAATGTCGATAATGGGGCGGCGGCCAACAACCCGCTCGGCGCCAATGCCAAGGTGCGCCAGGCGCTCTACTACGCGATCGACCGGCAGGCGCTCAACCAGGTGGTGTTCGACGGCGAGTTCGTGCCGGGCAACCAATGGGTCAGCCCGGAGCACCCGTATTTCCAGAAAAGCTTCCCGGTGCCCGCGCGCGACCTCGCCAAGGCCAAAGCGCTGATGAAGGAGGCGGGCATGAGCACGCCCTTCGACGTCGATTTCATGGTGCCGAAGGGGGAGGAGACGCAGGCGGTCGCGGAAGTCATCCAGGCGATGGCGGCGGAGATCGGCATCAACATGAAAATACGCGTGACCGAGTTCGCAACCTCGCTCAAGCAGGCCGAAGCCGGGGAATACCAGGCGTATCTGCTCGCCTGGAGCGGCCGTACCGATCCCGACGGCAACCTCTACATCTTCCACAAATGCAGGGCGCCGCAGGATTACCCCGGCTACTGCAATGCGCAGGCCGACAAGCTGCTCGACGAGGGACGCACGCTCTCCGACATGGCGCAGCGCAAGGCCGTGTACGAGAAGCTGACCAAAATCATCCTTGAGGATATTCCCAAGCTCTACCTCTATCACCGCCTTGTTCTGATTGCCCATACCACGCGGTTGGAGGGCTACAGGCAGCTGCCCGATGGCCTGGTGCGCGTCGTCGGCCTGAAGCTCAAGTGAGGGGCTCCCCCCTGCTTCCATGCTGACCTTTTTCGGCAAAAGACTGCTGCAGCTCCTTCCCACGCTGCTCTTCGTATCCCTGATCATTTTCCTGCTGCAGCACCTGCTGCCGGGCGATCCCGCGCTGGTCATGGCGGGCGAAGAAAAGGACCCGCAGGTCATTGCGCAGATTCGCGCCCAGTATCACCTCGATCAGCCGATCCCCATCCAATATCTCTACTGGCTCAACGGCGTTGTGCACGGCGATCTCGGCGAGTCGCTGCGCATCAAGCAGCCGGTGCTCGATCTCGTGCTGGAGAAGCTGCCGGTGACGGCGCAGCTCGCGACCATCGCGATGCTGATCGCGCTTGTGATCGGGATCGGCGCCGGTGTCGTATCCGCGGTCAAGAAAGGCAGCGCGTGGGACTACGGCGCCAATGCATTCGCGTTGTGGGGCATCTCGACGCCGAATTTCTGGCTCGGCATCATGCTGATCTTCCTGTTCTCGGTCCGGCTCGGATGGCTGCCGGCATCCGGCTATGTCAGCCTGTTCGAGGATTGGCGCACGAGCCTGGCGTCGACCATCATGCCGGCATTCGTGCTCGGCAACGCGATTGCTGCAATCCTCATGCGCCATACCCGCAGCGCCATGCTGACGGTGCTGGACAGCGACTACGTGCGCACCGCCCGCGCCAAGGGATTGCCGGAGCGTACCGTCATCCTGAAGCATGCCATGCGCAATGCGCTCACCCCCGTGATCACGCTCGGCGCGCTCGAATTCGGAACGCTGCTTTCCGGCGCCGTGCTGACCGAGCAGATTTTCAGCATTCCGGGCTTCGGCAAGCTGATCGTCGATGCCGTATTCAACCGCGATTATGCGGTGGTGCAGGGCGTCGTCCTGGTGACCGCGACGATCTACATCGTGCTCAATCTGCTGGCCGACATCGCCTACGTTCTGGTCAACCCGCGGCTGCGGACCTGACATGGTCGATACGACGGAACAAGAGCTGCTGCGCCTCGCGCTGCCGATTGAAAGTGCCGACAGCCCGCGCGCACGCGCGATCCGCGCCCTGCTTCTGCGCAAAGCCGCGGTTTTCGGGCTGCTGCTCATTATGCTGTTCACGGGGCTCGCTCTGCTCGCTCCGCTCATCGCACCCTATGATCCCACCGCACAGAGCTGGGCGAACGTGCGCAAGGCGCCCTCGCTCGCGCATTGGTTCGGCACCGACGAGGTGGGCCGTGACGTGCTCTCCCGCCTCCTTTACGGCGCGCGCGCCTCGCTCATGGCGGGCGGCATCTCGATTGCCATCGCGCTCTCGATCGGCGCGCCGCTTGGCATGGTCGCCGGTTATCTCGGCGGGTTTGTCGACGCTTTGCTCTCCCGGCTGACCGACGCCATGCTCGCCATTCCGTTCCTGATCCTTGCCATCGCGCTTGCCGCCTTCCTTGGCCCGAGCCTCGGCAATGCGATGATCGCAATCGGGGTCAGCACCGCGCCGATCTTCGTGCGGCTGACCCGTGCCCAGGTCATGACGGTGAAGGTGGAGGACTATGTGGAAGGCGCTCGCGCGGTCGGCAATCCGCGCTGGCGCATCGCGGTCGTTCACATCCTGCCGAACATCGTGCCGGCTCTGCTGGTTCAGGCGACGCTGTCGATCGCGGCCGCCATCATCGCGGAAGCGTCGCTTTCGTTCCTGGGTCTCGGCCAGCAGCCGCCGGCACCGTCCTGGGGCAGCATGCTCAATTCCGCGCAGCGCTTCCTGGCGAGCGCCCCGTGGCTGGCGATCTGGCCTGGAATTGCAATTTTCCTCACCGTGCTCTCGTTCAATCTCGTGGGCGACGGATTGCGCGATGCGCTCGATCCGCGCCGGCGGTGACGCCGACTAATAAAGAGGCCTCCCGCTCCCGTCGCTGGAATCGCATGCTTATATCAATGGCCGGATTCGACGAGGTCTCATGCCCTGGTCCCTGAACA
>Ga0306922_10000531_pt1 | contig 32020 bp, 30 predicted proteins | sample sta12Cox44000082_FD_203758 | JGI IMG/M metagenome (GOLD analysis project Ga0306922, IMG submission 203758) | Lab enrichment of tropical soil microbial communities from Luquillo Experimental Forest, Puerto Rico - statoxic.12C.oxic.44.000.082 (v2)... | ecosystem: Environmental > Terrestrial >... | reverse complement strand
GATGGAGGCGCCGAGCATGGCCGCGGCCGAAGCCTCGTTGGTGCAGGTTTCGAGATGCACGCCGAGATCGCCGATGATGTCCTCGGCGTCGACCAGCACGTCGAGCAGGTGCGACACCGGCGCGCCCCTGATAGCCGCCGACATAGCTCACGCCGGATTGCAGCAGCGCCTTGGTCACGGCGAGGATGCCCTCGCCGTGGAAGGTCTCGCCCTCGCCGAGCTTGAGCGCCTGCACCTCTTTTTTGAACGAGCGTTCCATCGCCACCGCCTTCGCGCGCGGAGGTTCTATATCGGCGCTGAGGCGAATGCTACCGGGACCACCGCGACCTGCGGCGCGCTATTTGACGGTGATATTCGCCTCGCGAATGATGCGGGTGTAGTCGTCGACCATCCGCTGCAGGTAGGCGCCGAATTGCGCGCCGCAGATGCCGACCGGAAACAGCCCCTGCTGCGCGAGCTTGGGCTTCATGTCGGGAGCTTTCAGCGCGCTCACGAACAAGCCGGATAGTTGATTGACGATTTCCGGCGGCGTCTTTGCCGGGGCCACGACGCCGTAGAAGATGTCGGCCTCGTAGTTGCTGATGCCGGTCTCGATCAACGTGGGCACGTCCGGCAGCGCCTCGACCCGCGTGTGCGAGGTGGTGACGAGCCCGCGCAGCGTGCCCGAGGCGAGCTGCGACACGACGGTCGGATAATCCGCCCACACCGCGGCGACGTGATTGCCCATCAGCGCGTTGATCGCGGGGGCGGTGCCGCCATAGGGCACGTAGGTGATGTTGATGTTCGCCGCCCGCTTGAGCACCTCGATGGCCACGTGCAGCGAGGAGCCGGGTCCGCCGCTGGCGAAGGCGAGCTCGCCGGGCTTGGCGCGCGCCGCGGCGATCAAATCGTTCAGCGTGCGATAGGGCGAGGAACCCAGCACGACCAGCACCATGGGCGTCGCAGCGAGGTAGCAGACCGGGTCGAAGCTCTTCGTCGGGTCGTAGTTCGCGCGCTTGAGCGGCGGATTGGCGACGAAGGAATTCGCCACCAGCAGCACCGTGTGGCCGTCGGGCTCGGCGCGCTCGACCGCTTCGGTGCCGATCACCGTGCCGCCGCCGGGGCGGTTCTCGACCACCACGGTCGGCCCCTGCGCGCGGCCGATCTGCTCCCCCATCAGGCGCGAGAGAATGTCGGGGCCGCTGCCCGGCGTGTAGGGAACGACGATCTTGATCGTCCCCGCCGGCTGCGACCATGCGCTCGGCGAAAGCGTTGTCAGTAAGCCGGCCGCAAGGACGATTGCCAGGCGAGCGCGATGACGGGCGGTCATGCTTTGCTTCCTCGCAGGAATGGTGTCACGCGGAGCCCTCGATCAGCATACGTCAATGGCGGCCGCTAGAACATGCCGTTGTCGTTGGCGGCTTTCTCCGGCACCGGCTGGATCACGTCCCAATGCTCCACCACCTTGCCGTTCTCGAGCTTGAAAATGTCGACGATGGCGTTGCCGCGCGTGCCCGGCTCGCGCACGGCGTGGACATGGACGATCACGTAATCGCCGTCGGCGAAGATGCGCTTAATCTCGCTGCGATTGTTCGGAAACTTCTCCTTCAGAAAGCCGATGAAGGCCTTCAAGCCATCGCGCCCGTCGGCCGCTGAGGGATTGTGCTGGGTGTAACGCGCCCCGAGATACTGTGAGGCCTTCTCGAAATCCTTTTGATTGAGGGCGGCGTCGTACAAGGCGGCGACGATCTTCTTGTTCTCCTCCATTTGCTTGGCGTCGGCCGCAAGCGCGGCGGGGCTTGCGATCAACAAGGAAAAGGCGGCGGCAAATAGCGGACGAACCATCTCGACCTCCTGTGTCAGAGAACGCGAACTCACATGCGCGACGGCAGCCACAACGCGATGATCGGGAAGGCGATGAGAGTCACCAGCCGGATGAGGTCGGTGACGATGAAGGGCAGGACCCCGGCGAAGATGGTCGAGAAGTTTATGTCCTGGATCACGCTTTTTATGACGAACACGACCATTCCGACCGGCGGATGGATCAATCCCAGCTCGACCGTCATGACGATGATCACGCCGAACCAGATCGGGTCGAAACCGAGCTCCTTGATGACGGGAAAGATGATCGGCACGGTGAGGATCACCATGGCCAGCGCATCCATCAGGCATCCCAGCACGAGATACATCAACATGATGAGCGCCAGCACCCCGTAACGCCCCACCCCGAGGCCGGTCAGGAACGCGGTCACTTTCTGCGGCGTCTGCGTGATGGTGAGAAAGTAGCCGAACAGCAGCGCACCGATGAGCACGGTGAACACCGCGGCGGCGGTGCGCGTTGCCTGCAGCAGCGAGCGGCGAATGTCGGTGCGGCTGAGGCGCCCGCGCAGGACGCCGATCAAAAACGCACCGCCCGCGCCCATGCCGCCGGCCTCGGTCGGCGTGAACAATCCGCCATAAAGCCCGCCGATGACGAAGAAGAAGAGAAGGAGCGTTGCCCAGATGTCGCGCAGGCCGCTGAGCCGTTCCTTCCAGTCGGTGCGCGGGCCGGCGGGCAAATATTTGGGCCGCAACCAGACGATGACGGCGACCGTCATCATGTACATCGAGGCCGCGAGTACGCCGGGAGCGATGCCGGCGATGAACAGCTTGCCGATGTCCTGTTCGGTGATGATGCCGTAGACGGCGAGAACCGTCGACGGCGGCAGCATGGCGCCAAGCGTACCGCCGGCGGCGATCACGCCGGCGGCAAACGATTGCGGATAGCCGTAGCGGCGCATCTCCGGATAGGCGACGGTGGAAAAGGTGGCCGCGGTCGCCACCGACGAGCCGGAGATCGCGGCAAAGCCGCCGCAGGCCGCGATCGTGGCGACGCCGAGTCCGCCCCGGCGATGGCCGAGAAAACCGTTGGCTGCGCGGAACAGCTCGCGGCTCATGCCGGAATTGGTGACGAACGCGCCCATGAGCAGGAACATCGGGATGACGCCGAAGGTGTAGTCGGTCACCGTGCGCATGGACGTGTGGCCGACGATCTTGAAGGCGGCATCCCAGTTGACGAGATAGGAAAAGCCGGTGACGCCGACCAATCCCATTGCCATGCCCACCGGCACGCGCAGCAGCATCAATACAAAGAGCGTAATGAAGCCGAGGATGGCGACGGCATCCGTGTCCATCGCGACGCTCACTCGACCGGCTTGATCTGATACTGGCCGCCCATCAATTCCGGATGGAAGATCAGCCGGTAGGTGCGCACGGCGATCAGCAGCACCGCGGACACGTCGCCGAGCCACGCTACCAGGAAAAACGGCCAGGTCGGCAATCGCAGATCGAAGGTCAAGACATGGTCGGCCCGCGTGCTCAGGACCTTGTCGAACAAGGTCCAGGTCTGCATCGAGACGACGAACAGCAGCACGAGCGTGGCGAAGACGTCGATGAAGCGCTGCAGTTTCGGCCCGACATTCGCATAAACGAGGTCGACGGTGATGTGCGTGCCCCGGTACGACGTCGCGGCGATGCCCCAGAAGATCAGGATGCCCAGAAGCAGCCGGCCGAAGTCGTAGCTGTCGGGAATCTGCACGCTGAAGAAGTAGCGCAGCAGGACCGAGGTGAAGATATCGGCGGCGACGATGCCGACGAAGAACGCCGCCAACAGCTCGATCCCATCGATGAAGCGATCCATCCGATTGCGCTTGCGGGCGCCGCCGCCGGGGTCTGGTCTCGCTTCCGCTTCGGTCATGCGATCGGCCATTTATTCATTGACCTTGCAGCGATGAGCATGCGCGAGAGCGGGCCGCGACTTCAAGCGCCACGCGAGCGGAAAGGCCGTCTGTGGAACGAGGCGCTCCCGCCCGCTTCCCCGTGAACTCGAGGAGTGCGGCGGGCGAGGCGCCTGGCGGAGCGAGCGGTCAGTACGCCGCCTTATATTGCGCGAGCGACTCCTTGAGCTCCTTCCTGATGGCGCCTGGATCGCCGCCGGCCTTGCGCACGTTGTCGACCCACTGTTGTTCCAGCGGCTCGGCCGATTTCTTCCATTCGTTGAGCTGCGCGTCGGTGATCGGGTAGACCTCGTGCCCGGGCTCGGCTTTGACCTTGGCCAGGCCGGCGTGCTCGAAATCCGCCCACGGGTCGGCGAATTTCCCCGCCCACTCGGTGGTGCAGTGGTCGTCGATGACCTTCTTCTGCGCCGGCGACATCGCCGCGTAGGTGCGCGGGCTCATCAGCCATTGGAACGTGACGGTATGGAGCGGCGCGTCCATGTGATATTTCGTGACTTTGTCGACGCCAAGCAGCGGCACCGAGCCCCAGGGGAAGGTAACCGCTTCCGCCACGCCTTTCTCCATCACGTCGCGCACCTCGGTCGCGCTCGCCTGCACGTTGGTGCCGCCGAGCAGCGTCACCCACGCCGCCACCGTCGCCTGCGACGGCCGCACCTTCATGCCCTTGATATCGCCTGGCACAACGATCTTCTTCTTGCTCGAGTGCCAGGTGAGCGGGTCGAGAATGAAGGAGAAGCAATATTTCACGTCCTTCATCTCGGTCGCGGCATATTTGCGATACCAGGCGTCGACCGCGCGAATACCGCCCTTGGCGTCGCCGACGAGGAACGGCAATTCGCCGGCCGCGATGATGGGGAAGCGGCCGGGCTGGTATCCGGGATTGACGTAGGTGAAATCGGCGATGCCGTCGCGCGCCATGTCGTAATGGTCGAAGGCCTTGCCGAGCTGCTGCGATGGAAACACCTTGGATTTGATCGTGCCGTTCGACGCCTTCTCGACCGAGGCGCCCCATTCCTCCATCGCCTTCTGCAGCGGGTGGGTGGGCGGCACCCAATGCGACAGCTTCAGCTCGAAGGTTTTGTCCTGCGCCGGCGCGGCGGACGCCGCGATCAATAATCCTGCGGCTGAGACAATCAACGTAACAAAGGGATGCTTGCTTCGACGCGCCGGCATCGTTTCCTCCTGGCTCGAGTTCTTGCCCCGCTTGGCCGGATTTGCCCGCATTCAGCCCGAAGCGGTGAGAACTGTAAAGTAATCTTCCCGGGCCTCATGGGTACAATCTCGGCTGCGTGCGCGCGAGCAGGGAGTTCTCACGGTCATGCTTGCGACGTTGCAAGGACGAGATTTGTAACGTTGGCGCGACGCTGCCCCTCACCCGGCCCTCGCTGCGGTCGGGCCACCCGCTCCCCGCTCCGCGGGGCGAGGGCCGCCGCGGCTCCATCATGAGTAGATCGGCAACGTGCGTGCGTAGCTAAGCTCAGCGAGCGGGTCGGACTTCCCGTCGCGTGCCTAGCCCCGCTCGCCGAATTGGTCTATGCGGGCGTCCGCTGCGGGTTTGCTGGAACGGGATCGTGAACGACAAGCGCGACAAGGCCGCCAAGGTCGATCCGGGGTTGCTGCACAAGAAGATGCTGCAACTGCTGAGCAGCCTGTGGGTGACCCGGGCGGTGGGAACTTTCGCGCGGCTCGGCCTTGCCGACGTGATGGAGGCGGGCACCGCGGACTACGCGGCAATTGCCGCGGCGCGCGGGCTCGCTCCCGATCGCCTTTACCGGCTCTTACGCGCGCTCTCAACGCTGGGTGTCGTGAGCGAGCCGTCACGCGGGCGCTTTACGCTGACCCCGCTCGGGCGGCTCTTGAGCTCGCACTCGCCCAACAACACCAAGACGACGGCGATCTTCCTCAACGACTATTTCGCCGACATGTGGACGCATCTCGACGAGGCGCTCGCCGGCGAGCGCACCGCCTTCGAGGCGCTCAAAGGCGCGCCGTTCTTCGAATGGCTCGCGCAACATCCGCACGAGGCGCGCCGCTTCGACCGCATGATGCTCGAGGTGCACGGGCCGGAGACGCCGGCGATCGTCGCCGCTTATGACTTCTTGCCCTTCGCGCACGTCGTCGACGTCGGCGGCGGCAACGGCTCGCTGCTTTCAGCCGTGCTCGCTGCCAACCCGAAGCTGCGCGGCACGCTGTTCGACATGGCGGAAGCGATCGCCGCGGCCAAGCGCGGGGAGGGCGGTCCGCTCCCCGGCGTGAGCTTCGTGAGCGGCGACGTGTTCACGACGCCAGCGCCCGCCGGCGGCGACCTCTATCTCATCCGCCATCTCCTGCACGACTACGAGGATCGCGACTGCGTCCGCATTCTTAGCAATGTGCGCTCCGCCATGCAGCCGCAGGGACGCGTGCTAGTGCTCGAGGCGCCGTTGCCCTCCGACGACAGTCCGGGGCCCGGTCGCTGGCTCGATCTGCAAGTGATGCTGCTGTGCGGCGGGCGCGAGCGCACGGTCGAGGAATACGCCGGCCTGTTCGCGCAAGCGGGGCTGCGCCTGACGCGCACCATCCCCACCAAGCATCCGGCAATGACCATCATCGAAGCGGTCGCGGCGGAGCGCGCGCGTGGCTGAGCGAGCGGGCATTCGCGGCCAAGGCGCTTTGATCGCCCGGCGTCACGTCATCTATGTCAGCGGCTACGATCCGCAGGGCGCGGAGGGGTATTACCGGCTGTTCGCGCGCGCGTGGCAACGGTTCCTCACCATGTGGCCGCTCGCCGCCAAGCTCGCCCCGCTCGAACGCGACTCCGACGACTTCGCCCACTGGATGATCGACGCGGCGGGGCCGAACTGGCAGGTGTCGACCCGCTACGACTTTCTTCGCCAAGAGCAGATGATCCGCGCCAACATGGCGGAGCCGATGATCCGCCAGGCGCCGCGCGCGCTCGCCTGGGCGTTCGATTATCTCGTCAGCGGCGCGCTTGCGCGGGTGATGCGCACGTCGTGGCAGTTCGCCTGCGTGCTGATCTACTTCCAGACGATGCTGATCGCGTGGATCGCGCTCTCCGTCGCCGGCGGCGTGCTCGCCGCCTACGTCGCGGCGCGCTACGGGCTGCCGCTCCTGGCGGCGCTGCCGCTCGGCATCGCCGGCGCGGTTGCCGTCTTTGCGCTGCTGCGCCCGCTCGCCGACCGTGCCTTTGTGGTGCAGATCAACAGTCACTGGCCTCATCTGTGCGCCTTCGCCCGCGGCGAGCCGTCATGCTTCGATCGGCCGATCGAAGTCTGCGCGCAACGCCTCATCGCCGCCGCCCGCGCCAGGGAGGCCGACGAGATCGTCGTGGTCGGCCATAGCGGCGGCGGCGCGCTGGCGCCGGCGGTCGTCGCGCGCGCGCTCGAGCTCGCCCCCGATGTCGGCCGCCGCGGCGTGCCGGTCGTGCTGCTCACCCTCGGCTCGATTGCGCCGGGAGCGGCGCTGCATCCGAAAGCCGTGCACCTGCGCGCGATTTCCGCGCGGCTCGCGGTCGAGCCGTCGATTCTGTGGATCGACTGCCAATCGCGCGCCGACGTGATGAATTTTTGGGACTTCGATCCCGTGGAAGGGATCGGCGCGCAGCCGGGCGCGGCGCGCTGCAATCCCTCGATCTGGATGCTGCGCTTCCGCGACATGCTCTCGCCAAAATTCTTCCGGCGCATCCGCTTCCATTTCTTCCGCCTGCACTATCAGTTCATCATGGCGAACGACCGCCGCGCCCGCTACGACTACTTCATGCTGCTCACCGGCCCGATCCCGGTCGCGACCTGGGCGCGCCACGACTACGCATCGATGCTGGCGTTCGACAAGGACGCGACCTTGGCGATCGATCGCGTGCCTGCCTCCGACCTGCCGGGCGCGCGCACGACCGACTACCGCAATCCCGCCGCCGGTTCGAACCTGGCGACGTCGTAGTCAACTTGTATCGGTGATCGGATGCAGTCGGGACCTGCGGTGCGCAAGACCGCCCCGCATCTCGCTTCCCTCATGCGGGGCTACAAGCTACGAGGGCACACCATGCGCGGAATAGCAAACGCATAGCGCGAGGCTGGCCCAGACCGCCGCACTGAAATAAAGCGACATCCAGGCAATCTCATCCTTCCACTCAGCGAGGTCGTGTGTCACGACCCAACGAAAGGTCGCGTCACGCAGACCCTCCAGAGGGCTCAGAGGTCTGCTGCCGTTTGCAACATCGGCCCGCCATCTCGTCACATACATTGGGACGTCGATGGTCGACAAAAACGCGAGATAGCCTGCGATGCCAATGATCGCCACGACGAGCGCCACGCGAACCACACCGTCAAACTCCGGCAGCAACCGGCAAAGGCCAACCGCGACGATGAAGAAAGCCAACGCCCATATCGAATTTTCGATCGCGTGGCTAAAGTACTTCTTGGTCAGCACCGCATGCCACGAGAAGCATTGCGCGATCAGGATCAACGGCACAATCGCCCACGCGGCGTTCAAGGTGGTGTCCGCGCCCGTCATGGTGCCCAGCTGATGCAGGACAATCGCCCATTGCGCTGCGAAACAGACCTCGGCCACGGTCGCCACCGACCGTCCGATCATGACGCTCGACAGCCAGGTGTCGAACAGGCAGATCCGCTGGACATCCGCGCGGGGAAGGAACGATCTGAATGCGCAACCAAACACATATGCCGCGCAGAGAACGAGCATCAGCTCGGTGCCGGACGTGCTGCCGAGATCGCCGATCCGCGGTTCCTGCAGGTAGTGGTGCAGCGAGAACCAAGCCGCGATATTGATGGCGCTTACGAGCGTCAACAGGGACCACCACCACGCGAGCGGATTTGACCAAGCCAAGGACCTTGACCGCGCCGGCCATTCCGAACTCATGGATCGCTCGCGTGTAACCGAACTGACATTTGATCGTAGCAATTCTGTCACATGGCTTGCGGCCAGGCCAAGACAAAAAAATGTTGTGTGCTGACTTGCCGGCCGGCGTGCGATCTTCGCCACAGGCGGTGAACCCCTCGGCCCGCGTAGCGGGGAGAGGGAAAGGGCGCGCGGCGTTACTTCTGCGACAACCGCTCGATCACCGCCTGCGGCAGCGGCTTTGCCTTCATCGTGCCTTTGGCGGGATCGCCTTGCACCCACACGCGCGTCTCCAAACCTTCGGCCGCGAGCGCGCCGTCCTTATACAACCGGTGACGCACGTCGAAGCTCGAGCGGCGCAGCGCCGTGACCGCGGTCTCGATCGTCACCTCGTCGCCGAATCGTGTTGGGAGGAGGAAACGCGAATCGGCGTTGACCAGCGGATGCCCGGTGAAGTCATAGGCCTTGAGGTAGTCGATTTTTTTCATGCCCAGCGCGCGCTCGATGAGCGCCGAGGTGCAGGCGTCGAAGATGGTGAAATAGCGGGGGTAATAGATGATGCCGGCCGGGTCGCAATCGCCCCACTCGATGCGCACCACGCGGTAATTGACGAGCATGCGCCCCCGACCCTCGCTCAGCGCGGCGCCAGGCGCAGCGCGCCGTCGAGGCGGATCACCTCGCCGTTGATGTAGGTGTTTTCGATGATGTGGCGCGCGAGCGCGGCGAACTGATCGGGGCGGCCGAGCAGCTTGGGAAACGGCACCGCGGCGGCGAGGCTCTTCTGCGCTTCGTCCGGCAAGGCGCGCAGCATCGGCGTTTCGAAAATGCCCGGCGCGATGGTGGCGACGCGAATGCCGAACTGCGCGAACTCACGCGCCGCCGGCATGGTCAGCGCGGCGACGCCGCCCTTGGAGGCGGAATAGGCGGACTGGCCGATCTGCCCTTCGAACGCGGCGACGGAGGCGGTCATGATGATGACGCCGCGCTCGCCGTCGGCGAGCGGGCTCACGCTTTGCATGTCGGCGGCGGCGAGCCGCAGCATGTTGAAGGTGCCGATGAGGTTGATGCTGATGACGCGCTCGAACTCGGCGAGCGGCATCGGCCCGTCGCGGCCGACGATGCGCTTGGCCGGACCGACGCCGGCGCAATTGATCAGGATGCGCGCCGCGCCGTGCCGCTCGCGCGCCTCTTTGAGCGCCGCGCTCGCTTGCTCGGCATTGGTGACGTCGCACTGGAGCGCGAGGCCTGAGATCTTCTGCGCCAGCGCACGCGCCGCATCGAGATTGACGTCGATGACCGTCACCTTGGCGCCGGCGCGGGCAAGCTCGCTCGCGGTCGCCGCGCCGAGGCCGGAGGCGCCGCCGGTGACAACCGCGGCGTGTCCCTTGATGTCCATGGTCAGTGCTTCCGCGTGGAGGATACGTCGGGATTTTCGATCAGCAGCGCGATGCCCTGCCCGCCGCCGATGCAGGCCGAGGCGATACCATAACGCAACTGCGCGCGCTTGAGCTCGCGCGCCAGCGTGAGCGCGAGCCGCACGCCGGTTGCGCCCAAGGGATGGCCGATGGCGATGGCGCCGCCGTTGACGTTGAGCTTGGCTTCGTCGATGCCGAGCTCGCGCGCGCACGCCATCACCTGCGCGCCGAAGGCTTCGTTGATCTCGAAGCGGTCGATATCGGCAAGCTTGAGCCCGGCGCGCGCGAGCACGGCCTTGATCGCCGGCACCGGGCCGATGCCCATGATGTCGGGCGGCACGCCCACGGTGGCGCCGGTGACGATGCGCGCGAGCGGAGCCTTGCCCGAGCTTTTCGCGTAATCGGAGGAGGCGACGAGCGCCGCCGCCGCGCCGTCGACGATGGCGGAAGAATTGCCGCCGGTCTGCACGCCGCCGAAGGCGGGGCTGATGGCGGCGAGCGCCTCGAGCGGGGAGGAGCGCACGTGGGTGTCGGCGGCAAGCTCGTCCACGCCCTTGAGCTTGAGCGCGCGCGGCGTAAATCCCTCGCGCTCGAACTTTTCGCTTTTGACCGGCGTGATCTCGCCGGCGAGGAAGCCCGACGTCTGCGCCGCGAGCGCGCGCGCAAAACTGCGCGCGGCATAGGCGTCGACTTCGGGCCGCGTGATCTGGTAGCTGCGCGCGAGGTTCTCCGCGGTGTCGCCCATGGTGACGTCGGCGGCCGGATCGCGCAGCGCTTCCCAGAGAAAGTCCTTGAAATCGACGGCGCCCATGCGGAAGCCGCGCATGGTGTAGGAGGCGACCGGATTGCGGCTCATCGACTCGGCGCCGACGCATAGCGTGAGCCCGATCTCCTTGTGCGTGATGACGTCGGCCGCCTGGATCAGCACCTCGAGGCCGGTGCCGCACACCCGCTGCACCATGTGCGCCGGCACCTCGATCGGGACGCCGGAATAGAGCCCGATATGGCGGGGCAGGCAGTAGGTATCGAAGCTCGCTTGCGCCATCGAGCCGGTGATGACCGCCCCGACGTCCTCGGGCGGCACGCCGGAGCGCGCAAAGGCGGCGCGCGCCGCCTTGATGCCGAGGTCGGTCGGCGACACCTGCGCCAAGGCGCCGTTGTAGTCGGCGAACGGCGTGCGTACGCCGTCGAGCAGCCACACGTCGCTCCAGCTCGCGCCCAGGCCTGCCGTCTTGCTCATGACCATGGCTCCTAGCGCGGATTGCAGCGCAATGGAATTACCGCGCGCCGCAAGCTCGGTCTGCTCCCCTCCCCCTTGTGGGGAGGGGTTGGGGGTGGGGGTCCGTCAGCGGATCACCGCACCACCCCCACCCGGCTCGATTCGCTCGCCACCCTCCCCACAAGGGGGAGGGTAGCACCGAGTTTGCTGCTCGCGCTGAATCAACTTCACTTAAATGCTCTAAACCACCAGCACCCGCGGTGATGGCACGGCGGCATACAGTTCCGCGACGAGATCGGCGCGGCGGTCGAGCACCGCGCGTTGGTTGATCGAGCCTTTGTCGGTCATTTCGCCGGCGTCGAGCGACGGCGGCTCGGCCAATAGCATCGCGCGGCAGACCCGGTTGGAGCTGCCCGTGCTCGTGCCGGCGAATGCGCCGAGCCGCGCGCGCAGCTCCTCACGCAGGCGAGCGTCGCTGGTCAGGTCCGCGCCGCCGGCGAGCGTGCGGCAGGCTTCGAGGTTGGGAAAAATCAGCGCGCCGATCTCGTTGCGATCGGCGCCGGCGATGACGACGTCGCGCGCGTAGGGCTCGAGTGCTTGCAACAGCCGCGCGCGCAGCGGGCCTATGTTGACCCAGGTGCCGGTCGCAAGCTTGAAATCCTCGGCGACGCGGCCGTCGAACAAGAGGCCGGCGCGCGCATCGTCCGGGTCTTCGAATTTGAGCGCGTCGCCCAGCCTGTAAAAGCCCTCCGCGTCGAAGGACTGCGCGGTGAGATCGCCTTGGCGCCAATAGCCCGGCGTGACATTCGGCCCACGCACGCGTGCCTCGAGCTTGCCGTGGCTCGGAACGAGCTTGAGCTCGACGCCGGGCACCGGCACGCCCATGTTGGTCGAATCCTGGCTTTGCCACATGCGCGCCATTGCCATGGGCGCGGTTTCCGTCGCGCCCAGGCCGGTGAGAAACATGATGCGCTCGCCGCACGCTGCGAGCGCAAGTTCTTGCATCTCCTCGAACGCCGATTGCGACAGCGCGGCGCCGGCGAACCACAGCACCCTGAGCTTGCTGAAGAAGGTTTCTCGCAGCGCCGTGTCGGCGCGCAAATAGGGCAGCAGCGCCTCGTAACCCTTGGGCACCGTGAAGTACCAGTTGGTCGCGATCTCGCGCAGGTTTTTGACCGTGGTTTCGATCGCGCCCGGGGTCGGCTTGCCCTCGTCTATATAAAGAGTGCCGCCGTTGTAGAGCACGAAGCCGAAATTGTGGTTGCCGCCGGCGGTGTGGTGCCAGGGCGCCCAGTCCACGATCACCGGCGGCTCCTCGGCAAAGAAGGCGAGCTGGGAAAGGATCATCGCCTGGTTCGCGCAGCACATGCGCTGGGTGTTGATCACCGCCTTGGGCGTGCCGGTCGAGCCCGAGGTGAAGAGAAACTTGGCGATGGTGTCGGGGCCGGTCCTGGCGTGGGCGGCGTCGGCGGCGTCCGTCGCCGTTGGTGCGAGTAATGTCTCGAACAACGTGGTCCCCCGGAGCGGATTGCGGGTGACGACGATTTCGGCATCAGCAGGCACCGCCGCCGCGATCGCGCGGGCGTAGGTTTCCCCGTCGGCGGCGAAGACGAGGCCCGGCGTGAGCAAGGCGATGATCGATTTGAGCTTGGCGAAATCGTTGGAGATGAGCGCGTAGGCGGGAGACACCGGCGCGTAGGGAATGCCGACATACATGGCGGCAAGGGCGATGAGCGCGTGCTCGACGTCGTTGCCGGAAAGGATGACGAGCGGCCGCTCGGGGGAGAGGCCGCGCTCAAGCAGCGCCGCGCCGATGCGGCATACGCACGCGAGCGTCTCGCCGTAGGTGAGCTTGCGCCAGCCGGAGGCCGCGCGTTGCGCGAGGAACGTGCGCGCCGGCGCCGCCGCCGCCCAATGTTCGAGCCGCTCGGTCAGCTTCGCCGGATAGGGCGCAAGCGCATGCGGTGACGTGAGCAGGATCGTCCCATCATCCCTGCGCGCGCTCACCACGTCGCGCGGCCCGAGTCGCACCGCTCGCACCGCTGCGGCTTCGGCTCGACGCGATTTGACGGATGTGGCCATAGCTAGCGCGTAGTTCACTGACGCGGAATTGATGCGCGCGAAACGCAGTCCAACCGTTCATTCCCGCGCAAGCGGGAATCCAGGGCCACTTGCTCAGAATTCTGGGTCCCCGCTTTCGCGGGGACGAACGGATATTGGAATGGACCTCTCAAGATCGGCGCACACATGTCCCTAACTGCGCGCGGTTTTCGGCGCGCGTTTCTCGAGAAAGGCCTTGAGCCGCGATTTTGCCTCCTCGTCGCCCTGGGCGATCGCCGAGGTCAGCGCCTCCATGAGATAGCCGGTGGCGGGGTCGGCGCCGGCGATGCGCGGCAAGACGTGCGTGACGGCGAAATTGGTCATGGGCGCGTTGCGCGCGATGTGCTGCGCCAGCTCGAGGCCTTTGGCGAGTCCCGCGCCGGCGGGAACGAGATAGTGGGAGACGCCGAGCGCCTGCCCTTCCTCGGCGCTGTAGATGCGGCCGGTCAGCATCATGTCCGTCATGCGCGCGGTGCCGATGAGCCGCGGCAGGCGCACCGCGCCGCCGCCGCCGACGAAAATGCCGCGGCTGCCTTCGGGCAGCGCGTAATAGGCGGAGGCTTCCGCCACGCGGATATGACACGCGGCGGCGATCTCGAGCCCGCCGCCGACCACCGCGCCGTGCAGCACCGCCACCACCGGCGCCTTGCCGAATTCGATGCGCGCGAAGGCGCGGTGCCAGCTCTCCGAATGGGCAATGCCCTGCGCGATGTCGCGGGAGGCGAGCTCGGTGAGATCAAGGCCCGAGCAAAAATGCTCGCCCTCGCCGGCAAGCACGACCGCCTTGATCGCATCGGGCAGCGCGGCGAAGAACGCCTCGATGCCCGCGACGGTTGGATCGTCGATGGCGTTGCGCTTCTCCGGGCGCGCCAGGAACAGAACGGCGATCTCGCCGCGCCGCTCGGCCTTGAGCGAGCGCGGCAGCTCAACGTCGAATCCGCCGGTGGGTTTGCTCACTGCGATCCTCGTGGCTCGGATTACGATCGCGAGAGCCACATCGTTCCCTCCCCCGCTTGCGGGGGAGGGACAGGGAGGGGGCGTGCAATATGATAGACCATTTCAAGTCGCCCCCTCCCCAGCCCTCCCCCCGCAAGCGGGGGAGGGAGCACACCGAGCGCGCTGCTCCCGGTGACTCCATTTCAATGAGATCCGCTCTAACTCTCGCCTGCGTTCGGTGACATTTCCCCGAAAAGGGGTCAAGCGCTCACACCACCTCATAGACGTCGAGATGGACGGCAAGCTTGTCGCGCGCCCCGGTGCCGAGCGCGAGGATCCGGTTGAGCCAGGCCAGCGCCGGGTCGGCGGTCTCGAAGCGCATGACGGTGCGGAAATAATAGCGCGACGGGTCGACCGCCTCGCCGCGCGCGAGCGCGGCGATGACCTCGGGCGGACCGTGGCGCAGCCCGTCGCTGCGCACAAGAATGCGCGCGCCGCCGTCGCTCTCGATGCCATAGCGCGCCGCAAGATCGGTGACGCCGTCCGGCCGCACGATCTGCCAATCCGCGCCGGGCAGAATCTTTCCCTTCAGCCGCGGACCGTCGACCCAGCCGCCGAGGATGTCGATCACGCGCCGCTCGCCATAGGGCGTTTGCCCGAAATGCCGGATGTCGGCGAGCTCGGCGTGGATGGTGAAGATCGGTGCCTGGGAAATCATGATCAGTGCTCGCTTCTGGCGCCGCTGCGCCTGAGATCCCATCTGTTGACTTCGCGCCGCGCGCTTGCGAGGACGATAGTAGCGAGTTTGCCCATGCCGAACGAGGTTTTTCTCTGCGATGCCGTGCGCACGCCGATCGGCCGCTATGGCGGCGCGCTCGCCAAGGTGCGCACCGACGATCTCGCCGCTATCCCGATCAGGGCGCTGATTAAACGCCATCCCAACATCGACTGGTCGGCGCTGGACGAGGTCGTGCTCGGCTGCGCCAATCAGGCCGGCGAGGACAACCGCAACGTGGCGCGCATGGCGGTGTTGCTGGCGGGCCTGCCCGATTCCGTTCCCGGCCTCACCGTCAACCGCCTGTGCGCCTCGGGGCTCAACGCCATCGGCGATGCCGCGCGCGCCATCCGCTGCGGCGAGACGGAGTTCGCCATCGCCGGCGGCGTCGAATCGATGACGCGCGCGCCGCTGGTCATGGGCAAGGCAAAGGAAGCGTTCCAGCGCGGCGCCGAGATCTACGACACCACGCTCGGCTGGCGGTTCGTCAATCCGCTGCTCGAAGCGCAGTACGGCGTCGAGTCCATGGCGGGGACCGGCGAGAACGTGGCCGAGGATTACCAGGTCGCGCGCGCGGACCAGGACGCGTTCGCGCTGCGCTCGCAGCAGCGCGCGGCGAAGGCGATGGCGGCGGGCTATTTTGCCGAGGAGATCGTTCCCGTCGAGATTGCCGGCAAAGCCGGCCCGGTCACGGTCGACAAGGACGAGCATCCGCGGCCGGGCACCACCCTCGAAGCGCTCGGCAAGCTCAAGCCGATCGTACGCGAGGGCGGCACCATCACCGCCGGCAACGCGTCGGGCGTGAACGACGGCGCGGCCGCCGTCATCCTCGCTTCGCAAGACGCGGCCAAGCGCCACGGCCTTGCGCCGCGCGCGCGCGTGCTCGGCATGGCCTCGGCGGCGGTGCCGCCGCGGGTGATGGGAATCGGTCCGGTGCCGTCGACGCGCAAGCTCATGGCGCGGCTCGGATTGAAGATCGGTGATTTCGATCTCATCGAGATCAACGAGGCGTTCGCCTCGCAGGGGCTCGCCTGCCTGCGCCAGCTCGGCGTCGCCGAGGACGCCGAGCACGTCAATCCGCACGGCGGCGCGATCGCGCTCGGCCACCCGCTCGGCATGTCGGGCGCGCGGCTTGCCCTGACCGCGGTGCATGGCTTGGAGAAGCGCGGCGGCAAGCTTGCGCTCGCCACCATGTGCGTCGGCGTGGGGCAGGGGGTCTCCCTCGCGCTCGAGCGGGTGTAACGCCTGTTCAGGTGAAGTGGATCGCGAGCGGCGCACTCGGTCTGCTCCCTCCCCCGCTTGCGGGGGGAGGGGTGGGGAGGGGGTGAGCCTGCGCGCATGAAACTTTTTGCATGCCCCCTCCGTGTCCCTCCCCCGCAAGCGGGGGAGGGGACGATGTGGCACTATTATTCGTCGTACTCCGAGGCGTAACGGTCGTAGGTCGAGGTGCTGAGCAAGTTCTAAAGGAAACGCCGCCGTGCCGATGAGTCCAGGCTACATTCCCTTCCACCCCAGTCCCTCCAAGCCGAAATACCGGCCGCCGGCGGGGGCGGTCGATGCGCACTGCCACGTGTTCGGGCCGGAGAGCAAATTCCCGTACGCGCCCGAGCGCAAATACACGCCGTGCGATGCGCCCAAGGAGAAGCTGTTCGCGCTGCGCGACTTTCTCGGCTTCGACAAGAACGTGATCGTGCAGGCGTCGTGCCACAGCAAAGACAATCGTGCGATGATCGATGCGCTCGAACGCTCGAACGACAAGGCCAAGGGCGTCGCTTTCGTCGGCGAAGAGGTGACCGACGCCGAGCTCAAGGCGATGGATCGCGCCGGCGTGCGCGGGGTGCGCTTCAACTTCGTCCGCCGTCTTGTCGATTTCACCCCGCGCGAGGTGCTCGAGCGCATCGCCGCGCGGGTGGCGCCGCTCGGCTGGCACATCGTCGTCTATTTCGAGATGGCGGATTTGGGCGAGCTCGAAGGCTTCTTCACGTCGCTGCCGACGACGGTGGTGGTCGATCACATGGGCACGCCCGACGTGAAGAAGGGCGTCGACCACCCGGAGAACCAGCGCTTCCACCGCCTGATGGAACGGCACGAGAATTTCTGGGTGAAAACCACCTGCCCGGAGCGGATGACGCTCGCCGGGCCGCCCTGCGACGACGTCGTGCCCTTCGCCAAGAGCCTCATCGACAAATTCCCCGACCGCGTGATTTGGGGCACCGACTGGCCGCACCCCAACATGAAGAAAGAGGCGCCCGACGACGGCGTGCTGGTCGACTACATCCCGCGCATCGCGCCAAGCCCGGCGGCGCAGAAGGCGCTCCTCGTCGACAACCCGATGCGGCTTTATTGGAGTTAGAATCGTTTCAGGTGGCGATGTCGGGCTAAGTTGCGAAGGCGCATCGAGCTTATATTATGTAGGGCTGATATGACGCCGAACTCAGGGCGGGGCCGGCCCTGGGGAAGTTAGGCCGTGGAATGGAGGACGCCGATGGCACGCGCGCCGCACGATTACGACGACATCCCCGGCACCTTCGTGTTCGACGCCGAGCGATCGCGGCAGGGCTACGGCATCAACATGTTCTGCATGTCGCTGATGAAGGACGCAAACCGCAAGGCCTTCAAGGCGAACGAGGCGGAGTATCTCAAGAAGTTCAACCTCACGCCGGAGCAGACCGAGGCCGTCCTCAAACGCGACTACAACCGGATGCTGGAACTCGGCGGCAACATCTATTTCACCGCCAAGCTCGGCGCCACCGACGGCCATTCGTTCCAGCATCTCGCCGCGGTCATGACCGGCGCGTCGCAGCAGGACTATGCGGCGATGATGCTCGCCGGCGGACGCTCGGTGGAAGGCAATCGCAGCAAATCGGGCAAGGGCAAGCCCGCCAAGTCGAAGTCCAAATCCAAATCGTCAGCAAAGCGGAAGTGAGTCGTGGCAAGGATCATCGCAGGTGTAGGTTCGTCGCACGTGCCCGCCATCGGCGCGGCGCTCGACAACGGCAAGACCGAGGAACCCTATTGGAAGCGGGTGTTCTCGGGCTTCGAGAAATCCAAGCAATGGATGGCGGATACCAAGCCGGACGTCGCCATCGTCGTCTACAACGACCATGCCTCCGCCTTCTCGGTGGAGATGATCCCGACCTTCGCGCTCGGCTGCGCGGCGGAGTTTCCTCCCGCCGATGAAGGCTGGGGCCCGCGGCCGGTGCCGGTGCTCAAAGGCCATCCCCGGCTCGCCGCGCATATCGCGCAATCCGTCATTCTCGACGAATTCGATCTCACCGTCGTCAACAAGATGGAGGTGGATCACGGGCTCACCGTGCCGATGAATCTTCTGTTCGGCACGCCGAAGCAGTGGCCGTGCCCGGTCATTCCGCTCGCGGTCAACGTGGTCATGTATCCGCCGCCGACGGGGCACCGCTGCTACATGCTCGGCAAGGCGATCCGCAAGGCGGTCGAGTCCTATCCGGAAGACCTCAAAGTGGTCATCTTCGGCACCGGCGGGTTGTCGCACCAGATCAGCGGTCCGCGCGCGGGGTTGATCAACAGCAAGTGGGACAAGAGCTTCCTCGACAATCTGACCAAGGACCCGAGGAAGCTCACGCGTATCCCGCACATCGACTACATGCGCGAGGCCGGCGCCGAAGGCATCGAAATGGTGATGTGGCTGATCATGCGTGGCGCGCTCGATGACAGGGTGGACGAGGTCTACCGCTTCTACACCGTGCCGGCCTCGAACACCGCGGTCGGCCACATCATTCTGGAGAACCGGCGCAAGGCCGCTCCCAAGAGCAAGCCCGCCGGGCGGACCAAGCAGGCCGCCGCCCGCAAAGCCGCTCACCGCATCGCCAGCAAGGGATAACTGATGAAAATTTGTGTCGCCGGCCAGGGCGCGTTCGGCCAGAAGCACCTCGACGCGCTCAAGCGCATCAATGACGTCGAGGTCACCTCGCTCGTGGGCGGCAATCAGGACGCCACCGCCCAAGTCGCCAAGAAGTACGGCATCCCCCATCATACGGGCGAGCTATCCGAGGGCATCAAGCGCGCCGACGCGGTGATCCTGACCACGCCGACCAAGCTGCACTTCCGCCAGGGCGAGCAGGTGATGCGCGCGGGCAAGCACGTGCTGGTCGAGATCCCGATCACGGACAGCGTCGAAGACGCCGAACAGCTGGTCAAGATCGCCAAGGAAACCGGCGTCATCGCCATGGGCGGGCACGTGCGCCGCTTCAATCCGAGCCACCAGTGGGTTCACAAGCGCATCAAGAAGGGCGAGCTCAAGATCCAGCAGATGGACGTGCAGACCTACTTCTTCCGCCGCAAGAACATCAACGCGGCGGGAAATCCGCGCAGCTGGACCGATCACTTGCTCTGGCATCACGCCGCCCACACCATCGATCTCTTCCAGTACCAGGCCGGCGAGACGATCTCCGATTGCTACGCGGTGCAGGGGCCGATCCACCCGCAGCTCAGCATCGCCATGGACATGGGCATCGTGGCCAGGGTGCCCTCGGGCGCGATCCTCACGCTCTCGCTGTCGTTCAACAACGACGGTCCGCTCGGCTCGTTCTTCCGCTACATCTGCGACAACGGCACCTACAAGGCGTTCTACGACGACCTCAGCGACGGCAAGGACAACAAGATCGACGTCTCCAAGGTCGACGTCTCCATGGACGGCATCGAGCTCGAGGACCGCGAGTTCATCGCCGCGATCAAGGAAAAGCGCGAACCCAACGGCTCGCTGGCGCAGCTGCTTCCCTGCATGCGCGTCCTCGGCAAGCTCGAGCAGATCATCGACCCGCAGCGCGAGGCGCACGCGTAGCGAGTCGCTGCAACGCTGATTTACGTTGACCATCCACCCGTCATGGCCGGGCTTGTCCCGGCCATCCACGTCTTTGCCGCACCAGAGATTAAGACGTGGATGCCCGGCACAAGGCCGGGCATGACGAGTCGATAGTTGAGAGGCTTGCCGGCATGAAGGACCCGCCGGCTGCGTGGACTTGTCGCATGGGTTACGAAGAATCCATTTTTTCTGCCATGACCCGCGGCCCGTTCCGCTATAGATTGCCGCAAACCAACCTACCGAGAGGAAACCTCATGCTGCGTATCTTTGGAATTGCGTTGGCGGCGGGCACGCTGGCCTCGAGCGGGGCCTTGGCGCAGGACGTCAAAGTGGGCGTCGTGCTGCCGCTCACCGGCGGGCTCGCCCCGGTCGGCAAGCAGGTCCAGGCCGGCATCAAGGCCTACATGGACAAGAACGGCGCCAGCGTCGCCGGCAAGAAGATCGACCTCATCATCAAGGACGACGCCGGCGTTCCCGACAACTCCAAGCGCCTGGCGCAGGAGCTGATCGTCAACGACAAGGTCGCCGTCGTCGGCTCAGGGATCACCCCGAGCGCCATGGCCATCGGCCCGCTCTCCACCCAGGCCAAGACCGCGAACGTGGTCATGGTGTCGGGCACCTCCGCCGCGATCAATCCCAACAATCCCTACATGGTGCGCACCAGCTTCACGCTCGGGCAGCAATCCGGGATCATCGCCGAATGGGCGGCCAAGAACGGCAGCAAGAAGGTGGCGATCGTCCAGTCGGACTGGGCGCCGGGCGCGGAGGCGACCGCGGTATTCACCGACGCCTTCACCAAGGCCGGCGGGCAGATCGTCGAGACCATCAAGGTCCCGCTCGCCAATCCCGACTTCGCGCCGTTCCTGCAGCGCGCGCGCGACGCCAACCCGGACACGCTGTTCGTGTTCGTGCCGGCGAGCCAGGCCGGAACCTTCGCCAAGCAGTTCGCCGAGCGCGGGCTCGATAAGGCCGGCATCAAGCTGATCGGCCCCGGCGACATCGTCGACGACAACGATCTTCCCGGCATGGGCGACGGCATGCTCGGCGTCGTCACCGCCGGCATCTATTCCGCGCATCATAATTCGCCGATGAACAAGGAATACGTCGCCGCCTTCAAGAAGGCCAACGGCTACCGGCCGAATTTCATCTCGCTCGGCGGCTACGACGGCATGCACCTGATCTACGAGGCGCTCAAGAAGACCCAAGGCAAGACCGACGGCGATTCCTTGGTCAACGCGATGAAGGGCATGAAATGGGAAAGCCCGCGCGGCCAGATCTCCATTGATCCGGACACGCGGGACATCGTGCAGAACGTCTATATCGGCAAAGTGCAGAAGGTCGACGGCGAGCTCTACAATGTGGAGTTTGCGACTTTCAACGCCGTCAAAGACCCGCTGAAGATGAAGAAGTAGCGAGCCAAGGTCGCGCGCGCTTTTAAGCGCGCGCGACCTTGCGGCGGCTCGAATGATCTCGGCGGCGGCCGGGAGCGGCCTTGCATCGCTCCCCCCGCCGCCGTCACTATGTCACCGGTCGACGGGGGAGGACGGGCGACCATGTTGACTATTTTGTTCGACGGAATCGCCTACGGCATGCTGCTGTTCGTGCTGGCATGCGGGCTTTCCGTCACGCTCGGATTGATGAATTTCGTCAATCTCGCCCATGGCGCCTTCGCCATGGCAGGCGGCTATATCACGCTCGTCCTGGTCAACCGCGCCGGGCTGCCGTTCTCCGCAGGGCTTGTCATTGCCTTCTTCGTCACGGCGCTCATCGGCGTGCTGTTCGAGCGAACGCTCTACGTGCACGTCTACGGCAGGAGCCATCTCGACCAAGTCCTGTTCACCATCGGCCTCGTCTTCATGTCGGTCGCGGCCGTCGATTACGTGATGGGGTCGCAGCAGGTCTTCATCGAGATCCCGAGCGTGCTGCAGGGCCGCTTCGAGCTCTTCGGCGTCGGCATCGGACGCTATCGGCTGCTGATTATCGTGATCTGCGGGCTGCTCACGCTGGCGCTGCAGCTCATCCTGTCGAACACCCGGTTCGGCAGCCGCTTGCGCGCCTCGGTCGACGACGCGCGCGTCGCCCGCGGCTTGGGCGTCAACGTCAACGCGGTGTTTTCCTTGACCTTCGCGGTGGGGTCGGGCCTCGCCGGCCTGGGCGGCGCGCTCGGGGCCGAGATCCTCGGCCTCGATCCGACGTTCCCGCTCAAATACATGGTCTACTTTTTGATTGTGGTGACGGTCGGCGGCACCTCGAGCATCACCGGTCCCTTTGCCGCTTCGCTGCTGATCGGCATCGCCGACGTCGCCGGTAAGTATTACGTCCCGAAATTCGGGTCGTTCGTGATCTACACCATCATGATCATCGTTTTGATCTTGCGTCCGCAGGGCCTGTTTGCCCGCCCTGCCGGCAGGTAAGCCGATGGTCGCCGCGCCGTCGCCGCTCGTCGGAGAGGTTACGCGGCGCCTCGCGACGCGCGCCCGCTGGCGTCCCTACGAATACGTCTTCTGGCTGGCGGCATTGGCCAGCGTGTTCCTGCTGCCCGGGAAGCACCTGATCCTCACCGAGATCGCCTGGCTTGGCCTGTTCGCGCTCTCGCTCGACCTCATTCTCGGCTATGCCGGCATCATATCGCTTGGGCATGCCGCCTTCTTCGGGCTGGGCTCGTATATCGCCGCGCTGCTCGCCAAGCACGCCATCATCAACGAACCGGTGCTCGCGCTCATCGTGTCCGGCCTGGGCGCCGCTGTGCTCGGATTTGCCACGAGCTTTCTGGTTCTGCGCGGCTCCGATCTCACGCGGCTGATGGTGACGCTCGGCGTCGCGCTGATCATGCGCGAGATCGCCAACCAGATCCCCGAAATCACCGGCGGCGCCGACGGGCTGCAGGGCGTCACCATCGCGCCCATTCTCGGCATGTTCCAATTCGATATTTTCGGCCACGTGGCCTATGCCTACTGCCTGACCGTGCTGTTCGTTCTCTTCCTGCTGGCGCGGCGCGTTGTTTATTCGCCCTTCGGCCTGTCGTTGCGGGCGGTGAAGGGGAATCCGTTGCGCGCCTCCTCGATCAGCATTCCGGTGAATGCACGGCTGGTCGCGATCTACACCTTCGCCGCGTTCTACGCCGGAATTGCCGGCGCGCTGTTGGCGCAAACCACCGCCTTTGCCTCGCTCGATGTGTTTTCCTTCGAACGCTCCGCCGATCTTTTGCTGGTGCTGATCATCGGCGGGACCGGTTATCTCTATGGCGGGCTGATCGGCGCAGTGATCTTCAAGCTGATGCAGGACTGGATTGCCAACCTGACCCCGCAGTATTGGCAATTCTGGATCGGCCTCGTGCTGGTCCTGATCGTCCTCGTCGGACGCGACCGCATCGGGCAGTGGACGTCGGCGGGGCGCGCGCTTTTCGAGCGCATCAGCCGGCGATTTGCGCGCAATGCCATGCCTTCGCTCGCGGGCAAGGGGGAGGGACGCTGAGTAATGCCCGTCGTGCTCGAAACCGTGGACCTGGAGAAGCATTTCGGCGGCATCGCCGCCGTCGCCGGCGTGTCGCTCAAGGTCGAAAAGGGCGCCCGCCACGCGCTGATCGGACCGAACGGCGCCGGCAAGACCACGGTGATCAATCTGCTTACCGGGGTACTGCGGCCTTCCGCCGGTCGCATCCTGCTCGAGGGCGAGGACGTCACCGCGCTCGAAGCCTACAAGCGGGTGCAGCGCGGGCTCGCGCGGACGTTCCAGATCAACCAGCTGTTCCTCGACCTCACGCCGCTCGAGACCGTCGGGCTTGCCATCTCCGAACGGCTGGGCTCGGGCGCGCAATGGTTGCGCCTCGTCGGCACCAATCCAGTGGTGGTCGAGGAAATTGTCGAAATCCTCGACCGCTTTCATCTCACCGACGTGATGTATGAGCGCACCGGCAATCTGCCTTACGGCAAGCAGCGGCTGCTCGAGATCGCGCTCGCCATCGCCTGCCGCCCGCGTGTGCTGCTGCTCGACGAGCCCGCCGCCGGCGTGCCCGAGGACGAACGGCACGAGATCCTGGCGACGGTCGCGGCGCTGCCGGCCGACGTGACCGTGCTGCTGATCGAGCACGACATGGACATCGTGTTCTCCTTCGCCGATCGCATCTCGGTCCTGGTGAATGGCGCCTTATTCGTCGACGGAGCGCCCGAGGAGGTTGCCCGCGATCCTCGCGTCAAGGCGGTTTATCTCGGCGAGTCGCTCGATGCCTGACCTGTTGAACATCGAGCGGCTGAGCGCGGGCTACGGCGAAGCGGTCGTGCTCAACGAAATCTCGCTCGCGCTTGCCGAGGGCCAGTCGCTGGCCCTGCTCGGCCGCAATGGGATGGGCAAGACCACGCTGATCAACTCGATCGTCGGCGTGACACGCTATATCGCCGGGCGCATCGGGCTGGATGGCCGCGACATCACGCCTCTGCGCCCGGACCAGCGCGCGCACGCCGGCATCGGCTGGGTGCCGCAGGAGCGCAACATCTTCAAATCGCTCACCGTGGAGGAAAATCTCACCGCCGTGGCGCGGCCCGGCGCGTGGACCACGGACCGCATCTACGAGCTCTTTCCCCGGCTCAGCGAACGCCGGCGCAATCTCGGCAATCAGCTCTCCGGCGGCGAGCAGCAGATGCTCGCGGTCGGGCGCGCTCTGATGCTCAATCCGCGCCTGATACTGCTCGATGAGCCGCTGGAGGGCCTCGCCCCGATCCTGGTCGAGGAGCTGTTGCAGGCGCTGCGGCGCATCATCCGTGACGAAGGCATGTCGGCGATCTTGGTCGAGCAGAACGCGCAAAAGGTGCTCGGCGTGACCGACCGGGCGGCGATCATCGAGCGCGGGGAGGTGGTCTATGACGGCGCGAGCGCCGACCTTTCCGCCGATCGCGCGGTGCTGGAGAGCTATCTCGGCGTCACCGCCGCCGGCTCGCGCCGCAGGGGCAGGCGTTGAGCCGCGTCGCGGCGCTTTCCGCGCATGATGGGATGTGTCCCACTGCGCCACGGGACAATGTGCCCATCGTTTTGTGGTTGACGAGGCCTTTACGCTGGTGCCTTTGCTCGCTGTTGAAACTGCCCAAGGAGGCGGATCGATGAAGAGGACCAAACCGCCGTTCCGTGCCGATCACGTCGGCAGCTTCCTGCGCCCCGCGGCGCTCAAGGAGGCGCGCGCCAAGCGCGAGAAGGGCGCCATCACGGCAGCCGAGCTCAAAGCGGTCGAGGACCGCGAGATCGAAAAGATCATCAAGAAGCAGGAGGAACTCGGGCTTCAGCTGGCGACCGACGGCGAGTTCCGCCGTTCCTGGTGGCATTTCGACTTTCTCGGCATGCTCGACGGCGTCGAAATCTACGAGGCCGAGCAGGGCATCCAATTCCGCGGCGTGCAGACCAAGGCGCAGGGGCTGCGCATCGTCGGCAAGGTCGGCTTCTCCAAGCATCCGATGCTTGAGCACTTCAAATTTCTCAAGGCGCACACCAAGGTCACGCCGAAGATGACCATCCCGGCGCCGCCGGTGTTGCATTTCCGTTTGCCCAAGGACGGCATCAAGAAGGACGTTTACCCCGATCTCGATCAGTTCTTCCACGATGTCGGCAATGCCTATAAGCAAGCGGTGAAGGCGTTCTACGATGCCGGCTGCCGCTACCTGCAATTCGACGACACGGTGTGGGCCTATCTTTGCTCGCAGGAGGAACTGCGCAAGGCGCGCGAGCGGATGGCCAACGTCGATCAGCTCCAAGGCATCTATGCGCGGGTGATCAACAGCGCGCTCGAGGCCAAGCCCGCCGATATGACCATCACCACCCATGTGTGCCGCGGCAATTTCCGCTCGACCTGGATTTCCGAGGGCGGCTACGAGCCGGTGGCGGAGACGCTCTTGGGCAAGGTGAACTACGACGGTTACTTCCTCGAATACGATACCGAGCGCGCCGGCGGATTCGAGCCGCTGCGCTTCTTGCCCAAAGGCAATAAGGTGGTGGTGCTAGGTCTCGTCACGTCAAAGAGCGGCACGCTGGAGAAGAAGGACGACGTCAAACGCCGCATCGACGAAGCGGGCAAATTTGCTTCGCTCGAGCAGTTCTGTCTGTCGCCGCAATGTGGCTTCGCCTCGACCGAGGAAGGCAATATCCTCGCCGAGGAGGAGGAGTGGGCGAAGTTGCGGATGATCGTCGATGTCGCCGGCGAAGTTTGGGGGCGATGAGAGCGCAATCGTATTGGAAAGGGATCGCCAAGAGTCCCGGTCTAAACATCAGCTAGTTTGGAGGAACGCATGCTTGCACGACTGAAATGGCGAGGCGCCGTGGCCTCGTTCTTCGCCGCGGCCGCGATAGCCGTGTTCTTGACGCCGGCAAAGGCCCAGGCGCCGTCCGGCGAGCCGATCAAAATCGGCTTCTCCATGGCGCTGACCGGCCCGCTCGCCGCCAACGGCAAGCAGGCGTTGCTCGGAGCCAAGATCTGGGAGGAGGAGACCAACAAGAAAGGCGGGTTGCTCGGACGTCCGGTCAAGGTCGTCTTCTACGACGACCAGAGCAATCCCTCGACGGTGCCGGGCATCTACACCAAGTTGCTCGACGTCGACAAAGTCGATCTGGTCGTCGGTCCCTATGCTACCGCCATGATCGCGCCGGCGATGCCCGTGATCATCCAGAAGGGCAAGGTCTTCATCGGCCTGTTCGGCCTCGCGGTGAACAGCGAATTCAACTATCCGAAATACTTCGCGATGATTCCCTCCGGGCCGAACACCAAGCCGGCCTTCACCGAGGGCTTCTTCCAGGTGGCGGCGGCGCAGAATCCCAAACCGCAGACGGTGGCGATCGTCGCAGCCGACCTGGAATTCTCGCACAACGCCGCCCAAGGCGCCCGTGACAACGCCAAGACCTACGGCTTCAAGGTGGTCTACGACAAGAGCTATCCGCCGAGCACGACCGACTTCTCGCCGATCGTGCGCGCTATCCAGGCCACCAACCCGGACATCGTCGCCATTTGCTCGTATCCCCTCGACTCGGTGGGAATGGTGAAGGCGATCAATGAAATCGGCTATAAGCCGAAGATGGTCGGCGGCGCCATGGTCGGGCTGCAAGCGACGGTGTTCAAGACGCAGCTTGGACCGCTGCTCAACGGCTTCGTGAACTACGAGACCTGGGTGCCGTCAATGATGACGCCGAGCGCGGAGGCGTTCTTGAAGGTCTATCAGTCGCGCGCCGCCGCGGAAGGCGTCGATCCGCTCGGCTACTACCTCGGCACCTGGGGCTACGCCTATCTCGAGGTGTTGGCGAACGCAGTCACGGCGACCAAGAGTCTGAACGACGACAAGATCGCCGAGTATCTGCGCAACAACACGATCAAGACCATCATGGGCGACATCAAGTTCGGCCCCAAGGGTGAATGGGCGCAGTCGCGCATGCTGCAGGTGCAGTACCACGGCATCAAGGGCAACGGCCTCGATCAGTTCAGGGGCATGGAAACGCAGACGGTGCTCACGCCCGCCGATCTGAAGACCGGTAACGTCATCTATCCGTATGAGAAGGCGAAGTAGAAATAGTCGCCTCGTGTCCTGGACACCGCGTCCGGGACACGAGAGGTCATTGTGATGCTCCTACCGACGAGCCTGGTCGGCTCCTATCCGCAGCCGGTGTGGTTGATCGACCACGCCAAGCTTTCGAAGCAGGTGCCACGCGTGCGCGCGCACGATCTGTGGCGGGTCGATCCGTCACGGCTCGATGCCGCACAGGACGACGCCACGCTGCTTGCCATCCGCGATCAAGAGCGCGCCGGCCTCGACATCGTCACCGACGGCGAGCAGCGCCGCGAAAGCTACTCCAACCGTTTTGCCACGGCGCTCGAGGGAATTGATCTCGACAATCCCGGCAAGACCCCCAACCGAACGGGCGGGTTTTCAACCGTGCCGCGCGTCGTGGGGCCGATACGCCGCAAACATCCGGTCGAGGTTCGCGACGTGGAATTCTTGCGCGCCAACACCGACCGGATGATCAAAATGACGGTGCCGGGGCCATTCACCATGTCGGCGCAGTGCCAGGACGATTTCTACCGCGACGAGGAGCGGTTGGCGCTCGACTATGCGGCGGCGGTCAACGACGAGATCAAGGACCTGTTCGCGGCCGGGGCCGACATCGTGCAGATCGACGAGCCCTGGATGCAGTCGCGGCCGGAAAAGGCGCGTAAATACGGCCTCAAGGCGCTCGACCGGGCGCTGGCGGGGGTCCGCGGGACGACGGCGGTGCACATCTGCTTCGGCTACGCCGCGGTGGTGAAGGACAAGCCGTCCGGCTATTCCTTCCTGGCGGAGTTCGAGCGCTCGGCCGCCGATCAGGTCTCGATCGAGGCGGCGCAGCCCAAGCTCGATCTTTCGGTCTTGCAACAGTTGCCGTCGAAGACGATCATTCTCGGCGTGATCGATCTCTCGGACATGACGGTCGAGGCGCCCGAAACAGTCGCCGCGCGCATTCGCAAGGCATTGCCGTTTGCGCCGGGCGATCGGATCGTGGTGGCGCCGGACTGCGGCCTTAAATATCTTCCGCGCGAGGTCGCATTCGGAAAAATGCGTGCAATGGTCGAAGGCGCCGCCATCGTGCGCCGCGAACTCGCGGCATGAGCAATCGTGCGCAAGACATCAAGCTGAGGAGCCAACCATGCCCTATATGACCGAAGCCAACCTGACCGATGTCGCGCTGGAGCGGTGGAAAGATATTCCGGACCCCCGCCTGCGACAGATCATGCAATCCTTGATCAAGCATCTGCACGGCTTCGTGCGTGAAATCGAGCCGACGCAGGCGGAATGGGCGACGGCGATTGATTGGCTCACCCGCACCGGCAAGCTGTCTTCGGAGAAGCGGCAGGAATTCATCCTCGCCTCGGACGTCCTGGGGGTGAGCATGCTGGTGGATGCGATCAACCATCGCCAGCCCAGTGGCGCGACGCCGAGCACGGTCGAAGGACCTTTCCACGTGCCCGACGCGCCCGCGGTCGCGAACGGAGGCAACATGGCGCAGGGCGCGCCCGGCATTCCCTGTTTCGTGACCGGCACGGTGCGCGGGCTCGACGGCGAACCGATTGCCGGGGCGGTCCTCGATCTCTGGCAGACCGACGGCGAGGGGCTCTACGAGGACCAGCGCGACGTCGAGGGACCCTGGATGCGCGGCTTCTACCGCGCGCAACGCGACGGCAGCTACGTGATCCGCACGGTGGCGCCGATCGCCTACACCATCCCCATGGACGGGACCGTGGGCGAGCTGATGGAGCGGACGAATATCAGCCATATGCGGCCGGCGCACATTCACTTCGCGGTGTCTGCGCCGGGCTACCATGGTTTGGTCACGCACCTCTTCCAGAAAGGCGGCGAGTATCTCGAGACCGACGTCGTTTATGCGGTGAAAGCGCCGCTGATCGTCGATTGGGTCAAAAAGCCATCGGGCAAGACACCGACCGGCGAAACGATGACGACGCCGTTCTACGAGCTGAAATACGACTTTGTGCTGGCGAAACGTGCGGAGGCGCTTGCCGCCGCCGAGTGAGGAGATCGCCGGCTCAAAGATAGCGCCGGCCGATCATGCCGCGAACCAAGCCGCCGTTCCGCGCCGATCACGTGGGAAGCCTGCTGCGTTCCGCCGCGCTGAAAGCGGCGCGCGGCAAGCGCGAGCGCGGTGAAATCACGGCGGCCGAGCTCAAGGCGATCGAAGACAGCGAGATCGAGAGGGTCATCCGCAAGCAAGAGGAAATCGGGCTGCGGTCGGTTACCGACGGCGAATTCCGGCGCGCATTTTGGAACTACGACTTTCTCGGCAAGCTCAGCGGCGTCGAAGCTTACCTGGGCGAGCGCAAGATCAAGTTCCAGGGCCCGCAGCCCAAGCCGATGATGTTGCGCGTGATCGGCAAGACGGCGCCGACGACGCGCATCCGATGATCGAGCATTTCAAATTCGTTGCTGCGCATGCCAATGCGACGCCGAGAATGACGATTCCGTCGCCGTCATCGCTGCATTTCCGCTATGGGCGGGACGCCGTGCCGGCGGTGATTTATCCCGTGATGGACGATTTTTATCGCGACCTCGGCGAGAGCTATCGCGCGATCGTGCGCGCCTTCGCCGACGCGGGTTGCCGCTATCTCCAGCTCGACGAGGTCAACTTCGCCTACCTCTGCGATCCCAAGTTGCGCGCCTTCGTCGCCGATCGCGGCGACGATCCGCAGATGCTGCCGCTTATCTATGCGGGCATGATCAATGCGGCGATCTCCGACGCCCCCGCCAACATGACCAAGGCGATGCATCTTTGCCGCGGCAATTTCCAGTCCACCTTCGTGGCCTCCGGCGGCTACGAGCCGGTGGCGGAAATCCTGTTCAACGCCATCGATATCGACGCCTATTTCATGGAATACGACAGCGATCGCGCCGGCGGTTTCGAGCCGCTGCGCTTCGTTCCCAAAGGCAAGATGGTGGTGCTTGGGCTAGTCACCTCGAAGAGCGGAACGCTGGAAACGAAAGACGTTCTCAAGCGCCGCATCGAGCAGGCGGCGAAATTCGTCGACCTCGATCAACTATGCCTCTCTCCGCAATGCGGCTTCGCCTCCAGCGAGGAAGGCAATATCCTGTCCGAGGACGAGCAGTGGACAAAGCTGCGACGGATCGTGGAGGTTGCGGAGGAGGTATGGGGCTAACAGCGACACGACGACAAAAGAAAAGGAAGGTCCGATCATGAAGCGGTCGAAGCCCCCGTTCCGCGCCGATCACGTTGGCAGCCTGCTGCGCCCGGCGCCGGTGAAGGAGGCGCGCGAAAAGCGCGCGAAAGGCGAGATCGGCGCGACCGATCTCAAGGCAGTGGAGGACGGCGAGATCGAGCGGGCGATCAAGAAGCAGGAGGAGGTCGGGCTGCAAGCCGTGACCGACGGCGAGTTCCGCCGCTCCTGGTGGCACCTCGACTTCCTCTGGGGTCTCGACGGCGTCGAGCGCCACGTCATGGACACCGGAATTGCCTTTGCCGGGGTCACCACCCGCAACGAGGGGGTGCGCGTCACCGGCAAGCTGGGATTTTCGCGCCATCCGATGATCGAGCATTTCAAGTTCGTGCAGGCGCATACCAAGCGCGTGCCGAAAATCACCATCCCGGCGCCCTCGGCGCTCTACGGCCGTCCGCTGATGACGCCCATCGACAAGACCGTTTATCCCCAGCTCGATCAGTTCTTCGCCGACCTGGGTCAGGCCTACCGCAAGGCGGTGCGCGCCTTTGCCGACGCCGGCTGCCGCTATCTGCAGCTCGACGAAGTCTTCATTGCCATGCTGTGCGATCCGAAATACCGCAAGCAGATGACCGATCGCGGCGACAATCCCGAGCGGCTGGGTGAGATTTACGCCGACCTCATCAACACCGCGATGTCGGACATCCCTTCCGACATGACCATCACCATGCATTTGTGCCGCGGCAACTACAAATCGACCTTCATGGGGACAGGCGGTTACGAAGCGGTGCAGGAAATCCTGTTCGACAAGATCAAGGTGCACGGCTATTTCATGGAGTACGACGATCCGCGCTCCGGCGGCTTCGAGCCGCTGCACATGCTGCCCAAAGGCAAGCTCGTCGTGCTCGGGATCGTGACCACCAAGAGCGGCAAGCTCGAAAGCAAGGACGAGCTCAAGCGGCGCATCGATGCGGCGGCGAAATACGCGCCGCTCGACCAGCTCTGCATTTCCGGCCAGTGCGGCTTCGCCTCGACCGAGGAGGGCAATTTGCTGAGCGAGGACGAGCAGTGGGCAAAACTGCGCCGCATCGTCGAGGTTGCGGACGAGGTGTGGGGTTAAGGCGTGGCTGGGATGGTTGCCGGGAAGGTCGCGATCGTAACCGGCGCCGGCCGGGGCATCGGCCGCGGCGTCGCGCTGTTATTGGCGCGGGAGGGTGCCCGCGTCGTCGTCTGCGACATCGGCGCGAGCCTCGAAGGCGCGGGTACGGATCCCTCGCCCGCGCACGAGGTGGCGGACGAAATCAAGAGCAGCGGCGGCGAGGCGATCGCCTCCACGCTTTCCATCGCCGAGCCGAAGAACGCCGAGGAGATCGTCAAAGCCGCGCGCGACGCCTTCGGGCGTATCGATATCCTGGTCAACAATGCCGGCATCCTGCGCGACC
>Ga0306922_10000530_pt1 | contig 32035 bp, 32 predicted proteins | sample sta12Cox44000082_FD_203758 | JGI IMG/M metagenome (GOLD analysis project Ga0306922, IMG submission 203758) | Lab enrichment of tropical soil microbial communities from Luquillo Experimental Forest, Puerto Rico - statoxic.12C.oxic.44.000.082 (v2)... | ecosystem: Environmental > Terrestrial >... | reverse complement strand
GCAGTCCACTCCGGTCGCGACCGCGTCATCATCTCGATCTGCGTCGTCTTCCTCACGGCGCTCGCGTGGACGTATCTCCTCCATCTCGATCGCCAGATGTCGGTGGCCATGGAGGACGACGGGATGATGGCGGCGATGGGCATGAGCATGGACGTGCCGTGGAACGCCGACGACGTCCTGTTCACGTTCGCGATGTGGGCCGCGATGATGGTTGGAATGATGGCAGCATCGGCCGGGCCTGTGCTGCTCCTTTTCGCAGGGACGCACCGTGGCCGTGGCGCGCAACGCTGGCCGCTCGCTGTGCTCGCGTTCAGCGCGGGCTACCTGCTCGTGTGGATCGGTTTCAGCGCGGGTGCCACGCTCGCGCAATGGGCGCTACATCAGGCGGCCATGCTGTCGCAGATGATGACGACGTCGAGTGCTCCGCTCGGCGGCGTCATCCTCATCACGGCGGGTGTCTATCAACTCACGCCGTTGAAAACCGCGTGCCTGACGCACTGCCGCAGCCCGCTCGGATTCCTGATGTCCCGCTGGCGCGATGGGACGGTTGGCGCGCTGCGCATGGGGGTCGAGCACGGTACGTACTGCCTCGGCTGTTGCTGGGCGTTGATGTGCATGCTCTTCGTGGTGGGCGTGATGAATCTCGTCTGGGTGGCCGCGATGGCGATCTTCGTCCTTGTGGAAAAGCTCGCACCGGCGGGCGCGCTCGTTGCGCGGGTAGCCGGTGTCGCGATGATCACGGCCGGCGCTCTCGTCTGGAGCACAAGCCTCTAAGGCTGAACTCGGTTCGCCGCACCTGGTCAGCACAGTTGAATCGGGGCGAGTCACGCGCGCTGGAGAGCACGCTCGAAGAGTATTGGCGCCTGGCCTACACACATCTCGGCGACGAGTTTATCGATGCCGACGGGGAGCTGCGGCCAGTTGACCGAGCGGCCAGTGGGCCATTCGCAGACTGCCCTGGAGTTCTTGCGCTTGAAGCGGCAGGCGCTTAAGGACCTGCTGGAATACTTCAGACACGCGGGCGTGTACGGCCAACCCGAGCTGCCCGCGACCAACCTCGCGGTCAACAACATGACTGTCGTGCCGCTCGAGCGGCTCACCGATGAAGAACTGGAGTTCTACCGGGTAGTCGCCGAGAAGGACGAGCGATCCCGATCGACGCGCCGAAAGAGCCGCCGGCGAAGGCGACGGGAAGTAACGAAAATGACCTGTTTAATGAACTCGGACCAACTGGTCGATCTGGGGCGAAAGTGGGTGCCAGCCAGAGAGAGCATTGACCGCCTCCCGACTCTACTTACATGCGTTCGTCCAGAACTCATCGGACGTGACGACGGGAACAATCTCGAAGTCAACCAGGTCGTCCCAAGCTCTCGTCCACGAAGTCAGAGCGTCGCGGTCCGGTGCCTCCATCACCTGAAAGCATCGCCCGGCTGAAGGGTCAACCCAGCTGACGTTGTAAGTGACGCCCTCCGGCAGCATCCGTCCCTCACGCTGGAACCGCCGACCGATTGCCGCCGTGTCCTTGAAATGCTCAATCACCATGAACCACATTTGAGAAGTGTAGCGGTCCAACGCTCACCAGATCGCCGTCCGAGGCGCCGAAAGAGCCGCCGGAGAGGATGTCGTGAAGTAATGAGTTGAAGCCGATTGGGCCGGGGCACGCTGCGTTCGGCAGGACGATGTGGAGTTTGCCCCGCTTGAGCCAGACAATTTGGAGGCGATGGAACTCGCCGCCTACCGGCGCGAGCCCTCTCAACCATCTGAACCCTCGGTCGCTCTACTGCGTCTTCGTGATCGTGGGGAACAGAGATGGACACCGGGCCTCCATGTCAGTGACGCTCCGGCAAGCGAAGCGCCTCATCCGCATCGTTATCGGTTTTACCATCCTGGGCCTCGGAATGGCGGCCCTCGTTCTGCCCGGACCCGGCTGGCTCACCATCGGTCTCGGACTCTCGATCCTGGCAACCGAATTTGTGTGGGCGAGGCGCCTGCTCGACCGCTTGAAATCTGCGGCGGGAAAAGTCGGGGAAGCGATTCGCTCGACTCCCACGCGCAGGAGACGAAACAGTAAAGTCGTTACTGACCTCCCATCAAGGAAGGACAGACATCCGCCTCGGCAGGGAATGTGAAAGCATGGGCGTCTTCGTCATGACGGGCGGGACATCGGGGCTCTGAGCCGTCGCCGCAAGACGATTCGTCGGCGACAACGTGGAGCTGTTTCTCGCCGGTCGCCGCGAAATCGACCTTGGTACGCGAATAATTCCGCTGGACCTGACGAGACTCGATGATGTCCGAGCGTTCACGGTGACAATCGAGCACCTGCTCGGGTCGCGGACCATCGATGCGCTTGTCCTGAACGCAGGTGGCCATGCACACGGGCGCACACGTGAAGGCTACGATGCAACATTCGTCCTGAATCACCTCGCGCACTATCTGCTGATCCGGCTGCTATGGACTCGTATGAGCGACGGAGGGACGGTGGTGCTGACCACGAGTGGCACCCATGATCCAGCTGAGCGCACGGTCGTTCCGCCGCCGCGGCACGCAAACGCCGAGTGGCTCGCTAGGCCGGAACTCGACCCGAATCAGGATCGGGCGCCGCGCGCAGCGGCGGGACGAGCCTATTCGTCGTCGAAGCTGTGCGTCGTGCTGACGGCCCGCGCCCTTCGCGCGCTAGCTGCTACGGAACATCGAAGGATCCAGATCATCGCCTACGACCCTGGACCGACACCCGGCACGGGACTTATGCGCGACCAGGGCGCACTGCTGCGCTTCGTGTGGGAGCGATTGGGGACACCGCTTCGACTCGTCATGCGTAAGGCGAACACGATTGAGGCCGCCGGCGAGACTCTCGCGGCACTCGCGCTTGGCAACATTCGACCACCGAACGGTCACGTTTACGCGGCTCTCCGGCGCGGCTTGCTTACGTGGCCGCAGCTGTCAGAGCTCGCCCGTCGCGACGACCTCATGACTGCGTTGTGGCGTGACAGCGCCCACCTTGTGGCGTTGCCCAGGTGATGACCCGAAGGTCGTCAAAACGTGGGCGCCCCCTTTAGCAGCGTGAGGAGCGCCGCCACGATCAGCACGAGCACGACGACAAACGGAACCACCCATTCGAGGGGACGCGTTTCGACGTCGGGCACGGCTGACGACACGCGACGCTGCGGTGGAAGCAGGGCCCAAGACGCCAGCGTCAGGATCGCGAATCCGAGCGGAAACCCAGACACAAGACCGTCCCCGACCAGAAAGTGCGAGGCGGCGGCTCCCGAGTAGTTAAAGAACGCGCCCGCGTAGGCCCATTCTTTCAGCCGCGGAAAGCGCGGAAGGAGCAATACGACCGCACAAGTCAACTTCCACGCTCCAAGAATCATGAGCAGATAGAGCGGATAACCGAGGTGCGTAAGCACCACGCGCACGTACTCGATTCGTAATAGATCCCACAGCGATCCCGCGACCATTTCCCACGCAACAATCAGCGTGAAGATCCAGTTCGCGACGACGCGGGCTCGGGAAGAGATGGCGACGCGGTAATCGTTGGTTGCGATGTTGGGCACGCGGACCGGAGCGGTTCCCGTCGCGAGGAAGCGCTCTGCACGCTGACGCGACGGCAACCGCCAATCGCCGTGCCGTCGGCGTTGGTCACGTTTCGGCGTCGCGGCGTGTCATACAGAGTAGAACCTCTCCGCGTTGAGCGGACAACCACGTAAGGAAAAGCGATGCATTACGTCTTACTCATTTACCAAGGGAGCATGTGGGCCAATCTGTCGACCTTGTCCGAAGATGAAAAGCGGTCGTTTGCTGGGGAGTACGCGGCAATCAACAATACCCCTGGCATCACTCCGGGCGCGCCGCTTGGGCTGCCCAAAGACGCGACCACGGTCCGAGTGAAGGATGGCACGACGCAGACAAAAGCCGGCCCGTTCGTTAACACCGAGGGTGCCGTCGGAGGCTACTACGTCCTCGAAGCAGACGACCTCGATGCAGCTATCAAAGTCGCTTCGCGGATCCCTGCAGCGCGTCTTGGTGGAGCGATCGAAATACGTCCGGTGAAGACGTACTGGTAACGACGGCTTTCGTCGATCAACACGACCTCTGCTCACGCGGATATTCGGAGAGCAATGTTGCGTGGCTGATCTCAGACGGTGCCGTCGATCCCGATGCAGACACTTTCGCGATAGCCCAAGCCCCGTCTCCTCGGTCGTGACGATCCGTATGAAGGAGGCAAGCACATGAGAAAATCGACTTAGCACACGACTGACGACGAGAGAGACACGGCTCAGTCAGACACTATCCGCGTGCGTGACGATCGCATCGCCCGACGCGCCTATGAGCTATACCTGGCCCGCGGAGGCGAGGGCGGCCAGGACATCGACGACTGGCTCCAGGCGGAACAAGAACTGCGCGTCGATCCAGATCAGAGTGCGTGAAATCGTCCGGGTCGAATGGTGCCGCGAGCCGGCGTCTGAGATGAGCAAATCGGCCGCTCTCCTGGTCGCTTGCGTTGGCTCAAGCGCGACGGCGGCCATCGGGAGCTACGATTGGATCGCGGATTTGCACTCGCGTCCCGAGAACGCGGCCGCGCGCTTTGTCAATTGTGGCGTAGGGGCGACCTCGCGTGCAACACCTACGAAACGGCTCCCGGCCGTGCTTCAAAGTCGTCCGAACAGGGTCATCGTGCTCATTGGCGCGAACGACGTTCTCACCCGTGCGTCCAAGAAGTTGAGGCGTTTCCTTGGAGCGTGGAAGCGCTTCCCCATGAACCGTCACCCGAATGGTTCGAAGAGAACCTGAGGCACATCACGCGCGAGTTCAGGAGCCGAACGGCTGCGAGCGTTGCACTTTGCTCGTTACAGCCCATCGGCAAAGACCTTACGTCGCAGAGTGCATTCCAGAAGCCGAATGTCGCCCTTTCTCGGTCACACGAAGCAATTCTCGCGGGTCATAGATGTGACACGCTGCCGCTTGAGAATGTGACTTCCGCATTTTATTCGCCGCGGCGGTGCTCTGCATCCGGAGATTGCGAATGGACGTGCCCCGCATCCTCAGTACGCTGCTTCAACTCTGTGGCGCAGGAGCTCTGCTGCTTGGCGTCGCTTTTTGGCTGGGCTATGCCCCGGGCCTGACCCAACTGCACATCGGACTCGGCCTTGCGCTGGTTCTTCTCCTGTGGACCTTGGCTTGGATTGCGTTGCAACGAACCGCACGGTACGGGCTCGCCACACTCGCAGCCGTGTGTGGTCTATTCACGTGGGTACTCGGAGTCACGCAGAGTCAGATCTTGCCTGGCTCACTTCACTGGGTTGTCCAGGTGACCCACCTGGCAGTCGCAGGCATTTCCATCGCGCTCGGGAAGCTGTTGGCTGCCGCCGCGGTCCGTGGTGCTGCTGGCTCGGCGAGCTTGTCGCGTTGAGTGCCTTTCGTTCGTCAATATGTAGGGGGCGTCGGGAAGGAAGTGCCGGATGAGCGAGCAGGACTGGCTCGCCGAGCAGTTCGAACGAAATCGGTCGCGACTTCGCGCCGTCGCGTATCGCATGCTCGGATCGCTAAGCGAGGCGGACGATGCCGTGCAAGAGTCCTGGCTTCGGCTCAGCCGCTCTGACGCCCAGGGGATCGAAAACCTCGCCGGATGGTTGACAACTGTCGTCGCACGCGTGAGTCTGAACATGCTGCGATCCCGTAAGTCACGGCGCGAGGAGTCTCTCGGGATGCGCTTGCCGGACCCCATCATTGATCGGGTGGATGCCGGCGTCGATCCAGAGCACGCGGCGCTTCTGTCGGACTCCCTCGGTCTTGCGCTCCTCGTCGTCCTGGAGACCCTCGAGGCAGATGAGCGCCTCGCGTTCGTCCTCCATGACATGTTCGCCGTCCCGTTCGAAGATATCGCTCCAATCGTCGGTCGTTCTCCCGCTGCAGCGCGGCAGTTGGCGAGCCGCGCGCGGCGGCGTGTGCAGGGTTCCACTTCGATACCCGACGTTGATGTCATCAAGCAACGAGAACTCGTCGAAGCGTTCCTTGCTGCGTCACGCACAGGCGACTTTGACGCTTTGCTTGCCGTTCTGGATCCCGACGTTGTGCTCAGGGGCGACCAGGGAACATTGAGAGTCAAACGAGGGGCGCGTGCGGTCGCGGAGGGGGCGCTGATGTTCGCGCGATTCGCTCAGTCCGCTCGCTTGGCACTCGTCAACGGAGCCCCTGGGATCGTCGCGCGGCTTCCCGATGGACGCCCGATGGCGGTGATGGGCTTCACCGTGACACACGGAAGGATCGTGGAAATCAACGTCCTTGCCGATCCAGCGCGTCTTCGTCACGTAGATCTCGGAGCTCTCGAGGAGTGATGACGTCGCCGGCGAGCACTCATGTGAACGCGGACACGATGCATCGACTCACGCAACTCTCGCTGTATGATGCATCGACTCACGCAACTCTCGCTGTATATGGTCGCGGCCGTGTTTCTTGGCTTGGGTGTTCCTAGTGCTCGAAGTGTAGAGAGATGAGCCAACGTTTCTCATCGCTAGGGTGGTTCGACGATGTTCTGCAGGACGCGCGCTACGCCGTGCGCGCGATGCGGAAGAGTCCCGGCTACACCGCGATTGCTGTCCTCACACTCGCCCTGGGTATCGGCGCGAATACCGCGGTGTTCAGTCTCGTCGAAGGCATACTGCTTCGGCCGCTGGCCTATTCCGCGCCCGAGATGCTGGTATTCGTCACCGGAACGTATCCCAACGGCGCCTTCGCCGCGATGCGGCAGCAGCTCCGAACCACGGATGTGGCGGCGTACGCGGACGGCCACTCGTTCAACGTGATGGGTCTCGGCCAGGCAGCTCGCCTGCCGGGAACGCTGATTTCTGCGGAGCTCTTTTCGATCCTTGGCGTACGGCCTGCACTCGGTCGTGTGTTCGATTCGGGCGAGGATGTCGCGGGTCGGGATCGATCGGTGATACTCAGCGACGCGCTCTGGCGGCAGCGCCTTGGCAGCGAGCCGCAGGTCATTGGACGCTCGATCGAGCTCGACGGCGTACGCCGCGAGATCATCGGCGTCATGTCGAAGGACCTTCGTTTCCCGTCGGCGACAACAGCGCTGTGGATTCCGCTGCACCGCGATGCACGCGATCCGCAAAACTCCTGGGCGGGAGACTACATGCCGGTCATCGGCCGGTTGCGACCCGGCGCGACACTCGAGCAGGCGCGCGCTGAGATTCGGCTGTTCCAGTCGCGTGTCGTGGAGCTCTTTCCCTGGCGAATGCCGGCGCGGTGGAACGCGGATGTGACCGTCATTCCGCTCCAGCGTGGACTGGTCTCCGATACGCAGCCGAGATTAATCATCCTGTTTGGAGCAGTCACATTGGTGCTGCTCGTCGCCTGCGCCAATGTCGCCAACCTCGCGCTGGCCCGCGCAGCGGTGCGAGACCGTGAGGTCGCCATTCGCGCGGCGCTCGGCGCCGGCCCGCGGCGAATCGCGATGCAACTCCTCACCGAGAGCCTGCTCCTGGCGGCGCTCGGCGCTCTCGTCGGCGTTGCGCTCGCCGCCCAGGGCGTTGAGCTGTTGAAGTTCCTGCTGCCCGCGGACACGCCTCGTCTCGTCGAGGTGGGGTTGAATTGGCGAGTGCTCGCCTTCACCGGCGGCCTGGCGGTCTTCACTGGCTGTCTGTTTGGTTTTACGCCCGCGCTTCACGCGTCGCGCGCCGGTCTGGCGCGAGTGATTGGATCCGCCAATCGCGGTGATTCGGGATCGGTGTCCGATCGCCTGCGCCGCTCGCTCACTGTGGCGCAAATCGCCCTTGCGGTCCTGCTCGTGATCGCCGCCGGACTTCTCATTCGCAGTCTGTGGACGCTCTCCACAGTCGATCCAGGCTTTCGATCCGAACAGGTCGTCACCGCGCGGATCAACCCCAACGCCTCGCTGTGCGGAGAGCCCGCGCAGTGCCTCGCCTTCTATCGCGAGCTGGAGCAGCAGGCTCGATCCATTCCTGGTGCGACCGGCACCGCGCTGGTGAGCACACCTCCGCTCGGAGGGGCCGTCGCCAAGCGCTCCCTGTTGCTCCAGGATTTCGTCGTGCCACCCGGTGAGCCGGCGCCGCTGTTCTGGATGAATGTGGTCACACCCGATTACTTCGAGGTGATGGGCATCCCTGCTCACGCCGGGCGATTGTTCACGCGGGCGGATCTGTCGGGACATTCGGTGGCGATTGTTCCGGCGGCCACCGCTCGACGATTCTGGCCCGAGGGAAGCGCCGTCGGGAAGCAGATCCGCTTCGTCGGCGAGCTTGAGTGGCGCACGGTGATCGGGGTCGTCGCCGATGTGCGGGCTTACAACCTTACGAGCGACGCCCCTTCATTCATCGCGGGCACGGTCTACGTGCCCTACACTCCGCGGGCGACACAGGAGGACGGTCGGATCCCGGCCGAGATGACGCTTGTCGTGCGCACACCGTCGGATCTCCCGCGCGTCGGAGCCGCGCTGCGCGATCTCGTCTTCGAGTTCAGCCGCGAGGTCGCCGTCAGCGACGTGAAATCAATGCGGCGCTATCTGTCGGATGCCATCGCGGCGCCACTCTCGACGACCGTGCTCTTCATGACGTTTGCCGGCCTCGCACTGACGCTTGGCGGTGTCGGCGTGTACGGCGTGCTGGCATTTCTCGTCTCGAAACGAACGCGCGAGATTGGCGTCCGTGTGGCTCTGGGTGCACGCACGAGCGACATTGTCTGGTTGATCATGAAGGAAGGCGTGAAGTTCTGCGCCGCCGGCATCGCGCTGGGAATCGCCGGGGCGCTGGCGGCTTCCCGCTCGCTGTCGAGCGAGCTTCACGGCGTGAGCGCCGCCGATCCGGCGACCTATGCAGGCGTCTCGTTCGTGGTTGTCATTGTCACCTTCCTCGCATGCTATGTGCCGACGCGGCGCGCGCTTCGCGTCGATCCGCAGGTCACGCTCCGCGATCTGTAGCGAGGGTCGCCTCCTGCTTTGCGACACCGTTCGACGGGAACAGAAGCCTTGAAGCTGGTGATGTTCGTGGCGTTGATATGGATCCTGTGCACCGACAGGCAATTGTTCAGGGAGTGCTCGGGACCCTCCTCTTCGTTGTCCTTATCATCGGGTCTGCCGGCACGTTGCACTACTGGCAAGGCTGGCTGTTCGTGGGGATCTTTACCGCGTCGACCACAGGTTTCACAATGTACTTGGCGATTTACGATAGACCGCTCCTCGAGCGCCGGATGAAGGCTGGGCCGCAACATGAGCGAGAGTTGTCGCAGAAGATCATCATGTCGTTGGTCCTTCTCGTGTTTTTTGCATCGCTCGTCGCGCCGGTGCTCGACTACCGATATGCGTGGTCGCGAGTCGCACCGTCGGTGTCCGAGCTTGGGGATGTGGTGGTCCTGCTGTCTTTCCTGTTCTTCCTCTGGGTGACTTGGGTCAACAGGTTTCGCCGCATCCAACATTCGCGTGGAGAAAGGTCAGAAAGTGATCGACACAGGACCGTACGCGTACGTACGGCATCCAATGTACGCCGGCGCCATTTGGCTCTTCGTCGGAATGCCGCTCGCGCTCGGCTCGTGGTGGTCGATCGGCCCCATCGTGCTTTTCATGCCCGTGCTCTTGTGGCGGCTTCTCGACGAGGAGAAGATTCTGCAGAGAGACCTGCCGGGTACGCGGCCTACATGCACAGAGTACGCTTTCGTCTCGTCCCGCTCGTGTGGTAGCGACGTTCGAGCGCGGCAATGGTGAATGACTTCTGCGTCCCTTCGCGCTGACTGTCGTCAGTAGAAACAGCCATCCCGGTCACAATTCCAATAGGCCCGTACGTCCGAACTTGCAGTTGATCGAAGCGCTGATGGCGACCGGGTGGCGGCGGCTGGGAGATCGCCCAGTCGATGTGCTGGCGCTTTGTGAGCACGACTCCCGCGCTGACAGGGTGAAGGAAGTCATCTGCGAGGATCCTGTCGAGTACCGCAGGGTCGCGCTCAGAGTCCAGCTATTGCTGCTCGATCGATCCCAGACGGTGCGATCTCGCTGCCCGGATATGAACGCGACCGTGCGCTTCTTCTCAGCCCATTGTTTCGAACGTTCCTGGGCAAACGCAGAATGTCTTGAGCCAGTGCGGCCGAGGCAATATTCCGCAGATCTCTTGGTCGGACAATGGCAGAAGAACGGATGATTCAAGAAGATCGAAGATTCGCGTGACCGGGCGCGATGTTGCAAAGCGGTACGGCGGTTTTCGTAACGATCGCGGCCGGCTGATCACGTTGCTGACGCTGGGTTCAATATCAGACCGCGCAGACCATAATCCACGGACAAGGATGCAGAGCCGGTAGCTCACGAAGCGTCGCGAGCCGTGGAACAGTAACGCCAAACGAAAATCCCAAAATGGCCACAGACCTGATTCAACAGCCGTGAAAACGGTGAGCGTTTCATTTCGTCACAGTCCAGCAACAATCGAGAAACGTTCGCCTCTGACACTCATGTATGTGGGCTTGTGACCGCCAGCGCCGGCCCGATTGTCACAACGATCGAGAGGAGAACAAATGCGGACACGACGGTATTGCTCAATGGCGGCGCTCGTCGGCGTTTTGGCGACCGCGATCACGGTTGGGATCGCCCAGGAGCGCGAGTCGCCCCGGCCCGACCTTTCCGGTAGATGGCGGTTGAACCGTGAACTCAGCGAGAATGCCGAGGCCAAGCTCAAAGGCATGCATTCGGAATCGCCTGGTGGCCAGCCCGCAGGGGGTCATGGCAGACTTGCCGGTCTCTTCGGCGGCCCACGGCAGGCGCAGATGGATGAGGCGCGCGGCCTCCTTCTAGACGCTCCACCATTGTTCGTCTTGACGCAGGATCGGGACTGGATCGTGTTGACGGACGGCAGCGGTCGTGTGCGGACGCTCACTGCCAGCGGGCGCAAGGAAAAGATCGATGGCCGCGATGTCCAGACCAAATGGGACAATCGCCGGCTTGTGTCCGAAACATCGCTGGGCGACGCCAAGGTCATCGAAGCGTACGAGCGTCTGGCGAATGCTCTGCAGTTGATCGTGACGACGACGATGAAAATACGTGGACGCGAGCTGAGCGTGCGTCGAGTGTACGACGCCGATTGAGTCCATTGATTGAACCCAATTCGATGACTGATGAAGTGCGGAGGCCCAGTACAGAATTAAACAGACGCCACGGAGCAAGTCCGGACCTGATCTCAAGAGGGATCTCATGAAGTCGTTTCTGCTTTGGCTTGGTTCCCTTTGCGCACCGTTCTTCGTCGTCGCATTTCTGATCGAAGGTTTTACTCGACCGCAATACAACTGGATGCGCTATCCGATCAGTTCCTTGTCGATCGGAAGGCTCGGTTGGACCCAGATCATGAATTTTGTCATTACAGGCACCCTCGTTGCCTTGATTGGAATCGGGCTTCGGCTCACGTTCGCGCCGCATTCCCGGGGCAGCTTGTTTGGCCCTATCCTGCTCGTCGTCGCCGGCATCGGTCTCATAGGTGCCGGCATATTCGTCAGCGATCCCGTCTTCGGCTTTCCCCCCGACAAGCCGCTCGTGCTCGCGCAGTTCACCTCGCACGGGCATTTGCACGACCTCTTTTCGACGTTGTGGTTCCTGGGACTACCGGCGGCGTGTTCTGTTCTAGTTGTTCGCTTCTTTACGATCGGCGAGCCCGGTTGGGCCGTCTACTCGCTTGTTTCAGGGCTCGGCATGATTGCCTTTTTCGTGGTCGCAAGCATGGGATTTTTCCAGCGACCCGCCTTCGTTGACGTTGCCGGCATATACCAACGGCTCTCGGCGACGACCGGCCTTCTATGGGCGTCGCTCATCGCGATACATGCCGCGCGGGCGGGCGCAGGAAACTGATCGGCCACGCGATGGGGCGCATCACAGCAGGCCCGCGTGGTGACCCGCTCCGGGCGCTTCTAATGAACCCAGACGCGGCTTTGGTCCTACGCGAGGATCTTGATCCGGTCAACGCGCCGGTTCCGAAACAGAAAGGCGTGGCGGGAGAATGGTTCGAGTGCGAAGCTTACGGAGTCACGCCAATGCTGAAGCGCGCCAGTTTCCTCGCCGCGCCGGATTTCCTGACGGGTTGAGCAACGATTGTTAGGCCGAAAGGCTCTCCTAACGGTCGCGCTGAGTCACGATCGTGTTTCCGCCGGGATGGCAGGACAATTCTCGGGCACCGTTATTCGACGCGAGAGCCAGCCACGCCCATCGTGATCTGTTGCAGGCCTGCGTCCTCGAGGACACACCGTGTAATCGGCTGATGATAGTTGAGCGGCCCGGCACCTCTCGTATGTCTTCACGTATTTGAATCCTGCGCGTTGTAGCGTTGTGCTCGGGGCCACATTGAACGCATTCGGCTCGCAGGAGAGGCGCGGCAAGTGGAGCAGGTCGAACAGAAGCCTGGCCGTCAATTCAACGCACGTAACGCCGTAGCCATCCAGACGAGCAAACCAAAAGCGCCAGAAAGCATTTCTCCGACCCGCCCACTTTTCGCGTCTTCCACCGAAGTGGGAAAGCACTCGCCGAGCACGCCCTGCCTGTCCGCATCCGAACCTCTGCAGATGTGACAAGTTCTGTGCGGTACTCAAGCCTCGCCTGGATCGCCCCGCGCCCCGCACCGCGACGCCCGCCCGGTGAGGATACGGCATGTAAGCGCTCGTTTCATTTCGTGACACGCCCGCAATAATCGAGAAACAGTCGCGCCTCAAGCTGCGGACCGTCAGGCAGGTCGACCAGCGTCTGCCGAAACGTGAAGAGTTTGAGGAGCGTGCATGAGGAACAAACGCACCGTATGTCTCTGGTCGCTGACAGGACCACACGACGCGGCATTCCGCGCGAAGGTCCTAATCGCACTCGGCATCGCAGCCGTGATGTCCGTGCGCTCGGTGCGTGCGCAGGAATCCGGAAACGAGCCGGCTCACGATGCCGCGGCCCATACAAAGAGCCCATGGTGGCCGCCAATGGATCTCGCTGTTGGAGTAGGGTTCAAGTCGCAGTTCCCCCTGGAGCAGACGGCGTCGAACAGCACGATCGTTGAAGTCATCGGCCGGCCTTCACCTCGCGCTAAGGTCGGAATCATTCCACAGGGTCGGATGGGCATGCCGGCGAGGACGACTGCAGTGGTGAGCGGAAACGGGGCTGGCGCACAGGGCTTCGGTGAGCTGCGTCTCCGTCCAGTCATGGCTGGTCTTGGTTGGGTTCAACCGATCGGGCCACGGCTGTCACTCGTGACATCCGGCGTGGCAGGGTATTCATTCAACAGCGTCGACCAGGCCAAGACACCCGCCCGGGCTTCGCGCCTGGTTCTCTCCGAACCCGTCGATCGAATCGACAACAGCTTCGCCTGGGAGCTCGCCGGACGGCTCTGGTACGACGTGCATCCCAGGATTTACCTCATGGCAGGCGCCTCCTTCCTGCGCACTCGGCCGACATTGACACTGGCCAGCGGATCGCAGCAGTCCTGGAAGGCGGACCACTTCCGGATCGAGATGGGGGTGGCCGTTCTCGTACTCAAGCGGCCCTGAACGCGATTCGAGGTTGTTTCAATTCGTCACATTGTTGAAATGACTCAGAAACGTGAGCTCTCGACACTCGCGTCAGGGAAGTCGGCGTGAGAAGGATTGCCATTGCGGTCGTTGGGCTGTGCGCCGTGGCCGCGGTCGCCTTCCTGTGGGGTCGAGTCGCTTGGACCAAGACCGACAGGGACACCGATCGCGCGCAGGTCGCGCGCGTCGTGAGGCGCGACATCGGGCAGGTAGTCAAAGCGACGGGGATCATCAAACCGCGGGTGGGCGCCGAGGTTCGTGTGGGCTCGCGCATTTCCGGTGTTGTCAAACGCCTGCACGTCCGAATCGGCGATCCGGTCAAAAAGGGACAACTGCTCGCGGAGCTCGACGACCGCGACTTCGTCGCCCGTCGCGACGAGGCAGCGGCGGCGTTGCAGCAGGCGGATGTGAATCTGAGCTACGCGAAGATCGATCTCGCCCGCAAGCGCGAGCTCATCGCGGTCAACGTGCTCGCGCGGAGCGAACTCGATGCTGCGGACCGCGCGGCCGCCGTGGCCGACAAGCAGCTGACAGCCGCCCAGGCGAGTCTCGACTACGCCGCGACGCAGCTCGCCTATACGCGGGTCACCGCGCCGATCGCTGGCGTCGTCGCGTCCGTCTCGACGCAGGAAGGTGAAACGGTCGCCGCGAACTTTGCGGCGCCGACCTTCGTGACCCTGATCGACCTGTCTCGCCTCGAGGTCTGGGCCTACGTCGACGAGACCGACATCGGACGAATCCGCATCGGACGGACCGCCCGATTCACTGTGGATACGTACGGTGATGACGAGTTCGAGGGTCACGTGACTGCGGTGTACCCGAAGGCGGAGATTCGCGACAACGTCGTCAACTACGTCAGCATCGTGCGATTTGATCCGCCCCGCGATCGGGTTTTGCGGCCGGAGATGACGACGACCGTGCGGATTCTGCTCGACACTCGTGAGCACGTTCTCTCGCTTCCGGTTCGCGCGGTCCGCCACGAGGGGAGCCAGACGTTCGTGCTCTCGAGACGCGGCGGCAGTATCGAGCGGCGCCAGGTGACCACCGGCACCAGGGACGACACCTACTGGGAAATCATGGACGGCGTGCGCGAGGGCGACGAGGTGTTGATTGGCGATGTGAAGGGGCAGGGGGAACAACGATGATCGAGCTGGACGGGATCAGTAAAACGTACCGGCGGCCGACTGGCGAGGCGGTGCACGCGCTGGCCGACGTCTCACTGCGGATCGAACGCGGCGAGTTCGTGGCGATGGTGGGCGCCTCCGGATCCGGCAAGTCGACGCTCATGAACATTCTCGGGCTCCTGGACGCACCGACGGCCGGTCGGTACGTGTTCGACGGCCGCGACGTCTCCGGCCTCGGCGTCGCCGATCAAGCACGGTTCCGGAACAGGAACGTGGGATTCGTCTTCCAGGCGTTTCATCTGCTCCCGAGGACAAGCGCGCTCGAGAACGTGGAGTTGCCGCTGTTATACTCCGATCGACGGTCCACCGACGGCCTCGGTCGGAAGGCCCTCGAGGCAGTCGGCCTCGCGGATCGTTTGCGGCATACGCCGTCCGAATTGTCGGGCGGCCAGCAGCAGCGCGTCGCTATCGCCCGGGCGCTGGTCAATGACCCGGAACTCTTGCTCGCCGATGAGCCGACCGGCAATCTGGACGTCGACGCAGCCGCAGAGATCGTGCGAATCTTTCAAGCGCTGCAGGAGTCCGGCCGCACGATTGTTCTCGTTACACACGATCTCTCTGTCGCTGCGCACGCCCGTCGAGTGGTACGGCTCGAGAAGGGCCGTTTGGTCGCCGACGGGCCGTGTGCGCCCCTGGCGAACACGCAAGACCGTTTCGATGGAGCCGGGATCCGGGAGGTTCAAAGATGACAACCCGTCTGATAGCACACAGCGTCGGCGTGATGGCACGATATCGGCTCCGGAGCGCGACTGTGATGCTCGGAAGCCTCGTCGGCGTGACGGCCCTTACGCTCGTCGTCTCTCTTGGTCAGGGGATGGAAGCCAAGGTCCTGAAGACGGTGGGTCCGATGCTGGGTGATTCGTCCATTCTCATCGTCTCGGGCGGGAGCCGTATCATGGGAAGTCCCCGCGCGGGCGCCTCGCGGCTGACGATCGACGAATTGACTGCGTTGGCCGCCGAACTCGGCGACATCGAGGCATGGGACCCGCAGCAAGAGGTTTCGAGCGTCGTGCGGTATCGCGAGACCACGGCGCCCGCGCCCGTGCGCGTCCTCGGCCAGTCTGAGCGGGGAGAACGCGTGTGGGCACGAACCGTCACTCGCGGACAATATTTCGATGCCGCCGCAGTCTCTACGTCCGCGCGCGTCGCGGTCATTGGCGACACCGTCGCCCGGAACCTGTTCGGCGACAGCGAACCACTCGATGCGGAGATCCGAATCGGCGCGGTGCCCTTTCGTGTCATCGGTGTGCTCGAACCGTTTGGTAACGACCTGCACGGCATGGACCGGGACGACGAAATCGTAGTCCCGATTTCAACGTTGATGCGGCGCCTCACGAACGTCGATACCGTGTCCGCGGCCAGATTGGTGGTGAAGGACCCGGGCCGCGAAGAAGAGATCGCGAGCGAGATCGGGCGCATCCTGCGCGCGCGCCATGCCCTCGCGTCGGACGAGCCCGACGATTTCAGGATCGTGACGACGGTGGAAGTCCGCGACACCGTCGCGCTCATCCGCCGGGTCCTGCGGCTGTATGTGCCGTTGGCAGCGGCGGTCGTGCTACTGGTGGCGGGCATCGTCGCAGCCACGTTGATGCTCTCGTCCGTCAACGAGCGCGTGGGGGAAATCGGCCTGCGGCGCGCGATCGGCGCCCGGCCTGAAGACATTCGGCTGCAGTTCGCAACCGAGACCGCGGTCTCGGTTCTCACTGGCGGGCTGGGCGGTCTGCTGCTTGGGTATGTCGCCGCGCGATTTGCGGCGACCAGGCTCCAACTCGGTGTTGCATTTTCCTGGAAGGCTGTACTGATCGGACTGGTGGGGTCGGCGATCGCCGGACTCCTGGCCGGCGTCCTCCCGGCGCGGCGCGCGGCCCGATTGCAGCCCGCTGACGCGCTGAGATGAAGCACCGCCGGAGTCTTCGCCCGTCGCTCAAGGCGCTTGCGACGCACCGCGTTCGGGCGGCCTTGGCCGTCTCGAGCATCGCGGTCGGCGTCGCCGCGCTTATCGTAGCGAATGCGATTGGCACGGGCATCCAGCGCGATATCGGGCGCCAGATCGACAACACGGGCGCAAACCTGCTCGTTGTCAGACCAGCGTTCGTCAAGCGGGTCGTCGCCCGGAAAGACGTCAAGGGCACGGTGAGAACACTTCGGTTGGATGACTTCGATGCGATCGCGGAGCTGGCTTCGGTCGCCGAGGCCATTCCGGCGATCGAATCGCCCGTCAAAGTGAAAGCCGGCCCGGCGGCCACGAACACGAAGGTACTCGGCACGGGGCCGGAGTTTCCGGCGGTGCGGCGGTTCCGCATCCGGGCTGGCCGATTTTTCGACGCGGACGACGATCGCATGGCTCGCCGCGTGGCGGTCCTTGGTGCGCGCGTTGCCAACGCGCTCTTCACTGAGAATCCGGTTGGTCAGCCGGTTCGGATTCGCGGGGTCCCGTTCGAGGTCATCGGGGTGCTGGCGGCGAAGGGTGTCGTGGCCGGCGACGATGAGGACAACCAGGTCGTCGTGCCAGTCCGGACGGCCCTTCGCCGCCTGTTCAATGCAACCTGGCTCAACACGATCTTCGTCAGCGTGGATGAATCGCGTGGAATGGGCGAGGCGCAGCGCGAGATCGGCGCGGTGCTCGTAGATCGCCATCGAATCGGGCCGGATGAGCAAGCGGACTTCGAGATCCAGAACATGACGACGTTCCTGGCGCTGCAGCAGCAGACCGCGGGCACGCTGCGTCGAGGAACCAGTGCCGTGGCCGTAGTCGCCCTCGTGGTCGGCGGAACGGGGATCCTCGCGCTCATGTTGCTCGCGGTCAAAGAGCGAACGGGCGAAATCGGTCTTCGCATGGCCGTTGGCGCGCAGCCGCGCGACATTTTCCTGCAGTTCCTCTTCGAAGCGACGCTCCTGGCGATCGGAGGCGGGACGAGCGGAATTATCGTGGGGGTTGCCGGAGCCGCAGTCGTGGCGTTCAGCACCACGTGGAAGATCGCGGCGCCCTGGGAAGCGCTCGCCGTCTCCTTGGGAGCGACTCTGGCGATCGGCATTGGGATCGGTGCGCTCCCCGCACGACGGGCTTCACTGTTCCCTCCCATTCAGGCGTTGAGGACCGAATGACCCGCGAGGAGAATGACGCTTGACCACCGCCGCGTCCGCGAGCACGCGCGTGCTCATCATCGACGATGATGAACGGCTGAACGCGCTGCTGACGAAGTACTTGTCCGGTTTCGGCTTCTCGGTCCGCGCCGTCACCCATCCCGACGCGGGACTGCGCGCGTTCAAGTCCGACCCACCCGATCTTCTGGTGCTTGACATCATGCTGCCGGACACGGACGGATTAACAGTCTGCCGCAAAGTCCGCGAATCCAGTCGCATTCCCATCATCATGCTGACGGCTCGTGGCGATGTGGCCGATCGCATCGTCGGGCTCGAGCTTGGCGCCGACGACTACTTGCCGAAACCGTTCGAGCCGCGGGAGCTGGTGGCGCGGATGCAGGCGGTGCTCCGGCGGGGGGTGCACCCGGACGAGGAGATTGTGCGCGTCGGACCCCTCGAGATGAATTCGGCGAGACAATCGGCGTCGCTCGCGGGACGTCCGCTCGCGTTGACAACTGCTGAATTCGAGTTGCTCGGGCTCCTCGTGCGGAACCGCGGCCGCGTGCTGACGCGAGATCGCATCATGGAGGCGATGAAGGGGATCGACGCCGAGGCCTACGACCGTTCCATCGACGTGCTTGTCAGTCGCGTGCGCCAGAAGCTGGGCGACGACGCGAAACGGTCGACATTCATCCGAACCGTCCGGGGGATCGGCTATAGCTTCACCGGAGGCGGTCGTGAGTAAACACGTCTCGACGTCGGTGTTCGGGAAGCTCGTGGCGGTCATGGTGGCGATGGCCGCGAGCTTGCTGCTGCTCGTGGGCGGTTTCTTCTGGGTCATCGTCAGTCCTACCATTCGCGTAGCGACCGATCGCGCACGGGAGGAGCTTGCCCGCACGATCGCTGCGGAGTCGCCCGATGTCGAGACGGCCAGGCAGCTAGGCGCTCGCCTCGATCTCGAGATGCGGTACGAAGGCCCGCGGGGCGGGTGGTCGACGATTGACGATTTGCCCCGGATCGAGGACGTTCGCAAGCAGGGCGTCACCGGGTGGACTCCGCTGCTGGGGGGACGCCATTACTACATTGCGGCGGGTCCAGACGGCGGCGCGTACCTGTTCGCCTGGAACGCCCCGTCGGGAATGCAGGCGGCCCACCACGCGCTGCTGATCCTCCTGCTGCTCGTGATGACTCTGGTCGTGCTCGCGGCGCACAGGATCCTGAGACGGATGTTGCGCCCGCTACGGGATCTGAACGAGGGCGTTGTGCGACTGGGGACGGGCGAGCTCGACGTGGCGCTGTCGAACCCGACGGATGACGAATTCGGCAGCTTGGCCGCCGCATTCAATGAGATGGCAGCCCGGGTCCGGGAGATGATCGCGGCCCGCGACCAGCTGCTCCTTGATGTCAGTCACGAGCTCCGGTCGCCGCTGACGCGCATGAAAGTTTCGCTCGAAATGCTTCCGCAGAGTCCGCAACGAAACGAGATGGGGATCGATGTCGAGGAAATGGAGCACGTGGTTGCGCAGCTGCTCGAATTGGAACGGCTTCGCGGCGGGCGCGGTGTCACGTTCGTGCGCCGGGACCTCGTGCCCATTCTGCATGACGTCGCACGCACCTTCGAGAACAAGCCGCCGGGCGTTCGGATCGTGTCGGCGTTGCAGAAAATTCCGCTCGATATCGATGCGGAGAAGGTTCGGATGGTGTTCAGGAATCTCCTCGAGAACGCGATGAGGTACTCCATGGCGCAGAGCTGGCCCGTGGAACTCTCGGCTGCGCGCAACGGCGACGCGATCGTCGTTCGTGTCACCGATCACGGGCCGGGCATTCCCGAGGCCGACGGCAAGCGGGTTTTCGAGCCCTTCTTCCGCCTCGATCGGTCTCGAACCAAACACACCGGAGGATATGGCTTGGGCCTGAGCATCTGCAAACGCATCATGGAAGCCCACGGTGGAAGCATCCGAGTCGAATCTGCAGAACACCACGGGGCTTCGTTCGTCCTGACGTTTCCAGACGCGGGTGGTTCGGGCGGCACTGAGCCGGACGCAGGGGACGCGCCAGCGTGAGCCCGTACGTTCAGTCACCTTTCAGAAACGAAAGGCGGCGCTAGACGTTTAACGGCCGCGTGTTTCGGCGAGACGGTCGAGCAGACTCGCTTGTGTTTACCAACCGCCAAGCGCCGTTTGATCCATCAAAACGGTCTTGCGGGTTGGGCGCACCTGGTGGGCGCACTTCGTGTTTACCCGCATAAACATTACGCCAACTTTCCTCTCAAAAAAGATCGAGGACCAGTTGATTGTGGCAGACTTTGCGTCGTTCCGCGAGGCGCTGGTCGCGGCGAGTCTCCGCTGGTCGTGTCGCCTTTAAGGTCGACGGGGATTTCTCAGAAGGGCAGAGTAGGCGCCATCTGGACAAACACTGGTCCAGGGCGATGTGACTGACGCCGACGTGCGTTCCGGGTCATCGACGCCATCCTTCTTCGCTGATCTCCTTTCATCTTCGGACAAGCTCGACAGATTCGCCCATACGCTGCCTTAATAAATGAGCAATGTCCGAAACCGAAGCCCCAGCGCGTCAGCCGCTTCGACTAACGGCGAGGAGATAAACCCGATGCCATCGTCTTCGGTTCAAGCGCTGGAGCAACTCGTGACCGAATTCGATGCGACTGGCCCGCGGTCGCCATCCAGTTCGTCGCGGAAACGAGTCCGGCTCCTTTCGATCAAACGTGAAGATCCGCCGTAAGCCGGAGTGTCTTTCCGGTTCTGAGATGGCCGGCGGAGCGGCGCGCGCTCAGGAAGATCGCGTCCGACGCAGACATTTAGCGACGCGTTGAGGGCTGCGCTGGAATCACGCGCTTGCGCGAAAGGCGGAACCACGACTTCAACCGCTCCTCGTAGACAGTGAATTCCGATGAGGGTAGCTGCACGATTTCCATCGACGGCTCAATCGCGTTCATCAGATCGCGCGCGCTCCGTCGGGGCGGGCCTTCATCACGGGGTGCGCCTTCGGTGCTGCCAATCAGGCTCAGCCACAAGCCGTGTTCGACGAGCTCGGCCGCGCAAAACGGGTTCGTTCGCTCTCGTCGTCGAAGACCTGAAAGCAGTCGCGGTCAAACACGAACTCAAACGGGCCGCCGGGCGGCGCTTCGCTCAGGAAGTCGACCGTCTCGAAGCGCGGTGCCGGTGCGCTTTGTCGCGTGCCTTGTCGACCGCGAGCGGCGAAATGTCGACGCCCACGACTTCGAAGCCGTGCTGCGCTAGGTAGATCGCGTTGGTGCCGGTTCCGCAGCCGACCTCCAGCGTCCGTCCGGGCGCGATAGCGTCCGACTCGACGATCTCGACCAGCATCGGATCGGGCGTCCCGGTGTCACAGGGCAGAGGCTCTCCCGAAGCGTAACTGTCATTCCACGACGGATGCGGCATTCCGTCAGCCTAGCACCGACTGCAACGACGCAGAAATTGTTCGCATCCGGTTCCTGGGAGCAACAGGGCAGTCGAAACCGGATATTCCTGCGGCGTCTATCGCGACCAATGTTCCCGTCCGCGACGTGTCCGGTGCAACGGGTGGTTAGGCCGCCGCATCTGGCTCTCTCGTCGCACACTAGTCATTTGCGACCGAGCACGCACACAGCCGGAAGCGGCTTAAGATCGAGTTCCTTCACTGTGACGTCTCGGAAGCCCGCGCTGATCATCTCCTTCGACAACTTCTCAGCAAACGCCTGAGCGTCCTCCGCCGTGGCACCAAGGTGCCTCGGTTGAACGGTCGTGACAACAAGGCCGTTCGGCTTCAACGCGGCTCGAATCAACTGGATTGCCTCTCCATGGTTCGCTAGAAACTGGAGAACGTTGACAGAGAATACTTTGTCAAACGTCTCACCGAGCTGCGGTAAGAGTTCAAGACCGCCCTGTTTCAGGTCGACAACCCCGGTCTTGATGGCGGAGCGATTCCTGCGCGCGGCCTTTTGAACCATCAGACCTGAGTGATCGATGCCGACAACACGTCCCCGTACCGCGAGACGGGCGACACGTTGTATTGCCATGCCGGGACCGAATCCTATCTCGAGAATGTGATCAGTTTCGTTGACCTGCAAGAGATCAACAGTCCAGCGATTTCGCGTCAGGTTGGAGGGCCGATTGGCCATAATCCAGCCCGCGAGGCGGCCCAGAAATCCAGTCGGCTTGTGGAATTGACGGTAGACGGTGGCGACAAGGCCCATAGACTCCCTCGGTTGTGCGGCGGACGGTCACGATGAGCCAGTCGGAGCTGGACGACGACATCATCAGCTGGCGATTGAAGAGGGTTCACGCGAGGCACGAGGCCGAACTCGCAGCCTTGCGCGACGAGAGCGCCCAGCTCCGAGCCGAGAACCGCCGCCTTCACGGCGAACACGAGCGGCGACGCCCGCGAGCGGTTCGCGTCACCGTCATTTCATCACCGACACCCTGAAGAAGTAAACCATGCGGCTCTCATCACACGAACTCTTCAAGCACATGCGCCGGCCTCGCCGGGGCCGCCGGCTGACTCGGGTGCTGCAAACGTTCCTGTTCGAGGTGACGCCGAACCGATCCGATCCCGTTCACGATCGTCACGCTGCTGCTGATGGCGATACGACTCATGGCGGCATGGCTGCCGGCGCGCCGCGCGACACGGATCGGCCCGTGCGCCGCGCTGCACGCGGAATAGCGGTCACTCGAGCGCGAGATTCAGATTCTCGATGGCTTCGTTGACCTCGGCCGGGCTCTTGTAGCCAACGGTGACGCAATCGACGCCGGCGTTGCGAAGCGCAAACCTCATCGCCTTCCGACGGTCCTCGCGATCGAAGCTGCCTTCGCCCGCAAGCTTCATCGAGATGACGCCCATGCCTTGCTTGCGGACCTCCTGCACGTGGGTGACGACCTCGGCTACCTTGCCCGGACCTTGCGTCGCGTAGTCCTCGGCGTCCATGCTCTTGCCTGTGTGGTTCATGCGAATCATCGCGACTTGGAGCCAGTTGTTTCCGGGAACCCGGCGCAGGGCCGGCAGTCCGTGAACCGACGCACCATGGCTAAGCACAACTTTCCGCGATTGGATCTCGAGGATCGCGTCCTGCCAGCGCGCCGTGTCGGCCGGCCACGTCGCGGTGTGCTGCCAGTGCAGCAGCATGATGTCGAAGTATTCCGTGTTGGCGAGGCGGCGGAGCTCGTCGAACTTCTGCTGCGGATTGACGCCGTCGCGGGTCGTCACCTTTGACATGAGCTGATAGCTGTCACGCGGAATGCCTTTCAAGGCGATACCAAGCATCCGGTGCATCTCGTCGTACGATTCCGACGTCTCGAAGAAGCGGATGCCGCGATCGTACGCATAGCGCACCAGCCGCGTGAAACCGTCCTGCCCGAGCTCGCGCTGCACCTGGCCGCTGACGGTACCCGTGCCGAACGCAAGCCGGGTGACTTTCACGCCGGAACGACCCAGCGTGATCATGTCGGTCGCGCTTCCGCGCTGGGCGATGAGGGGAAGGGATCCGGACACGGCAAGCGTTCCCGCGGCGAGTCCGGTCTGCAGGAATTCGCGTCGAGTGAAATTCGCCATGGTCATCCTCCACAGCCGACATTTCCGGCATCGTTAATCCCGAGCAGCTGTCGTCACATCGCAGCACCGTCTTGCGCAACGCGCCTCGCGGCACTTTAACTCAAGCGCGGTGCTGGCGGGCTCACGTAGCGTTCGGTGCGCATCTGTTGCGGAACTCCCGCTGACGACCGAACTGGACGCGTCAGCCCAAGAGTCGCTGGTAGAGCGAAGCCTTTGCTATCGCCCACTCTCGATCGACGGTAGCTGTGCAGACGCCGAGCGCCTCGGCTGTTCCGACTGTGGTCAGACCCGCGAAAAACTTCATCTCGAATAGGCGACACCGCTGGGTCTCGCTCCCGGCGTGACTCCAGGTCGAACAGTGGCGAGACTTCCTCGGCCGGCAAAACGCCGATCGCACGGCAGATGGTGTCACGCCTGCTCGCGGGCGAGCGCATCAGCTGGACGCCCGATCGGGCCGGCAATCGATAGATGTTCCGCGGCTGGGCCGAGCTGGACGGGGTGATCAGTGGGGCGCTGAAAGTTACGCGAGGGATCTCGTCCCCAACGGGATTCAAGCGCGGGTGCGGCCCTAATTTTCGGCGAATCTTGAACGCCGCCCGACGGCCTGGGAGAACGCGAAACTGAAAGCCTACGGCGGCGAACCGCAGCGCGATGAACGGCGGCGGGCCTCCTCCCCCGCTGGAGCCACGCCCACTGTCCGTGCTAATTTGTCGCCGCGGCGCGCGGCTCAGCGCGAAACGTTAAGGCGCATTTAAAGTTCGAGGTGTTCCATGACAACCAACGCTCGGCTTGGCGGAGTCATCTTTGCCGCAGACCACAAACGGCTTGCCAGCTTCTATGCGGCAATGACTGATCTGCCAGCGCAGTTTGCCGACGACACAATTGTCGTACTGCACTCGGACACCTTTGAACTGGTGATCCACAAACTTTCGGGAGAGCCGGCTATGGACCGTCCCCCCGTTCCACGCTGAGACAGCTATATCAAACCGTGATCTTGTGCGTTTCCACGGTCAGAGCGCGCGAATTGAGTTTGTGGCCGATCGAATGACGGGCAACGTCACACCGGATTACTGCTTTAAAGAAAATGGTCCGGGTGTCATGGTTATAGAATCTGCCCCCCAGAATCGGCATTACGTGTTGGACACGGAGAATCCCGAGGACCTCGTGTTGGTTGCGAGAAAGGCTTGATGAGCCGGTGTACCCGACGAGCTCTAGTACGACTATGTCAGATCCGTAACTGAACTGACCGGAGCATCTCGATGCGCTTGAGATACTTCGGTTGTTGCGCAAACAGATACGCCGTGAAGATCTCTTGGACAATCGCCCGCACCGCGGGAAACGTCAGCGTCGTACCAGACCGGCACCGCTCCGCTTGCAGAAAGTTGTACGTAATCGCGGTCAGCACGACGTGGTGATGCCAACCGGGAAACGTTCGACCTTCGAAGTGATCGAGCCCGAGTTCGGTCTTGAGCTCTTGGTATTGTTGTTCGATGGCCCACCGCTGATGCGCGAAGCGGACGATCCGCCGCAGCGTGGCGGTGGCCGGCAGGTTCACGAAGTAATACTTGGTCTTCGGCGTGTCGCCGGCGTCCTGCTCGATCAACAACCAGACTTCCGGGGCCAGGCGCCGATGCCGCCAGTCGTGAGCCGGCGTCACGCGCATGGCTGCACAGTTGACGGTCCACCGTCGCGTGTCGCGACGGTTGCGCCAACTTATTTGCTGCCAGCGCCTCTTGGCGGTAGCCATGACCCTGCTCACCGGGATCGCCTTCACGCCCGCGGCGAGTTCCGGGTGTTTGCGCGGCCGCCCGCGCGAGCCCCCGGTGGGCCACACGAGCCCGGGCGAGCCCAGGAACACCGTGAGATTCGACGAGATGCCGACGGCGTACGGCAGCCGCAGCCGGTGCAAAAAGGCCCGAAACAGGCCGACGTCGCCGAATTCCGCATCGGCCAAGACCCCGGTCACGGTGAACCCACTGGCGCGAACCTCGCGCAAGAGTGTCACGGCCTGCCGCCATTTCTCTTGAAACCGGACCGGCTTGAGAATGCGGGCGCGCTCGCGTGCGGCGTCGGTCAGCCAGTCTTCCGGCAGGTACAGCGCTGCGCCCAATACGTAGGCGCGCACCTGGGTCCACAGCGCGACGGTCGTCGCGACCTGGCAATTCGCGATCTTCCCCAGCGCCCCGCAGTATTGGCGCGCCACCCCGACCGATGCGGTGCCCTGTTTGGGAAAGCTCGTGCCGTCGAAAATGAGCAGCCCTTCGCGTTCGGGAATCAGGGTGCGCAGCTGCCGCCAGACCTGCTCGGCCTTCCACGGCGCGTCGGTAATAAAGTGCTGGAACGCTTGATAGGAGCCGGGATCGGTCACGCGCGCCAACATCGCTTCCATCGACTTGCGCGTGCTGTCGCTGAGCAACCCTTGCACGTAGCGTCGCAACGCCAACACTTGGGCGCGATGGCCGAAGCAAGGCTTGAAGGCTTCCAGCCATTTCATCAGCCGGTGCAGCTGCGATACTGCGCCGCGATCGGTCAACGCGACGCAGCATACAAAAACTCATCAAAACGTACAATGTCCTCAAAACCGATCACTGTTCAGAACGCTCGGAAATCCGTCGATCTGACAAAGTCGTACTAGTCAACAGCCTTTCTTTCGGCGCTCGATCGTAGAGGAGAACGCGGCTGCGGATGTGCTCTTGGTGGCTCTTGACCCGCTTTTCCTGAGCCAGACTGCAGCGTCGCTGCAAGTCTATCCAGATCGTGTTGGGCTCATTGAACAACAGCGTCAGACCGACTCCACTCTCTCGCACATTGCATTGGCGTTGCGCGCTGGATTGCGGGCTGGGCGGCCGAGCGAGAGAATGTACGGCGAGTCTTTGGCGACGGCGCTCGCGGTCCATCTGCTGCGCGACTACTCTGGGACGCCTGTCGAAACACATCACGCGCCGGGCACGCTGTCTAGAGAACAACTGATGCGAGCTGTCGATTATATCGAGGCTCAACTGCATGAGGACTTGACGGTTGCGGCAATTGCGCACGCTGTCCACATGAGTTCGTATCACTTCAGCCGGCTGTTCAAAAAAGCGACTGGCCAATCTCCCTATCAATACGTCATTGAAGCGAGGGCCAAAAGAGCCAAAACGCTGCTACAGTCGGGCCGATTCTCCATCAAAGAAGTTGCCTTTGAAGTCGGCTTCGCCGACCAGAGTCATCTTACCCATTACGTCAAGAAATTCTACGGAGTGACCCCGAAAGCAGTCATGGAACGCCATATCTAGAGCACGGTTCTTCAAACAAACCGCACGAATCGCCAAGAGTGTTCCCACACTGATCGTCGAATCTAGGGACAGACAGGTTATGTAGTGTTGTTCACCAGAAAGGATAGAGGCTCATTATGTCTGCTCCCACCTCAGCCCGCCTCGCGGACGAACGCGAAGAAACTGTTATCGACTACGTGAGTGAGGTTCGCGACGGCATGCGCATCGAATGGGACGTGCCGATCCCCGTGAGAGACGGTCTGATCCTCCGCGCGGATGTCTTCCGCCCTGTGAAGGATGGGCGTTACCCGGTGATCCTGACACACGGGCCATATGCGAAAGGACTGGCCTTTCAAGAGGGGTTCCCCGGTATGTGGGCGGCGTTGACGACCAGGCATCCAGAAGTCCTCGTCGGGTCGTCGGGCAAGTACCAGAACTGGGAAACCGCCGATCCGGAAAGGTGGGTGCCGGACGGATACGTCTGCGTTCGCGTGGACTCTCGCGGCGCTGGGCGTTCGCCTGGCTATCTCGACATCTTCTCAAGGCAGGAAACTCAGGACTATTACGACTGCATCGAATGGGCAGCTATTCAGTCGTGGAGCAACGGCCGCGTCGGCCTGTTGGGGATCTCGTACTACGCGGTAAACCAGTGGCAGGTTGCCGCGTTGCGTCCACCGCACCTGGCAGCCATTTGTCCGTGGGAAGGTGCGAGTGACTATTATCGAGAGCTAACCCGCCATGGCGGCATACTCAACATCTTCACGTCGTTGTGGTATCCCGTACAGGTCGCGGCTGTGCAGCACGGTGTTGGCACACGAGGTCCTCGTAACCCGAATACCGGAGAACTCGTCGCCGGCCCGGAGACTCTAACGGATGATGAGCTCGCCAAGCGCCGCCACGGCACGGTCGCTGAACTCCATGCTCGCCCCTTTGACGACGAGTACTATCGACAACGATCAAGCGATCTCGAGATGATCACGGTGCCGGTGTTATCCGCGGCGAACTGGGCGCATCATCTGCATACTCGCGGGAACTTCGAGGCATATTCGCGAGTCGCGTCTCGCGACAAGTGGCTCGAAGTCCACGGTCTCGAACACTTCACCGAGTTCTACACCGACTACGGCGTTGCCCTGCAGAAACGGTTCTTCGGACGCTTTCTGAAGGACGAGGACACTGGCTGGGACCAGCAGCCGCCGGTGCAGCTCAATGTCCGCCACGTCGACGGCAGCTTCGAACGGCGTGCAGAACAGGAGTGGCCGCTCGCCCGGACCAAGTGGACCCGGCTTTATCTGCAGCCGCTCGGGACGGCGTTGTCAAAGGAGCCGCCGGCGGACGCCGCGCGCGCTGATTTCGAGGCACTCGGTGGCGGTCTGACATTCGTCTCCGAACCGTTCCCCAAGGCTACAGAAATCACCGGACCCGCAGTCGGGCGTCTGTTTGTCTCGTCGACGACGACGGATGCGGATATCTTTCTCACGCTGCGAGTCCTTGATCCAGGCGGCCGAGACGTCAAATTCGTCAGCGGTCTCGACGAAGCGGGCGTCGTTGGTGCCGGCTGGCTCAGAGCTTCACATCGCGCGACCGACGCCGCGCGCAGCCTCCCGTACCGGCCGTGGCACTCGCACGATGGTGAGGAGCCCTTGACACCGGGGAACACCGTGCGATTGGACGTCGAAATCTGGCCGACGTCGGTGGTCATTCCGGCCGGATACCAGCTCGCGCTCACAGTGCAGGGTCGAGACTTCGAGTTTCCCGGGAGCGGGCCATGGCCCAAGGTGTACGGTGTGGAGATGAGGGGACACGGCATATTCCTGCATACTGACCCACAAGACCGCCCGACGAACGTCTACGGCGGCATGACGACGCTCGTTTCATCTCCTGACGAACCGTCTTACCTACTCCTGCCGATTATTCCACGTGAAGAGAATTTTGGAATTGATATGAATGACGTGACAACAGACTAACGGCCGCGTATGAACGCCGGCGGCGGTGGCCGAGACGGTCGAGCGACAGCGGTCACATACCATCGGAAATCAAAACGATTTTACTTTGACGTCGGCATCGGGTCCGTATGGTAATTGGTTACCGGGTCAGTTCAGTTGAAGCGCAGGCGAAGCCATTGGCGTCGGCGCACAGAGCAGCGGCGTGAGGACACTATGCGTATCGAGGCCGCGCTGGCGAGTGGTCCGGAGGACGCTCGCCAATACTTGCTGCGTGACGGCGCCTCGCGTGGTCCGATTGCCACCACCGCAGACTTTCCGAGTAATCACAGCGCCCCGCAGCGCCTGTTCCGCACGCCAGGTAGTTGCGTCGATGCTGGTATCAAACAGAAACGTGAACAGCGCATCCCATTCGCGATCAAGGTGCCGCATGAACCGGGCGATGTCGACGACGGTCGTCCGTTGCTCGAGCATGGCGCTGAGCCGATTGGCCAAGCGACCGCGCGCCACGGCCACGCCATGCGTGGAGATACCGCCCGCCGCGTGGCGATCCCGAACCGCCAGTGCGTGTTGAAGAACGTCTTGCACCTGCCCCGGCAGGCGCGCCCGCGGATAGTCCGTGCACAGCTCGCGGCAGCGCTCCAGCAGATGGTTCAAACATGTTTGGTGCGCGGCCTCGGTGAACCGCCGATAGGGAGCCCACCCATCATGGACGAGGATGCCGGCGAAACTGGCCCCCAACAGACTCGCTGCCTCCTCAAAGCCGCGGCCTGGGAGGATCGCATACACCGTCGTGGCAGGGGTGACGAACACCCAGAGCCACCACAATTGGGCACGCACGCGCCAGCCGGTTTCATCGGGGACGACCATGGGACTGTCCCGCACGGTCTGGACCAAGGCCGCATACGTGGGCAAGGCCTTGGCCGCGGCTCGGTGCAGGGCGCGAACAATCGCACTCGGCGCGACGCGCAGGCCAAAGCGTTCGGCGAATAACGTGGCGATCTTCCCAAACGACAGGCCCAACTGCTTGTTCAGCACCGCCGACAATGCCACGGCGTCGGGACCGATCTGCACGGCCGCGGCGCCAAGCGCATCCGACGTTTGCAATGGATGGCGGCCTTGGACGCGTCGCCCGCACCCGCGACACCGCCCGACGTGAATGTCGAAGCGCCGGACCCGCGGTCGAGTGGGTGGCAGGTCTTCTTGATACTGCACCGTCACGTGTGTGCCATCGACCGCGGCCCCGCACTCAGGGCAGGTTCCCGGCAGCGGTACGGCAAAGGTCTCGTCGATCACCGGCGGGACGGCGCGCCGGCCCTGGCGTCCATACGGTCTTCCGGGCTTGCGGCCTGGCCGGCGGGGCCGCGAAACCGGCGCGCCCTTCGAGAAGGGGGCCGCCTGCCGGAAGCCCGCACGCCGGGCAGCGTCCAGCTGCTTGCGCAACCGTTCGTTCTCGCGCTGCAGCCGGTCCCGGTCTCGCTCTGCGCGCTCAAGTTCGGCACGCAGCCGGGCAATCTCTTCAGCTTGCTGTTTGATCAGGTCGCGAGCGGGTGGTTCCGGCCGATCGCTCACGCGATCGTTATGCCAGAACGCCGAGCTGAGTACAAGTCAAATCGTTTGAGAACCCGGTAACCGATTACGAGAAAGGCATCAATCATCGCTCTTAAGCCGGCAAATATTGCACTGACTTCTGATCGGCATGTAAAGGTGTTCGATTTAGTGAAGATGCCCTCTAAAGCCATTGACAGAAGTCACTATGGTGGGCAATATGCGCCCATGGGAGGGTATGTGAAAAACGGCATGTTCGCTGTTTTGCTCGGCGCCGGCGTCACCGTCGTGGCTCCGCTCCTGTTGGCGCATCATGCGCCTTCCGCGATCTTCGATATGAAAAAGCCGGTTACCCTGACAGGCGCCGTCACCAGGGTCGAGTGGGTCAACCCGCACATCGTCCTGTTTATGGATGTCAAGGATGAGAGTGGGAAAGTCGACGCCTGGAAGTTCGAAAGCAACCCACCGAAATGGTTCTCCAAGGTCGGCGTGAACCGTGCCGATTTCGCAGCCGCGATCGGGCAGGAAGTGTCGGTCCTGATCGTTGCGGCCATCGATGGCTCAAAGTACGGTTACCTTGAAAAGATGACGTTTCCAAACGGAGACGTGATTGCGGTCGATCGCGCGGACATCAAGTAGGTCCCGGGCGCAACAACTGAGGAGGCATGTTCATGAGAGTCCATTCTAGGATCCCCCTTGTCGTGCTCGCCGCCGCAGCTGGTGCGCTGGCGTACTCAGCGGCGCTGACGTACTCACAGGAGAATGTTTCCACCGCAACGGCCGCAAAGCCAAACGCCAGCGCGACACCCGGAACGATTCGCCGGACTGCTGATGGACATCCCGATCTCAGCGGAACATGGACGTATGGCATTGCCCTGCCCGCTACCAACCTCTTGAGGATTGTGAATGGCCAGACCACGAGAACTCAGTTCGATCAAAGCGCGCGCAACAAGGTCTGGGACGATATACCCGGGGCGCTTCCCTGGGACAAGGCTCCATCCTACAAGCCTGAATATCAGGAAAAAGTGAAGTCTCTGGCCGCGAACGAGAGCAAGGTCGATCCGGTTTTTTATTGTGCCAAACCGGGTACGCCACGCATCGGCTCGCCGCGCAAGATCATCCAGCTGCCCAAGGAAACCATTTTTCTCTATGAGGACATGTCTGGCGATCCGTACCGCATCATCCCCACCGACGGTCGCCCGCACCGTGCGAACGCAAATCCTTCAACTTACGGAGATGCCATCGGGCATTGGGAAGCGGACACCTTCGTCGTCGAGTCGACGAATTTCACGGACGCCACTTGGTTCGGCGAAGACGGCTACATGCATTCCGATAAGATGCGCGTGGTCGAGCGGTTGTGGCTGAGCCCTGAAGGCAACCTCCTGTACCAAGCCACTGTGGTAGACCCTGAGGTCCTGACGAAACCGTGGACGAACTTTGCCCGCGTGATTCCGCCCAGCAACGACGCGATCGAGGAATCTCCTCAGTGCATGGAAGACGACGGACACCGGCTCTTGAACCGCGATCACCATGTGCAACGCTAGCCACCTCGGATCCATGTAGTCCGGCATGCCGGTTAGAGGGGGCGGTTGGATCGATGATGTCCGTTAATCCATCCGCTCGAGCCGGCGGGAGTCTCGGACGTTCTGCCCTAAAAGAGAAAAATTGCTCTATGCACAACAATCTGCCGTGCCGGATCGGCAACATGATCGTTCTACTTCTTGTGCTCGGGCCGTGTCTCGCGGCGCGAGCTCCGGCCGGCCAGACTGGAGCGCCACAGAAACCGCTGACGGCCGAAGACGTATTCAAGAATGTTCAAGATCTCAAAGGCATTCCGGTCAACCAGTTCATGGAGGCGATGGGATTTTTCTCGGCGGCCCTCGGCTACAACTGCACGAATTGCCATGGGACCGAGGTCCTTGGTAACTGG
>Ga0306922_10000529_pt1 | contig 32064 bp, 30 predicted proteins | sample sta12Cox44000082_FD_203758 | JGI IMG/M metagenome (GOLD analysis project Ga0306922, IMG submission 203758) | Lab enrichment of tropical soil microbial communities from Luquillo Experimental Forest, Puerto Rico - statoxic.12C.oxic.44.000.082 (v2)... | ecosystem: Environmental > Terrestrial >... | reverse complement strand
GCTTCTCAATCAGTTTTACTCCGCCGATCTCACTGCGCGGAATCCACTCAACTGTGCAGGTTACAGCATTCCGGCTTCCGAACACTCAACCATCACAGCCTGGGGGGAAGCCAGAGAGCTCGAAGCTTACGCCAACATCCTCGAAAACTGCCCCGAAGGCCTTGTCGCCTGCGTTAGCGATTCCTATGACGTTTTCAACGCCGTACGCAACCTCTGGGGCGGCGCCCTTCGAGACAAGATTCTTCAGCGCAAGGGTACACTGGTCATCCGTCCCGATTCCGGTGACGCCGTCGCTGTCCTCGAACAGCTATTCAAGATTGTCGCCGAAAAATTCGGCTATGAAGTGAACCGCAAGGGCTGGAAAACCACCGTGCCTTGCGTTCGTTTTATCCAGGGCGACGGCGTCAATTTCTACACTATTCAAAACATTACCGCGCAACTTACGCGCAAGGGCTGGTCACAGGACATCTGGAGCTACGGCATGGGCGGAGCGCTCTTGCAACAAGTCAATCGCGACACACTGCAATTCGCCTTGAAGTGTTCCGCCATCGACCGCGATGGCAAATGGCACAGCGTGTACAAGAATCCAGTAACAGATCCAAGCAAAGCCAGCAAAGGCGGCCGCTTCAACCTCGCACACAACGGCAAGGAATTCGCCACAGTCGAAGTCGTCGATGCCGAACCCATCCCTCCCACCAACGCTCTCGACACCGTTCTCGAAGACGGTAAACTCCTCCGCGACCAAACTCTTGCCGAAGTCCGCGCCATTGCCTCTTCCTACGACATCTACAATGGCCTTGCAGGATCCGTTTCTGAAGGCGTACCGCAAAGGCGCGAGCCTTGAGCCGCTCGTTGGACTTCGCGTTGTCGTTCAAGTGTGTATTCCAATCCGGCAATTTTCGTCCTGACGTCGTCGGCGTCTGACGCAGTTGGCGAGCTGAGGCAAGTCAACGCATCGTTCCGGAAACAAAACACATTGGTAAATAAAACGAAGGCGCGACCCGAAGAGCCGCGCCATTCTATGCGTAGTTGATGGACTTAACGACCGCGTTCTATTTCCATACCCATACGAAGTTGACGCTGTACCTTTACACCAGCTTCGTATCCCACTCACCGCCGCCAGCTTGGCGCGCTCAATCGCCACGAGATACGCGTTCTTCACAGATAGGCGCACGCTGAACTGCGTGCGTCATTCCCCGGTTGTTATACCGAGAGCCGTGCCTCTTGTGTTTCAGGACTGGGAGATTGCGCCGTCGCGGGACTTCGTGAAGGTGACTGCCCCAGGCGCAGAGATTATGCAGTTCGCGAAGGTTTGGAGGCGCGTGTCGGAATCGAACCGACGAATGGCGGTTTTGCAGACCCTGTTTTCTCGGTATAACTTCGGTACAATTTGGGAGTCGAAATTGGCGGCTGTTTTCGGCGTAAGCGACACCAACGAAGCCGCTTAGTATTCACACTGCCCGTGCTTGCCAAGCAGGTGGTACGCAAATCCGTGACCAAGCTACCTTTCTGCTGCCAGTCAGCAGAATCAGCAATTGGATTTGGTAGGCGGTTGCAACGCCTTCAAATCGCGGAATCTTAACCGCGACGTTTAGCCTCGGAGGCGTCGGCAAGCAATAACAACACTGTGGTGCCGGCTATAAATCCTTCCGTTGACGTCCTTGTTTATATTTAACTAATATCGCTACCATGCCTGGCCCTCTGGCGCTCGTCGGACAGACCGTCTCGCACTACCGCATCCTGGAAAAGCTCGGTGGTGGCGGCATGGGCGTTGTCTTCAAAGCGCAGGACACTCGTCTCGACCGCTTCGTCGCTCTCAAATTCCTTCCGAACGATGTCGCCAACGACCCTCAGGCCCTCGCTCGTTTCCGCCGCGAAGCCAAAGCCGCCTCCGCCCTCAACCATCCCAACCTCTGCACCATCTACGACATCGGCGAAGACAACGGCCGCGCCTTCATCGCCATGGAGTTCCTCGACGGCCAGACACTCAAGCACCTCATCACCGCCCAGCCACCCGAATTCGAGCAGATCCTCGACACCGCTATCGAAATCGCCGACGCGCTCGACGCCGCTCACTCTCAAGGCATCGTCCATCGCGACATCAAGCCCACAAACATCTTTGTCACCCGCCGCGGCCATGCCAAAATCCTCGACTTCGGCCTGGCCAAAGTCTCCGCTTCCAAAACTCCCGCCGGCACTACCGTTGCCGGTTCCACTCTCACGCTCGATGTGGACTCCGACAAGCTCACCAGCCCGGGCAGCACTCTCGGCACCGTCGCCTATATGTCCCCCGAACAAGTCCTCGGCAAAGACCTCGACGCTCGCTCCGACCTTTTCTCCTTCGGCGTCGTTCTCTATGAAATGGCCACCGGTTCGCTGCCCTTCACCGGCCAAAGCTCTGGCGCCATCTTCGACGCTATCCTCCACAAAGCTCCGGTTCCCCTCGGCCGCTTCAATCCCAGTCTCCCCCACGAATTCGACCGACTCCTCTCCAAATGCCTCGAAAGAGACCGCGACCTCCGCTGCCAATCCGCCGCAGAACTCCGCGCCGACTTAAAACGCCTGAAACGAGACAGCAGCTCCGGCAAAACCCCCGCTGTGACTACGCCCAATGATTCGAGTTCCGCCGCGCCTCCCTCCACAAGCATCCCCGCGGAATCAATTTCGCAAAACTCAGCTACGGCCCCTCCGATTGCGGCACGAAAGTTCGCCAAGGTGATCGTCGCCTCCGCGGTAGGGGCATTGGTCCTGGCATTCGCTGGTTTTGGTTTATTTAAATGGCTCCGTACTGCGACTCTGTCGTTCGATCCTCGACATTTCGAAATCCGCCGCCTGACGGACCACAACCGGGTTGTTGAGGGCCCCGGTGTTGCCCTAAGCCGGGACGGAAAGTGGATAGCCTATGTAAAACGCGGTCAAGAGCGTAGCCTTCGCGTGAAACAAATCGCCACTAGCAGTGAACTTGAAATCGTTCACGTAAGGCCGGGGTTGTTCTTGCATGGTCAGACCTTTACGCCTGACGGAAATTTCGTGTACTACAACCAGACCGATCCCGATAATCCTAACAATACGAACATTTATTTCGTTCCCTCATTGGGCGGATCGCCCAAGCTGGTCGTAAGAGCTGTCAATGGTGCGGTAAGCTTCTCGCCTGACGGAAAACAGATCGCCTATAGACGAATAGACATTTCAGCTGGCAATCAGTTGCTCATCGCGAACGCTGATGGATCGCGAGAGCATGCAATCGCGCAAGGGAAAACGGTGATTCGCGATGCAGTTCAGCTGGATGCTGCCCCTGTTTGGTCATTCTCGAGCAACTCAATTTGCGCAGTGGTTCTCCGCCGGCCGGCGAGTCACATCAACTCGTACTCGATCGTCCTCGTCTCGCCTCAAGGTTCCGTGCAGAAGCAAATAGACTTGCCGGCCGATTTAGGTGTGAACTCAGTTGCGTGGGCGCCGGACGCGGCAGGGCTGTTCTTTGTTGGCTTCGAACACACACAGCGCACTCAGCTCTGGTATCTTCCTCTCTCTTCAGCTCAGCCCTTACGAATAACCAACGATTTGGAGGGGTACACCTCGGTTAGCATAAGTGCTGATGGCTCCGCCCTCGCCACGTCCCAGGAGCATCGCGAATCGACAATCTACGTCGGCGACGTACCACCTAGGCTGGACCCTAACGCTAGCTGGAACTTGCGTCCCGTTTCGGCAGATAAAATCTCCGGAACTACCTTGGCATGGGCGCAATCGGGCAAGCTGTTGCAGACAAGTCTGATCGGCCACCTCTATCTTGTTGGGCCAGATGGAAGCGACCAGATCTCTCTGGCGGACACAATGGACACGTTCAGCCATCCCAGCCCCTGCGGACCGGCTCAATCTGTTGTGGTATCGAAGTTTGACCAAAACAACTCGTCAAGCATTTGGCGTCTCGACCTTCAGACGAATGAAATCGAACAAATTACTGCCGGACCTTTCGACGACCTTCCCACATGCACAACAGATGGCAAACTCCTGTTCTACGCTGGGTGGGACGCGGATGCGGCACGATTGTTCATCTCTGAAGTACCGATCAAAGGCGGAACGCCAAAAGAAATTGCACGAGGTAACGTTCTTTATCCCTCGATTTCGCCGGATGGCAACAGACTTCTCTACTGGAAGAGCGAGGGGCAAGGGCCAAGCTCCATGTCGAAGTTCGTAGTTCTCGATCTCAGGAACGGCAGCTCGATCGAAGTCCCCGCTCCTTTCGACCAAGACCAGCTACTTGACGTTTTGTGGGCTCCCGGTGCTGACGCGATAGCTTATTCTGCGGTCCAACCTGATTCTGTGGATTTATTCCTGCAGTCACTCCAGGGCGACAAGCCATTGCGATTGATGCACTTCGATAATGAGCCATCCAAAATCATGGCGTTCGCATGGTCCGCGGACGGCAAAAAGATCGCCGTAACTCGCGGCACCTTCAATCACACCAACGTCGTCCTCTTCACGGGGCTCCATTAGCCTTTGCGATAATTGTCGGGAACCGAGCGACGCGTGGCCATAGCGCGGAAATGGGTGATTTCGTTCGTCACCAGGTCAGTTTGGATAGTATGAGTCAGCAGAATCAGCAATTAGATTTGGCGGGCGGCTGCAACGCCTTCAAATCGCGGGACTTAGAAGTTAGGGGGTCGTGTTCGATCCCCACCGCCCCTACCAGTAATCTCATTGAATCAATTGCCCTTTAATTTCCGTTCCCTCCTCGTTTGTGGCCATCTGTGGCCAAGAAATATCCAAAACAGAAGAAAGCTTTTCGACTGCCTGCCGGTGCGAATCTCCAACAACGTGGCTGTAAATCGCCAGCGTGATCCGCGGGTCAGAGTGTCCAAGCTGCTGCTGCGCAATGCGCATCGAAATGCCCTGCTCAACTAGTAGTGACGCGCAGGTATGTCGGAACGCATGTAACCCGGCGCGAGCGATGCCAAGTCTTTTCAGCAACGGCTGGAGCTTTCTCTGGGTCAGTTTGCTAGCGTCTATCGGCGTGCCTAACCGAGTCGTAAAGAGCAATTCTTCGGGATTGGGCCGCCAGGTTTGGATGTAGTTCTTCAAGCGAAGCGCAAGAGCCTCCGGCATCGGCAGGGCTCGAACGCTGGTCGCACTCTTTACCGATTGCAGTTTCCCGTGCCACAGGGAACGCTGCACGAAAATGTGGCGACGCTCGAAGTCGATGTCCGTGACTTTGAGACCGAGTAGCTCGCCGGCACGCACACCCGTCATCGCGGCGACCGCGTAGATCGTCGCGTAGGGTTCACGTGCAGCGGCAATGATGCGCCGGGCTTCTTCCGCAGTAAAAAATCGCGGCGTTTTCCGGGCCTCTCTCGGTGGTAGTGCCAGGCGTTTAAGACTCATACCTTCACAGATATAGCCCCAGTCCTTGGCAACGTTGAGCATTACACTAAGGGTTTGCAGGACGTTCAAGAGAGTCTTCCTCCTGACCGTTTTGGTAAGGCGTGTAACGAACCGTTGTTGCTCTTCCATCGAAATTTCATTGAGCTGCAACGTGCCGAGCGCCGGAATGATGTGAATACGCAAGTGAGAGGCTTGCGCCTTGAAAGTGGAGGGTTTGCGAAGGCAACCGTACTTCTCTTGCCACCGTTTCGCAAACTCCGCCAAAGTAGCCATGCGCCCCGGTCGGTACCAGGCAACGCCACGGCGCGGCGGCTCTACCTCGATATGGGATTTCAACCTCATCTTGACCTGCTCACAAAGCGATGGTGACCCTATCCGCAGAGCTCGGACCGAGTGCCAGAGGCGCACTTGTGTCAGATCGAAGAAGACGTTACAGCCTGACCTCGCCAATCTGAATGAGCGGCTCGGAATTCGTGTACTTAGGTATGTCTTCGATGATCTCCTTTGCGTGTGGCGCAAAACTCGCTTGATAAGCTTCAAGCGACTCAAACAACAGATGACCCGTCGCGACGTAGGGAGCGGGCGATCCCGGTTTCTCGCCGCAAATCCCCAGCTCGACCAACACTGCCTTGAGGGCTGACTCGAGCAATCTTCGAACCATCGGCATATGTTGATCGACGTAATAGTTCATGTTGAATTTCGTGCCGCTTTGATTGGGATAAAAGATGCTGACTTTGACCATTTCTGTTTCCCTTTTTGCCTGACGGTCATATTCGTCGGTGGGTCGCCGCTTGCTTCTTACGACGCAGCCTTGGTGGATGCCCTTTCGCGAGCTTCTCCGCTCTGTGTCAGTAACTTGGCGACAAGTCCCGTCCATCCGGTTTGATGGTTGGCGCCGACGCCGCTTCCGGTATCGCCGTGAAAGTATTCGTGAAATAGGACCAAATCCTTCCAGTACGGATCCGATTGGAAGGGCTCGAGGCTCCCGGCGACGGCCCTTCGTCCCGATGTGTCACGCAGGAAAATCCCGTTGAGGCGTCGCGAGACTTCTCCCGCAACTTCGGCCAATGTCAGCGTTCTTCCGCTTCCGGTCGGAAATTCCACTTGGAAACCCTCGCCGTAATAGCGGTCGAACTTCTGCAATGATTCAACAAGAAGGAAATTCAGAGGAAACCAGATCGGGCCCCGCCAGTTGGAGTTCCCACCGAACAGGCTCGTCTTCGACTCGGCCGGCTGGTAGTCCACGCGGTGTTCGTTTCCGTTGACATGCAGGACGTAAGGATTGTCCCGGTGGTATTGGGACAGCGCACGAATACCGTACGGAGAAAGGAATTCTTTTTCATCCAGCATGTAACGCAGCGCGTACCGCAACTTATCGGCGTCCACGATGGAGAGTAGCCTGCGCTCTTTGTTTCCGGGTGTGCGCATGCACGCAACATTCGACGTAAGGTCATGCCGGTTTTCGATGAACCAGTCCAGCCTGCGCTTGAAATTGGGTAGCCGATCGAGAAGCTCGGGTTCGAGCGTCTGCACGGCGAAAAGCGGGATGAGGCCGACCATCGAACGGACTTTCATCGGCTTGCGTTCGCCGTTCGGCAGGTGCAGAACGTCGTAGAAAAAGCCGTCTTCTTTGTTCCACATCGATTCCTGGCCGTCGCCGCGATGGCTCATGGCATGGGCAATGTATAGGAAATGCTCCCAAAACTTGCTGGCGACGTCTTCATATACGGGATTCTCGGCTGCGAGTTCGAGTGCGATGGCGAGCATATTCAACGAGTACATCGCCATCCAAGCCGTGCCGTCGGATTGTTCGATATGGCCTCCGGTCGGTAGTGGAGCGCTGCGGTCAAAAACGCCGATATTGTCGAGTCCGAGAAAGCCGCCCTGGAAGACGTTCATGCCTTCCTCGTCCTTGCGATTTACCCACCAGGTGAAATTCAACAGGAGCTTCTGAAACACGCGTTCGAGAAAAACGCGGTCTCCGCGTCCTCGCTTTTTCTTTTCGATCTTGTAGACACGCCAAGCCGACCACGCGTGCACGGGAGGATTGACGTCGCCGAGCGCCCATTCGTACGCGGGCAACTGTCCGTTCGGATGCATGTACCACTCACGCAGGAAAAGTACGAGCTGTTCCTTGGCGAAGTCGGGATCGACGAGCGCGAGAGGAACGCAATGAAACGCGAGGTCCCAAGCTGCATACCAGGGATATTCCCATTTGTCGGGCATCGAAATGACATCGGCGTTGTACACGTGTGGCCAGTCACTGTTGCGGCCGTAGTTCCGTGATGCGGGCGGCGCTGGTTGTGCGGGATCGCCGGCGAGCCAGTCCTTTTGCACGTAGTGGTAGAACTGCTTCGACCAGAGAAGTCCGGCGAACGCCTGGCGCAGCGCGTTGCGGCCGTCGCTCGAAAGCGAAGTGGGAGCGATGCCGGCGTAGAACTCGTCCGCTTCGCGAAGACGATCGCCAAAGGTTTTGTCGAATTCGTTTCCGAGGGGATCTTTCGACGCCGGGCAGAGTTGGTTGGTAAGACGGAGTTTCACGGTCACTCTGCCGCCAGCGGGAACGACGTGGCGGTAGTGAGCCGACGCCTTTGTTCCTGTTCGCGCCGGATTCACGGCGCCCGTCTTCCCTGCGACAACGTAGTCGTTGATGCCGTCTTTGGCGAACTCGGGTCCCGCATAGCCGTAGAGGCGCTCGGTATTCGTTTCGTTTTCGGTGAAAAGCAATTCTGCGGGTTCCTCGGCGTAGAGCCAGAGTTTGCCGAGTTGCGGATGATCGAGAGCTGTCGTCGCGGCATTCTTTACAGCCGCGCTCTTTGTGAGAGAAGGTCTTGGCGTCTCGTTGTTCCAGGACCATGTATTGCGAAACCAGATCGTGGGCAGGAGGCGCAGCGGAGCGGCTTCGGGACCGCGATTGTGTGAGGTGATGCGCACGAGGAGATCGTCGGCGCCTGCCTTCGCATATTCGACGACGATGTCGAAATAGCGGTTCTCCGCGAAGGCGCCGCTGTCGAGAAGTTCGAATTCGGGATCTTGCTTCGAGCGGCGCCGATTTTCCGCTACCAGTTCCGCATAGGGAAAGGCCCGCTGCGGATATTTGTACAAAAACTTCATGTACGAGTGCGTGGGCGTGGAGTCGAGATGAAAGTAATACTCCTTCACGTCCTCGCCGTGGTTTCCTTCGTTTCCGGTCAGGCCGAAGAGCCGTTCCTTGAGAATGGGGTCCGCTTCGTTCCAGAGAGTGAGGCCAAAACAGACATACTGATGGCGGTCGCAAATGGCGGCAAGTCCATCCTCGTTCCAGCGATACGCGCGCGAGCGGGCCTGGTCGTGTGGAAAATATTCCCAGGCTTCTCCCGTAGCGCTGTAGTCCTCGCGAACCGTGCCCCAGGCGCGGTCACTCACGTATGGTCCCCAGCGCTTCCAGTGGGTCTTGCGAATTCTCGCTTCTTCGAGACGTTTTTCTTCCGCATTCATGACGGCAACCCCCTTGTGCTTCTAACGTTGAACGATGCCCAACGCGTGGCCATCCGGGTCCCGAACTACCAATCCAGTCGTAAACCCGAGTTTCCCCTCGTGAAATGTCGTTGGCCCGGACGAGACGAAGGGAACGGCAGCGGCACGGAGCGGCGCGGCGATGGAGTCAACGCTTTCGGCTTCGAGCTCCGTCTCGCGATGCACCAGGTCATTAGCGCGTTCATCGGACGGGTAAGCCCGGCCGTCGCGCGGGCTCAGATATTCGAGAAGCTCAATGCCGGGTCCCGAAGGAGCGCGTAGTGCGGTGATGCGTAGTCGTGCGCCAAAAACATTGTTCAGATGCTCTTGCTCGGTTCCGTAGTTTTCACTCTCTCCCGCAACGCGCAACCCCAAGAGGTCGCGGTAGAACCTAAGACTGGCGTCGGTGTTCGCGACGGCGATCGCCGTGTGGTCGATCCCGAGAAACACTTGGCCGGTCTTCGCCTGCCATTTCGGGTCGCCTTTGCCGGCGGGAAAATGAAGGATTTCAAGAGGGTGTCCGTCGGGATCTTTGAAATAAAAAGCTTCGATGCCGCCGGCGTTCTTGTTCCAATCCGGCAGCCGCTGCGGACCGGACGAGGCATGTTCCACATTGTTTTCCCGCAGAACCGCATAGGCGCGGTCCATGTCGCTGACGATGACCGCGAAGTGCTGGAACCACAGGTCGTTGCTGCGGGAATCGACGGGAATCGGGCGGCCGCGCGGAGCGAGAAACTGTACGAGTTCGATCGACTCGCCGCCGAGGCGCATGCGCACAATCCTGGCGCGAGAACCGAACACGCCAAAGAGATGCTCCAGCTCATCTCCCGCGACTTCCGCGTCAGTCACCTTTTCGAACGTGAGTACGCGGGAATAAAACTCCACCGAGCGGTCCATGTCGGAGACGGTGGTGATCACGGGGCCGATACTGCGGATATGAATTTGCCGGCTTGCGGTGGCGGGTGCCTGCGCCGAAGCGGAAAAAGCACCGGCGGCGAGCAGCGCTGTCGAAAGGAGGAACCGGAAAAAGCGTCTAGACCGCATAGGTCACTCCGGCTGCGGTCGGTTGCGATGCAGTCGCTTGTGCAACGGTCTTGGCACCGAACCGCCCCAGCAAGTGATCGCCGATGCGAAGCGCGTTGGCCATGATCGTCAACGCAGGATTAACGGCGGCACTCGAAGGGAAAAAGCTGCCGTCGACAACGTATAGATTGTCGACTTCGTGCGCTTTGCAATTCACATCGAGTGCCGAGGTCTTGGGATCGTGGCCGAAGCGAATGGTGCCGTTCTGGTGCGCGACTCCGGCGAGGGGGATACGGTCGCCGAGGAAGAGGTTCCTGGCGAACAGTCCTTCGTGGCAGTCGTGGCCGTGAACGCCGCATTTGGTTTGCTGCTTCATGAGGTCTTTGAGTTTCGCGGTCAGGCGGCGGTGCGCTTCTTCGTTGTTCGGCGTGTATTCGAGAACAATCCGGCCTTCGCGGTCGAGCCGCACGCGATTGTTGGGGTCGGGCAAATCTTCAGACGTCAGCCAGAAACTGAGAGCGTGTTGCGCCATCAAATCCAGCGTCCAGCCCGGTGCGATGGCCGGGGCTCCGGCGGAAAGCGCGACACCGTCGAGTTTAGCAACGAAGGAAAAGTGTCCCATCGGATATTCCCAGTCTTTCGAGGCGAAATAGAAATCGTTCACGGCGAGCGTTTTCTGGTAGAGCGTAGGATTCGGGCACTTGGACAACGCGAGAAGTACGGAGTTGACGTGCCCCATGTAGTGGCGACCGACGACATCGGAGCCGTTGGCGAGACCTCGGGGATGCTTTTCGTTCGCCGAACGCAAAAGCAATGCCGCCGAGTTGATCGCGCCGCAGGAAACAACGACGAAATCCGCCGAATAGGATTCCACCGCACCGTTGCGTTGCACGCGAACGCCCGTGACTTCGCGGCCGGAAGCGCTGGTTTCGAGGCGTTCGACGTAGGCGTTGGTGAGCAGCGTCACGTTCGGAAAACGGAGCGCCGGATCGACGCAGAGCACTTGCGCGTCGGATTTTGCGCCCACGAGACAGGCATAGCCGTCGCATGTGTCACAGCGGATGCATTTGCTGGCTTGCGGATTCTGTTCATCGATCTGCAGGCCGAGCGGCGTGTGAAACGGCTTCAATCCGAGCCGCTCGAAATCGTCACTCAATTGCTGGACGCGCGGCTCGTGGCTGATGGGAGGATGTGGATAAGGGCCGCTGGCCTTCGGCTCGGTCGGATCTTCGCCGCGCTTGCCGTGCACGTGATAGAGGCATTCGGCCTTCAGGTAGTACGGTTCCAGATCGTCATAGGAGATCGGCCATGCAGGCGAGATTCCGCCAAAGTGGCGGACTTCACCAAAATCTTCCTTGCGGAGGCGAAACAGGGCGGCGCCGTAGAATTTCGTGTTCCCACCTACGTAGTAATTCGTGTGCGGGTGCAGAGGTTTGCCGTTCTTGTCGCGCCATTCCTCTTTGGTCTGGTATTTCCCCTCGACGTTGACGGCGCGGGAGTCCCAGTTGGCCTTTTCGCGGCGCACGTAGTCGCCGCGCTCGATGAGCAGAATGTTTTTCCCGCTCGAAGCCAGCGCCTGTACGAGGGTTCCTCCGCCGGCGCCCGTGCCGATGATGATGACGTCGTAGTGCTTGGTCTCGGTCATTGTTGTGTTGCTCCCTTCAAAGATTCAGGTTTCCCGGTCCGCTGCCGCTCACTGGTCTTGGAGTTCGCCGAAGCGGCAGTTGAAAATGCATCTCTTCCCGTTGTGATGGTGGTACTTCGCGCAATACACGTTGCGCGCGGAACCGAAGCGCACGTAGAGCTCGGCGGCGAGCAACATGCCGATGGGCGGCCCAAGAAAATAGATCCAGAGTCCGTCAAAGAGTCTTGCGGGCAGGGCCGATCCAAAGCTCCGCGCGGGATTCATGCTCATTCCGGAGAGCGGCGACTCGAACGTGATGTACAAAGCGACGAGGCTTCCCGCAAACAGCCCCGTGTACCGGCTGAATTGCCGGTGATTCGAAACGAGGAGAACGGTGAGGAAGAGGAAGAAGGAAATCAACGCTTCCGCAAGAAACGCAGTTTCCTTTCCGCCGGCTGGCGTGGTCGCGGCATAGAGCACGAAGGGATGCGCAATTGCTTTACCGAGGAACGCTGCCGCGATAAGAACGCCCAGGACGCCGCCCGTAAACTGCGCAAGGACGTAGAAAAGAGCGTCCCAGAACTGAATCTTCTTGAGCCGGAGGAAAGTCAAGGTCACGGCGGGGTTGAAATGCGCGCCCGATTGCTTGCCCCAAGGCGAAAAGATGAGCGCGATCGCGGTTCCTGCCATGGCGAGTCCGGTCAGGGCGCGGCGCAAAAAAGGATCCGGCAAAAGGCTGCGGACGGGAGAACCCGGATGTTGCAAGAGCACGGTGAAGACACAGGCGGAAATCATGAAGATTCCGAGTTCTGCCGCTTCCATGGCGTATTCGGGCCAATGCCTAGCGAAGGTCGCCGCGGCAAGATGGAACGGCGAAGCCGCTCTTTCGGAGATTGGTGGCGAGGTCATTTCATCCATGCTGGTCACTTGCATGGGATACGAGAGAACACGGGAAGTGACAGAGAATTTTTCTTGCCACAGGAGTTGCTTGGCACAGTGCAGGTCAGACTCGGAAGAAAGCGGAGAGCGAAGGAACCTAGTGAGCTACAAGGCCGGACAGAACTCTCCGTGCGGCGCTTGCGTCGCCGAATTCCCTGGGCACGCGAATATGCATGGAGTCACAGATCAGCCGGATGATGTCGAAGTGATGCAAAGCATGCCCGATGCAGTACTCAAGCTCTCTGCCTAGCGTCGATTGCACAGGAGAGGAGGAATGGCGTTCGTTCGCGCCGCTGCACACGACCACACAATCTTTATTGAGAGTATCTTCTGTGAGTTTCTTGAAGGCACGCAGGAGGTCGCAGCAGGCCACACTGGCGTAGACCACCTGCTGTTCGAGGCGCGCGTTTCGTTCGGGCGCGTCGTAATCGATTTCGCCGGGACGGAAGCCGTTGACGAGGCAGCGCAGTTGCTCGAGGACACGGCGGAAGTGACTCCCGACGGACGCGTTGTAAGGAGCGGGCGCAATCCTGGAATACGCTTGGTCATCCAGTTGAAAAAGCAGATGGAGCCCTTGCAGGAGGACATCCGTCGCGGCTTCCAGAAGCTGCGACCGCTCGACGGCAATCGCGCCGGCACGCGGAGGCTCCTCGGCTACCGCAATCGCGCGCGAGGAGTTCATGCCAGTTTGTCGCCGATGAACGGAATCTGTTTGCGATGCAGGTACAAAGTGATTAGGGAAGCCACGAATACAATGATGGCGAGAGCAAAGAGCAACCCCTTATCGCCCTGGACTTCGATACCGAGCAGCGTCAAGTGGCTCAAGATGGCTCCGGCGGTGGCGCCAGCGGCAAGCAGCGCTCCGAGCCAAGTGAACCGCGGCGTAAGAAGCAAAATCGATGCGACCAGCTCCATCACGCCGGAGCCGATGCGGCCCCAGGGCTCCGCATGGACCTTGGTAAAGATATAGACCGACTCGGGGGCACCCGTGAATTTGAAATACAAGGTTTGCAAGAGAATAACGGCCGCGGTAATCCGCAGGACCCAGCTCAGGATCTTGACCGGCGTGGACAGTTCCACGGAGTTCGCTCCACCTTCCATAATCCCGTTAGCCATCGCTTTTCCTCTCTCTACTCCTTATCGCCCGTTTCCGGCAGGCTACGAAAAGGCCACGGCCAGAAGCGTGTGATACCTGTGCCTCTGAATTTTCCTGGAAGACTTCTGGCTATCTGATACGGAACCGAGTGGGAAGTTTCAGCGCCCGCCCAGAGTTATGCCTGGCGCACCCCGACGATGCGCTGGTAAAGACGTCGGCTGAAACCCGATGGCAGCTCGATCACATCGTTGCTGCCGATGAGTCGAACGATCTTGCGCAAGCCGTCGTAAATCGCGTAGCAGCCGTCGCAGGTCAGAAAGTGATTTTCGATCCGCTGCCGCAGCTCAGCCGGAACATCCTCTTCCATATAATTCGCCAGCTCCTGGCGTACTTCCTCGCAAGCGATCTTCAAAATGTCCATGATGTTTTCCGCCGCGTGCGACTCTTGCGCCGCGCGTGCATCGTCGTCAGATGCGGGAGATGAACGGAAGTGACAAGCATGAACGTGAATTCTTTTTTCGCGAAATCGTGAAACCTTCAGGGACAGTCCGTATCCCAACTAGCACACGACGAACTTTCGAGCCGTAAAAAAGAGCGGCCCGAGGGCGAGCGTGGAATTTCTCAAGAAGAGGATTGTCGATGAATGTGTCTCTCATTCTGAAAGTAATGGTCGCCGCTCTCGTCGTGACGGCACTGGGAATCAGCGTTTCCGGCGCCGTCGCACAGGGCTCACACACGTCTTCGCAGTTTCAGGGACCGAAGGCCAACAAAGGCACAGTGACGCACAGCATCAAGGACGGCAAGAGCGTGCTCACGCTGTCCGATGATTTCGTTGTGCCCGATACGCCGGACCCGCACTGGCAGGTGGTCGATTCCGACGGCAATGTCTATCTGCTCGACAAGCTGAAGACCAAGGCGTTCGTCGGGACGAACTACAAGAAGGAAATCGTCGTCCCCAAGTACGTCAAGAACGTGGCCAAAGTGCAGATCTGGTGCGCGTTCGCGGAAGTAAATCTCGGCGAAGCGTCGTTCAGCTCGCCGGTGATGTAATCGGGCCCCTCCTCTGGTAGCGGGCCGTTGTTCAAAGAGAACACGCGGCCCGCAATTCCCAAACTTGAAAAAAGAGAGTCTTGTCATGAATTTTCGAAAAGTGTTGTTCGTCGCCCTGTGGTTGCTTTCCGGATCGGCCATCTACGGCCAGACAACGGACAAAAAGACGCTGACGCTTGACGGTGCGGAGCGCGTGATCGCCGCCGCCAAAGCAAAAGCGGAGGAAGTAAAGGCGCCAGGCGGTGTGATCGCTGTCGTGGACGTCGGTGGAAACCTGATGGCGCTCGCGCGTCTCGATGGAACGTTCGCAGCCGGCGCCAATATCTCGATCGGAAAAGCGCGCACGGCGGTGCTGTTTCAGAAGCCCACGAAGGTGTTCGAGGACATCATCAACAAGGGCCGCACCGCGATGGCCGCGCTTCCAGATTCTTTTTTTACTCCGCTGCAAGGCGGAATCCCGGTGGTTTCTGACGGACAAATCATCGGCGGCGTGGGCGTGAGCGGAGCTTCGAGCGCAGCGCAAGATGAAGAACTCGCGATCGCGGGCGCCGAGGCCGCGAAATCCTTTGGCTCGGGTGACGGGATGGCAGCGAGCAATCTGCCGGTTTCGTTTTTCCCTAAGAAAGATGTCGATGAAGGATTCGCCAAGGGCGCCGTTCTGTTTGACGGCAGCGGCGGCCGCAAATACATGGTGCACGCCAGCCGGCGCGAAGGCCCTGGCCTGGTCGAAGTGCACACGAAGGACACCGACATTCTCTACGTGCTGAAGGGATCGGCGACAGTCGTGACCGGCGGAACGATGGTAGATGGAAAAGACATCGCCGCCGATGAAATCCGCGGCAAAGAGATCAGCGGCGGAGAAACGCGAAAGCTCGTTCCCGGCGACGCCATGATCATTCCGAACGGTGTGCCGCACTGGTTCAAGGGAGTGGACGCTCCCTTCCTCTATTACGTCGTGAAGGTCCGCTAGGGGAATGTCATGGCCAACCTTCAGCAGTTGCTGCTCTCGGTTCTCTTCGCGCTGTTCTTCTGGGTTCAGCCGCTCTCGGCTCAGAAGTGGGCCGCACAGTCGGCGCCGTATGGGCGGCCCGATGCGACGGTCGACCTGCGAACGAAAGAAGGAACGCAGTTCGTCCAGGGAATGTGGCGCTACAGCGACGTAAAGATTGTGGAGGTCGATGCAAACGGACCCGGTCCGGACCTGAAGCCTTCGGGCGCGCCAATTCGCACGTACGACTACGAACCGCATGCCGGCAGTGCGAACTTCGACGATTCGCGCTGGCAAATGCTCGATCCCGCGACGCTTGACGCACGCCGCGCCGGCGGAAAAGTTTGCTTCAACTGGTACCGCATCAACGTCACGCTTCCGGACAGGGTCGCAGGACTCGCCGTTTCCGGATCGACAGTCTCTTTTGAAATTGTCATCGACGATTATGCCGAGATCTGGGTGAACGGCGAACTGCCGACGGTTCTCGGACAGAGCGGCGGTCAGGTAGTCAAGGGATGGAACGCACCGAACAAAGTCATCCTGACGCGGAACGCCCAGCCAGGTCAGAAGTTCGAGATCGCCGTTTTTGGGTTCAACGGTCCCGTTTCGAAAAGCCCGATGAATTTTATCTGGGTTAAATCGGCGACACTCGATTTCTACAAACCCGGCAACGGCACGGGAATCCAGCCAGTCGAAACCAAGATTGTGCGCAAGGACGACGCTCTTGACGCGATCGTTGCGCCGGACACAAAGATCGAGAAGCTCGCAGGCGGATTTTTGTTCACGGAAGGGCCGGTGTGGGTCGCGGACGGCGGGTATCTCTTGTTCAGCGATCCGAACAACAATCTGATTTATCGCTGGTCCGAAAACGAGGGAGTTTCCATCTATCGCACACACAGCGGCTACACCGGCATGGACATCGGTGAGTACGGGCAACCGGGCTCAAACGGGCTCACGCTCGACGGGCAAGGCCGGCTCACCATCAACGAGCACGGCAATCGCCGCGTGACGCGTCTTGAAAAGAACGGCCAACTGACCGTGTTGGCAGACCGCTACGATGGCAAACGGCTGAACAGCCCGAATGATCTGGTCTATCGCTCTGACGGCACGCTCTACTTCACCGATCCTCCGTTTGGCCTGCCGAAATTCTTCGAAGACCGGCGCAAGGAACTGCCCTTCAGCGGTGTCTATTGCCTGCGAAACGGAGAACTGAAGGTCGTCAGCAAATCTCTCTCCGGCCCGAACGGCCTCGCCTTTTCGCCCGACGAAAAGTATCTGTACGTGGACAACTGGGACGAAAAACGCAAAGTGATTTTGCGTTACGAGGTGCAAGCGGACGGCTCGCTCACGAACGAGACGACATTCTTCGACGCCACTGCCGAACCGGGCGAAGACGCATGGGACGGCCTCAAAGTGGACATCCAGGGCAACGTCTACGGTTCGGGTCCCGGCGGGCTGTGGATTCTCTCGCCGGAAGGAAAGCACCTTGGCACGATTTCCGGATCGGAGCATCCGCACAACCTCGCCTGGGGCGGAGAAGACAACCGCACGCTTTATCTCGCGGCGCAAACCGGGCTCTATCGCATTCGGTTGAATGTTCCGGGGACAACGACGCCGGACCGCCGCGCAGCGGCCACGAAGTAACGCCACTCACACAAGAGAAAAACAGCACGAAGGAAAAGGGGTACACGCCGATGGCCACGACACAAAAAAGACTCGCACAACCCGAAGCTCCGCGAACAGAGCAGGGTCCAGCCCGAATGTCTTCCGTGCGTTTCGGCCGCGAACTATGCGGCACACTCGAAAGCGCTGAGCAGCGGGAGTGGCTGGTCACCAACGGAATCGGCGGATTCGCGTCCGGCACGGTCAGCGGAAACGCGACGCGCCGTTATCACGGATTGTTGGTTGCTGCGCTGAAGCCGCCGGTCGGCCGCACGCAGCTCGTCGCCAAGCTCGAAGAGACTGCGCGATATGCGGAAAAAGCATACGCGCTTGGAACAAACCGCTGGGCAAGCGGAGCCGTGGAACCGAAAGGATATCTGAACCTCGAAAGTTTCCACTTGGATGGCACGACGCCGGTCTGGCGATATGCGATCGCGGACGCACTGCTTGAAAAACGAATCTGGATGCGGCAGGGCGAGAACACGACTTATGTTCAATACACGCTGGTGCGGGCGAGCCGGCCCCTTGCTTTGGAGCTGAAGGCGCTCGTGAACTACCGCGACTTCCACTCCAGCACACACGCGGGGGATTGGCGAATGGCCATTGATCCGGCGGGCAGTGGAGTGCGCGTTGCGGCTTTCGACGGTGCCACGCCGTTCTATTTGTCTGCCGAGGGTGCGGCTTGCGAGATTCGGCACGAATGGTATCGCGATTGTGCTCTGCCGCTAGAACGATACCGGGGCCTCGACGATCGCGAAGACCACCTGCTGGCCGCCGTGTTTCGCGCCGACCTTCAGCCTCGGCAAGCGATCACGGTCGTGCTCTCGACGAACGCCGAGCCGAGCCCTGATGGCGCGCGAGCGCGCACTGAGCGCGAAGAGCACGAAGCGATGGTGCTGGCCAAGTGGAGCCATGCGAGTCGTGACGCAGCGGGCGCACCGGACTGGGTGCGGCAATTGGTTCTCGCCGCCGATCAGTTTGTCGTGGCGCGCTCACTCCCCGACGAACCGGACGGGCGATCCATCATCGCCGGGTATCACTGGTTCGGGGATTGGGGCCGCGACACGATGATTGCATTGCCGGGAGTTACGCTTGCGACCGGCCGACCAGAAATCGCGAAAAAGATTCTCCTGGCCTTTGCGAAATTCGTCGACGGCGGGATGTTGCCGAACGATTTTCCCGACGGCGGCGGAAAACCGGAATACAACACTGTGGATGCGGCGCTATGGTTTTTCGAAGCCGTCCGGCAATACTTTCTTGCGACGAAAGACAAAGCGACGCTCGAACGCCTCTTCCCGGTGCTGGCCGAAATCATTGGCGCGCATCTGAAAGGAACGCGCTACCAGATCCACGCCGACGAATCGGACGGCCTGCTGTATGCGGGCGAGCCCGGAGTGCAACTCACGTGGATGGACGCGAAGGTTGGCGACTGGGTCGTGACGCCACGGATCGGAAAGCCAGTCGAAGTAAACGCGCTTTGTTACAACGCTCTTGAGACGATGGCGGCACTTGCGCCAATGGTCGGAAAATCCACAGCTCCTTTCGCGAAGATGGCGGCGATGGTCGAGCGCAGTTTTCAGAAGTTTTGGAATGAAGCCGGAGGGTTTTGCTTCGACGTCATCGACGCTCCGGGAATCGGAGCCGATCGGTCGCTGCGGCCAAACCAGATTTTGGCGGTCTCTTTACCAAAAACGCCGCTGACGCCAGAGCAGCAAAAGGCCGTCGTTGACGTTTGCGCGTTGCGGCTGGTCACCTCGTACGGTCTTCGTAGTCTTGCGCAGGGGGAAGCGGGATACGGGGGCCACTACGGCGGGAGTACATGGGAGCGCGACAGTGTGTATCATCAGGGGCCGGTATGGGGATGGCTGCTTGGCCCGTTCGTACTGGCGCACCTACGCGTTTACAGGGACCGGGAGGCGGCCCTGAGCTACCTGGAATCCTTTGGAAGCCAAATTCACTGCCATGGACTGGGAACACTGGGCGAAATTGCGGATGGCGAAGCACCGTTCACGCCGCGGGGGTGCATAGCTCAGGCATGGTCGGTCAGCGAAACCCTGCGCGCGTGGCGTGAATTGCAAGGCTAGCCGCTATCAAGAGCGAAGGGGTGTGCCCTGTGGGCTTTTGCGGTAGCGCTCGCGCTCGCTAACGTCCCAAAGGGACACGGTGGAAACAGCGGGCTCGGGAAAGCAAAAATAGTTGCATCCTCGTTTGGCCGCGCGCATCCGATAGGGCATTTCAGACGTTCCCCTGGCTGCCGTAATAGGTCGTTAAACTTAGGTATCGAGTCGGTCGGATTTTGGCTAAGGCGTAACTTCGCCCTTTCGTGGTATTTACGAGTCAAGGAATGAGCACGAGCAAGCTAAGTCTCGACAACGAAGCTGAGCTGATTCAGCGGGTCTGCGCTGGCGATAAGGAGGCGTTTTACGCCCTTGTCGAACCTTGCGAGCGCGGCGTGTTCACAGCGGCGATGTCCATTCTCAACAACGTCGCGGACGCCGAGGAGGTAGCCCAGGAAGCGGTTCTGAAGGCGTTTTCGGCGCTCCCGCGCTTCCGGGGCGAGTCGCGATTCAGCACGTGGCTCATCCAGATCACGATCAACGAAGCCCGGTTGAAGCTGCGGAAGGATCGCCGGCACCTGTACGACTCCATCGACGAGCCGCAGACGGATGAGACCGGAGATGCTTTCCCGAAAGACTTTGCCGACTGGCGGGAGATTCCCTCCGAAGAGCTGCAGCGCAAAGAGTTGCGTGAGGCCCTGCAACGAGCTTTGCAGTCGCTTCCTCAAAAGTACCGGGAAGTGCTGATTTTAAGGGACATCCAGCACTTGAGCATTCAAGAGACAGCGCAGGTGCTGGGGATTACCATTGCCAGCGTGAAGACGCGTCTCTTGCGGGCTCGTTTTCAGATGCGGGACGCCCTTGCTCCGGGCATTGATGGTAGTTGGAGCACCGGCAAGTTCGACTACGAGAAGGTTCGTCCGTGGTAGGGTATTGTTTCTGGTCGCGAAACTAAATGGGCTCTTGTGTATCCAATGACCGTGATTGAAATCAGCTGCCTAGAGGTTTGGCGCGAGATCTCCAATTTTATCGACGGGGAGGTCGACGCCGAGTTGCGCTCGCGCATGGAGACCCACTTCAAGGGCTGCGCGCACTGCCGTGCGATTTTGGACGGCACGCGAAACGTGGTGAAGCTGGTCGGCGACGGTGTCGAATACAAGGTACCCGAGGGATTCAGCAAGCGTCTTTACGCCAAGATTCGGGACAAGTAGCCCACCTAAGAACTTCCGTAAGACACGTCAAGCCCGCGGACGGAGCGCCGTCTCCTCGCTCAAAAACCAGTGGCTCTTAAATCCGTTTAGCTCTTCTGGAACGTCGCTGTTGGTCATGTGCGTCGCGATCTTCCACTCTCCGGCAACATCTTTGTTCCATAACTCGAAATAGCGATACCGCTTGCGGACGGGAGGGCCACCCGGCTTAGGGTCGAGAGTCAGCTCATGCCAGCCGTAGTCGTATGCAGTGTTTCCTAGCACGACGATGTTGATGATGATCGGAGTTAGCTTGACGCTGTACTCCTCAAACAGTTCCGCCAGGCGCTTGCGCCAGACAGCGCTCGCTTCAGTTCCGTACTTGCTTGGCTCACCTTCCGACATATCGGTAAAGCCATCGGGTTGGAAGACCGCCATCACTCGGTCGACATCACCGTTGTTGTAGCCTTCGCGGAATTCGGTCTTGGAGACATTGATCGCGTATACATCGCTCATGGTGTGGAAGCCTCCAGCAGAAGGAGAATACTGGCTCCATCGGATGCGCCGGAAGCGACCCGGGATGCGACAAAAATAACGCGATTTTAAGGCAACAGCGAAATTGCCGTTGGCTCGGTCGCAAGGCGTAGGGAATCGCCGACCTGGAAAACATGACCACGGACGCGGATGCGCTTGGCAGCAAGGGGCAAGGAAGTTTTCGGAAGCAACTTTTGCGCATGGTCGGTGAGGATTAGGGTCGCGGGTGCGCCTTCAAAATCGTCCGCCGCAAACAGGGGCGGAATTCCGCCGCTCAAGCAGCGCACGGCGCAATCCCGGTGGACCTTTCCCTCGCCAGGATTCATGACACCCGCGTAGCACTTGCCGTCGACGATTTCTCCGACGAGGTCAATCGCGCCAAGGTCCTTCAATACCGATTCAGTCTGAGCTGTGGCGCTTGCGTCTTCGAAAACAGAACCCGAAACCACTTCGATCATGGTTTGGTTTCCACGAAAGATGAGAGTGCCTGTGAGCCGGACCGCCTTATGGTCGTATTTCGAGATATCAAGGTCTGCTCCGCGTTTGCCTGCACCGACAAGGAGATAGCGAGACGAGCCGGGGGCGTCCTTCCCCGGCCGTGCCACGACGAGCGTAGGATACGGGCTCGACTCGATCGTTCCCGCAAACGCGCGAGTCTTGCCGAATTCGAAGGCGGATGCCGCGAACGGATTCTGCAGAGCGGCAATGGTGATCGCGCTTCCGACCGCTACGAGAACGAGCAACACGACAATCCAGCGCACGAAGCGGCCCGTGCCTGGTGGCGCTGCGGGCAAGTAGCCCACGTAAAACTCCTTCATGATGACACCTCGACGTTCGAAATTTTTGCGGGCTCGACGCGTGTACCTGGTGGATTCGGTTGGGGATCGATCCAAATGCAGCCGTCCACAATTTTGCTGCGGAAAGTGGAGACCTTCTCGGTGAACGGAGGAGGCGAGGCGCCCGTTTCCGGCAAGTATTGGTAGCCGTGCCACGGGCAGGTAATACATCCGTCGATGATCTTGCCTTCTCCCAAAGGGCCATTCTGATGGCGGCAAACGTTGGAAACGGCGGAGACCTTACCGTCAAATTTGAAAATCGCGATGCGCTCCCCGCGCAGCGAGATAACGGCCGCGCACTTTTCCGGAATGCTTTCAAGCGGGCATGCCTTGACGAAGGCCCCTTCGGCGGGATCCATTCTCTTCTGATCGATTTTTCTCTCCCGCGATGCTGCGAGAAGGTGCAGCGCAACGACGGTGACGAGGCCTGCGCCGGTTGCAACCACGAACGGCGGGCTCCCTTCCGATTGGAGCTCGCCGAAGGTCACATGGGCTATGAGCAGCCCGTAGGCCACGTAGACCAGCATATGCAGAGTCTTCCAGACCGGGGGCGTAAGGTTGCGCAACCAGAAGTCGTGACTCGTGGCTGCCATGACGAACAGAATCACGAGTGCGGCAAAGCCGAGCTGCTGAAAAGGAAAATCGCGCAGGCTGAAGAAGTCCTGATTCGAAATAAAGAGACTGACCAAGGGGTTCTTGTCGCCGAGGCCGTGAAACTGCACGATCCCGAACCCTCCGTGGATGAGGCCCAACAAGAAGGTCATAACGCCGAGATGACGACGGTTATACAGCAAGGGCAAGAACCGCGAATCGAGCCGGCACAATGGCCCGATGCAAAGGACCACGTGCAAGAGAAAAAATGCAGCGGACCCTACGCCCCGAATGATCAGTGTTTCGGCAGTCGCTGTGGGGAACAGTACCGAACCGATACCGACGAAAAGCCCCACATAGAAAAGCACGCCGATTCCCAGCACCGTGTCGTACAGACGCTTTTGGCGGTTCCAGCCGACGGCCTGGTAGACGTGGCTCATCGCGCGGCTCCGGCCGGGAAGACTCCGAGCAGCTCCCGTCTGGCCAAGCTGTAGAGAAGAACGAAGCGCGAATTCGCGGAAGGCAAGCGATAGGTTTTTCCCGAAACGAAGGCGCCCAGGAGCACCGCATCAGCGGGAACATCACGCTTCGATTCGCTCGTGGAGGCGTAAACGAGGACGTCGGGAACAAGCAGATTGGCGCTAGAACTGATTTCGACCGTGCTGCCCGAAGCGTCGCGGAAGACTCGTGCAGCGAGTCGTGTGCCGTCGATGAGAATTGTGCGCTCCGCGTTCGCTGGAGACGTGCTTGTTTCAGTATGTCCTTTGGCCGTTGGGATTCGCCGAGACCGGACACCAGCGACAAAGAGAATTGGCAGCACGATGCCAAGAGAGAGAAACATTCGTCCGTGGATTCGCCGCAGTGGTTGAATCATCGGTGCGAATTCCTTTCCTCCGGAACGTCGCGGTCCTTGCGAATCCACCGACGGAGGAACAGCGGCCAAAATGCAGCCGAGCCTGGAAGGATCAGCAGCCGGAATCTAATGCCGCTGCCGTTCGCGTTCGGATCAAGCCGCTGCACACCCTTAGCGACAAACACGACGGCGAATAAGAAGCCGATAGCAAAGTAGAAGTAGAACGTGTAGACGAAGGCGATGGCGAAGTGCTCGTACATGAAGTTACTCGATCGGGATGGTTGCACCGGTGATGTGCGCAGCGCTTTCACCGGCCAGCCACAAAGCGAGGTCGGCGACTTTGGCGGGGTCGAGCCATTTGTGGAAGTCCGCGTTCGGCATAGCTTTGCGGTTAGCGGGGGTATCCATCGTTCCGGGAAGAATCACATTCGCGGTAAGTCCCGCGTCTTTGTTTTCGACTGCCACGGTACGCACCAGCGTGGTGAGCGCCAACTTGAACGTCACGTAGGCAGCGAGACCGGCATGGGGCTCCGCAGCGGTGAGGCTCCCGACCACGATGATTCGGCCACGCGGTGATTTGCGGAGATGGGGAATGGCGGCACGCAGAACGTAGAAGGCAGCAGTCAGATTCAGATCGCGCATCTGCTCCCAGGTGGCGTCGTCCGTATCTTCCACCTTCGCCCCTCCAGCAAATCCTCCGAGCACATGCACCAGCACGTCGAGCTTCCCGGCGCGCGTCACGACTGATTCGATCGCCTCACGAACGGCGGCGGCCTGCGTGAAATCGACGGACAAGGGAACGAAGTTGGGCGCTGGAAAGTCTTCTTTCGCGATATGCCGGGAGGCACCGACGACGGTCGCGCCGGTCGCCAGGAACTTCTGCGTGACGAAGATCCCCAGACCTCCCTTGGCGCCGGTTATAAAAATCACTGTGTCTTTCACGGATACTCCCGAATTGCGAGGCGATAGAACGTCGACAAGAAAGTGAGAGCCGCGAGGGAGCGAAAAGTTTCAGTCCGCCTTACCTGGAAGGTCGAGAATCGTCTCCGAAATCTCATACGGCTGTGGCTTTCGGCAAGGGTTTCCAGTCACGTACCGCATCGCCACAGATCGTTTTTGGCAGAGGACTTCGGTGTAGCTCACGGTGGCGGCATCCGGGCGATGAACGCAAACCGAAAATGAGCCTGGAGCGGGAATGTGAGATGCGTGCAAAAGCCGCAGGGATTTTGTGGTCCCGAAGCCCAGCTCGGCGGCAGCAGCCTCACAAGCAGTTCCTCGCTGCTCCGCCGCAGCCTGGTCCGAAAAGCTTGAGGAGAACCAATGGCCGCGCGACCACGGCAAGGTGCGCAGGTCTTTTCGCCTTCCGTCCCAGCACCATTCCGCGACGGTTTTTTCGCCTGGGAAGAACCCTGCGAGCCGGAATGGCAGGATGCCGCCGAGCCCCAAGCCTGCAAAGATATCGGCAGTCGCTTCGAAGCGAGAGGCACTAATCAATTCCGGAATCAGAAGACCACGGCTTTTGGTTCTAGGTGGCGACTCCTGGGATCGGGTCTTGTCGTTCCAGTTGAGCAGCGCCAGAAGATTCCCGTAACGGTTGCTGGCGATCCACGTGCCGCCCGATGGTTCGGTGGGATAAAGCGCTTCGACACCGTTCCGCGTGCGAACTTGCGGGGCATAGGCAATCGGACGATTTCGCAGCTCATCCCGGTTCATCGCGGCTAGATAGCCGTCCCTTGTTGGGGTAAAGGTAAGCGTGCACATTAGGTTTCAGTCGGCAATGGGAAACTGAACCGCTTCCCGTGTGAAGGCATTCCAGTCCCGAAAAATCGCGAGGGGCGCGGGCGGCTTGTAGCCGCGGTCGCGATTGGCGGCGCCGATGCGATAGGCGAGCGCCCACTGGCGATACAACGTGGCATACGCGGACCACAGAGTATTGCGCTCGTCATAGATATTCGTGGCTTCGGACGCGGCTCCATTGAGTTCCACGATGGTGAAGCCTTTGCCAGTTCGCAGTTGTTCGTCACTCTCGTACCGAATGTCGTAGCGGCCAAGGAAAAAGCCGGGTAACTTGCGGCTGACGCGATCAATGGCAGCACACAGCGCTTCCGAGTTCAGATCGCCACCATCACTGAAGATACATCCCTGACAATGATTTCCGGCCTCGACAAGTCGAAGCCATTCTCCCGCAGGAAGAATGTGATCGGCGCTGGCGGCAAAGCGCTGGAGATAGGTTTCCGCGAGCAAACGTGCACGCGGGTCGCGCTCAACGAGTTCTCTTACGCTTCGCTGCCCATCGCCCACGATGAACGGAAATCGCTTTCGGGTGATCGCAAAAATATGTCCGGCGCTTTCCTGCGGAAAGCGGTAGTAGAAAATACCAGCTTCGTTCGGTCCTGGTGCGTATCGCTGCAGGATGAGCGGCGCGGACACAAGAGCGAGATAGTCTTGCGCCTGCGCGAAGGATTCGATTTTCCGAAAGCCGGCTCCTCGTTGTGCGACATCCGGTTTGAGAACAAACGGAAATTGCAAAGCTTTTTCATTGAAGAGTCTTCGGATTCTGGACAAACGCCCGGGGGGTGTACCTGCCTCGATCAGGTAGCCGTCGGCCGTGTGTTCCGGCGACTTGCTCATTAGCTCCTCGAGAATCGAAATCTTCGACTCGCCGACGAGCCCGCCATTCTTCTGATTCAGGTTGGCGATCGCGGGCAAAGAAAAACCGCGATGACGAACGCCGAGCCACAGGCAAAAGAGAGTCACCGGGGAGTAGAAGAGCCACGCTGGCCAAAATTCCCACTTGGCGATGCGGGTAGCCGCGACGGCAATCCTTTGGCGGACGATCGTTCCCCACTTCTGCCAAACATGAAGCAGGACGAAGAGCGTAAGGCCCACGAGGGCCGCTTCGCTTGCACGCCGTTGCAAGACTTCGCTGCGCGAAGGGGCGATCCGAACCGCAGCAAAGACCAGGACTACCCAGGCGAGAGCGGAGACAGCCGTGATTGCGGCAAACACGAGCGGTGGCATGCGACGAAATCCCGCGGAAAGGTAGGCGGGAAGCCGCGTACCAGGAAAGAACCGACTGGCGGCAAGACTGAAGCGGCCGTCCCCGTCCGTGTTCTGAGAGTGCGAAACGCCCCACGCGCCGAACCATTTCTGGAACCATTGGCGCTGGAGGAGTGCTGGACCACCCAAGCGTGCCAAGGCATACACACCAAGATCACCGAACCACAGGCCGGCAAAGGCACTGAGAAAGGCGACGGCAGGATCGAGGGTAGCGGTAGCGGTGAGCGCCGCAGCGGCAATCGTCGCGCCGTCCTCGGAAACAAACGCGCCGAGCACGATCGCGAACGCGAGCGATCCTTCGCCGTGAATGAAAATGGCGGGCACGTCAGCTCGCTGCCGCCGCGCGATGTTTGAGCGTGGACGGTGCCACACCGAACTCGGTCGGAACGCGGACGGCAAGTTCGTGACAGATGAGGCGGATGATCGCGTAATGATGGATTGCGTGACCGATGCAATAGCCGAGTTCGCGCGCGATGTTCGAGTCCATCGAAACAGGCTGCGAAGAGCCGTACCCGACGCTGTTGATGACTTTGCAGTTCCGAGAAAGAGTGTCCGCCGAATACCGCTTGAGTGCGCGCAAGACGTCGCAGGTGGCAACGGTTGCATAGGTGACTTCGCTCTGCAGCCGCAGGTTTCGTTCGCGAGCGTCATAGTTGATTTCGCCAGCGCGCAGTCCCTTGATGAGACTCTCAAAATGTTCGAGCACGTGCCGGTAGTGCCCGCCAATGGAAGCGTGAAAGGGAGCGCCCGCGGTCCTGGAATACGTGGCGTTTCCCAGTTCGAAGAGCAGAGTCAAACCTTGCGATAGAACATCCTCGGTAGCTCGCATCAGTTCGGCGGCGTGGTTCGGTGTTTCGATTCCCGCAGGGAACTCCTGCGGGGTCAAAGCGGCGGTCGTTGCACTCATTCAAAAACTCCTTGGGGAAGTAGCAGTTACTGCCTTCAGAGGTGAGAGGGGGAAAGCGGCGAAAAGTTTCATAAAAGCGGGAGACGTTGTGTCTCTTTTTGCGGCCACGTGTATCGCATCAAAGTCGAGGCATACGACTTTGCCTGGAAAGGACAGGACTTCGTGGCGGACGAGCTGACAACAGGGCTGCTCGCACTCGGAGCACAGCCAACCGCCCTAGAAGAACGCGCCCTAAGCCGGAGCGTGTCGCGCGCACCTGAGACCGGCTTATATCGGGTGCGTCTTGCCGAAACACGTCGGGATCGCGAGAGCGCGTTCCGGCTGCGGTTTCTCGTGTTCAATTTGGAACTGGGAGAGGGCCCAGATTCAGCGTATCGAGATGGCTACGAGCGCGATGAATTCGACGGGGTTTGCGATCATCTCCTGGTCGAACACGTAGGAACCTCCCAGATCGTGGGGACCTATCGCTTGCAAACGGGCGCTGTGGCCGCCAGCAACCTTGGCTACTACAGCGCACGAGAATTCGATTTCGCTCCCTACGAACATCTGCGGGGAAAGCTGGTGGAACTCGGACGGGCATGCATTCATCGCGATCACCGCTCATTCGAGGTGCTCACGTTGTTATGGCGCGGCATCGCCGCCTATGCGATGGAGCGAAAGGCCCGCTACCTTGTGGGATGTTCATCCCTGTCATCGCAATCGCCGTGCGAGGGGGCGGCAGTGTACGCCCAACTTCAGGACTTCCTGGTGGAGCCTTTGCTGCAAACGGTGCCTTTGCCCGCGTACCGGGTTCCGCTTGACCGGCACACTCGGCTTCCCAACCCGGCAAGACCTCCGAAGCTACTTCGCGCCTATCTTTCAATCGGCGCGCACATCTGCGGCGCTCCAGCGATCGACCGGGCCTTCAAGACAATCGACTTTCTGACGCTCCTCGATTTGGAGGGCATGTACTCTGGTGCGCGGGCGCGATTCCTCGGTGGTGAGCAAACGCGGTTGCGAGAAAGGGTTCGGTGAGCCTTGCAGCCACACCCAAGGATGCGGCGGGACGAGGGAGGAACTAGGGTCCAGATTTCTGAATCCGGGGCGGTTAGCTGGTCATCCAAACGGGGGCAAGTCGGTGCCAGTGGGCGCACGCAACCCCTCGATGTTATAGTCTTGGCCGGAACTGCGGTTTTCGCTGCCTTGGGGGATAACACGGTTTGAGTGCGGCGAATCCACATCCTCTGCCCTCGTCTGTGGTGCGCGAAGACGAGCACCTGCTTGTGAACGCCGCCAAGGGCGGCGATGTTGCCGCATTTGAAGAGCTGGTGAATCGCTACGAAGGCAAGATCTTGCGTCTGACGAGGAACATTACCGGGAATCGCGAAGACGCCGAAGACGCGATGCAGGACGCTTTTTTGAAGGCTTACGCTCACCTCGATGGATTTCAGCAGGATTCGCGCTTCTACACGTGGCTCGTGCGCATCGCCGCGAACGAAGCGCTGATGCGGCTAAGGAAACGACGTCCCGGCCAGCTGTCTCTCGATGAGCCGATCGAAGGGGACAACGATCTGATGCCGCGGGAACTGGAAGACTGGCGGCCCAATCCCGAACGCGAATACGCAAAAGCGGAACTGCAAACTCTGCTAGCCGAAGTCATCGAGAAACTTGAGCCGGAATACCGGATCGCGCTGGTTTTGCGGGATATTGAGGAACTCTCGACACAAGAGACCGCCGACGCGCTGGGACTCTCCGTGGCGAATGTGAAGTCACGTTTGCTGCGAGCGCGGCTGAAACTTCGCGAGAAATTGAATCGCCATTTCCGGCAAGGGGCACCCCAGTGAACTGCAAAGGTGTCATTCGGGAGCTGTCGAATTACATCGATGGGGAACTCGAGCCCGCGATCAAGCAGGAACTCGAGCGGCATCTCTCGCACTGTGAAGACTGCACGATGATCCTGGACCAGACCAAGAAGAGCATCGAAATTCTCTGCGATTCAGAGCCGATTCCTCTGCCTGTCGGTTTGCACGACCGTTTGCATTCCGCGCTGCGGGATAAACTCGGGAAGAAACCGGGAAGCTAGAGAGGTTCGTTAGTTATCGCATTCGTTCCATCTGCTATCATCCATTCACAGTTTTTCCGCGTATCTGTAGGTCAGTGCGCTCTGCCGCCTTGAGAGCTCGCACGTCCTAATCTCAACCGACGGAGATCGCTATGTCTTGGCTACCCACCACTCCCCCTGAAAATGTCAGTCCGGAATCGAAGGAGATCTTCGACTTCCTGGGCAAGAATTGGGGCTTCGTGCCGAATTATTTCCGGGCGCTCGGCCATGCGCCGCAGCTCTTACAAGACCAAGTGAATTTATTCACGCACGTCATGTTTCAGGAAGGAGCGCTGCCGAAGATCGTGAAGGAGCAGATTGCGCTGGTCGTCAGCGGCATCAACCTCTCGAGCTACTGTCTGGCGGCGCATCTTGAGATTTTAGGGCGCCTGGGCATCGACAAGAAGCAATCGCGAAAGCTCGCGCTCGATTACGAGAGTGCCGACGTCGATCCGAAAGTCATGGAGTTGTTTCGGTTTGCGGCGAAGCTAACGCGCCAGCCGGGAGAGATTGAAAAGGCGGATTTTGACCGAGTGCGGCAGGCCGGTTGGGATAACGCGTCGGTCCTGGAGACGGTTTTGATTGCTTCACTGTACGCGTGCGCGAACCGCTTCTCGGCGGGCATCGGACTAATTGCGGACTTCTAGGCAATCGATCTAAACCTTCGGAGATAACGTCCAGCGCAGGCTAGCGGTGTCAGCAGCGTCGTGACCATCTCAGGAACAGACCTGCGTACGCAGAGACTATATTTTCCGTCCCCTTGGGAATGTCGCTGTTGTGATTGACCCTCTCGCTAGGAGAATCGGGTATTTCTTCGGACCAGAAGGCAAGCGCATAAAAGTTTTCAGAAAGTTCACTAAGAAAGAGAAATCCCCGGAGCTTTTAAAGGGTTGAGTCTGTCGATTCCGTGAGGTGTTCAAGTGGGATGGCGATTTCGAAAGATTTTCGGGTCCCGCGGATTCCGCGCGAAGAGACCTCGGAAGAAGGCCACTCAGGTCGATTCAAATATGGATTTCAACTCGAGCGAGCAATTCACTATCCTAAGGATGTGACAGAACTCACGCTGTTACAATCGCCGTGCGAAGGGGCTACTCGAAATTTAATGAGGCATCCTCAGCGAGCGCCGCGTGAGATCCTCTCGCCGGAACCGCGCTAGCGCCGCTCGTCGGGCTCAGTTCCAGACGGCTTGATCTGACTTTGCATTGCTCAGCCAGCCTGTTTGTATTTTTCAGTTGCTGTCGAATAGCGCGCTCATTCACCAAGAAAACCCGTGGCCAAGTTGTGGCCAAAGTCGATCGTTCAAATGGGCTTTTACCAGGGATGGAGCGGTGTAAGTGCGGTGGATTCAGCAAGACTTAGTGATTGTCCCACAAGTTCGATCCCCACCGCCCCTACCAAAAGTTCGTCCAAATCGTTCCGAGAGACTTAGCTCCAATTCAGTTATCGCGTAATTCATACAAAGGACTTTCTCTATGGTCCGTAAGTCCAGAATTAGGGCGAGGTTGCCAAGAATCGGGAATAGGAACAAGAATGTAATCTTGGGTGTTTTTTCTCCAACCTATAAGCAGAGGTGCCGGTTCGGCAGCGACCGTCGACTCCTCTAAAATTTACAACGCATGGAGGTTGTGGGTTCGATCCCACCGCCCCTACCAAAATCCCAATGTTTTGATAGGTTTCCCGTGCCTGATTTCCTAAAAATACTAATTGATACTACTTCGGTCCAAGAAATACCGATTATTTGAGCAGGCCATCCGATTCTCTAAAGCGAGGGGATCCGTCCAAAGCAGTACAGCAAGTTCGCCCATCGAATACTGTGCACGGCGGACGGTGAGCTCGGGCCGCTGCCGTGACAGCGCTGCGTGAATGGGTTCACAACAACTTACAAGACACGCGGGGACTGCCAAACGTTGCGCAAGGCATACAAGACGTCTCAAGCTGTGGGTTGGATTGTGGGTTGGGAATTCTTAGGGAAAATTGCCCCGAACGCTACCTTGTACGGGAAGTCCTCGGTTCGAGATCAGCTCCGACGACCGGAACCTAGTCGTTAACTGATTGCGTCCTGACATCCCAGTGCCAAGACTAGGATTCCAGCAGCGCCCGTAACTTGTGAGCGTATCTGCGGCTCGAGGTGACTACCGTTCCCTCTGCCAGTACGATGTCGAAGACCCCATCGAACATCGGACGAATCTCGCTAATGCAGGCACTGTTCACGATGGCCGATTTCCGCACGCGGATGAAATGCTGTGGCGCCAGCTTCTCTTCCAGGTGTGCCAGGGTTTCCCGCAACAGGTGACTGTCTCTGGCGGTGTGGATGCAGGCATAGTTTCCCGTGGCTTCGATCCACAAAACGTTGGAAACGGGAACAAAGAAAATCCGCTTCTTGTCCTTTACCACGAAGCGTTCCAACGGGCGGGGACTACGGAGGGATTGGAGCAATGGTTCGAGACCTCGATTTGCTTTCCCGCGCTGTTCGAGGACCTGAAGTGCGTGAACCAGGGCCTTGGCAAATCGCTCCTTATCATACGGTTTCAAGAGATAGTCAACAGCGTGTACTTCGAATGCACGAATGGCATGCACATCGTGAGCCGTAACGAAGACATAAACGGGAGCTGGGCTGGTCGATGGCTCCACATTTTCGATGACTCCAAAACCATCCAGATCAGGCATCTGCACATCGAGAAAGACGATGTCGGGATGAAGTTC
>Ga0306922_10000526_pt1 | contig 32100 bp, 32 predicted proteins | sample sta12Cox44000082_FD_203758 | JGI IMG/M metagenome (GOLD analysis project Ga0306922, IMG submission 203758) | Lab enrichment of tropical soil microbial communities from Luquillo Experimental Forest, Puerto Rico - statoxic.12C.oxic.44.000.082 (v2)... | ecosystem: Environmental > Terrestrial >... | reverse complement strand
CGTCAAAATGGTGGCGGCGATGCTAGCCGTGATCATCCATGCCGGAAACGGTCCATCGACGAGCCGCTGCATTCCGGTCCAGCTCGAAAACAACGCGTACGTCCAAAAACCAATTGCCGCCAGATGATAACTGTAAACGGGACGCCCGATCACCTTCGGAATCATGTAGTACGCGGTGCCGAGCCCGATCGCGCCGAACCAGAGAAAAAGCAGATTGTTCCCGTACCACCAACCGACCGCCGATTGCAAAACTCCCTGCACCGGCACAACAAAGAGCATCAATTGCCCAGCCGCGTAGAGCCATGGAAACCAGAGAAACGCACCGAGTAAATACCACTGCGTAATGTAGATTTGTTCGCCGCGCCGATAGCGAAACATGAGCACCGCCCACGAGAGAACGAGCGTGTAAGCGACAAACAGAATGATTGCTGCATAACGCGGAAACTCAAGCCATTCATAGCCAGTGCTGTCGCCAAGAAAGATTCCTCCGATGCCGAGCAAGACGCCCAAATTCCAAAAGCAGGCGCCGGCAACAAGCAGCAGCGGATATCGCAACACCGTCCTGCACAGTCGCGCCATCAGCCAGATGGCGGTGCCGATCCCAGCCATCGATGCCCAGCCGTAAACCATCACGTTCATGTGGGCGGGGCGCACACGTCCCCACGTGAGGAAACTGATGTCCGAAAGTAGATCAGGCGAATGCAGCCTGAATGAAACGAAACCAGCCAGCAACGTGCCGAGGACCAGCCATGCCATGGCCGACGTATAAAATATCAGTACGGGCACGCGCGTTGACGCATCGATGTACGCGCGCTCCAACTGTTCCATGTCCCCCGCGGCAGCGGAGATGGCTGGTTCTTTCAGTGGAATGCCAGTGGCGTTCATGGAGTTTTGGCTGGCGCGGGTGAAGTTGGTGCTGCTGGCGAGGACTGCGCCGCTGGTGAAGGCGACGAAGCGGGCGCGCTCTGCTGAGGTGACGGTTGTGCTGCGGCTGGTTTCGGAGAAGCCGGCGGCGCCGGAGAAGCTGCCGCTGGACTCGCTGGAGCGGTCTGGGCTTGCGGCGTGGCAATCGGACCGGCTGGCGCAGGTTTCTTTTGCGCCAGCTCGGCAACGGTCAGTTCCATCGCACGGCTGATCGGAATTCGAGCAACGCCTTTGTTCTTATCCACCCAAGCGTACGTCGTTAGGTCGTTTTCGGTTTCGTCACGTAACTTTTTCAAATTCTCCACGCGCTTTTTCGCGCGCGTCTGTTCGTAATCGCTTCCGCGCGGCATCGGCCCAATCACCGCGAGCACAATTACGCCAAACAATACAAACAGAAGCACAATGCCCAGCCAGCTGGAAAATGGCGCTGGCGAGTGCGCAATCCTGCGAAGGGATTCGGGGTCGGCCATATCAGTTCACAGTTGCGAGAGATTCAACCAGGCGCGGATCGCGCACAGGAAACAGCGAACTTCTGGGCAGGAGTCGCAAATAAATGAAAGCGAGAGTCGCGCCCACGGCGACCAGTGAAAGCAAATCCCAGATGCTAACGTGCACGCCGGTACCATGTAATGCCGGCAAAACGACGAGATACATGTCGAGCATCTGCATGCAGACCGTCCATCCTGCCATCCAACAGAGCTGGTGCGGATGCTTCTTGATCGAGCGTAAAAGCAAAATCGCAAACGGTACGAAAAAGCGCCCAATCACCAGCAGCATGCTCAACGCCCACCAGGATTGCGTGTTTCGCGTAAGGAAAAACACGGTCTCCTCCGGGAGGTTTGCATACCAGATGAGCATGTACTGGCCGAAGCCGATGTAGGCCCAGAATATGCAGAATGCGAGCATCCATTTTCCCATGATGTGATAGTGCTCTACGGTTACGACGTTTTTGAGATAACCGGCTTGCCGCAAAGCGGTGATCACCAGCACGAGCAGCGCCATCGAGCTGCCCGCCGCGCCCGCGAAAATGTACACGCCGAACATGGTTGAAAACCACCGGTAATTGAGACTGAGCATCCAATCGTATGCACCAAAGGTAAGACAGAGCGCGAAGAGCGGAAGACTTGCGAAGGAAACCTGGCGCAGCCAGATGGTGAATTGTGGGTTGCCGTCTTCATCCTGCCGCACGGAAAAGCGCCGCAGCAATTGCGACGCGACAATGAAGAAACCAAAAAAGACGATCGCGCGTATGAGGAAAAAGCCGAAATTCAAATAGGCGCGTTTGGAATCGAGATTCGCCTCGTGTCCCGACGGGATAACCATCCAGGCATAAAGATGACGACGCAGAAGAAGAATCGGTACGAAAAAGATCGCGAGGACTCCGAGCAACACCGCGATATTCTCCAATTGACGTCGCACTACTACGGACCACTCCGCGTCGGTGGCATAATGCACAATCGTCCAGAAAAAACAGCCAGCGCATAGCGTGAAGAAAAAGGCAAAGGCAAAGAGCCACGAGTAACTGAATTGGTGCGGGTTCACGAGTGCGCCGACTAAACAAAGCACCAGCGCCACGACGGCAATGACTCCCAGGAGAGTCGAAAGCCCGGTAAAACGGCTGCTCTCAAAATATTCGCCTTCCGGCGTTGGAACAGTTCCTAAACGCTCGCTCATTTTGCCGTAGCCGGCGGCGGGGACGCCGGCTTCTCCAGTTCGGCACGATGCTCTTCCGGAACGTCGGCAATGGTCGCGTTCTGGCTGCGCTGCAAAGCGCGCAGATACGCGATGATTGCCCAGCGGTCCGGGACGATAACGTTCGGACCGTAAGCCATCATGGTGTTTTTCCCGTTGGTAATGGTGTTAAAAATCTCCCCGTCAGCCATCTTCCGGATGCGTTCATCCTGAAGCGTAACGACCGTAGCAAGGCCGTATTGTTTAGTGATGCCGTTACCGGCCGCCGTCGGGCCGTGGCACATCGCGCAGGTAATGTTGAAGCGCTGCTGTCCGCGCTGCATCAATTCAGAGGTCACTTCGAGTGGAATACCTGTTCCCCAGTGGTCGCCCATCTTGCCGGTGTTGTAGTAATCCGTGCCCTCACTAAAACTTGCCGCCGGATGCGTCCAGGGATCGACCGCGGCTGGTTCTGTCTCGCTAGTCTCTGGCTTCGTCTCATCTGCTTCGCTGCGTGAAGCATTGAGGCCAGGCATCTGATAACCAATCGGCACCGTACCTGCGACCGGCAGACGCGGCCCGCGTCCATCAGCGAAGAAATCCAACGGCGCCTGAGCACGCACTTTCATCTGACGCACCATGTCGGGAAAAACTTCCGTTGGCGGTTGCGTGCCTTTTTGCCCGCGAAATCCAAACACCGCGAGAACCGCGATCGTGCACAAAACAAAAATTACCAGGAAACCGCGCAGCATCTTCAATCCTCGTGAACGATGGTGATGTGTTGGCCGCCCGTTTCTTCAAGCAACCGCTGCACGCCCTCTTCGGTAAACCGCGGATCGCGCGCTTCGATCGCCAGGAAAAATCCATCATTGGTCACGCGACCGAAGCGGTCCCAGTTGAACATAGGATGATTCCAGCGCGGGAGGCGGTTCATGCCCTGCCAGGCGAAAAATGCTGCGAATGCGGATAAGAGAATTGTAAGCTCAAACATGATCGGGAAAAATGCGGGGACGGTCCAAAAGTTCCAAGGCTTACCGTGCACATCGAGCCGATAGAGACCCCAAGATGGCCCAAATTCAACTAACGCGGCGGTAAGCAGACCCGAGACTCCGCCAAACAACACCCAGCCGCTCAGCCACGATTTGCCAAGCCCCATCGCTTCGCCCATTCCATGGATGGGAAACGGAGAATAAACGTCCCACCGCCTGAAACCAGCGTCCCGAACACGCTTGGCCGCTTCGTAAAGCGCGGCTGCGCTCGGATACTCCGCGGCCATCGCATAAACATTGTGACCAAACGGAGTTTTCATCGTGTCCGCTCCTTTCCGCCGTGGGAAATCGATTGGATTCCCGGAGGCTCGCCATAATGCGGGTCCGCTTCCGGCACCGCGGTCTTCACTTCCGACATCGCAATCATCGGCAGGAAGCGTACGAAGAGGAGGAATAGCGAAGTGAAAATCCCGAGCGTGCCGATGTAGGTCCAGATGTCCACCCAGGTCGGATGAAAGACTCTCCATGACGAGGGCAGGAAGTCGCGGATCAATCCGCCGGCGATGATAATGAAGCGCTCAAACCACATCCCCGCGTTCACGCACATGGAGACGAAGAAAACGACTAGAATATTTCGTCGGCACCATCGGAACCAGAAAAGTTGCGGCGAGAGGCAATTGCAAAAGAGCATGCCGAGCCACCAGTACCACCAGTAAGGTCCAAAAATCCGGTTCCAAAACGCGAACCGCTCGTAAGAATTGCCGCTGTACCACGCGACAAAAAATTCCATCATGTAGGCATAACCAACGAACGAGCCGGTCAGCAAAATAATCTTCGCCATTTTATCGATGTGCTGCGGAGTGATGACATCGTGCAATTTGAACATCGCGCGGCACGGCAGCAGCAGGGTCAACACCATGGCAAACCCGCCAAAGATTGCGCCGGCAACAAAGTAGGGCGGAAAGATTGTCGTATGCCAGGTCGGTATGACCGTGGTCGCGAAGTCGAATGATACTACGCTGTGCACCGAGAGCACCAGCGGCGTGGAAAGGCCGGCCAGAAGCAAATACGCCATTTCATAATGACGCCAGTTGCGATTCGACCCGCGCCAGCCAAGTGCGAAAATTCCGAAGAGAAATTTCCTCACCCTCGTCTTTGCGCGATCGCGCAGAGTCGCCAAATCGGGGACTAAACCAGTGTACCAAAACAAAACCGAGACCGTAAAATAGGTCGAGACCGCGAACACGTCCCACATCAGCGCGCTGCGAAAGTTTTGCCAGATGCCCCAGTTGTTCGGTATTGGCGCCAGATACCACGCCATCCAAAACCGGCCAACGTGGATGCCGGGGAAGATCGCGGCGCAAATGACCGCGAAAAGCGTCATCGCTTCCGCGGAACGGTTGATGGAAGTACGCCACTTTTGGCGCAGCAAAAACAAGATCGCCGAGATGAGCGTGCCGGCGTGTCCGATACCGATCCAGAAAACGAAGTTGGTAATGTCCCAAGCCCATCCGACCGGGATCTGATTTCCCCAGGTGCCGACGCCAGTGGAAATCTGATAGCCAATGCAAAAAAGTCCGAAGGTTGCAGCGCTTGCAGTGATCGTGAACGCTACCCACCACCAGCGCGGCGCGGGTTGTTCTACCACGCCGGAAATGCGTTCCGTGAGCCAACTAAAGTTGCGCCGGTTCAATACCAGCGGGATATGCGCAACTCGCCGCTCGGCCGCTTTAATCGTTTCTGTTGCTGCTGTTGGCGCCGAGTCCATAATCACATTACAAGTTCCACACGCTCTGTAGCCACGGCCTTGCGGGCCGTCGCAATGGACCGTGCCACAGCCACGCGGCTACAATCTGAGATTGTCCGTTTCATTCTGGTACCTTCTCCACCATGCTTGCGACTCCGATGTTCCCCGCGTCCGGCATTTTCGGATTGGGATTGCGAATGCGCGCCAGATAACTCGTGCGGGCCTCGACGTTCAAATAATCGAGCATCCGATAATTGCGATCCTGCTGTTTCAATTTTGAAACGCGACTTTCGGGATCCTTGATATCGCCAAAAACGATCGCTTCCGTGGGGCAAGCCTGCGCGCACGCTGTGGTAAACGAATCGCGCGGGATGCGCGTATTTGGCGAAGCGCCGGCCTGGGCAAGCGCGGCGATCTTTGCTTCCTCGATGCGCTGAACGCAGTAGGTGCATTTCTCCATCACGCCCCGCATGCGCACCGTCACGTTGGGATTTTTTTGCATCTTAATAGTGTCGGGCGCGCCCTTGCTCGTCAGTGGCGCGAAATATTCTTCGTAGATATTGAACGCGCCGACGACCTTTCTCTTGCCGACCGGCCGCTGATTGTAATCGAAATAATTAAACCGACGCACCTTGAACGGGCAGTTGTTCGAGCAAAAGCGCGTCCCAACACAGCGATTGTATGCCATGACGTTGAGACCGTCTTCGCTGTGAACAGTCGCGTTGACCGGGCAAACGGTTTCGCACGGCGCGTTCTCGCAATGTTGGCAGGGCACCGGTTGATGCACGATCTCGGGATTCTCCGGCCATTCGCCCCGGTCCTGGTCGAATCGTTTGCGGCTGGCATAATACCGATCGATGCGAAGCCAGTGCATGATGCGGCCATGCGACACCTGCAATTTGCCGACGACGGGCACGTTGTTTTCCGCCTGACAGGCGATCACACACGCGCTGCACCCGGTGCAGACATTCAAATCAATGCTCATCCCCCATTGCTGCGGCGCAGTCAGCGGAGGGTGCGTGTAAAGGCTCGGCGGCGGATGCGGCAGTTCCTCTTCGCCTGGAATTTTCTTCGCAAATTCATTGTTCGCGCGGTAGCCCTCCAGCGTCGCTTCCCGGACAAGACCGCGGCCTTCAATGCTGAAGTGTTCCTGCATGAGGGACAACGGATAAGTGCGACCCACTTTGGTCACCTCAACCCTCTCGATTCCCTTCCCGCCCGCGGCGACGAAATGCGGATTTGCCGCCGTCCGTAGAAAGTAGCCATTGAAGCCGGACTGTTCCTCAATCTTTGGTCTCTCTTTCAGATCGGCACCCGCGTATGGCAGCTCGTAGAACTGTGGCATTTTTCTCCCCCAACCCAGCGGGATGGTCACCGAATTATCGGCGTGACCCGGCGACACGAGCGCAGCAATAATCAGCTCGCGTTTCACAGGGGCGCCGCCGTTGCTTTTTTCATTAATGGCAATCCGCAGGAGATCGCCGGTCAGCACACCGAGTTTTTGCGCAAACGCGGGGCCAATCAACGCGGCGTTGTCCCACGTCAGCTTTGTGATGGGATCCGGCAATTCTTGGAGCCAGCCATTATTGGCGTAGCGCCCATCGTCCATTCCGTAACTCCCGGTCAACACAATCTCAGGCGATTCCGTTGAAGGCGCCGGTGGCGGGCTCCAGGAATCTCGCACCGGGGTTGCAGCTGCATTTGCGTTAAACGAGGGCGGCTGATCGCGAACCTGAACGTGGGACGCAAAGCCGTCGTGAAGAAAGCGCGACCACGCCGTTTGAAAATCTCCCGGCGGATTAGTTCCGCGGAAAGTTTCCTGGACCAACTCAGGTCCCTGCGTTTTCGGTCCGCCGATCAACGCGTTAAGCAGTTCGATTTGCGAGAGACCGCCGAAAAGTGGCAGGATCATTGGCTGAATCGACAAGTAATCGCCCCCCGCTGTGAACGTGTCTCCCCACGTTTCCAGATAGTGCGCGAGCGGAATGTGCCAGTGACTAAGCGCCGAGGTAGCATCCTCGTGATAACCGAGCCGCACAATCTCCGGGACTTTCTTCTGGAGATCGCTCCAATCGAGCGGGAGTTTCGTTTGTGGATCTTCAACCAATCCACGCGGCGCGTTATAAACAGGATCACCGCCGAGGATGAACAATTGTTTGATGTGGCCTTCGTTTATTTCTGTCGCAAGCTGCGCTATACCGATTGTGCGCGGATTGCGCGGAACCTCGCGCACGATCACCGTATGCCCAAAATTTTTGAGTGCGCCGTTGATCGCGTAGGCAAGCAGGTGCACGGCAACTGGCTGACCCGGCCCTGCGAGCACCAGGCTCGCACCCGGTTTTGCAAGGAGATCACTTACGACGCCGCCAAGCCATTGGTCATCGAAAGTCCCTTCGTCTCCCGGACTTTGCAGATTTCCAACGAACGCGCCCAGGGCGGCATCGTTTGTCGCGGCCACGATTCTTCGCGCAAGCGCGTGCGTGAACGCGGCGATCTGGCTGGCCGGGCAGCGCAACCGATGATCGGCCATCGCACCAGTGAGCGTGAATCGGTTCTCCACGACGTAAAGCCGGTTCATGCTGTCCTTCGCAGAAGTCACCCTTCGCCGCGACGTAAACGCGCGCACGGATTCGAGATCGCCCTGGCCGCAATCGAGAAAATCGCTGTCCAACGCAAGAATCACATCTGCGCGATCGACTTTCGGCAACACTCGCGCGTTGACGCCGAAGGCGGTTTGCACGGCAAGATTCAGTTCCCGGCTCAGGCGCGGCTCGTACACGCACCACTGCACACCTGGGAAATTTTTTTCCAATTCCGCGCGCAAACGCTCACGCGTTGGCGAATGCGTTTCCTCGACCAGAAACGCCAGCCCATCGCCATGCTGGCTGAGCAACGCCGTGCGAAGTTCGTCGATGTACTTGTCAAAATTTTCGCGCTTGCCGGGTCTCCCCTTGTGAACAAATCGTTTTGATCGCGTCGGGTCGTAAAGATCGAGGATCGACGCCTGAACAAAAGTGTCGGTCGCGCCTGCGCTGGCCGGGTGCAGCGGATTGCCATCAAGCTTGATTGGGCGCCCGTCCACCGTCGTGGCGATCAGTGGAATGCCCCCGGTACGGCGCGGCATCGCAGTGGCGTAATAGAGGAATTTCCCAGGAATGGTCCATTCGACATTCTTGGTAAAAGGAACCAGATGCAGTTCCGGGCGGCGACAACTCGTTAGGCCAACACCGGCCAGCGCCATCGATGCGCCCATTAATTTCAAGAAATCGCGACGCGACCATTCGTCGCCGTTGAGTTCCGCCGCGCCCGGAGGGAATTCGCGTTCCAGCCATTGGCGAAATTCAGGCGTATCGTTCAACTCGCCGAAGCTGCGCCAGTATCGTTTGCCCGTGGCCGGCTCTGGTAGATGCTGAAAGACGCGTTTCATCGGTGGCAACCCTGACAGTTTGTTGGGGGATTGATGTGCCAGCGCTCCTTCAGCGTCTGGCCAATTTCCGTTTGCGTGAGCTTTTTCTTCTTAGAGAAATCTTCACGCGCATCGCTTGGCTGACCGTACTTCATTACAAACTCCACCGGCTTCACATCGTCCGGTTTCCAATCGAGATCGAAAACCTCGTCTTCCGGTCGCAGAAATTTTTCCGGATTCCGGTGGCATTCCAGGCACCACGCCATGCTGTGTGGCTTGGCCAAATACACCGTAGACATGCGATTAATTGGGCCGTGGCAGCTGAAACAACTGATGCCCCGGTTCACATGCGCGGAATGATTGTAATAGACGTAATCGACCGTGCGATAGATCCACACCCACTCGACCGGGTTGCCGCTGTTCCAGCTTTCGCGCACTGGCTGCAGCTTTGGATTATCCTTTTGCACCTGGGTATGGCAATTCATGCAAGTCTGGGTGTTGGGGACATTCGAGTGCGCCGCCATTTCCACAAAGCTGTGACAATACCGGCAATCCATTCCGAGCTGCGTCACGTGAATGTCGTGCGGAAACGGCACCGGCTGGATCGGTTGGTAGCCAACCTTCGTGTATTTTGGCGTCGCGTAGTACCACGTCGCTGCGCTTAATCCACAGGCGATCACAATACCGCATACCGCCAGCTTGATCGGTATCCAATTCGTCCAACGTGGAAAGAAATTTGCCATGATTACGAATCAGCAGCCGTGCTAGCGAAGGTGCCCCGCCAAGTTCGCCACGGCGGACTCGTCCCGCGGCGAACTCCCAACAAAAGAAAACTGTACTCAGGATCTGGCTGGTTCAGACGCTGCAAAGGGTTAAGGTTAATTGCTCGTCCGAGGGGTAACGAGGATTCTATAAATAGCTCGCCGAAGGGCAAAATAAATTTCGTTCATGTTGATTCAAAAATTGTCGTGCGACATCCGATCACGGCAGAACTAGCCCAAAGCGTCAAGCCCGGAAGATCGAATAAATCGTGATGACAGTGGTCGGTGGCAAAATTGTCTTTGGCAATTAAGGATTGGATCATCCGAAGGAGACACATGATGATGAGGGTCGTGACGCCTCGAAATCTAATAGCATGCGCGATGCTGGCACTGCGTGTTTGCTTTGTTTTGCTGGCGTGGAGTGATTGGCAATCGCTGGCCGCCGTCCCTAAACATGAGCATCCCGTCCCGGAGAACCTTGGCAGTGTCCAGTTTCCAACTTCGTGCTCGATCAAAGTACAAAAAAGTTTCGAGCGAGCGGTGGCGCTTTTGCATTCGTTCGCATACTCGGCGGCGGAAAAGGAATTTCGGGACGTAGCAGCTAAGGATCCCAATTGCGCTGCCCCGCACTGGGGTGTCGCCATGACTTATTTCCATCAGCTGTGGGAGCCACCCGTTGCGCCGCAAAACATCGCTCGCGGCCTCGCTGAAATCGAACAGGCGAAAAGGCTCAGCAGCTCGGATCGCGAGCGCGGATTCATCGACGCCCTGAGTTTGATTTACGTAAACGTCGATTCCGTGCCTTACGAGGAACGGCTGAATCGTTACACGCAGGCCATGCGCAAGCTTGCGGGACGTTATCAGGACGACGCCGAGTGCCAGATTTTCTATGCCCTCGCGCTCGTCGCCTCGGCGTCTCCGAGCGACGCGAGCCATGCAAAACAGAAAGAGGCCGCTGCGATCCTCGAGCCGTTATTCAAGAAATATCCGCAGCATCCCGGCACGGCGCATTATTTGATTCACGCCTGCGACAATGAAGAAATGGCGCAGCAGGGCGTCGCTGCGGCAAGGGCATACTCACAAATCGCGCCCTCAGCGCCGCACGCGTTGCACATGCCATCGCACATCTACACGCGACTGGGAATGTGGGAGGAATCGATCGCTTCAAATCTGGCGGCACAAAAGGCTGCGCGCCAACAAGGCGACAAAGGCGAGGAACTGCACGCAATGGATTATCTCGTTTATGCCTATCTCCAACTTGGCCGTGACGCAGAGGCCGGACGCGTGCTTGATAAACTGCGTGCCGTGAGCACCCTCAACGGTAGCGATTTCAAGGTGGGGTACGCGGCGAGCGCTATGGCTGCGCGCTACGCGATCGAGCGCCGCCAGTGGTCAGATGCGGCGCAACTCGTTCCAGTCGATGAGGCTTCGCCGCAAGTCCTGGCAGTCACGCTTTGGGCGCGAACCGTCGGACTCGCCCGAAGCGGAAAACCGGCTGCCGCGCGGCAGGAGATCGAAAAAATAAGGAGCTCTTACGAACAGCTGCGCGCGGCCAAGGATGATTATTGGGCGACGCAAGTGCGCGTGCAGATGAATGAAGCGCTGGCATGGGTCGCGCAAGCGGAGGGAAAAGCCGACGAAGCTCTCAAGTTAATGCACACAGCCGCCGATGAAGAAGACGCCATCGAAAAGCGTCCTGTTACGCCCGCGGCGATTGTTCCAGCGCGCGAACAGCTTGGTGATCTTCTGCTCGAATCAAATCATCCCCAGGAAGCCATCAAAGAGTTCGAGCATGCGCTTACGATGACTCCGCAACGTCGCGGCGCATCGATGGGCTTGGGCCATGCCCGCGAGATGATCGCTTCTGCAGAGCCGACTAAAACTAAGTCGCAGTAATACTCTGGCTTTATGGAGATCAAAATTCCCGGACTTCATCACGTCACCGCGATTGCCAGCGATCCACAGCGCAATTTGGATTTTTACGCTGGCGTGATTGGGCTGCGATTCGTCAAGCGCACCGTGAATTTCGATGATCCCGGCACGTATCATTTTTATCTCGGTGATGCGCGCGGAACCCCTGGAACAATCATGACGTTTTTCGCGTGGCCGGGCGCGCGACGCGGAATCCGCGGGACAGGCCAGGTCGATGCTGTGGCATTCGCAATTCCAAAAAACTCAATCGGCTACTGGCTGGAGCGCTTGAGGCAAGAACATGTGCCTGCAGAAGAAACGAGTAAGCGTTTTGATGAGGAACTGATTCGCTTTATCGACCCAGACGGCCTGCTTATTGAATTGATCGAGTCGGCTGCGTCTCCAAACGTCGAGCAATGGCACGGCAGTTCGGTGCCGACAGAACATTCGATCTGCGGATTTCACAGCGTCTCCGCGGCTTTGGAGGGATACGAACGCACTGCAAAATTGCTGACAGCAAGTTTTGATTACCGATTGGTTAATCAGTCGAATAATCGCTTTCGATTCGCCTCACAGAATGAAACTGCGGCCGGTCGCGTGATCGACTTGATTTGTACACCCGACGCGCACTCCGGGCGCGTTGCTGCCGGCTCTGTTCATCACATCGCCTTTCGCGCGCGTGATGACGCAGAGCAGCGCCAATGGCGCGAGCGTCTTGTTGCCCTTGGATACAACGTCACGCCGGTCATCGATCGCGTTTATTTTCATTCAATCTATTTCCGCGAACCGGGTGGCATTCTTTTCGAAATCGCAACCGATCCGCCGGGCTTCACCTTGGACGAAGACTTGAATCAACTCGGCGAAAGTTTGCGACTTCCACCGTGGCTGGAGTCCTCGCGGGCGCAAATCGAAAAAGTTTTGCCGCCGATTGCTCCTCCGACAAAGCCATGACGCCGGATTTTATCCACGAGTTCGTTCCCGGCTCTTCAAATCGCACACTTCTGCTCCTGCACGGCACCGGTGGAAATGAGCGCGATCTCGTTCCACTCGGACGCGAACTTGACCCGACCGCGGCGTTGCTGAGCCCACGCGGAAAAGTCTTGGAGAATGGCATGCCGCGATTTTTTCGACGGCTCGCCGAAGGCGTATTCGATCTCGAAGATCTGCAAAAGCGCACGCACGAACTGGCTGATTTTATCGCGGCAGCGGCGGATCGCTACAACATCGACAACAAGAACATCATTGCGGTCGGCTATTCGAATGGCGCGAATATCGCTGCGGGCATTTTGTTACTGCGCCCGGAAACCTTCGCCGCAGCGATTCTGTTTCGCGCCATGGTACCGCTCGAACCGGAGAAACCACCAGAACTCGCGAACGTTCGCGTTTGGATCGGAGCGGGAAATCACGATCGAATCATTCCAACCTCGGAAACGCAGCGTCTCGTGGAGCTTCTGAGAACTGCTGGGGCGGACGTGACCGTCCGATTCCTCAACGTGGGACATGCGTTAACGCCCGCCGACATCTCGTTGGCACGCGATTGGCTACGCAACCTGTGACCTATGCAGCGATTCCGTTGCTGTGTAGCCTCAGAGAAATGGAAGCGGAACCACTTCGACTGGAATTGGCTTGGCAAAATTCTCCGCCGAGAACGCATCTAATCTGATGCCAGGGTTGTTAAAGCTGCGTTTCACGTAGCCGAGCGCGATTTCCTTTCCGATTCGTTCGCTGCGCGTGGCGCTCGTGGTCCAGCCACGTTCTTTTCCCGCTGCCGAAGAAGCGGCAAGCTTCATTCCCGGCTGAAGCGGGAGATCACTCAGGGAAATCAATCCGCATAAACGTTTGTTCGTCTGGCCGGACACCTTCATTCGCGAGATCACTTCCTGGCCGATGTAGCAGCCTTTCTCGTAATCGATCGTCCGCTGTTCCAGATTGGCTTCGATCGGGATAATCTCTTCGGTCAGCTCGCACCCCCACCGCGGAATGCCCTGCTCGATCCGCATCACCTCTGCCGCAGCAGAATCGAGAAAGGCAAACGCCGACGACAATTGTTGCCTGACAGCATCATGACGCGCCGCGTCGCTCCAGATGTTCCAGCCTCGCCCGGCGAAACGGCGCACGGAAACGATCCGCCCATGCTCAGCCGCTGGCGATTTTTCCGACAAAATGTGAAACAGCGAGAATTGATCGGTAACGTCCTCGATTTGAACGTCGTCCGCAATGATGTAGCGCTCCAACCGGGTGCGCAGTGTTTCGCGAAGCTCCGGCTCGGCATCCACCAAAAAGCATTCGCCCAGAGCGCCAACGAAAATGTGGCCATTCATCTTGCCTTTCGCATTGAGCACGCACGCCTCGATGGCGACCGTTTCAGTCACTTTGCGCAAATCATTTGTGATTTGCCCGTTGAGGAACCGAAATCGGTCCGTCCCGGTGAGGCGAAACTTTGAGCGCGCGGAGAGATCGAGAAAGGTCGCTTGCTCGGCTTGGAACGATTCCCTCATCCTTGTCCGGACGAAAACCGGCTCAGCAGTTGTCTAAGGAAGCGACGGCGCAATGGTGGGGCTGCATGAGCCGATCCGTCGCCCGCTCCGCTGAAACTGAGCCCCGAAAGCTTTCGGGGCTGCGTGCTCATCGGACCTCTATCTTGCGGCTCCAGGCCTGGTGTGTCCGACGCCGTGGTAGCAGCGACTGGTTCGCCGGCGTCACTTTTCTCGCGTTGCGCTTCCATTTGCGGCTCTTCGTGAACTGCTGGAGCACCATCGTCCAAAAATTTGCGCGCCACTGCCGAGTAGTCGTAATCGCCGTGACCCCACTGGATTTGCTCAACCAACTGGTCGCGGGCCGCAGCGGTTAGCCCGAGGTCGAGATAACGCGACAACGCGATCTGATTGGCGATCTCCATATCTTTCAACATGTGCTTAACAGAAAAGTGCGGTTCAAAATCGCGCTCGAGCATCTTCGGCAGTTTCATCGCCAAAGTAGTAGAATAACTGGCATTGGCGCGCATCGCCTCGATGAATTTTTCCAGCGGTACCCCTAGTACTTGGACCAGCGCCAGGGCCTCGGCCGCAGCCTGGACGCTTGCGGCCGTGATCATGTTGGTTGCGATCTTGATCGCGCTGGCCTCGCCAACTGCTCCGATCTTGACAATCTCTTTGCTGCTGGCCTCCAGGATGGGACGCGCTTCTCGCAACGCTGTGTCGGTTCCGCCAACATAATAAACCAGTTCGCCCTTTTCCGCCGCAACCTTGCTTCCGGTAAATGATGCTTCGATAAACCGCGCCCGCTGGGATTCGACAATTCCCGCCGCAGCACGCATCGAATCTGGAGCGACCGTTGAATGTGCAAAGACAATGTGCCGCGGCGCAAGATCTGCGTTTAGCTGCTCGACAATTTGCAGCAGAGCTTCGTCGTCGGACACGAAGATCTGAATGAAATCGCAAAGGTTCGCCAGTTCGCCTGGCGAGCCGACAAAATTCGGCACAGGCCGCGGAGACCGATTCCAGACGAAAACCGCAAATCCTTTGCGGCGAAGATGTGCGGCCACGCCGCGACCGATGATCCCAAGTCCGATCACACCAATCTTTTTATGCGTTGGGTGAGATGTAGATGCGAGGCGCTCCATTGTGGCGGCAATTTACGATCAGACTGGCGGGAAAAATGGCGATAGGCAATGTCGAAATTGGCCAAGCTCCTGTGATTAATTAGAACGTTCAAGCGTTAAAACGGGTGGCCCTTTGTTCTTGTCATTCTGAGTGAAGCGAAGAATCTCTGGCCATTTCTTGAAGTCCCTTGTGCCCCCAAGCCGATCTCTAGCGATGTTTCGCTCCGCTCAACATGACAGAAGGACAAACCCTTCAACGATTTAACGAATCATCGCTTCAACGTCTTTATTTTAGTGCGGATTCAGCCAGATAATACAATGCAACGGAGCCGACGATCTGGAGACTCTCCGCGCTGATTTTGTCGAGCGTATCACCTGCGGTGTGCCACGGCGGATAATCAAAATCAATGATGTCGAGCGTCGGAATCCCGATCGCATTCAGCGGCACGTGATCGTCGATCAACTCCCCGCCCATGTAAGTAAAGTAATTTCGCAACTTGAGTGCTTCGGCTGCGGCAAAAATATCGCGCGCCATCTCCGCAGGAGAATCGGAGGGAAGCGTGATGTCGAGCGACCGGTCGCCAACCATATCGAACAGGAGCCCGCCGCGAAATTGTCGGGCGGCTTTCAGTTGTCTGGCAAAATAGCGGCTCCCGTGTAGGCCGTCCTTCTGAGAAAACTGCTCGTAGGCTTCCTCGCCATCGAAAAAGACAAGCTCGATTTTTCTGGCTAGATCCGGATGCTGCCCGATTACGCGGGCTAATTCCAAGAGCAAGCCTGTGCTGGAGCCGCCGTCGTTGGCTCCGACAAACCGAATGGTATCGAACATTTTTGTGTCGTAATGGGAGCACAATAGAAACGAGGGAGACGCCGCCTTCCCCTGCCCAGAAAATTGGGCAATCAAATTTACGAACTGGATTTTGCCTCGCGGAGTGTCGTCACTGACTGCCTGGCGCGTCACGTGCCAACCGGATCGACGAAGTTGATCCTCAATGTAATCTCTGGATTTCTCGATAGCCTCGGATCCAGCTGGGCGCGGCCCGAAATCAACGAGGCGTTCAACCTGAGCAAAGGCTTTTTCGCCGGAGAATTCTTCCCAGATCTTTGTCTCTGCCGCACGCAGCGAGCCGGCCTGAACAAACCAGACCAGGGAAAAAATAGACGCGATTTGTAGGGCGTTTCTGGGAAACACCGCGATCCGCCAATGCTTTTGGATTGGCGTCTGACACAGACGCCCTACAATTTCCATTAATTCTACTCTTCGGGCGCCAGCCCCAAGGCAGTAACGATGCGCTGGAGGTCGTCCGCTCCGTAGTACTCGATTTCGATGCGGCCGCGTTTGTCTCCGTGATGGATCACGACGTGGGTGGCCAGATGTTGTTGCAACCGGTCCTGTAAATCGGCTACTGCCGTTGTCGTCGCGCTAAGGTCGATCCCGACGCGCCGAGATTTCCGCCGTGAGCGCCCGATCCCAAGCTGGCGGGCAACCAATCGCTCCGTGGAACGCACCGTGGCATTGCGCCGCAAAACGGTTTCGGCAGCGAGCAGTTGTTCCTCGGAGGCTTTTAGTGCCAGCAGCACTTTCGCGTGACCCACTGAAAGCAAATTCTGAGCTAGCCAGACTTGTACCTGCGGATGCAGATCCAAAAGCCGAAGCGCGTTCGCCACCGCCGCCCGACTCCTCCCGACTTTGAGCGCGATGTCCTCCTGCCGCATTCCAAACTCGTTAGCTAACCTGGCGTAGCCCTGGGCTTCCTCGATTGGGTTTAGGTCTGCGCGCTGCAGATTTTCAATCAAGGACAACTCGAGCACCTCCAAGTCATTGGCGCTTCGAATTATGGCGGGCACCGTGGCGAGGCCGATTTGCTGCGCGGCGCGCCAGCGGCGTTCGCCGGCGATCAGTTCAAATCGCGGGCCTGCCTGACGGACGATGAGCGGTTGAATAATGCCATGCTGCCGAATCGAATCGATCAATTCCTGCAACGCTTCGCGTCCAAAATCTTTGCGCGGCTGTAAGGCGCTCGGAATAATGGCTGCCAAATCGATCTGGTGTACTCTTTCGCCCGACTCGTCCCCATCTGTGCGCGCGGCGACCGAAGGTGTGCCAATCAGCGCGCCAAGACCTTTACCCAGACCAGACCGTGCCATGCGCCTGAGGCTACCGGAACAGCTTCAGCAACGCAAACAGCAATCCATGGCCCACCAGCCGGTGATCGATGCAACATTTTGGAGAGCGTAGTTCTACGACGCCGAGCAGGCGAGATGCCCCAAAAAAATTCTATAAAAAGGTATTGACACCCATCGGCGCGAAATTCATTACGACCGCGAATGTCTCCAAAACAGACAAAGGACTTTTGCCCGGTAGGGTTCTTTGTCTGTTGGGAGGCCAGTCATCAAAAACCAAATAAACACGACCGAGAAAGAGAAAGAACACATCCCATGTATTCAATAGTTCAACTTAAAACACGACCACCTTGGGTGGGATATGGGCCCGAGCCAGGGTCCCAGCGCACCTGTGCAACGTAGCGCACCTGTGCAACGTAGCGCGCCTCAACGTCGTAGCGCACCTCAACTTCTCGAGCGCCCGGCCCCGATCCAGAAGGCGCTCCAGCGCCAAGCCATGCTCGGTGACAAAGTTGAGCAGTTGCAGACAACGGTTGCGCAGCAACAGAAACAAATAGAGACTCTCACAGCCCAGCTCAGAGAGCAGGCCGCCCAAATCCAAAATGTGAGTGCCCAGCTTGAGATGGTCAGGCCGGCGCCCCGAGTAGTCGAAAATCGATAACACTGTTGTCGAGGAGCGCTGTCAGAGAAGTCAGCGACTCTTGGATGCAAATTCAGCCGCCGCGCAAATCCGCGCGGCGGCTGTTTTGTTTGTACTTGTAGCCGCTTCGCTGTGCGAAGCGCCGATCCACGGAGTGTATGGCGCCCTTCGGTGACGCATCTCACAGATAGGCGGCTACAGCTGAATTCGTCTAACTCGTTTGAGAGTGCGTAAATTGAGTGACACAGCGCTTTGTATAGCGATCAAACGCGAATACGCTCTGAAATGACGAATTCCAAATGACAAAGGATCCCACTGAAACCTTTACGCTCGGTCATTCGCCGGATCCGGACGACGCGTTCATGTTTTACGCGATCGCGCAAAACAAGATCGCTCTGCGCGGTTACCGGTTTGAACATCGGCTGGAAGATATTCAAACGCTGAACGAGCGGGCGCGGCGCGGCGAGCTGCATGTCTCCGCGATCTCAATTCACGCGTACGCGTATGCGGCGGATAAATACGCGCTGTTGCCGTGTGGCGCGAGCATGGGCGATGGATACGGACCGATTGTTGTGAGGAAACGCTCTGTCCGCAGGCGCCCAACGCCCAATGAGGATTCAATGAGCGAGGCGGCAGCGCGAGAATTTTTCAACGGCAAGAGAATCGCGGTGCCGGGCGAGATGACGAGCGCGTTTCTGGCGCTGCGGCTTTTCCTGGGACGATTCGATTATCTTGTCGTGCGGTTCGATCAAATTTTTGACGCAGTCAAAAGCGGCCGCGTTGACGCCGGTTTAATCATTCACGAGGGGCAACTCACCTACGCGCAATCCGGTTTTGATAAGATTGTCGATCTCGGCGAGTGGTGGAAGCGCGAAACGGGCTTGCCATTGCCTCTGGGTGGCAACGTGGTGCGCAAAGATATCCCGCCGGCAGTCCGCCATGATCTCAGCGAAATTATTCGCGAAAGCATCGATTACGGCCTGGCGCATCGAGACGAAGCAGTGCGCCATTCACTGGCCTACGCGCGCGACATGAGCGCGAAACTTACCGGTCAATTCATCGGCATGTATGTGAATGAGTTTACTCGAGATTATGGTGAGGCCGGACGCGCGGCTATCCGGAAATTTCTCACTGACGCGCACGATAAAGGCTACATCGACGCTCCAATCGAACTGGAATTCGCGGAATAGAACACAGACTTCCAGTCCGCGCCCAGCGGGTTTGCAACCCGATAAGTTCCTTCTCCAAAATTTTCTTGCCACACGGTTTACCAGGGACGTATCACTAGTGGCTCGGTGAAGGCGTTGCTGCAAGCAAGGGGCGATTTTTTCCCTGTCGCGCGAGTCGGAACCTGGTTTCTTCCGTGCTCGATTCGGGCATTTGTCAGGTGCAAGAAAAACGAGCTGGTGGACGACGCGAAAGCCGCTGGCCTAACGACTGCCAATTTTCTCCGGATCGTTGCAGGCGAAAGCAATCATGGCGGACAACGATAAACGAAAAATTGATATACCCTGGGCGACGCTACTGCCGCTCGCGGCAGTTCTCGCTGGCGTCATCGCGACGTATAAGCCGCTCGTGAGCGAGCGTCCAGCGGTTCCGAGCGAGAAGACCTCTCCAGTAATTGCCGCAGAGGACGTGGACGCCCGTTTGTGGCAAGACCCGATTGGCGTCGCGCAAAAACAAACGGCGTCGCTAGATGAACAAATCGAGAAGGGCGTAGCGAAAACCGCCGAATCGCATGACATCTGTGCATTGACGAATCTTCTTTGCCAGCGCGTCAGCACGTTTCAAGGACATGTTCTGCTACTGGCGGTGATGCTCAATGTAGGACCGTACAGCGAACAAGCCGAGTCGCGGTTGCGCACGCGCCAGGCTGTGCTCGAAGGCTTAAGCGAGAGCGGATTTGTTCCAGTCGATGGTGAGCACATCGGATACGTCACCGCGACCTGGCCGCCACCGGAGACCAAAAAGGGTTTTTCCTGAGGGGACCAAGCGCGTCGTCGTGGTCTGGGTGCCAGCCGTAAATTTCAACATCAGGCCATTGCGGTGCTTCGCCGCGCTAATCGACCAACTCGCGCCGGGAGACCTCCGCAATAAGATCGATGTCAGGCTGATCGGCCCGGCAAATTCCACGGGCTTGCACGAGATGCTTCGAGAAGGGGCTTGGGATCCGTTGTGGCGGGTCCACAGCGAAGCTTCTTTAGCCGTAGAAAAAGCGCTCGATGGCGTCTGGATTGTTTCGCCACGGGCGACCGCGTCGGATGCTGAGCTGTTCTTTACAGCAGGTCTTCCGATGCTTTCTGCAGCAAAGCTCCCGACGGTTCCTATGGACGACCCCGTAAAGGCAGCTCTTGAACAATTCACAGCAGCCGTCCGTCGTGGCCTGCACTTTGTTCGCACCATCGCACCGGACGACTGGGTCTTGGATGCATTGATCGCAGAGTTAGCCAGCCGTGAAATCTTTATGCCATCCCAAATGACGCGGCATCGGCGGCGGATACCATTAAGGCTATCCCACGTGATGATCCTCAGTGAGTGGGATACTCTCTTTGGGCGATCCTTGGAGGCGAGTTTCGAAGCTAAGGCCTTAGGAAGGAGTACCCCTAACGCTGAGGCGCGACGATGGATTCATTCGTACTTTTACCTTCGCGGAATTGATGGTCGATTGCCGGGCGACCAGAGCAAAGACAACCAACGCGAGCAAGAGCAAAAAACGCAGCTCGGTCAAAACACAGTGCCGGTTGAGGCAACAGAAGGGTTGAACCAATCGGATTATCTCCGCCGTTTGGCCCGGCAGATGAAAGAGCTCAACGCGCATTGGCAGCGAGAAGACGGCTCAGGCATTCGCGCCATTGGTCTGCTCGGTTCGGACATTTTTGACAAGCTGATGATTCTGCGGGCGCTGCGTCCTCAGTTTCCTGACGCCGTTTTCTTCACCAACAACTACGACGCGCATTTTGAGCGCCGCGACGACTTGGAAGTTACGCATAATCTGGTCATTGGTTCGCCTTTTGGAAATACGCTCCCGAACATCTTCATCGAGCGGCGACACATCCCTCCGTTTCGCGATAGCAATCAAACTTCAACGTATGCCGGGACGCTGGTCGCGACCGGGCGGATGACAGAGGAAGATGCGAGATATCTTTCCTGGCAACCGCGGATCTTCGAGATTGGCCGAGACGGGAAATATGATCTTAGTCGGCGGCCTTGGTATCGCTGGGATCCCGGCAAATCGAAAATCGTTTTCGAGCCACGCTATGGGAAAAGCGAAAACACGCAGAAATGGTTTCGAGATTGGTTGTCGCCGCGCGTAATTTGGGAACTAATCATCATTGCTCTAGCAGTCCTGGCCATAGCAGCATGGATAAGTGTCAGCATCGCCAGACGCACGTTGCCCGGCGGGGGCACCGCTATTGAGCGTCTGAAACGCGCGCTCGTGAGCACAGTTTTTTGGTTGGTCTGTGGCGGACCGCTCATCATTTTCGTTGTTGCTCTGGTTGCGGAGTACTGTGCGCCTGAAGAACCGCTGGCCTTTTTTTCTGGCATCAGCATTTGGCCAACTGAAATGCTCCGCCTGATCGCGTTCATGCTGGCAATCTTCTTCATGTTCAAAGCGAGCTTCGATCTTCGTGCGAATGCGAAACGGATTGAGGCAGATTATTCGTTTGCTCCGTTACCATCGATGCCCTTTCGATCGTGGGATCTTGGCATCGGTTTTGAACATTGGCAGATGAAAGAGCCTGCGGAAAGTTCACGCTTTTCCGCCGAAGAGGCGTGGCACGCTTATCTTTACCGGCACAAATTCTGACCGCGGTTCATTCGAATTGGGGTTCTTTTTGTTCTGTATTCCATTTTCGCGTTCACGATCTTGCACTTGTTTCCTCAACCACCGCGAGGGGTGATCTGGCGTTTACCATCGACGAGGTTGTCTTTGATCTCGCCGGCGTTGGTCTGCTGCTTCTCTCCTTTTACGTAGTCGATGCCATTCAGTTGAACAGCAATTTCATCCGCATGTTTGGCCGGGAAGTAACTAAATGGAGCCGTGAGGTCGTCAAGCAATCTCACCGCAAACCGCCGCTGACCGAAAAGGAACTCTCCGCTTACAACGAAATCTTTTTCGTCGCGCAACGAACACAAGTAGTAGCACCGCTGATCTGGTATCCGCTGCTTGTCCTCACCTTGATAATCCTCGCGCGCGCTTCCCTTTTTGATAATTGGACCTGGCCTCCTGCTCTTGTTTTCATCTATGCTATCACCGGCGCATGGGCACTGGAAAGCGCCATTTTGCTAAGACGGGGGCCGAGCAGTTGCGTGAAACTGCACTCAATGACCTGCGCCGGTTTCGCCTGTTGGGCCAGGAAAGCGAAGCCAAACGGCAGACGTTCGATGAGCTGATGGCTGAAATCCGTAACCTCAAGACGGCCGCATTCGCGCCGATGACTGATCAGCCTTTCATTCGCGCCATTCTTTTTCCCGGGGCCGCCCTCGGTCTCATCGCGGTCGGCCAGCGTTTGCTAGATTTTTCCTAGGGCAATAAAAATTTCGCGCCGACTTTGCCTCCGGAGGTTGCGTTTAGAATTTTCCTGCCAGCAAACTCCCGACCAACATATCAATAGTGGGTCGGTGAAGGTACTGCTGGCAGCTAGGGCTGATCTTCTCCGTCTCGCTCGAGTCGGACCCTCTGTCGTCGCGTGCATGTTGCTTGCGTTCGTCAGCTGCACGAAGAATGAGCCGATCGATGAAGCGAAAGCAGCGGGCAAAAGTACCGCCGATTTTCGGCAGATCACTGCCGACATTTTCAAACCAATGGATGGCGGTATCGATCTCTCGTCCTGCTTCAACTCTTCAACTGTTCAACGCTTCACCGCCGCCATGAAAAGCGCTTGTGCGCGCGGCGGTTCTCCGGCAGTTTCGTGCTGTCATGGCGGGAAATCGCAAACTCGGTTGTCTCAGTATTTTTTTGTTCGTCGCGCTTTGCGCCAGTTTGTTCCTCAATTTCGTGCTGATGATTGCGGCGTTTCAGCGCTGGAGCGGCATTCGGGAAGCGGAACCGCTCCCGCGTTTTCGCGAAATCCTGCTACAACGAGGTATGCGTGGAAGCTTTGACAAAATCGCTGTGATCACCATGCGCGGCCTGATTAGCTCATCGCTTCCGGGCAGCGTGACTGATTCAATGGTCGATGACATGCGCGCGGCACTTCAACAGGCGCGCGACGACAGCCGGGTCAAAGCCATCGTGCTGGAGATCGATTCGCCCGGCGGCGAAGTGACCGCTTCGGACGCAATCTACAGCGCGGTGGTCAGGGCCCGCGCAAGGAAGCCGGTGGTAGTCTATATGGATTCGCTGACGGCGTCTGGCGGCTATTATATCTCCTGTGGCGGCAAATTTTTAATGGCAAACGAAACGACCATTACCGGTAGCATTGGGGTGATCATTCAAACGCTGAATTACGAGCAACTGTTTAACAAAGTGGGACTCGCTTCGGTGGTTTTCAAAAGCGGCAAGTTCAAGGACATGCTAAACGGCGCCCGACCAATCACTCCAGAGGAGCGCGAGCTCGTGCAAAACTTCATCATGAAAACTTACGACAAGTTCCTCGGCGTCGTAGCGAAAGAGAGAAAACTGCCGGCCGATCTGCTGCGTAATACCATAGCCGATGGCCGCATTCTCTCGGGCAAAGAAGCACTCGAAAACAAATTAATCGACGGCCTCGGTCAGTTAGACGACGCTTTCAGTAAAGCAAAAGAATTGGCGAATGCGCCGGATGCCAAAGTGGTGAAGTACGGTCCGCCTTTCAGTCTGGCGCGGTTTCTCCGGATATTTGGCGAAACCGATTCAAAAATTGAGCTCCAGCTTCCGAAGCAGCTCGTTCCGCAACTGGAAAGCGGACGCGCGTATTTTTTGCCAAGCTATTACGCACCGTGATGATTCGTGAAACAGTCGAAGGGTGTAGAGTCCGCTGTCCTCAGCGGATATTCGAGCGCGCGCTGAGCTTTTTCCTCCGGATGCGCTGAGGACAGCGCACGCTACAGTGCGTTGAACCCATGCACTACGGAAGTCTTTTTGCGGCCTTCGATGCCGCTCCGAATGTTGTTTTCGGGGTCCTTTCCCTCCTCTACGTTCTGGCGAGCCTTTATGTCTATAGTTCGCTGATTCATCAGATCAGCGCGCAAAGGCCGGACGGTGTCGGGACGAACGCGCTGGCACGAACCTTCGGGATGCCGGAGGCAATACTCGCCGCGCTGTTAATTCTTTTTTTTTCGCTCAGCATCGGCGCGTCAGTTTCGCAGCCATCGATCGAATTCAGCGCGCGCAATCTTTTAGGGAATTTCCTTCTCATGATTTTCCTCGTGCTTTTTGTTGTGACTTTCCTCCGGCTGCGTGGTTTTGACGTTGGCTCGCTAGGCGGATTTTACCGAATCAGCTTTCTTCGCGTCCTGAGCACCGGAGCGATCCTTTTGTTCTTTGCTTATCCATTGATCTTGTGGTCGGACATCATTACGCAGCGGCTTTTCGGAGGCGGTTCGAGCAGGCAAAACATCGTCGAGTTTTTCAGTGGCTCGCCCACACTCGAACAGCGAATCATGATCATCGTTTTCGCGATAGTAGTCGCGCCGGTAATTGAAGAATTTCTGTTTCGATTTTTCCTCTACAATGTCATCAAACGCTACTTTGGCCGCCTCATTGGTGTCGCGTTCAGCGCGCTGCTGTTCGCCGCAGCGCACGCACACTTTCCTTCTTTTGTCCCTTTGTTCGTTTTGGGAAGTTGTTTCGCAATTGCGTACGAATGGAGCGGTTCCATTCTTGTCGCGATGACAATGCATTCGCTTTTCAATTCGCTCACCCTGACCGCCCTTGCATTTCCCGAGATCTTTTCGCCATGAAACTAGGCGATCTTGGCGAAGATCGACTGCTGCGCCAGCTTTTGCCGAGTCTTTGGCTCGCAAAAGTCGTCGTCAACAGGCCGGGAGACGATTGCGCTGTCGTAAATATCGGGGATCGCCGAAGCTTTCTCGTGCTCAAGACTGATTGTGTTGTCGAAGGCGTACATTTTTTGCGGGGAACAAACGCATTGGATGTCGGATGGAAAGCAATGATGCGTCCGCTCAGCGATTTTGCCGCGACCTCAGCCGTGCCTCAATTTGCTCTGATCACACTGATGGCTCCAAAAAAGACGGAAGTCGCGTGGGTGAAAGAACTTTATCGCGGCCTGTGCAGGGCCGCGAAGCGCTTTGAAGTCAGCATAGTCGGCGGCGAAACGAGCAGCACTCCGGGACCGATTGCCATTTCGACGAGCGTTGCTGGACTTGTGGAAAAAAACCGCTGGATCTCGCGCCGGGGCAGCAAGGCGGGCGATGATCTTTTCGTTACCGGCCGACTGGGGGGAGCCCTGAAAAAAAAACATCTGCAATTCATCCCACGGATTGTGGAGTCGCGCTGGCTCACGAAGAATTTCTCGATTCACGCGATGATGGATTTAAGCGATGGGCTGGGCACCGATCTTCCTCGTCTGACCGCGGCGAGCAAAGTCGGATTCAAAATCCAGTTGCAGAATTTGCCACTCCGCCGGGGCGCGAAAATCAATGACGCAATTTCCGAAGGCGAAGATTACGAATTGCTATTCGCTATTTCACGCCATCAGAGCAAACGATTACAAAAAGAGTGGCGCCGAAAATTTCCGAGGCTCCCGCTCACGAATATCGGCTGCCTGGTTCCGCAATCCGCAATCCGCGATCCGCAATTGAAAGGTGGCTACGTTCATTTCCAACAGCCCAGCTGAAACGGAGGCGATCGGGCGGCAACTTGCGGAGGAGATTGGCGTCGGATCGGTTTTGGCACTGAAGGGAGAGTTGGGAAGCGGGAAAACGATGTTCGTCAAAGGTCTCGTCGCCGGTTTGGGAAGCCGCGCCAATGTGACCAGCCCCACGTTTACCATTGTGCACGAATATCGAGGGGGTCGGATGCCCATTTATCATTTCGATTTTTTTCGCCTGGAAGAGCCACAATCCATCGCGCACCTTGGCCTCGATGATTACTTTTTCGGCGACGGCCTTTCTGTGATCGAATGGGCGGACCGCTTCCCCGAGTTAATTCCCCAACAGGCGCGCTGGATTTTGTTTGAGATAAAATCGTCAAATCAGCGAGCGATCAACGTTCAAGGAAGGGCAGTTTCTAATTCGCCCTTTGCCTCCGGCGGACTAGAGACCGCCGCTTCTTGACCCTTGGCAATGAAAATTCTCGCCCTCGACCTTTCCACCGCGCGTGGCAGTCTGGCGAGGTTGGATAACGATGATGTCGAATTTGTGAGTGAATGGCCTAACGACCGGAAAAATTCCGCGGCATTGTTCGAGAATCTCGACGCTGTAAGGAAAAAATTTGGTGCTCCGGAGACGATCATTGTCGGGCTTGGCCCGGGCTCCTATGCCGGTACGCGCATCGCCGTTTCGGCTGCAATCGGATTGGAATTCTCCTCCGGGGGCGCGCGGCTGATCGGTTTCCCATCGGTCTGCGCCATGGAGTGCGACGCGCATGAATACTGCGTGATCGGCGATGCTCGCAGAGGATCGTTTTTCTTCGCGCTTATCAGCGAGCAAGAGCTGGTGGGAGGTCCAACACTTCACTCAGAGTCGGAAATGAAAATGAAACTCGGCACACTTGAGCCGGCGATGCCGATCTTCTCTTCGGAGTTGCTTCCGCAATTCGACCGTGCTGTCGTTCGCTATCCTTCGGCGCTTGTGCTGGCGAGAGTTGCGCGAGAGCCCCAACGCGGCTTTCATTTTCCGCCACTGGAGCCGATTTATTTGCGAGAGCCGCACATCACCATGCCGAAGCCAGGAACGTAGGCTTGTAGCCTGTGCGCCCAGCGGACCTGTTGTCCGCTGTTGTACAGCGGGTTTCAGACCCGCTTGGCGCACCGACAAAATGTCCATGTTCCTCAAATAACATGAAAGAAACTTTTCGCTGTTGGGCTGAAATCGACCGCGACGCGCTGCGGGAGAATGCGAAAGTTGTGCGGCAACGGATCGGTTCCGCCGAGATGCTCGCCGTGGTGAAAGCGAACGCTTATGGTCACGGACTGCTCGGCGTGGCGCAAACGTTGGCGGATGACGCGCAGCTATTTGGCGTCGCCAATCTGGAAGAAGCGCTCGCGCTGCGGGAATCGCTCCATCATCCCATCGTTATTCTCGGCCCGGCAACTCCTGAGGAAAGGTCGATCATCGCCGAGCGCAGATTTATTCCCACGATCTCGAGTCTCGAAGAAGCGCAAGCGTTCGATCAACTCGGGCCAGTCTCGATCAATTTCAAAATCGATACCGGCATGGGGCGAATGGGCGTAGTGCAAAACGAAGCGCGCGAGGTTTTCAAACGCGTCGCGAAGTTGCCGAACACCGAGATTCACAGCCTCTCGACCCATATGCCAGTCTCGAACGAAGACACAAAATTCACGCGCGGCCAGCTCGTCCGCTTTCGAGGAATCATCGAGCAGATTCGCGCTGAAGTTCCAGGAAGTTATAGAGCGCATGTGCTGCAAAGCGCAGGCACACTCGCGTTCAATCCACCAACGTTCGAGATCGTGCGCGCCGGCATCATGCTTTACGGGATTTCCCCGCTCCCGGAATTTCAGAAACTGCTCAAGCCAGTGATGACATGGAAAACGCGAATTGTCCTGATTCGCGACATGCCGAAAGGGAGCTCCATCAGTTATGGACGCACCTTTATCACTCCGCGAAAAATGCGGATCGCGACATTGTCGGCCGGCTACGCCGATGGCTATCCATGGCATTTGTCCAATCGTGGCGCCGCCCTCCTGGTGCGCGGCCAGCGTTGCCCTCTTGTCGGCCGGGTAACGATGGATTTGATGATGATCGACGTAAGCAACATCGATAATGTGCAGGTCGGCGACGAAGTTGTTCTCATGGGGCGCGATGGCAGCGAGGAAATTTCTTGCGTAGAACTCGCTGAAAAAGCCGGCACCATTACGTGGGAGATCATTACGCGGATTGGTGTGCGAGTGCGGCGGATTTATGTTTGAAAGAAACCCTCACCGGGCGACTTCGTCGTCCGCCTCTCCCTGGCTAGGGAGAGGATTGAGGTGAGGGTCGCGCATGAAACTAGCTCGGCTGGAAAGCGCCCAGGCTTGTTTTATCTTTGAAAGATCAACTTCAACGCTTTAACGGCAATGATGTTCCAAATCATCTTCAACGAACTGAGCGCAGCCGAGATCTCGGCGTTGCCGAAGAAATTGCAGCTCGAGTTGCTGGCCCAGTTTCAAATATTGCCCGAGGACCTGGATCAGCTCGACTCGGAACGGTTCGGCGTCATCGAGCGTGAGGGAAAAAAATTGTATCGTTATCGCGCGAAAGATTACCGGATTTATTTCGCTAAGACCGACGAAGGGATCAAGGTCCACCGCGTTTTACACAAGAACACGTTCCGCGATTTTCTTTTTCGGAGCAAATTGCCAGTCTCGGAAGACGCGCAACTGGGCCAAACGCGCGAGTTCTGGAAGCTCATCGAGGAAGGCGAGAAAACGCGGAGGGTGTAAAATCGGAAAGCGCCCAACGTTCAACGTCCAGCATCGAATATCGAACGGAGCGGTGGGCGGCGTTTGTGTCAAACGCTGAACGGATCGAAACAGGCGCTCGCCGCGGCGAGCGCCTCTACAGCTATTTCATCAGCAGCACCGAGCGGCTGCGCTTGATCTCGCGCGTGATTTTGCGGTGCATGTATGCTGGCATACCGGTCACGCGGCGGGGAAGGATCTTGCCACTTTCAGTGACGAATTTTTTCAGGAGATCGGGATTCTTGTAATCGATTGCTTCGACGGCAATATCGATCCGGCGCCGTGGCATGGGGCGATTGGCGCGACGGAACGCGGAGCGGCGTTTTGGCGTTTTTGGCTGCATCGATCGCTACTTGGTTTCGCGGTGCAATGTGTGTCGCCGCAAAAATGGATTGTATTTCTTTTTCTCGAGCCGGTTCGGCGTGCGCGGGCTTTTTTTGTTTCGCGTGGTCATGTAGCGCGAAGGCGGTTTGCCCAGCGCCTTGGCCTCGGTGCATTCAAGAGTGACAATTTCCTGCGCCATTTGTGGTCACTCCTTCACTTCCGCTGGTGCGACTTCCTCCTCCTCGCCCTCGCCGCCTTCCTCCTCAGTCAACCCGAACAAAGAAGTGACCGATTGACGGACTCGGGACGCCTTACTTTGCTTTTCCAACTGCGACTGGCACTCGACAGTGAAACGCGCGAACGGGATCGCTTCGAGTCGCGCGCGCGGGATTGGTTTCCCAGACATCTCGCATTTTCCGTACGTCCGCAGCTCGATGCGCTTGAGTGCCTCATCGATTTCGTAAAGCGCGTCCTGCTCTTGCGAAAGCAAACTCAACGCAAAATCACGATCGTAAGCGTCAGATCCCGCGTCCGCCTGGTGCATACCGAAAGCCGAAGCTTCGCTGCCTTCCGCGCGGGAGCGAAGCGTGCCTTGGGCGACGCCGGCCATCGAATCCACCATGGCGTCGCGAAGTTGGAGCAGTTTTTCTTTCTGCTTGCGAATAAACGGATCGAGCTTCCTTTCACGATGGTTCAGGCCGAGCAGCACCGCGGGCGATTCCGTAGTCTGTCGTCTGGATTTCGGCGAACGCCGCGCAGGCTTTGTGCCGCGTGCAGCCTTGACCACGCGGGCCTTCTTAGCGCGGACCTTGCGCGCCGGTCGCGGTTTCCGAGCGGCTGATTTCTTTGCAGAATTCTTTTTCTTTGGTTTAGCCATAGCGTTATAAGCGCCCTTCTAATCGACTGGCGCCCGAAAAATGGACGCTTAATTAAGAACATTTCCCTAACCGCGCAAGCGGATTCGTCCCAAAAAATTCGCGTCCTTGAATTTACGAGCTCGCGCTTGAGTAATGACGCAACGCAAATCTCCAGAAAACACGGGACAGCCAGAAAACAATCGTCGATGCGACAATCAGGTGAAGCATTAAGGGGAACGGCTGACCAAACGACTTGATGAGCAGCCGCGCGGGGATATTCGCGATAATCACCACCGGAATGATCCAGCCGAAAATCATCCGGAAAATTCGCGGGAAAATGACGTCGGGGTACCGCGCAATGTTGAGAAAATTAAAATACCCATAGACCAGTCCCTGTGCGCGGACGATCCAAAAACTCGCCGCCGCCAGGCCGAGCATAATGGAGTAATGCACTGCGATGCCAAAGCAAAGCGCCGCGAGATAGAGAAAGACGGAGAGCAGATTCGGAATCACACCCAGCTTGGACAGCGCGATGCAAACCACCAGGCCGCCAAGCGCTGCGTTCACGATACTGTCGAGAGCAAATTGTTTCGTTGACACAGCGAACTGGCTGTCGATCGGCAAAACCAGTAGTGAATCCAATCTTCCCGTGCGCACCAGTTCCGGAATGTTTGCCACGTTCACAAAAAAGAAGGCTTGGAACAGTTGCGCGATGATTTGGTGTGTGCCGATGAGCAGCACCACTTCCCATTTCGTCCAATCGCCAATGTGATCGACGTTCCCGAAAATGATGCTAAAAAAAACGATTTGCCCGCAAAACCATAGAACCTCTACAACCATCCACAGGAGGAAATTCGCCTTGAAACTCATCTCCCGAATGAGTGAGTTGCGCATCATGATGGAATAGATTTCGATGTAGCGCCGCACTGCGTCTTTCTGTGTCCTAGTTATAGTCGTAGTCAACCACTGCTTGAATGGATCGCCCTGATTATCGCGCTGCTCATTGTCACCTCCTTGATGCGGCAATGCCGTAACGGTGGTTCTGAAAATTATCAGATCGCCACCGTCACGCGGGGCGCGATCACGCAGGCAGTAACTGCCACGGGCACACTGAATCCGGTAGTCAACGTGCAGGTAGGCAGCCAAGTTTCAGGGAACATCGCAAAGTTGTTTGTCGATTTTAATTCCCAGGTCAAAGCCGGCCAGGTGGTCGCGCAAATTGATCCGGCGCTTTTTCAGGCAGCGGTCACCCAAGCCGAGGGCGATCTCGCCAGCGCACAAGCCGCGCTGGAGCTTGCCAAAGTCAACGCCACGCGCACAACATAGCATGCGGCTTCAAAGCCTGGAAAGCCGCCGGGCTGCCGACGACAAGATAACTTACGCTACGACGCTTGCTTACGACGGTTTAGAGGAAGCGTTGTCTCGGCGGCGCGCGATCGCTAAACTTGCCGCGTTGAAATGACTTCGCTCGATTATTACAACATTGAAGAGCTGCTCACTGATGAGGAGCGAGCGGCGCGCGATCGGGCGCGGCGGTTTGTGCAGGAGCAGGTTTTGGCGGAGATCGTTCCTTGCCATCGCGCTGGCAAGTTCCCGGAATATCTGATCCCCCGTATGGGGGCGCTGGGCTTTTACGCGCCGTATCTAAAGGAGCATGGTTGCGCGGGCATAAGCTACACGGCGTATGGACTCATCATGCAAGAACTCGAGCGTGCGGACTCGGGCGTGCGTTCGCTCGCCTCGGTGCAAGGCGCGCTTGCGATACAGGCGATCCATTCCTTCGCCTCACCGGAACAGCAGGTGCGCTGGTTGCCCGGGTTGGTTTCGGGTGAGGACGTCGGATGTTTTGCGCTAACGGAACATGGACACGGCTCGGATCCCGGGAGGATGGAAACGCAGGCCAAGCGCGACGGTAATCACTACATTTTAAACGGCAGCAAATGCTGGATCGGCAATGCGTCGATTGCCGACGTGAAAGTTGTTTGGGCGAAAGATGACGAGGGACATGTAGGCGGATTCGTTGTGGAGAAGGATGCGCCCGGATTTCGCGCGCAGGACATCGAAGGAAAGTTCAGTCTGCGCATGTCGCGGACGTCGGAGTGCTGGTTCGAAAATTGCCGGATACCAGCGGAGAACCATTTGCCCAAGGCGTCCGGCCTTAAGGCACCGTTGTCGTGTCTGACATATGCGCGCGTGGGCATCGCGTGGGGCGTAATTGGCGCGGCAATTGATTGCTATGAGACAGCGCTGACCTACGCCAAAGCGCGCGAACAGTTTGGGCGTCCGATTGCGGGCTTCCAATTGGTGCAGCAAAAACTTGTCTGGATGGCGCAGGAAATTACGAAAGCGCAATTGCTGGCGCTGCGTCTCACGCGACTCATGGAAGCGGGCGCGGCGCGGCCTGCGCAAATCTCGCTGGCGAAACGCAACAATGTTTGGATGGCTTTGGAATGCGCCCGCAAGGCGCGCGATATTCTCGGCGCGGCGGGGATCACGGATCGCTATTCTGTGATTCGGCACTTGATGAATCTTGAGAGCGTCTCCACGTACGAAGGCACGCACGACATCCACACGTTGATC
>Ga0306922_10000525_pt1 | contig 32119 bp, 27 predicted proteins | sample sta12Cox44000082_FD_203758 | JGI IMG/M metagenome (GOLD analysis project Ga0306922, IMG submission 203758) | Lab enrichment of tropical soil microbial communities from Luquillo Experimental Forest, Puerto Rico - statoxic.12C.oxic.44.000.082 (v2)... | ecosystem: Environmental > Terrestrial >... | reverse complement strand
ACCCAACCTTCCAGCTCCGCCCGATCCTCAGGAGAGAGCCAGATGCATACGTTAGCGCTCATCCCAGGATTATCGCACCTCACTGCCCACTCTGGGAATCTTTTGTTAAGTCCACTACACTAGCGTTGAAGAGCCGCGAAGGATCTTGCAGAGCCGCCCCTTTGGCGAAGGTCATCTTCACGATGTTCTTGTAAGTCTCGCCGGTGCAGATAATTCCGTTGTGCTCCCACACCGGAACCCCTCGCCACTTCCACTCCTCGACGACTTCGGGATCGGCTTCCTTGACTAAGGTACGGAGCCGGCTGAGCATCTCTCCCCGCCAGTCGCCTAGCTCCTTGATTCTCGCGTCCATCAGCCGAGAAGGAGACTTGCTGTTCTGCGCCCCGCTCTTCTCCATGCCCGTTCCTCCTCCTTAATCCCGAGGCTTTGATAAATGGGGGTCATCGCTACCGTGCCGGTTCTACCTGACGCTGCGGTTATGTTGTCAGATTTCTCAAAAGGCCAGTTTCTAGTCTTTCGGCTTAGCTTTGGCATCGCCGCCTGGAGACCTGTTGATGAACGGAGCAGGTGTGGGCCGCAAACATTGGTCCGAGGTCGCCGAGGAGCCGTGCCGGGATCACCTTGGTGTCGTTGAAGACAAGCAGATCACCAGGTCGCAACAAGGCGGGCAGATCCGCGACTCGCGGGTCTTGTAGCCCTCCCGAGGCCGGGATCACGAGCAGCCGAGCAGCATCGCGCAGCTCGCAGGGACGGTCCGCGATCAGCCGGCGCGGCGGCTCAAAATCGAAATCGTCGAGACGCATCGGTCGAGACTAACCGCGACCGGCGGTCAAAGCGTGTCCGTTGGCGTCACACCGGGATAATTTTCGAGGTTATTGGCAGCGCCTTGTCGTCAATCGCCGAAGAGATGGGCGAGCCGCCCAACGGCCGATCGACATGACGCCATTCAGCAGATTTGCGTAGTCGGCGCCGATCCGGGGCCCTCCGGGACGATGGCTGGTGTGCTTGCCGCTGCCTCGGCTAAGCTGGTTGCGTGGCGACCGAGCAGACTGGGTCGCCGCAATGCAACGGGCGCATCGGGTGACGGGGCCGGAGGTCTTTCTCAGCTACAGCCACAGCGATCTTGCGGCGGCGACGGCGCTGCACCACCACCTGGTGCGGCGGGGGTTGTCCGTCTTCTTCGACAAGACCGAGCTGCATGTGGGCGATCGCTGGCTCGGCCGGCTGCAAGCGGTGGTGGACGGGTGCGGGGCATTTGTCGTCCTCGTCGGCCGGGACGGCGTGGCGCGGTGGGTGGGTGCTGAGACGCAGGCGGCGCTCAACCGTCACTTTGGGGCGCGCGGGGACGCCGACCGGCTGCCGATCTTTCCGGTCCTCATCGACGGGATTGGCGCCGATGTGCTACCGGCGTTCCTCCGGCTGTTCCAGGCGACGGCGTGGGACGGCGCCTCGCCGCCGGATGAGCCGCTGCTCGCCGCCATCCGCGAGCGGACGCTGCTGAGGACCGAGGCGAAACCCCTCGAGGGACCGCCGTTTGTCGGCCTTGCCGCCTAGCGGCCGGAGCAAGCGCACCGGTTCTTTGGCCGGCAGCAGGAGACGTTGGCAGCGCTCTCCTGCTTCGACGCACGCCCCGGTCACGCCGCCATCTGTTGGCTCGAGATCAACGGCACATCCGGCTCCGGCAAGTCGTCCTTGATGCAGGCGGGGTTGTTGCCGCTGATCGACCAGGGCTGGCTGTGGCCGCGCACCGGCGTCGCGCACTGGCAGCGGATCGGGCCGATGCTGCCGGGGGCGCGGCCGCTGGAGATGCTGGCCGAGAGCCTGGCGCGCGCGTTCGATGAGGCGCGGATGGCCGATTTGATCGACGAGCGGGCGCGCGGCGACGACCGGCTGCGCTTCTGGCTGCGCGAGCGCAAGGCGGATGACACCGCCTTTCTCCTCGCCATCGACCAGTTCGAGGAACTGCTCACCTTCGCCGAGGCAGAAGAGCGGCGGCGGTTCGACCGGCTGCTGGCGGCGGCACTCGCTGACCCCGACTGCCCGCTCTTCGTGTTGTCCACGGTCCGCGCCGACTTCCTCGATCGCTTCGGCGAGGATATGCCCGAAGTGACCCGCGTCCTCAACCGCGTCGGCAAGCGCTGGACATTGGCGCCGATCGGCGAGGCAGGTCTGCGAGAAGTGATTGACGGCCCGGCCCGGCTCGCCGGCCTCGATGTGGACGAGGTGCGCGAGGCGATCATCGACCAGGCGCGCGACGAACCGGGAGCGCTGCCATTGGTGGAAAACGCCCTCGACTGGCTGTGGCAGCAGCGGGAGAAGGGCCGCCTCAGCGGAAGACTGTTCACCGCCCAGGGCGGCCTTGCCGGCCTGCTCAGCCGGTCGGCGGACGATATGCTCGATGGCCTGGGGCCGCAGCGGAGCCGAGCACTGGAGCTGCTGTTCCGTCTGGTCAAGGTGGACCTGGAGGGCGTGCGGCACGCGCGCCAGCGGATCGGCCGCGACGACGCGCTGGCGATCGCCGGAGGCGGCGCGGCGGGGCTCGCGGTGGTCAACCGGCTCTCCGGCCAGCGCCGGCCGGATGGCGGCAGGCAGGCAGGACCGCTCCGGCTGATCACCGTTGGCGACAACGGCGCTGTCAACCTGATCCACGAGACGCTGATCCGCAGCAAGGGCCTCGACGCCGCCGGCAAGCCGCAACCCTATTGGCCGACCTTGTGGGCTTACATTGAGAAGAACAAGGAGCGGGCGGCGCGGCGCGAGCGGTTGCAGTTGATGGCGCGGGAGTGGCGGGACCGCAAGGGTCTTACCCGGATGCTCGGGCTCGCCGGCTGGTCATCGCTGTTCAGGTTCCGCGGTCTCGCTGCGGAGGGGAGCCCGGAGCAACGCTATCTCCGCTGGAGCCGGGCCCGCGCCGCGGTCGAGGCGGTCGCCCTTGCCGCAATGCTGATTGTCATTAGCGAAAGTGTGGTGTGGACGGTCGACCGCGGGGCGCCTTTTTCGGCGGTCGGGGAGCGTTGGGCCTACAGGCTGGGCCTCGCCAGACCGCCGGTTCCGAACCTCGTGGAGATCCCCGCGGGGTTCTTTCAGATGGGGAGCGACAAATACGACTCGCCCGTGCATCCGGTGACTTTTGCTCATTCGTTTTCTCTCGCTGCAACGGAGATCACGTTTCGCGAGTGGGACGCCTGCGTCGCCGATGGCGGTTGCGACTACCGCCCTGCCGATCTGGGTCGGGGTCGCGCCACGCAGCCGGTGATCAACGTCTCGTGGCAGGATGCGCAGGTCTATACCGGGTGGTTGAGCCGCAGGATGGGGAAGGTCTGTCGGCTGCCAAGCGAGGCGGAATGGGAATACGCCGCGCGCGCCGGGACGACGACCAAATACGCCCTGCCGGCTCCGGGAGGCAGCGACGACATCAAGGGAAAAAACCTCGCCAATTGTGCCGACTGCGGCAGTGAGTGGGATGGCAAACAGACTGCGCCGGTCGGTTCGTTTAAGGCCAACGCCTGGGGCCTGCGCGACATGCATGGCAATGTCTTCAAGTGGGTCGAGGACTGCTGGCACCAAAACTACAAGGGCGCGCCTCACGACGGCCGTGCATGGCGAGAAGAGGGGGGCGGCGATTGTTCGACCCGTGTGGTGCGCGGCGGGTCGTGGAACGAATACCAGGGCGTCGCGCGCTCAGCCTACCGCGACAGGAGCAGTCCGAACAACCGGGGCAGCGGCATCGGTTTTCGGATGGTGTGTGTCGCCCACCTCTGAGCCCTGACCACTGAAAGCGCCGCGCCCCGCGGCGCCAACCGGCGCGTCAGCGTGGCAAAGCCCTCCCCCATGATGGGGGAGGGTTGGGTGGGCGTGATGCTCTCTCGATCGTCGTGACTGGCAGCGTTCGTATCTTCGTTTGTCGCCAACCTGAGGTCATTAGCACCCCGAAGCGGGACGAGACATCTCCTCAAAGGAGCCAGCTTGGGGGGATCGGATATTCATCGTTAGCGCGGTGTGCCCTGTGGCGCCGTCACCCCCACCCGATCCCTCCCCCATCAAGGGGGAGGGTTTTGTATAGAGGCCCATCCTATTCCCCCACCGCCTCGGACGACGGGAACCGCCGAACATCGGCGCGCGGCCGCGGCGCGGCAGGCGCGGCATGGCTAAAAAACCGGAACCGGCGCTTTAGCGCCGGTTAGCGCCGCGGGACGCGGCGCTTTCAGTGGTCAGTGCTCGGAGATGCGCGACACACACCACCCGAAACCCGAAGTCGTTGCCCCGGAAGTTCGGGTTGAGGCTGAAGCGGTTGGCTGAGCGAGCGTTGACCTGGAAGAAGCCCCACGACCCGCCGCGCAGCACACGGTCGCCACGGAAATTTTTGTCCTGCAGGTCGTAGCGACTGGAGCACCACTCCCATACATTGCCGGCGAGATCGTCGATGGCGCGGTCGGCCTGCCGCGCGCGGGGAAACAGCCCCACCGGCGAGGTGACGAGGAGCCCAGCCTCCGATGTGTTGCAGATGCCGTCCTCCGACGCATCGCCCCAGGGATAGACGAGGCCCTTCGAACCGCGGGCGGCGGCTTCCCATTCCTCTTCCGTCGGCAGACGCCCGCCCGCCCAGGCACAAAACGCCTCCGCCTCCCAGAAGCTCACCCCCACCGCCGGCTGGTTCGGCGCGTTCCAGCGCCGGTCGTGCCAATACTTGGGCTCGGTGGCTTTCTCCTGCTCAAGCCACGCCCGACCGTCATTCGACCACCACCGCCGATCGCCATAGCCGCCGTCGGCGATAAAGGCCCCGAACTGTTGGTTGGTCACCGGATAGCGGCCGATCCAGAACGGCTGCCTGATCTCGACCGTTCGGCCCTCGTCGCCATAGGGATAGCTCCCCGCCGGCACCTCGACATAGGCCCGCAAATCGGCATTGCCCTGCGCATCGCGGAGATCGGTGATTCGCGGATCGCCCACCCGGCCAAGGGTCAGCCCCAGCGCCTGGCGTGCCTGCAGCTCCACCTCGTCTTCGATCGCATACAGCGCCACGCCACGGAACGCCTCTTTCAGCTCCTCCGGCACGGCGTAATTTTTGGCGAGACAGAGATCGAGCGCTTCGGCGATGAACACCGCCGGCGCCGGATTGGCCTTCACCCCCGCCCGGTCGAGCTCGGCGATCAGCCGGGCAAGCAGATCGGTGCCCCAGCGCGGCGTCTTCGCGCCGATCCTGCCGGCGAACAGGAAAATCAGCGTCGGCCGCCATCCCGCGACGGCGCCGCGGGCGCGGATCACCTGGAGCAAATCATCCTCGGTGCGCAGGATCCGCTCGGCGGCAAGAAACTCCTGCACGCTCAGGTGATAAAAGGCGGCGCGCTTGCCCGGTCGCGGCAATAACAGGCCGGAGCGGGTCAGCAATTCCTCACGCCGCGCCACCGGCCCGACCGCGCCGTGCTCGTTGTACGGATCATCGGCGGCGAAGGCCCGCAGGATGTGATCGATCTCAAGATAGCTGATCTCGGCCGCCGGGCTCTCGCGCGGCGACTCTGGGTCGCCGACATGCATGCCGTGGGCGATCACTTCGAGGCGGGCCCGCGCCGGCTCCTGCTGCCGCACCTCATCGCGAAAGCGGTGGAACAGCACGTTGCCGACGATCCGCCGGTAGAGGTCATAGCGGTCCTCCGGCAGCCGACCGCCGCTGTCCCAGAGGACGCATAGTGCCGTCAGCATCATCGGGTTGACGGCGAGCGGCCCAAGGTCGTCCCGCTCCCGGATGGTCGCGATCAGGCCGTTGGACTGCTCCGCTTTGCCAAGCGCATGAAACCACCGGGCGACAAACAGGCCCTGCAGCGGTTCGGGCAACGGTTCCAGCGGTGTCTGCGCCAGGCCGAGCTTGCGCAGACCGTCTTCGTCGAGGCCGTAGGGGCGGCTGGTCAACAGCACCCGGTTGCCGGCTTTCAGCCAAACGGGTAATGCGTCCGCGAGGCCGGTCAGCAGAAGGTCGCGCGGATAGACCGTGGCATCGGCGCGGGTGTCCGAGACCGGCACTTCGTCGAGGCCGTCCAGCAGCAGGAAGGCGGTCCCGGCCCGCAGATGGGCAAGGAAGTTCTCGCCTGTTAGCCGGTCTGCCAGGGAGCGGTCCACCCACGCTGCCAGCGTTTCCTCCAACTCCCGTCGACGACCGGTGCGGCGGCCGCGGCCGCCGTCGATGCCCTCGTGGAAGTCGCGCAGTGGCACCAGAAGCGGCAGCCGGCCGCGCAAGTTCACCGGCGCGATCTCGGCGAATTCCTTCGGCGCCGGGACGGCGTGCGCGAGGTCGACCGCAGCGATGCTTTGCAGCACCGCCCAGCGACAGAAGGTCGATTTGCCGGCGCCGGCGGGGGCGGGAACATAGAGCGAGCCCGTATCGAGCCGCTGCAGAAGCGGGACCGGTTTTCGTTCGGCTGTTTCGTCCGACCGCGTCCTGCGGCGCTTGCCGGCCGTCGGCACGACAGGATCTGCCGGCGGCGCCGTCAGCGCCGGCACATAGACGTGGCTGAGCGTCAGCGCCTGCCCCTGCTGCAGCTCCTGGCCGAGCAGACTGACATCGGCACATTCGACGCGCAGCCAGTCGCGGTATGCGTCGGGGATGGTCGCTTCGGTCTGCCGAGCTTTCCCGCTCGCGGGGGTGGTTGGCAGGCGGCGATGGAAGAGCTCGTTGAGGTGCTGCCGCAACAGCTTTCTGAACTCATCGTCCGGCGCGGCATACTTATTAATCCCGCCGACCAGCGAACCATCGGTGTCGCGGAACGGGGAAAAGAACGCTTCAACTCTGTCAAACTGCTCCGCCTTCTCTTCCCTCTTCGGATCGCGAATACTGATCATCGGTTCTTCGGTTCGCCGATAGACCAGCACGTCCGGCTTCGGCACCCACGTTGAATTGACCGCGTCCAGGTACTCCCACTCCGTGCCCGACAGGTATCGCTCTCCATCCGGCCTGCGAATCGTCTCCGGCAGCGGTGTGCCCATCCGCGCCCAGAGGATCACGATGACGATGTCGCAGGTGGACGGCCGCGGCCGTGCGTTGTTTACCGATTCCTGCGGTGTCTCGTTCGCCAGCATCGGGATGCGCGCGCCGGGATCGTCCCAGGCAATCACCACCAGCTTAATCACCACCAGCTTAAGGTGGCGGTAGGACGGATGTTTCTGCAGCTCGCCCTCGATCAGCTCGCGGGCAATCTTTCGCTCAACCGCCACGTCCCCCGGCGACGAAAGAAAAATCCGCACTACCGGCGCCTGCTCGCCGCTCGTCTCCGGCGCGACCTCTCCTCCCCACTTCTTTGCCATTCCCTTGACCATTCCCGAACCCGGGAACGGAAACTTACCCAACCAGTCTGGAGAGGTGCAACAGCCGGCGGCCGCTTCCACGACGCAAGCGAGGCAGGGGATGCGCTGACGCCCGTCAGCTTGCGGTAGATGATACCCCTCGATCATGGCATCGGGATGGCGGGCTCGACTAGCCCGCGGGGCCCGGCCGTTCGATCAGGCAAGCGTCGCCATAGGAAAAAAAGCGGTAGCCGGCGGCTACCGCATAAGCATAGGCGGCCTTGATCCGCTCGAGCCCGGCGAGCGCGGCGACCAGCATCAACAGGGTCGAGCGCGGCAGGTGGAAATTGGTCAGCAGCAGGTCGATCGCTCGGAACCGGTAGCCGGGTAAGATGAACAAGCGAGTCTCGCCGGCAAATGGCCGAACCTCACCATTCTCGGCCGCGGCGCTTTCAAGAAGGCGCAGGCTCGTCGTGCCGACCGCAACGATGCGCCCGCCGGCATGTCGCGTCGCCGCGATACGTTCGGCTGTCGCGGCCCGCAGCATGCCCCATTCGGCGTGCATCTTGTGGTCGCGCGGATCGGCGCTCTTGACCGGCAGAAAGGTGCCGGGGCCGACATGCAGGGTCAGCATCGTCCAGCCGATCCCGCGCTCAGCGAGCGCGTCGAGCAAGGCCGGGGTGAAATGGAGAGCCGCCGTCGGCGCCGCGACCGCGCCCTCGGCGTGAGCGAAGATCGTCTGATAGTCGGCATGGTCGCGCGGATCACCGCCGGGCGGACGTTTGATATAGGGCGGCAGCGGCATCGCGCCGTAGTGGGCGAGCGCCTCGCGGAATGCCTCTCCTTCGAGGTCGAAGTGCAAAATTACATCGCCCTCCGGATGTTTCTCGGCGACATCGGCGAAGAAATCCTGCGCGAAGGCGATCCGGTCGCCGACCCGTAGCCGGCGCGCCCCTTTGGCAAAGGCACGCCACTCGCCGCCTCCGAGATCGCGGTAGAGCGTGACCTCGATCGTTGCCGCGCCGCGGTGGCCGAGCAGCCGCGTCGGGATCACCTTCGTGTCGTTGAAGACGAGGAGATCACCAGGCCGCAACAACGCCGGCAGATCCGCAATCCGCCTGTCCTGCAGCCCTCCCGAGGCCGGGATCACGAGCAGCCGAGCGGCGTCGCGCGGCTCGCACGGGTGATCGGCGGTCAGCCGGCGCGGCAGGTCGAAATCGAAATCCTCAAGGCGCATCGGCGGAATCTACCCCCGACCGCCGATCAAAGCGCGGCGGATCGGGAGCTAATGGTGCCCCTTCGATAAAAATTGACTTGCATCATGATAGCGACCTCATATATTTATGACTTGCAAGACGCAAGTCACAGGAGCGCGGATCCATGCGGCGCAAGAGCTTCGGCAACATGCAATGCCCTATCGCCCGCAGCCTGGAGCGGGTTGGTGAGTGGTGGAGCATCCTCATTCTGCGCGATGCGTCGCTCGGGCTGACGCGGTTCGATGAGTTCCAGGAGAGCCTCGGGATCGCGCCCAACATCCTGACGCGACGGCTTAAGGCCCTGGTCGAAGCGGGTCTGCTCGAACGCCGCCGCTACAGCGAAAGACCGCCGCGCGACGAATACGTGCTGACCGAAGCCGGCCGCGACTTCCGGCCGGTGCTATGGGCGTTGCTCGCCTGGGGCAACCGGCATTTCGCTCCCGAAGGAGCCAGTGTGGTGGTCGTCGACAGCAAGACCGGCGCGCAAGCCGATCCGGTGCTGGTGGACCGTGACAGTGGCCGCCCGCTTATGCCGCCGGATTTCCGTTCGGCTGCGGGACCGGCCGCCGATGTGCTTACCAGACGGCGCCATCCGATTGTGGGCGAGCAGCCCTAGCTGCGGGACCGGACAAGGCTCCTAGCGATGAAGGCTGACATGGAAACCATCGTACTGGAACGAGTGGCGACTTCCGCGCCGGTGAAAAGCCGGCTGCAATTCGGCCGCAAACATCTAACGATCGCCGCGCTCGCCCTTGCCGTCATCTTGGGCGGCATCGGATACGGACGCTATTGGTGGAGCATCGGTCGCTTTATCGAGAGCACCGATGATGCCTACGCCGGAGGCAACGTCACCGCGGTCGCGCCGCACGTCGCGGGCTTCGTTGCGCAAATCCTGGTGACCGACAACCAGCATGTAACGGCCGGGCAATTGCTGATCCGCCTCGATGGGCGGGATTTCCAGGCCGCCCTCGATCACGCCCAGGCGGTCTCCGCCAAAGAGCAGGCGGTGCTCGCCGGGCTCGAAGCCAAATACGTATTGCAACAGGCGATGGTCAACCAGGCCGAGGCCGATCTCAATGCGAAGACCGCCCGTGCCACGTTTGCTGTCGCAGATGCCGTTCGCTATCGCCAGCTGGCTTCTACCACTTTCGGCACGCGGCAGAACGCCGAGCGAGCATCGGCAGTCGACGAGGAGGCGCAGTCGGCCATCAAATCTGCTCAGGCGGGGCTTACCGCCGCCCGGCAGCAATTGACCGTGCTGGAGGCGGGGATCGCGGAAGCCCGCGCGGGTGTCGCCCAGGCCAACGCCGATCTCGAAACCGCGCGACTCAATCTCGGCTACACCGAGATCCGCTCGCCGATCGACGGCTATGTCGGCAACCGCGCCGCGCAGGTCGGCGCCTACGTCGCGAACGGTGCATACCTGTTGAGCGTCATCCCGGCGCAAGGGCTTTGGGTCGACGCCAATTTCAAGGAGGATCAGCTGGCACAAATGCGGCCGGGGCAGCCGGCGACGGTGGTCGCCGATGTGCTGCCGGGGAAAATCTTCCAAGGTCACGTAGAGAGCCTCGCGCCGGGGACCGGGGCGGTCTTCAGCGTGATCCCGCCGGAAAACGCGACCGGCAACTTTACGAAAATCGTCCAACGCGTCCCGGTCCGCGTTGCGCTCGATGACGGCGACGCGAGGCTCGGCGAGTTGCGGCCGGGCCTGTCGACGACAGTCACTGTCGACACGCGACCCGGCACGCAAGCTGCGGAGTGACGCTGATGCCCGCTGCCTCCGTCTGGCTGCGCAGCCTGCTGCCGTTCATCGTGATGTGCTTTGGCGGGTTCATGGCCCTGCTCGACATCCAGATCGTCGCCTCCTCGCTACAGCAGATCGGCGGCGGCTTGTCGGCGGCGCAGGACCAGATCGCCTGGGTGCAGACAGCCTATCTGATTGCCGAGATCATTGTGATCCCGCTGTCGGGCTGGCTGACCCGCGTTTTTTCGACTCGCTGGTTGTTCACCGCCTCGGCCGCCGGCTTCACCGCCGCCAGCCTGCTCTGCGGCCTCGCCTGGAACATCGAGAGCATGATCGTCTTCCGCGCGCTGCAAGGACTGCTCGGCGCCTCGATGATCCCGACTATGTTCACGTCGTCATTCTATTTTTTCCAGGGGCCGCGTCGCGTCTATTCCGCCGCGGTGATCGGAACGATCGCCTCGGTGGCGCCGACTTTGGGGCCGGTCATCGGCGGCTGGATCACCGACACCTTGAACTGGCACTGGCTGTTCTATGTCAATCTCGCGCCGGGTATCGTGGTCACGATTCTTGCCGCGCTGCTGGTCAGGATCGACGAACCGAATCTGTCGCTTCTCAAGGATGCCGACTACCCCGGCATCGCGCTGATGGCGGTCGCCCTCGGCACCCTCGAATACGTCCTCGAAGAGGGGTCGCGCTGGAACTGGTTCGACGATGCGACCATCAGGACCTCCGCTTGGGTGGCGGCGATCGCCGGCACCTTGTTCGTGATCCGCAGCCTGACCTTCGCGCGCCCGGTGGTCGATCTGCGGGCGCTCGGCAACCGCAACTTCGCGATCGGCTGCTTTCTGTCCTTTGTCACTGGCATCGGGATCTTCTCGACGATCTATCTGACCCCGCTGTTTCTCGGCTATGTGCGCGGGTTCAGCGCCTGGCAGACCGGGGTCGCGATCTTCTCGACCGGTGCGGCATCGCTCGCTGGGGTGCCCGTCTACATCGTCCTGGCGCGCAAACTCGACACGCGCTGGCTGATGATGTTCGGTCTTGCCTTGTTCGGCTTCTCGATGTGGAGCTTCGGCTTCATCACCCATGATTGGGGCGGCGACCAGCTTCTGCTGCCGCAGATACTGCGCGGGTTCCCGCAGGTCTTCGCCGTAGCGCCGGCGGTGACTTTGGGCCTTGGCAGCCTGCCGCCGGAGCGTCTCAAATACGCGAGTGGCCTGTTCAACATGATGCGCAATCTCGGCGGTGCTGTCGGCATCGCGGTGTGCGGCGCGATCCTCAACACGCGGACCAATTTCCATTTCGATGGCATCGCCTACCATCTGACGCCGGCGAACCCTGCAATGACCAGGATGGTCGACGGCATCGCACAGCGCTTCGGCGCGCTGCCGGGCGGTCCCGATGCGGGCCACGTCGCCGCGTTAAAGGAACTCTGGCATCTCGCCTATCGCGAGGCGTCGACCTTGGCGTTTGCCGACGCGTTTCACGCCATCATGCTCGCCTTCATCATAGCCACCATGCTGGTTCCGCTGCTCCGCAACGTAGCTGCCGTCAAGGCGCCGGTGGCGGCATCGCATTGACTTGCGATCAGTTGTCTCTGACTAGCCGCGGGGCCTGGGATTGCCCCTGGCGCCGAGCGCGGTGGTGCCGAGGTCGGTCGCGGCGACGGCGTGCAGGAGAGCGCGCATTTCCACGGTGCGCTTGACCCCGAACGCCGCCGCGAACTGCCTCTGCGCGTGCGTCCATCTCTTCGTCGCCGCCCTGAATCGAGCGGCACCGGCCTTGGTCAGCCGCAGCTCCTTGCTCCGGCGATCGCGGCTTCCCTTCGCCACCGTGATCAGGCCGTCACGCTCCAGCGGCAGGATGTTCCGTCCGAGAGTCGTCCGGTCCATAACGAGATCCGCGGCAAGGGTGTTGATTGTCATCGGCCCCAGCCGCCTGAGTTTTGCGAGTATCGAAAACTGCGTCGTGCGCAGCCCGCTCGGCGCCAGGAACTGGTCGTAAAACTGCGTGATGTGCCGGGCAGCTTGGCGGGCGGCGAGACAGTTGCAGTCATCAGGCCCCAACAGGGCGTCGGTGGACATCGTAGATCCTCTTATCTTGACATCCGTGCAGCTGCGCTTATCTGCGCGTAGCTGCTCCTATTTTACTAGGCCTTGAGCGCCGATTGCAATCCGCAGCGGAGCGCAAAGGGGCGATCGAGCGCCACGCTGACGCATCGGGAGGTGGTTTATGACGGATATCCCTTATCGCGTCGGTCTGATCGTCGGGGCCGGTTCGGGAATCAGCGCGTCGGTTGCCCGCGGTTTGGCGTCGGCTGGTCTCAGGCTCGGCCTGGCGGCGCGCAATGTTGAGAAGCTGGCGCCGCTCGCCGCCGAGACCCGTGCGCAAACATTCGCCGTCGATGCGTCAGACCCCACGGCAGTCGCACGCTTGTTCGACGCCGCCGATACCCGGCTCGGGGAGCCCGATGTCGTGCTCTACAACGCCAGCGCTCGCGCGCACGGCCCGATCGCCGAGCTCGACCCGGAAGCCGTGCGGAAAGCGATCGAGATATCGGCTTATGGCGGGTTCCTCGTCGTCCAGCAAGCGGCACGGCGAATGATACCGCATGGCCGCGGCACGATCCTGCTGACCGGCGCCAGCGCCAGTGTGAAGGGGTACCCATTCTCCGCAGCCTTTGCGATGGGCAAATTTGCCTTGCGCGGTCTGGCGCAGAGTGCAGCGCGAGAGCTGGGGCCGAAAGGCATCCATGTAGCGCATTTTGTCATCGATGGCGGGGTCCGCAGCGCGCGACGGCCGGATCCGGCGGACCGGCCAGACAGCACGCTCGATCCTGGCGGTATCGCGCCCAAACCTATATCGAGGTGTTGCGCCAACCGCGCAGCGCCTGGTCTTTGGAGGTCGAGCTTCGACCCTGGGTCGAGACCTTCTGAAGGCCGACCGCCATGACGACTGGTGCAGAGCCGTCGACGCCTTATGTCGGCCAGTCGCTCCGCCGACGGGAGGATTTGAAATTCCTTACCGGAAACGGGCGATATGTCGACGACATCAAGGTGCCCGGAATGCTTCACTTGGCGATCCTTCGTTCGCCACATGCCCACGCCCTGATCATCCGTATCGACCTTGCCGCAGCGAGTACCGCCGCTGGCGTGCGGCTTGCTCTCGCCGGCGCCGAGCTTGCCGGCAAGACCGGCTCGATCATGCCGAACTGGATCTTACCCGGGACGCAAGTGCCGGATCGCCCATTAATGGCCGTCGACAGGGTTCGTTTCGTCGGCGAATGCGTTGCCCTTGTCGTCGCCGAGACGCGCGAGGCGGCCTACGACGCGTTGGAGCGCATTGAAGTTACTTATGACGCGTTGCCTGCCGTGACCGATGAGGCGGTCGCCATTGGCGTCGGCGCTCCACAATTGCACGACAACGTTCCAAACAATATCACAACGTACTTCAAGATTGGCGGCGGCGATTACGCCGCAGCGGCGCGCCAGGCAGATCAGCTGATGTGCCTACGCCTCGTCAACAACCGGCTCATTCCCACTTGCTTAGAGACGCGCTCGATCGTCGCCGAGCCGAGCGTCGATGGCAGGCTGACGATCTACCTGCCCAGTCAGGTTCCGCATATGCACCGGCGCTGGATCGCCGAAACGGTGGGCATCCCGGAGCATCTGCTGCGGGTGGTTGCGCCCGACATCGGCGGCGGCTTCGGGGCGAAAATGCACCTCTACCCCGAAGAGCTGTTGTGCGCCTATCTAGCTCGCGATCTGAAATGTCCGGTCAAATGGTGGGAATCGCGGTCGGAAAGTCATCAGGCGACCAGTCACGGCCGCGCGCATACGGAATTGATCGAGGTGGCCTTTCGCAACGACGGCCGCATCCTCGGCATGAAGGTCGAGACCTTGGGCAATGTCGGCGCGTATCTTTCGAACATGGCCTCTGGCGGACCCACCGTGAACACAGTGAGTTATGGGACCGGAACCTACAGGATCGAAAATTTCGAAGCGATCTCCAAGGTCATCGTAACGAACTCTGTGCCGGTGGATGCCTATCGCGGCTACGGCGGCCAGAGGGCGCATACATTGCGGAGCGGACGATCGAGGCCGTTGCTCGCCATCTAAATCTCGATCCCGTCGAGGTGAGGCGGATCAATTTCGTGCCGCGAGCCGAGTTCCCCTACCGTCCCTATGGCAGCCGGTCGGTGATCTATAACAGCGGCGACTATCAGGGCTGTCTCGACAAAGCCGTCGCCGCGTTCGATTACACCCAACGGCGAGAGGAGCAGCAGCGCCTGCGCGAGGCCGGGCGTTACCGCGGTATTGGCGTCGCCGCCTACACGGAGATGTGCGGCATGGCCCCTTCACGCCGCCTCGCCGCCAGCGGATTCGACCGCGGCGGCTGGGAGAGCGCGCGGGTCGCTATCGATTCGAGCGGAAGAGCGACTGTCTACTCAGGTTCCATGAGCCAAGGTCACGGGCATGCGACTGCGTTGGCGCAGATTGCCGCCGACGCTCTGCAGATGCCGGTGGAGAATATCGACGTCGTGCAGGGAGACACGAAACAGGTCCAGGCAGGGCACGGAACCTTCAACTCGCGCTCGATGCCGGTCGGCGGATCGAGCGTAAACGTTTGTGCCGGGCGCATCGTCGAGAAGGCGAAGAAGATTGCAGCGGAAATGATGGAGGTCGCTGCGGAGGACCTCTCCTACGAGAGCGGCAGTTTTATCGTCCCGGGAACAGAGATTGCACCGCTGGCCTTCACCAAAGTCGCGCGCATGGCGTATCTGGGTCACGTTCTGCCCGTCGGAATGGAGCCGGGCTTGGACGAGACGCTGTTTTACGATCCCTCTGGAATGGGAGCGCCGTCGGGTGTTCACATGGCCTATGTCGAGGTCGACCCGGATACCGGGACGGTCGAGATCCTCGACTACGTCGCGTCGACGATGCGGGTACGATCATCAACCCGTTGCTTGCGACCGGGCAAATCCATGGCGGAGTGGTCCAGGGCATCGGACAGGCGCTCTATGAGGAGGTGTGCTACGACCGCGAGACCGGCCAGCTGTTGACCGGCTCGCTGCTCGACTACGCGCTACCGCGCGCGGATCTGCTACCCGGCATCAGGTCGCAATTCCAGCAGACCCCCTCCCCAACCAACCCGCTCGGGGTGAAGGGGATCGGCGAGAGCGGCTCGATCGGCGCACCGCCGACGATCGTGCACGCAGTGCTCGATGCATTGGCGCCATTCGGCATCGCGCATCTCGACATCCCTCTGACATCGCAAAAGATCTGGGCCGCAATCCAGAGTCCGCGCGGGGGAGCGAGCCGATGATCACGATCGGACGGCTTGCCTGTTGGCTGATTGTCCAAACCCCGATCACTGCAACGGGGATTGCCATGCCTGATCCACTCGTTGGTCGACAAATCATTCGAGTCGAGCACATCAAGATCGAATCCACAAAGTCGTTTTCGGTGGTGAAAACGGCGCTGGAAAGCCCGGTTCCCCGGCTCGATGCCGGAATTTTGGCGTTGTTGTAGCAAGGTGAAACCGATCGCGCCAGAGAGGAGCTGGAGCGTGGTCCGGAACTCTCGATCTTCAACAGCAAAGATCATGGCGGATTGCTGCAGATCACCGGCCAGCCGCGCAAGGCGGTGCAGTACGACATCGGCAATCCGCTGACTGCTACGAAGATGGCCCAACACCAGCTGCCGGCCTCGCTGTACGCGCCGCTGCGCGTCGTGCTGTACGAGAACGAGGCCGGCCGGGCGACTTTCGAATATGACCGCCCTTCCTCGCTCTTTGGGCAGCTCGGTGACGACCGCGTCACCGCAGTCGCACGCGCACTCGATGCCAGTCTCGAGGGCGTGCTGATCAAGGCGGCCGGCTGAACGGAGGATGGTCATGGAGGATGTCGTCGTTCGGCACGAGGAGCGCGGGTTGATCTCGGTTCTCACGATGGAGTACGGCCGTGACCGCCGTGATCTCCGCAGCGGGCTCCGACACATCCACCGACGGAGAGTTGAGCCCGGGGATCTACTGCACGGTCGAGCCCAAGATCCCGCGCCGGACGCCGTCCCTGATCGTGCCGGCGGGGGCGATCGTTTTCGACCGCGACCGCCCCCACGTGATGGTCGTCGAGGACGGTGTCGCCGCAAGATCACCGAAATCCGCCCTCGGTACAGAGGTCGAGGTCAGCAGCGGTGTCGAGCCGGGAGACCCGTTATCCTCACCCCCCCGTCAATCTTGAGGATTGTAACAGAGTAAAGATCCGCGCGACTGCGGCGGTCAGCCAAAAGTTTGGCGCCCGCAATTCGCTGGTTTGTCCGGGATAATTTTACCGAAATTTACAACAGTTAACACTGGCTACGGTGCGAAGGTGGTTAAATCCTCGCCGTGGCTTCGGCCACGCAACGGAGCAGCCTTTTGGGAACCCGCGGCAACGCATAATCGGTGATACGCGATGATCGATTTAGACGCTACGAAACCAGACCCGAAACACCTCTGCCGCTATAGTCCTCCGGGACCGCAATCGCGTGGGCCGAAACAGTGCACCATCGACAGAAGCCTTTACTCACAAATCGAAGCCCTGATTCCGCGTCTGAGGCGCTACGCGCGCGCTATGGTGCACGATCCAATTGCCGCAGATGATCTCGTCCAGGATTGTCTCGTCCGCGCTCTTGGGAAAATCCACCTGTGGGAGAAAGGAACCGATCTTCGCGCCTGGCTATTCATAATCCTACACAATCAACATATCAGCCTCTCGCGCCAGGCCGCACGACAGCGCGACATCATCGAATTGCAGAAATGCAAACCGGGTTTGGCACCCTCGCCCGGTCAGATGGTGAGGCTCGAGCTCCGCGATCTGGAGCGCGCCATCGCCGGGCTGCCCGAGGAGCAGCGTTCGGTAATCCTGCTCGTCGGACTGGAGGGCATGCGATACGACGAAGTCGCATCGGTCGTTAACCTGCCGGTCGGGACGGTCCGCTCACGAGTTTCCCGCGGCCGCGAAACCTTGCGTCTGATGACCGGGCTCTTCCCCGGTCGGCACAGCCGACGCCCCGATGCCGCGGCCAAACGCGCGACCCGGCGGCGCCAAGCGCCCAACGGCAAGCGTTTCGGGTCCAGAGCATCGCAGGTCTTACAGCGAAAAACTGTACTTGCAGGTGCGGCCGTCTTCTCACGAATTGACATCAGGAGATCAAGATCAATGTGAATGGCGTAGATCGCGCCGATGTCGGGCGGCGACACGCCTCTTTTACGGGTGCTTCGTGGCGAGCGCCGGTAATGGGTCGTCAGCCGGCGAACGGACTTGACGTAGATCGCTTGGCTGCGGGGCGCCAATCCCACTCTATTACGAACAGCGCCCGCCATTTTGGGTCAGCGCTTTACCTAGCCTGCAGCGCGAACACGTTGAAATGCCGAGGAGCGTGGTCGATGAAGAGGCCGGGACCGACCAGCTCGCTTCCGTCGCGGTCGTAAATCTCGGTCCCCATGACATCGGTAAGGCGCACTTGCTTACCGCGGAGTTCCGGAAAAGGCAGCGACAGACGGCATTGGCCCTGGTTGCCGGCGTAATTGACGACGACGACATGACGGCTGGCGTCCTCGCCGGCCCAGGCATACGCAACAAAGCCGTCGGAGGTCCCGTTGTCGGACCAGGCCGGCGACGGTTGGATCTGCGACCAGGTGCCGTCGCGAAAGGCGCCGGTCCCCTTTAGGACGTGCAGGAGCTTGGCATAAAAGGGAGCGATCTCCGGGTTCGTCGGCTCGACCGGACCGCGGCAGAGATGGGTCGGCACCCGGACGCGAGCGCCCTCAAATTGGCCCTGATGGAAGAAGCGCAGGCCGGGCGACAGGAAGGTAATAATCGCCGCCGCCTGGTGCTGCGGCCATGGAAGCTCGGACGCCGCCCGCGGTTCGTCGTGGTTTTCGAGAAAGCGGGCGAGCTTATCCTGATAGTCGAGTCCGGCGAGCAGGTGGCCGCGGATCGGCGCAGCATGGCCGTCTCTCAGGCGGTCGTAGAGCCGCTTGTCGTAGCAGTAAACGAAACCCTGCTGTTGCAAGGTCCATTCGAGGTCCCAATAGACCTCGGCCATGAAGGTGAAAGCGGGATACTTCGCGTGCACAGCAGCCGTCGCCTTCGGCCAGAACGGCTCGGGTGTCAATCCCCAGGTGCGCTGGAAAATTTCGGGAAGCAATAGCATCGCCATGTCGCAGCGCACGCCGTCGCACTTGGCTGCGATCGCGATAAGCTCGTCGGTCCGCGCCACCTGCAGCTCGGGATTGGTATAGTTGAGCTGCAGGGTGTCAGGCCATCCGGGAAAATTGGGATCGCGGCCATAGGCTAGGATCTTTGGTCCGCGGTTGGTCTCGACCCGCCGGTAATTTTGCGACGAACCGGCCAGCGCCTCCTCGCTGCCTTCGACGTAATAGTCGGGATGGGTTTTCACCCAGGGATGGTCGGGGGCAGTATGGTTCGGCACGAAGTCGAGCATCAGCTTGATGCCGTACCTTGCCAGCCGTTCGCGGAATTGCGCCAACGCCGTCTCGCCGCCCAGCGCCTCGCTGACCGTGTAGGTGGTGACCGCAAAGCCGGAGCCGCAGATATCGTCCTCGGTCAGGTCGGGGAGCACAGCCTTGAACTCGGCGCGCCATTGCGGGTTGCCGCGCGAGACGGCCCGGCCGGCGGCGCCGGTCTGCCACACACTCAACAGCCAGATCCAGTCGAAGCCCTTTTCCGCAAAGCCGTCGATCGTTGCGTCGTCGATTTCGGCCAGGGTGAGCCTCTTGCCGGCCTCGCGGGACAGACGTTCTAGCCAGACACGGGTGTTGAGCTGAAACAGCGATGGATACCGCGGGACGGTCGCCATTGCCGTCCCCTATACCTTCTCTTTCTCTCGGCTGAGCGCCGCCTCTCGGCCGCCTCGCAGAAAGGTCTGAGCATCGAGCTTGCCGAAGATTTCGATCAGGCCGGCGACGACCCCGGTCCATCCGGTCTGGTGACTGGCGCCGATGCCGGCGCCGTTGTCGCCATGGAAATACTCATAGAACAACAAATGATCGCGCCAGTTGGGATCGCGCTGAAATTTTTCGCTTCCACCGAATACCGGCCGACGGCCGCTTTCGTCACGCAGGAAGATCCGGGTCAGGCGATCGGCGATTTCGCGAGCGACCTCGAACAGGTTCATCAACTTACCCGAGCCGGTCGGGCACTCGATTTTGAAGTTGTCACCGTAATAAGCGAAGTAGTGCATCAGCGCGCGAATGATCAGCGCATTGACCGGCATCCAGATCGGCCCGCGCCAGTTCGAGTTGCCGCCGAACATGCCGGTGTCGGATTCCGCCGGCAGATAGCTGACGCGGTACTCGTGGCTGCCCGCCGAGAAGACATAGGGGTGCTCGGCGTGATAACGCGACAGTGCCCGGACCCCGTAGGGGCTCAGGAACTCATTCTCGTCGAGCATGCGGTGCAGGATCCGGCGCAGCCGATTCTCATTTACAAGACCGATGATGCCGCGTTCCGCTACGCCAAAGTGGCCGGGCCCCGTTGCATGGATGGATTCGCGGAGCTCCGGCATGCGCCGCAAGCGATCCTGGACCCCCGCCGTCAGTTTGGGGACCCGCTCGCGCTGCCATTTGTCTACGGCCGTCGTCGCACACAGCGGTAAGAGACCCACCATCGAGCGGACCTTAAGTCGCGTCGCGTTTCCGTCGGGCAGTCGAAGGACGTCGTAATAAAAGCCGTCCTCCTCGTCCCACATGCCGCCCGGGCCGGTCGTGTTCATCGCATGGGCGATCAGCAACAACTCCATCGCGTAGTTCGCCGCCAACTCCTCATAGGTCGGGTCGTGCGCCGCAAGCTCGAAGGCGATCTCCAGCATGTTCTGGCAGAACAGTGCGACCCAGGCAGTGCCGTCGGCCTGTTCCAAATAACCGCCGGTGGGTAATGGTGCACTGCGGTCGAAGACGCCGATATTGTCGAGCCCGAGAAATCCGCCTTCGAAGAGGCTCCTTCCGGAGCGGTCCTTGCGGTTCACCCACCAACCAAAATTCGACGACAGCCTGCCGAATATCCGCTTCAGAAAATCGAGATCGGTTTGGCCGCGCAATGCCTCCTCCATCCGATAGACAAAGATCGTCGCCCAGGCTTGTACCGGCGGGTTGACATCGCTGAAGTTCCACTCATAGGCCGGGATCTGCCCGGTCGGATGCAGATAGGCTTGACGGAGCAGCAGATCGAGCTGCTCCTTGGCGAAATCGATATCGACGCTCGCTAGGGCAATCGTGTGGAAAGCCAGGTCCCAGGCAGCGAACCACGGATATTCCCACTTGTCCGGCATCGAGATGACATGGTCGCTGAGCATGTGGAACCAATCACGGTTCCGGACCTGGCGCTTTTCGAACAGCAACGGATCTGCGTCGTGCTCCTCAAGCCATTTGTCGACATCGAGAAAGAAGTACTGCTTGCTCCACAGCATCCCGGCCAGCGCCTGGCGCATCACATTGGCCGCATCTTCGCCGACATGGGCAGGCGTTATCGCCCGATAGAACGCGTCGGCCTCCTGCCGGCGCTGCTCAATGATTTGATCGAATTGGCTGCCGAACGGGCCGCGGGAGGCGCCGTTGGTTAGCCGTAGCCGGACGACGGCGGTTTCGCCTGCGCCCACATTGAGCTGATAGTGCGCGGCGGCCTTGGTCCCGGTCTGGCTCGGGTTGACGGCCTCCTGCCGGCCCGCCACGACATAGTTGTTGATACCGTCCTTGACGTAAGGTGTCGCGTTCGGTCTGCCGAAGAGCCGCTCGTTGTTGGTGTCGTTTTCGGTGAACAGCAGGCGCGGATTTCCCTCGCAACGCAGGGAGAAGTTACCCAGTTCGGCGTGCGAAGCGGCAATGGTGCCAACACCATTGTCGCCCTTCACCTGTCGCAAGGAGGGTTTCGGCTGTTCCGGCCACCACGACCAGGTGTTGCGGAACCACAGGGTCGGCAGCACGTGCAGGGTGGCGGCTTCGGGCCCCCGATTGCACAGGCTGATCTGGATCAAGATGTCGCCAGGTGCGGCCTTCACGTATTCGACGAATATGTCGAAATATCGGTCGTCGTTGAATACGCCGGTATCGAGTAATTCGTATTCCGAATCGTTTCGACCACGGCGCCGGTTCGCCTCGATGAGATCGCCGTAGGGATACGGGTTCTGCAGATATTTATAAAGGTACTTCATGTACGAGTGGGTCGGCGTACTGTCGAGGTAGTAATAATACTCCTTGACGTCCTCCCCGTGATTGCCCTCGCTGTTGGTCAGGCCGAACAGCCGCTCCTTGAGGATCGGGTCCTTGCCGTTCCACAGAGCCAGCGCAAAACACAGCCGTTGATGGTCGTCGCTGAAACCGGCGAGCCCATCCTCACCCCAGTGATAGGCACGCGAGCGGGACTGGTCGTGGGTGAAATAGTTCCACGCATCGCCGTTCTCGCTGTAGTCCTCGCGGACCGTGCCCCATTGCCGCTCGCTGAGGTATGGCCCCCATAGCTTCCACGGCACCCTCTTCTCGCGCGCCTCGTCGAGACGCAGTTCTTCTGCCGTCTTGGCCGCTGCGGTGCTGGGGGCCTTGGTCATCGTCTCTTCCTATGATTAGCGCTCGCTGCTCGAATCCTATACAACTTGCATCCAATCGGACGCAAACGCATCGCCCGCGACCCTCGGCGACCCAACAAATTCACCTGAACGTCGTATATTGCGTTCGCGACGAACCTCGTCGCCAAATTTGGGACCGCGGCCGTTACTGCGCGGTCTGGTTGGCGGGTTTCAGCCAGACCGACATCCCGGGCTGCAGCGCCTCTGAAGCCAGACCGACCGGGTCCGCGCAGCACGAATGTATTCAGATCGTGGTCGCCGACGGCGCGGGCCGCGCGCCAGGTGGCGAACTCACCGCGCGGAACGATTTCGTCGATCTGGACATAGATCGGCACGGTGCCGCTGGCCGGCATCAGCTCGACGCGCGAGCCAATGCGTAGCTCGTCGAGCTGGTCTTCGCGCAAATTAAAGCTGGCCCAGCGCTCACCGACTTTCTGCAATGTCATCAGCGGTTGGCCCGGGACGATTGGCTCGCCCGGCTCCGCGACGAGCAAAGCGACAGTCCCGTCCGAAGGCGCGGTAATCCGCAATTTGGCCACGCGCGCGGCGACCACCGCAACAGCAGCCGCGGCGGCTTCGACTGCGGCATCGGCGACCGCGCGTTCCTCGCGCGTCGGCCCGAGGCGGTCGGCCTCGTGCAGCTCCTTCGCACGTGACAGGTTGGCGTTCGCCGTCTCGACGGCGGCGGCAGTCGCTTTGTCGAGGTCCTGGTGCGACGCGAACCCGGCCGCCGTAAGTTGCGAGCTCCGATTGAATTGCTGCCGCGCATAAACGAGATTTGCGTTCGCCATGTCGATGTCGCGCGCAAGCGCGTCGACCTGTTCCTGGCGCGGGCCGGCATAGACGCGGTCGCGCGCGGCGCGCGCCTGCCCGAGCTGCGCCTGCGCCAGCACCAGCCCCGCTTTGAGCTCGGGGTTGGATAGTTCGGCGACCATGTCACCCTGGCGCACGCTCTGCCCTGGGGCGACTGCCGAGCGCAACAGGCGGCGGCTTCGGGGGCGATCTTAATCTCGGTCGGTTGGACGACGCCCGGGGCGCGCTGCGCGACCAGATCCGGCCGGAGGACCAGAAAGGCCACAATGCCTGATACCGCGGCGAGGGCGACCACGACGGCGATCGTATGGAAGCGTTCGCTGCGGCTAGACGGCATCGGCTGCTTCGATAGCCGCCCGTCGACGCGACGCGGCCACTGCGAGCACGAAGTAGATCGCAGTGAGGAGCCATAGGTAAAGCCAATCCGTCCTCACCTCGCTGAGCCGCGCCCCCATTTGACCGATGCGCACCAGACCGTCGATCGCGGACTCGCTCGGGAAGATCCGGCGCAGCTGATCGAGCGCCGGGGGATCATCTCGCGCGGCCAGGATACGCCGACCTGAAAGAATTGCGGGAGGGTCGTCGCGATAAACAACAAGACCGCTGTTTCGCGATGCTTGAATAAGCTCCCGGCGGCCTGACCCATAAAGCTGGTGGCGAGCACGAACGGCACCGCGAACAGCGCCAGATCCTCAACCCGGCCCAATGTCGAAAATCCGTATACCCGCGGCAGGAGGACGAAGAACAGGGCCAGCGCTGCGGCGTAAATCGTCAAATGCGCGAGGCCGCGGCCGAAAAGCCCGGTCGGCCCCGAAGCAATTCGGCGAGTTCCCGAGCGCCTTTCAAAGCCGAGGGCGGTCAGGGTCGCCGTTCCCATCAGCAAGGTCTGCTGGATGATCAGCACAAAAGCGGCCGGCACGACTAAGCTGGCGTAGCCGCCGGTCGGATTGTACAGCGGCTCCATCAGCAGCTCGGCCGGGCTCAGCGCGGTCAGGGCCAGCCGCGCCTGCGCGCCGTCCATACGCAGGCCGCGCGAAATATCGGACACGTTTGTGTCGCCGGCACCTTCGGCGATCCCCTGCAATGTGCGATTGAACACCAGAAAATAAGCCGAATCGACATAGGCCGGGATGCGGGCTTCATTCCCCTTCAAGACCTCGCGCTCGGTGTCGCGCGGGATTTCGAGGATGCCGAAGACCCGGCGGTCGAACAGCGCCTGCTGTGCCACGTCGAGAGCCGGGGCGCGAACTGCAACCGAAATTGCCTCATCGGCATCGAGCGCCTGGATCAGACGGCGGCTCAGCGGAGTGCGGTCATCGTCCACCACGGCAATCGGGATCTTGCGGACGAGCTGGCCGAGATAGGGCTGCGGATAGAACACGCCGTAAAAGACCGGAGCAACGATCAAGAGGCTGAAGACGCCGCGGTCGGCCAGCACACGGCGCCACTCGCCGATAAAGGCGCCGGCGATGCCGCGACCGTCCCGGGGCAAAGGGGTGTCTTCCTCACGCTGGAATTCAGACGACAGCCGGCTCAACCGCCACCATGCGACCACAAACAGGCCGAGCGCCATGCCGGCCAGGATCGCAAAGGCCGGCGCCGAAGCTTGTACCGGCGATCCACGCGCCGCCTGGTCGAACAGGATCTGCTGATACCAGCGTATCGGAAGCAATGCGCCCCAGGCCTTTGAGAAGCCGTTCATGGCGAGAACCGGCAAGCCGACGCCCGCATAGCCGAAGGCTGGCGACGAGATGACCGCGACGAGGCTCAAACCCAGGGTGAGATCACGCACCAGCAGTACAAGAACGGCTGCGAGCGATTGATAGGCGACGATGAACAGCATCGCCGCAACGACCATCATCAGCACGTTCCCGCGGTAAGGCAGCTCGAACCTCGCATGCAGGATCAGCGCCTCGATCCCCAGTAGTGCAAAGAACAGCAGGAATAGCGGCAACAACTTGCCGGCGAGTGCAATCAGCGGACTGCCGTCGGCGCAGTGCAGCCAGGCGCGCCGACTGCGGCGCGAGAATTCCGTTCCGATCGCATAGGCGGTCGCTATGCCGATAATGACATGCAATGTCGTCGGCATCACCGCGCGCAGCAGAAAGCCCGCGTAATTGAGCCCCGGGTTCGTCAGAACACATTGCTCGACGACCAGTGAGCCGCCGTCGACCGACGGCAGGCGAACATCGCACAGCGGCGACAGCTGTGACACGGCGTCGGAGATCGCGTCGCTCAAGCCCCTCGACGCAATGTTGCCCGGAGTAAAGTATTGGGCATTGTAGAAGGCAATGATCTGAGGTCGGCGGGCGGCCAGCAAATCCTCATCGAAACGTGGCGGAATATAGACCGCAGCGATCGCCCGCCCGGTACGGATCGCCCGGGTGGCGCTCTTCAGATCATTGGCTCGCTCGGCGACACGCAACCCCGGGGCCGCCGCGATTGACTGGATGAGTTTGGCCGAAACCTCCGACCGGTCGGCATCGACGACGACGATATCGAGGCTACGCACGACGGCACTGCTGACAGAACCGCGAAGGCAATCAACGGAACGACGATAACCAGCAAATAGCCGGCGCGGTCGCGCCGGAAGAACCGGATCTCGCGTAGCGCGACCAGCCCCAGCCCCGGGTGCGGCGGCGGTTTCATTGCGGGCGCTTCGTCCAATCGGTATAGACGCTTATCCCCGGCCGCAGCCGGTCGATCTCGTCCACCGGATAGGCACGGATCGCAAAGGTACGCCGATCAAAATCACCGGTCGCCCGCGTTGCCCGCCAGCCGGCATATTCGCCTTTTGCCGCGATCACGCGGACCTCGGCCGTGACCTCGCGGCTGCCGAGCGCCGGAATATTGACCGCAAACCGGTCACCGACCTTGAGCCCGGCGATCAGATCCTCGCGCAGCGAAAAGCCGAGCCAAGTCTCGCTGAGATCGACCAGCGACAGCAGGGGCAGCCCGGGAGTGACGACTTCGCCTTCCTCGACCGGGATCTAGTAGACTTGGGAGGCGATCGGCGCGGTTATCATCAGTTGATCGACCAGAGCCTTGATCGTGTCGACTTTTGCCGCGGCTTTGTCGACATTGGCCTCGGCGATCTGATGCTCCTCGGCGGTGAAGCCGCGCACCGCCTCATCATAGGCGAGCTTTGCCTGATCGAGCCGGCGCTGCGCCAAGGTCAGAGCATCGGTGTCTTCGTCGAGTTTGGACTGGGGCGCGAATTTGTCGGCGGCGAGCTGCTTGGTGCGGTTGTAAGTCTGTTGTGCAAGCGTGAGATCGGCGGTAGCGCGGTCGATTTCGGCCTTGCGCTGGGCGATTATTTCGGGACGCGTACCGACTTTGATAGGCTGCAGTTCCGCATCGGCCACCGTTTTCTCGGCTTCGGCTTGGCCCAACTCTGCAACCAGCTCAGGATTGTCGATGACGAGCAAGGTCGCACCCGCCGCAACGTTCTGCCCGCGAGCCACGGCGATCTTTGCCAGCCGGCCGGAGACGCGCGCGGCTATGTCGATACGGGTGCTTTCGGCCTCGCCCTGGACCAGCAAGGGCTCGGGGCGTACCAGGTACCAGATCGCCAGCCCGATAATGGCTAAAAAGACGACCGCGGTGATGATGGCGCGAGGATTGAGCAGCGGCCTGCGCCGCGCCGTGGCGGCGCTCGGTTCCGTCGTTGCCCGGTCGAGTTTGGAAGGTGGTGCGATGGAAGGGGGGGGCTTCGGTCATCGTCTTTGGCAGCTATGGTAGGAAGCCGAAGATAAGGAAGGAAGGCGAGTCATGTCCGAAAATCGCAGCATGACGCGACCGGTAGGAGCCGGCAGATTTTCCACTGCTGATCTTAAGCGTCGAACGGCCGATCGTGAAGCGCGAGACGCGGCTGAAGAATTGATCCAAATTCATGAGCAAGAGAAAAAGCAAAAGACGCTGACGGCGGCGCGGGAGGCAACTTCCCCGTGCCGAAAAGCTCGTACGCGGCTATCGGCGTCATTCGGCCATGCTCGATAACCGGCAGAGATTAATCGATGCTTGGCGGGATCGGATTCGAGACCCGAGCCTGACGGTCTTGCTGGTACTTGAGCTCTGTGCGGTCTTTCTCACAGCGCCGCTGGCCGCGAAGGGACTGCCGATAGCGCGGGCGGTCACTAGTACGCTCGTTCTTGCGGTCCTGGTGATCGTCGTGATGCTGTCGCCGAGATCGGGCGCCGTTATCTTGATCCTGCCCCGGTTGGCGGCCACCGCAACAAGCTTTCTGATGAGCGCGGAATGGTCGCCGGTTTCAACCACCGTGCTCCGCCGGGGCGGTGAAATTCTCGCCTTCTCCGCGCTGACCTGGGTGGTAGCGCACGCAGTCTATGCTCCTGGCCGTATCACGTTTCGCCGCCTTCAGGGTGCCGCCGTAATTTATCTGAACCTGGCGACAATCTTCGCCTCGGCCTATGGCCTGATCTGGGAGTTGAGCCCGGGCGCCTTCGTCAACCTCGTAACCCCTGCGGGCGATCCGCAGGAGGTCGCGACCATGCTGTATTTCAGCCTCACCACGCTGACTACGACGGGTTACGGGGACATCGTTGCGGTCGATCCATTTGCCCGCAGCCTGGCCAATCTGGAGTCGGTCCTCGGGCAATTCTTTCTCGCCATCACGATTACCCGCCTCGTGACGATGGAACTCGCAGACCGACACCGTTGACCTCGACGATGATGGAGACCACGCCCATCGCGGCTCGACATTCCTCCATCGCGCAGCGGCTGCTGCCCATCCTTAGCTGGCTTCCCGGCTATCGGCGCGATTGGTTGTTGCCGGACGTACTAGCGGGCCTCGCCGTCTGGGCGGTCATGGTACCGGAGAGCATGGCCTATGCCAGCATCCTCGGGGTGCCGCCGATCATGGGACTCTACACGATCGTCCCACCGTTGATTGCCTACGCGCTGCTCGGCACCTCGCGCCTGCTGGTTGTCGGCCCGGACACCGCGACTGGCCTGATCTCCGCGCTGACTGTGGGCGCCACCGCGGTACAGGGAACTGCGCAGTTCAATGCGCTGACCTCCACCCTCGCAATCTTGATCGGCGCCTTCTTCCTGCTCTTCGGCGCGCTGCGCATGGGCTGGGTGGCTGCCTTCATCCCGACGCCGGTCATGCGAGGGTTCATCGAAGGCCTCGTATGCGTCACCATCATCGGCCAGGTGCCGCATCTGTTGGGCGTCGCTGGCACGTCCGGCAACTTCTTCATTAAACTCTGGTTCGTATTGCGGCATCTATCGGACGCTTTGCTCGCCCCAGTGCTGACCGGCTTGCTCAGCCTCATGGCAATGCTGGTGCTGCGCCATCTGGCACCCCGTATACCTGCAGCCCTGGTGGTCGCGGTCGTGGCCACGATCCTCGTCGGCCTGCTCGGGGGTGAGGCCACCGGTGTAAGCGTGGTCGGCGACCTTCCGTCCGGCCTGCCTAATCTCGTGCTCCCCAACCTCGACCTTGCCCTATGGCGGGAGCTCGTGCCCGGCGCGCTCGCCATTGTGCTGGTCGGCTATGCCGAGGCGCTCGGCGGGGCAAAGGCCGCGGCGACTCAGACCGGCGGCGACGTCGATCCGAACCAGGAGCTCGTCGCACACGGGCTCGCCAATATTCTGAGCGGTCTGTTCGGCGGCTTCCTCGTCGTCGGCAGCCTGTCCAAGACCTCCGTCGCGATGGCTGCCGGCGCGCGTACCCAAATCGCCAATCTCGTCGCTGCTGTCTTTTGCTTCCTGACGCTGGTCTTATTGACGCCGTTGTTCCGGGGCATGCCCCACCCAGCGCTTGCTGCCATCGTCATCGCAGCCATGCTTCACTTATCCAAACCTGGCTATTTGCGCGACCTGCTCGCCCGCGACCGTCAGGAGTTTGCTGTTGCTGCGATCGTCGTTGCCGGAGAGCTGACGTTGGGCGTCCTGGAGGGCATCGCCCTCGGCGTGGCTCTGTCCCTGTTGATGTTGATCTATCGAACGAGCCATCCGCAAGGCGCGGCGCTGGGCCAGCTGCCGGGGGAGGAGGCCTATCGCGACATCCGACGCCACCCCGAGGCACTTACCTTCCCCGGGCTGCTGATTTGGCGCGTTGGCGGCGACCTGTTCTTTGCGAGCATCGGCCGCCTCGACGAGGCGTTGAAGGCTGCGCTTGCAGCGAACCGCCCGCCGGCGAAGCAGGTGCTGCTGGACGCGGATTCGGTGAACTTCATCGACACCAGCGCCTGCGACGCGCTACTGAACTTTATCAAAGAGTTGCAAAGCCAAGGCATCACCTTCGCCTTCGCTCGCGTGCGCGACGAAGTACGAGATCGACTTCGACTCGCAGGCATAGAGGCTGTAGTGGGCCCGGCCAACTTTTACGAGCGTGTGACTGACGGGGTGCGCGCCTGGCAACAGCAAGAAGGGGTCGGTGCCATGCCCGCGGGAGGGTGCTGAAGCTCCGCGGCAGGATACGCCGAAATTTGGCATGGACCGGAAGAGGTTGCAGAACCCATTTGACGCGGTGACGGCGGGCGATTTTCGCTGCACCGCAACAAACTCGTCCACCGGTCGGTTATTACTGATTTAGATCAAGGCGGCCGGGTCAGCTCTTGATCTTCCATTCTCCGGACGACGTGCAGCACCAGGTGAGGCGGTAGTCGCGGCTCGGTGGCCCTGCTGCGACAATGTGATGGCGCACCAGGTGGCACGCCATGCCACCCGAACGGAACACCCGGAGTATCGTCGAGGTGCCCGAGCTTTTCGTCTCCGGATTACTCCACGAGTCGGACTGTCCGACCTTACTCGGCTCGGTCCCATTCAGCCGCGCCACGCTATCGAAGACCATTCGGTTGTCTGAAGGCGCGAGACCCTGACCAAAATTTCCCGCGAACGGGATGACTTGGGCTTCCGCCGCCACGGACAGAAGAATGCATACCGCGAGTGGCGCCGACAAGCAGTGTGGTAACCGGGGTCGCATGCATCTCTCCTTCACTTCCTCGGCGCCACCGCCGCCGCCGATCCGGCTATGCGCGGTTCAACTCTGGAAGAATAGCGTTCAATACGGGTTTGGGCAGTTGGTCGTATCCGGCGCCTATGGCGGTCCACAAGGAGTTTGATAATAGGGCTGCGGGTAATAGGGGTAGTAGTAGGGCGCTGTCGCTGCGGCGCCAACAGCGGCCCCTAGGCAACACCTGCCGCGGCGGCGCCGTAGCCATAATAGGGATAGGCGCCACCATAAACGTTCGTATATGACCCGCGATAAACGTTCGTATTACCGACCGCGACGTTGCCGGCAGGCCCACGCACGGCAACATGCCCGCGGGGCCTGCAGCGGCGCCGCCACTCAGGAGAAGCTGTTGCCCCCCGACTTTATCAGCGCGGACGGCTTCGGCATTACCGAGGCAGCCCGTCGCTATTTGGCGCCGCTCATCATTGGCGAATCCTATCCGCCGTTTAAGAATGGCCTACCCGATTATGTGACGCTGCAGAACGTGGCGGTGCCGAAAAAGCTGGCTACGGAGTTCACCGTCTGAAAATAACAAGCCGCAATACGTTCTGCATTTCGATCACCGCGGGCTCGTTTGAGAAGGATGCTCGACCAGCCCGCTCTCGATTGCAGGGAGTAGCCTAAACCGACACCTCCAGCGTCGCGCCCGGCGCCAGTTTCCGTGTCGCAGCTCCGATCCGCATCTCCATCCCCTCACCCGCCATCAGCGTCGCCCGCACCGCGTTGCCAGCGATACGGATCGCCACTGAGCGGCCCCTCCAGCACACGCGGAATGACAGGCTGCGCCACTGGGGCGGGAGCCTTGGGTCGATGCCAAGCGTGTCTCCGTTCAGGTCGAGGCCGCCAAAGCCGAGTACCACCGCCTGCCACAGCGCGCCCAGCCCGGCAATACGCACGCCGCCGGCGCTGTTGGGGTCGAGGTCGAGGTCGGTGGCAGCGGTCGCGCGCAGGTAGCGCAGTGCCATCGGTGCATCGCCCAGGCGCGCCGCGACCAACGCGTGCATTCCGGTGCTGAGCGAACTGCCGTGCGAGCAGCGCGGCTCGTAATAGCGGAAATTCGTCTCTGCCATCGCGTCGGGGAATTCGTCGGGTAGCAGCGCAATCAGCGCCACGACGTCGGCCTGCTTCACGACCGCTGCGTCAGCTCGCGGCCGATTATAACGACAATGGGCGCCCTGCGGTCGGCGTAAGCCGCGAGTTCGAGCGGCTGCAGCGCATTAAAACCGGCGAACTGCTCACAGATACTGGCCGCAGGATCAAGGCCGGTCACGATGCACGCGATCGCGTCGCGCCAGTCCGCAAGCTCTTCGTCGCCGAGCGCCAGTTTTTCCCGCAACGCGGCTGCATGGTTGGGCCAGCGCTTACGCAACACGTCTATTGCCTCGAGCCCTCGGCTGATGTTCCAGCACGCCATCACATTAGTGAAGGCGTTGTCGTCCACGTCCTCATGGTATTCGTCCGGTCCGATCACGTGCCGGATGTGCCGCTTGCCATCCCCCTCCGCCGCGGCCCGGGACACCCAGAACCGGGTCGTCTCCAACAGAATCTCGGCGCCGGCGCGAAGGAAGAAATCGTCGTCGCCAGTGAAGCGCCAGTATTGCCACACCGCATAGGCTATGTCGGCACTGATGTGATGCTCCATCTTGCCGGTTAATATGTCCACCGGCTTGCCGTCGGACCCGACCACGCGCTCGGGCGTGGTCTCTTCGCCCGTGTCGGCTGATTCCCAGGCATAAAGCGCGCCTTTGAAGCCGAAATGCGCCGCCATTGCGCGCGCGCCGGGCAGCGTGTGGAAGCGGTACATCAGCAGCGCCCGCGCCGCCTCTGGCCAGACCGCCGTGTAGAAGGGCAGCAGGTAGATCTCGGTGTCCCAGAAGACATGGCGGAGATAGGCATCGCCGGTGAGGGCGCGCGCGCCTACCGACACGTGGTCGTCCTCGGTTGGCGGTGCTGGTCAGATGGTACACTGCGAAGCGCACCGCTCGCTGTATGATCTCGTCGCCGTCGATGACTACGTCGCTGGCGGCCCAGCGCGCACCCCAGGCGGCCTCGTGTTCGGCGAGCACGGCGCGCCAGCCCAGCGCACGGCTGCGCCCCAGCGCGGCGACGGCGTGCGGAGCCGGGTCGTCCTCCGGCGTGTCGGCGCGCGCCACCGCGACGAGGCGGTCGAATTCGGCCACCTGCCCCGCCAGCGCCAGGCCCAGCGCAGCGGGAACGGACGCTCGGGGGCGAGCAGATCGTCGCCGAGTAGCAACGTCGCGGCGCCAGTCATTACCACACCCTTGCCTGCACCCTCCAGATGCCAGGCGCCGAGGTCATGTTCCAGCCGCAGCGGCTCCATGCCGAGGCCTGCCATCGCGAAACTGGCCTCCAGCGTCAAATCGACGCCGGCGCGGTCTATCGAGAACCGCAGGAGCTGCAGGCC
>Ga0306922_10000522_pt1 | contig 32146 bp, 27 predicted proteins | sample sta12Cox44000082_FD_203758 | JGI IMG/M metagenome (GOLD analysis project Ga0306922, IMG submission 203758) | Lab enrichment of tropical soil microbial communities from Luquillo Experimental Forest, Puerto Rico - statoxic.12C.oxic.44.000.082 (v2)... | ecosystem: Environmental > Terrestrial >... | reverse complement strand
TTGGTAGCTGTTAGTGCCACAAACCGATTGAGGTCGATCCGGCCCATGCCGACGCCTTCAGAAAAAAGCAACGGAAGACGCAGTTCGATTCCGGGAATCCCGTTGGCGATCTGAACGAAGGGAGGACTCGGGCCGGCGCTCAGCTTCCCGGTTGCATCAAAGCGGTAGGGGGCGTGGTCGGAGGAAACCACCTGAAAGGTGCCGTTGCGAATGCCTCGCCAGATCGCCTCCTGGGACCGCTTGTCGCGAAGTGGCGGACTGCAGCAAAACTTGGCACCTTCCATCCCGTCGCGATCGAGATCGTCCGCGGTCAGGAACAGATATTGGGGACAGGTCTCGCCATAGATCTTCAGGCCCGCAGTTTGCGCCGCGCGGATCTCATTCATCGCCTCTTCGGTGGAGACGTGAACGATCAGGATCGGTACGTCCAGCACGCGCGACAGGGCAATCGCGCGCTGGACCGCTTCGCCCTCGGCAACTCGTGGATGACTCACCGCGTGATATCGGGGCGCAGTATGCCCACGATCGATCAGACGCTGCCGCAACCAGCGGATCATGTCGTGGTTTTCGGCATGAACTAGAACGAAGGCGGCGTGTTGCTTTGCGACCGCGAGTACATCGAGAATTTGGAGGTCGTCCAGTCGTAGCTTGTCGTACGTCATGTAGATCTTGAACGAAGAGAAACCGTCCTTGATTAGCGCAGGCAGCTCCTGTCCCAGCGCGTTCGGGGTCGGGTCGGAGATGATTAGGTGAAAGCCATAATCGATGACCGCCTTTGAACGTGCACGGGCCAGATTGTCTTCCACGACTGCCCGCAGCGATTGGCCTCGATGCTGAGCTGCAAAGGCGAGGACGGAGGTGGTCCCGCCGAACACGGCAGATACGGTGCCGGTGTAGAAATCATCGGCAGTCATCACCCCGAGTGAGCCCATCTGCTCGATGTGGCAGTGCCCCTCCACGCCGCCCGGCAACACGAGCTTGCCTGCTGCATCGATCACGCGCGTGGCCGGGCCAAAATCCTGGCCGAGCCCGGCGATTTTTCCGTCCCTGATCGCCACATCGCATCGGGTCGTTTCGCTCGCCGTCACGACAGTGCCGTGCCGGATGAGAACATCATATCCAGCCATGTGCTCCTCCTGTTCACCAAGCGGTATCTTCAAGGGCTACGGCGCCGGCTCATCTCTGCCATTCTCGTTCTCGACTGTCGCGCCGGTGCTGACGACCCATGGTCATGCGCTGCCCTTCTCAACCAGCCACCAGGTGAGCAGCCGCGCGGCCTCGAGCAGATCCCTGATCTCCATTTTCTCGTCCGGATTATGGCTGCCGTTGGCATTACGAATGAAGAGCATTCCCATCGGAATGCCGGCCTGCGCGAAAGCGGCCGCATCGTGGGATGCACCGCTTGCAATTGAACGAATCGGAATATTCAGCACCTCTGCGCCTTCGCACAAGGCACGAAAAATCGATGGATTGACCCTGCCGACTTCGGCTCGCGTGAAAGAACTGAGGTCGATCGTAACGCCGCGGCGCTCCATGATTTCCACGGCGATCGTCTTTACCCGTCCCTCCAACTCATTGAGCAGATCCGGATCGAGGCTACGCACATCGAGGCTGAACGTGGCCTCGCCAGCAATCTTCGTGAGCGCGTGTCGCGCAGGGTCGGTGTATAGCTTCCCGACCGTGAACGCCATGTCCTTGCCTTCACGCTCCCACTCGGCCCACAACCGATCGAGTGCATGCACGAATTCGCAGGCGGCCACGACGCTGTCGCGCCGGTAAGCTCGTGGCACGCCCCCGCAGTGGTTATATTCGCCGTAAATCTTGATTGCTGGGCGTCGGTAATTGCCACGGATGCCGGTGACGATACCGACCGGCAAATTTTCCGTCTCGAGCACCGGTCCTTGTTCGATGTGCACCTCAAGATATGCGAGGATCTCAGATGCACTGAGATATGGCTGGCCCGTGCGCAGCGCATCGGGATTGCCCCCAGCCTGTTTGAGATGTTTGCTCAATGGATATCCCGTATCGAACCGGCGCAGCGTATCCAGCGACTCGACCGGAAATCTACCTAAGGCTGCCCGGCTGCCGAAATATGTCGTATTGAACCACACGCTTTCCTCGGCGCGGATCGCCATTACTGTAATGTCGCGCATGGGCCGGAACTCAGCAGACTTCAACGCGGCAATCGCAATCATTCCGGCGACAACGCCCGCCGCGCCGTCAAAATTGCCACCGTCCGGCACCGAATCGAGATGGGAGCCAATGATGACGCGCGGAGCGCGACGATCACGTCCAGGCATCGTCATGTAGGTATTGGCAGCCGCGTCGCGGTCTATGAGCAAACCAAGTCCAGCCGCTTTCGCAGCAACAAGGCGATGAGCGAAATTTTCCCCTTCACCGTAGGCGTCGCGGAAGACGCCTTTTCCTTTGGTTGTTTTCTCGCGCAGTTCATCGAACAGGGAGATTGCCATGGGTTCCTGATGGAGAACGGCATCCATCGCGGCTTCAATGGCCTTCGTTTTCCGTGCTGTATCGGCTCGATGCCTCGTCGGCTCATTCATCGGGCATACTCCAAAAGGCTGTCCCTTCCGAAAATTATATCCGAACGTAATGGTGGTGCAGGCCGGATAAGATTGGGAGGGCAACAATGACGCCAGATCGTTGGACCGCCCGACCCAGCGGCGTGTCTTTGCCCAAGGCCAAGTGCGTGCACTCGCGTCGCACGGTGCCAATCAGACGCTCTAAATACGGATTTTGCCATGGCGACCCAGGCGAGATCGGTCCCCGCGCGCGGACGGCAATGGTCACGCAAAGCAACTTCGCGTCTGTGCGATCAAGGCAGTCGCTTGCGGTCTAGCAGGCGTGAGGGTGGGTAGCCGCGGCCTCAACCGACGCGGCGGCGAACGGTCCCGACACCAACACCGAACTGTGCAGCAACAGCTCGCAGGCCAACTCCGCCAGCCTCGTAGGCGGCGCGGATGGCCGCACGGCGCGCGGGATGGATTGCCGGCCGGCCGATCGGCTTGCCGCTCTTGGTACCCGTGGCCTTGGCCCGCGCCATGCCGGCCAGCACGCGCTCGCGGTGATCGCGCGCTGGAACTCGGCAAACACGCCGAGCATCTGAAACATCGCCTTGCCGGCCGGCGTCATGGTGTCGAGGCCCTGCTGATGCAGGTACAGCTCGATCCCGAGCGCGTGCAGCTCGGAGAGGAAGGCGACGAGGTCCTGGAGGCTACGGCCGAGACGATCAACCGACCAGGCCATCACCACGTCAAATCATGGCGGGTGGCGTCACGGTGGAGCCGATCGAACTCCGGCCGCTTGTCGCGGCCTTAGCGCCGCTAATGCGTTGACGGTGTACGGCTATGCGCGGGCCATGCGACTGCGTGGAGCTTATGCGATCGGGATGTACGTGATCACTTTCGACAGTCGCGTCAGGCCCCATACCGCGGCGTCGAGCCGGTTCGGCGAGCCGTCAACGGCGCGATCCCACTTGCCGCGCGAGGCCGACACTTCCTTGATGCGGATCATGTTCGACTCGCGTTCGCCGCGCTGGTGCACGCGTTCGGCGGCCTGCTTGACGACTTCGGTCGCCATATCGCCACCAAAATTAATTTCAACCACGACATCGTCGGCATCGAAGTCGTCGTGGCACTTCACCGCTGCTTCGCCCCACTGCGCCGGAGACCCGGTGGTGGTGCGATCGGCAAGCACCGCGAACCTTCCATCATTTAACAACGCAGACGCGACAATGCCGACTTCATCGCCGCCGCCAGATGGATCGACGCCAACGGTGACTTGCTCGATTATGTCCTCGGGACACGTCGTTATGGATCAGCCACTCGTCCTTGAACAGCGCGTTCTGCGGATCCAGGATCATCGCACCTTGTATTGGGACATCCTTGGGACATGAGAGGGAGCCGCGTTGATATTGCAGGAGAATTATCCCTGATTGCCGCCCTGGGCGAGCGGCAGCGAGGAGAGGATGGGATCGGCGAGCAGCTGAATTTGCCCGCTCATGAGGTCGGTGAGCGCTGGTGCCGTGCCTTTGTAGGACACCACCAACGTATCGAGGCCGGCGTCGAGCTTGAGCAGCTCGACGGCGAGATGGCTGGCGGAGCCGATGGTGGTGGCGCCGAAGGTATATTTCTGCGGATCTTTGCGCACGAGCGCGAAGAAATCCTTGAGGTTGTTGGCCGGGACGCTGGGCGTGGTGCTGACGATCAGCGGCCCCTCGGCCAAGAGCGTCACCGGGGTGAAGTCGTGCACGACGTCGTAGGGGACGCTTTTGTAGAGGAATGGATTGATGACATGCACCGAAGCAGACACCAGCAAGGTGTAACCGTCGGGTGCGGCCTTGGCGACGGCGTTGGCGCCGACGATTCCCGAGGCGCCGCCGGCGCGGTTCTCGACGATGAAGTGCTGGCCGATCGTCTCGTTGAGCTTCCGCACCAGAATGCGCGCGACGCCGTCGACCGACCCGCCGGCCGGGAACGGCACCACCACGGTCACCGTGCGGGAAGGATACTCGTCCGCACTCGCGGCGACAGTGATGGGCGCGGCAAGCGCCAGCGCGAGGGCGGACGTAATCGTACATCTCATGGGATGATCCTTCTGTCCGGCCGCTCAGTATGTCCCGGGATAGCTTCCTCCGTCGATCAGCAGATTTTGCCCGGTGATGAAACCGGCGTGTTGCGAGCAGAGAAAGGCGCAATAGGCGCCGAGCTCGGCCGGCCGGCCGTAGCGTTTGGCGGGATTGGCCTCGCCGCGACTGCGCCAGAGCTCCTCGAATGGCTTGCCCGTCGTCTCCACCAACGCGCGAACGTGCGTGCGCTGGGCGTCGCTGTCGAAGATGCCGGGCAGGAGATTGTTGATGGTGACGTTGCGGGCGACGGTCTGTCGCGCCAGTCCGGCGGCGAAGCCCACGAGGCCGGAGCGCGCGCCGTTCGACAGGCCGAGCTCCAGTTGCGGCATTTTCACGCTGCGCGAGACGATGTTGATGATGCGGCCGAAGCCGCGCGTCATCATGCCGTCCACGGTGAGCCGCATCATTTCGATCGGGGAAAGCATCATTGCGTCGAGCGCAGCGATCCAATCATCCCGCAACCAACCGCGGAAATCGCCGGGCAACGGTCCGTCGGCGTTGTTGAGAAGGATATCGGGTTGCGGACACGCGGCAAGCGCGGCCGAGCGCCCGGCGCCGGTGGTGATGTCGGCGGCAACCGTGGTCACCTCGACGCCGGTCGCCGCGGCGATCTCCGCGCCGGCTTTTTCCAGCCCCTCGCGCCCGCGCGCGACGATGGTGACGTCGACGCCTTCTTGCGCCAGCGCGAAGGCGCAGGCGCGCCCGAGACCGCGGCTCGCGCCGCTCAGGAGCGCCTTTCGTCCGCGGATTCCGAGATCCATATTCAGCGGGTCGTCCCGCGGGAGGCAGCGCTCACGCGGCGACGGCGGAGATGGGGCCGATCTTGTAGCCGTACTGCTTGTCGAGCCCGAGTTCCTGCACGATGCGAATGCCCTTGGCGAGCGCCTCGCCGTCGAGGTTGGTCAGCGGCTTGCGTAAGTCGCCCGCCGGCAGTCCGAGCACCTTCATCAGCGATTTCACCGCGACCGGATTGATCGCCGAGTAAGTGAAGTGCAAGAGCGGCAGCAGTTTGAGATACGTGGTCTTGAAATTTTCCGCGTCGGCATAGCTCGTCCACGGGGTCGAGATGGTGGCGAGCTCGGCGGGCGCGATATTGCCGGTCATGTTGGCGGTGCCGTGCCCGCCGAGCGACATGGTGGGCACCACCAGGCCGAGATTCGGGCTGTCGCAGCACATCACCGACACTTTCGGCTTGGCGGCCAGCACCTGGGCGACCTGCCCGACCCGCGCCGTCGACTCCTTGTGCACCACGTAGTTGGGATGTTGGAAGATGCGAAGGAGATGCTCCCAATGCAAATCGCTCTTCACCCGCGGCGGGTTGTTGTAGATGCCGAGCGGCAGATCGGTTGCGTCCGCTACGTCGAGGAAGAAGCGCTCGATGTCGCTCTCCGGCGCGCAGATATAGGCAGGCGCTGCGAGGATCGCGCCGTCGGCGCCGTTCGCGGCGGCGAAGCGCACATTGGCGATGGTCGCCTCGGTGTTATTGCCGGTGCAGCCGAAGAAGATCGGCATGCGCGGCGTCTTCATCTTCGTGGTCTTGACGATGATCTGCTTTTTCTCCTCCGGCGCGAGCATCGAGGTCTCGCCCGTCGAGCCCATGATCAACACCGCGGACGTGCCCTGCGCTGCGTGGAATTTCAGCAAGGTCCGCAACGCGCCGAAGTCGACCGAGCCGTCCTTATTGAAGGGCGTGATCAGCGCGACGAACGAGCCGGTCAGCATCTTTCTCGCCATTGCGGCCTCCATGCCTTCAGCTCATGATAGCACGCCGTCGCAGCTTTAGAGCGGATTTCGCTGGGATGGAATCAGGCGCGAGCTCTACCCCGCCGCGGTCAATTCGGGCGGCGTGAATGCGCGAATCGCCGGCGCCGGCTGATCCCACCGCTCGACCTCGACCAGCGCGGTGAGCGCGCTAGTGCCTTGCGCGAGCGGCGAGGTGCCGATGTCGAGGGTGAGCACGTTGGGATTGCCGTGCCGCTCCGGTGCGCCTGACGCATCTGGCGGATCGAACCAGGCGCCGGTCGCCATCACCACTACGCCTGCCATGACGTCGGCATCGAGGACTGCGCCGGCGAGACAGGCGCCGCGGGTGTTGAACAAGCGCACGACATCGCCGTCGCGGATGCCGCGCCGGGTCGCGTCCCGCGGATTGATGCGCACCGGCTCGCGGCCGGCAACCTTGCGCCGGCGCGACACCGGTCCAGGGTCCATCTGCGCGTGCAGGCGGGTCGCGGGCTGGTGCGTCACCAGGTGGAGCGGAAAACGCTGCGCGTCCGTGCTTCCGAGCCACTCCGCCGGCGGAATCCAGGCGGGATGGGGCGGGCAGTCCGCATAACCGAAACCGGCAACCGCGTCGGACGCGATTTCGATTCGCCCGGAAGGGGTCTTGAGCGGATGGCGCTCCGGGTCGCGGCGGAAAGCTTCGAACAGCACGTAGTCGCGTTCGGGCGGCGGCAACTCGACGAACCCCTCGGCCCAGAACTGCTGGAAGCCGGGAAGCGTCATGCCCTTGGCGGTCGCGCTGGCGCGGACCCGATCGTAGATCCATTGACACCAGCCCATGTCGTCGCGCTCTTCCGTGAAGGCCCGCTCATAGCCGAGACGCTGCGCCAACGCGCGGAAAATCTCGAAGTCGTTCTTCGCCTCTCCGATCGGATCGATGGCGCGATGCATGGCGAGAATGAATGGGTCGCGCGAGGAGCCGCCGATGTCGTTGCGCTCGAGCGGGGTGGTGGCAGGGAGCACGATGTCGGCGTGGCGCGCGGTCGCCGTCCACCAGGTCTCGTGCACGACCACCGTTTGCGGCTTCTGCCAGGCGCGCTGCAGGCGGTTGAGGTCCTGGTGGTGATGGAAGGGATTGCCGCCGGCCCAATACACCAGGCGAATGTCGGGGAACGTATACTCGCGGCCGTTGAAGGCGTAACTCGCGCCGGGATTGAGCAGCATGTCGGCGATGCGCGCGACCGGAATCATGGCGCGCGCCGGGTTGAGCGGCAGCGGCATGTCGGGACCCGCCACGTCGGCGCGCGGCGCGCCGATGCCGTTGGTCGAGCCGTAGCCGAAGGCGAAGCCGCCGCCGGGTAGCCCGATGCCGCCCAGCATCGCCGAGAGCACGATCGCCGCCCAATAGGGCTGCTCGCCTTGGTGCGCGCGCTGCAGCGACCACGCGCAGCTGATTAGGGTGCGCCTGGCGGCGGCGTGGCGCGCAAGGTCGCGGATGGTATCGGCCGCGACGCCGGTGATCGCCGCCGCCCACGGCGCATCCTTCGCCACGCCGTCATCGAGGCCGAGCAGGTAGCGGCGGAAAGGCTCGAAGCCGGTGCAATAGCGCGAAACGAACGCCGCATCGTAGCGCGCCTCCGTGAGAAGGGTATGCGCCATGGCCAGCATCAGCGCGGTATCGGTATTGGGGCGGATGGGGATCCATTGCGCGTCGAGAAAACCGGGCGCATCCGACTTGAGCGGGCTGATGGAGACGAACTCGATGCCGGCCGCTTTTGCCCGCTGCATCCACATCTCCATGGTGTGGGCACCGCCGCCGCCGAACGTCACCTGGCCGTTTTTGGTGGGAAGCCCGCCGAAGGCAACGATCAGGCCCGTGTGCTTGACGATCGACGGCCAGTCCGTGCCCTGGGCGATCGGCCCAAATGTGCCGATCACCCGCGGCAACACGTATTGCGCCGCGCCGAAACTGTAATTGGCGACTTGGTCGACGCAGCCGCCGCCGAGGAATAGGAAGCGCCGCAGCAGCCCGCGGGCACAGTGCACGAGGCCGGCCGACGACCAGCCATAGGAGCCGCCGCAGATCGCGCTGTTGCCGAACGTTTCGCGCACGCGCGCAAGCTCGCCGGCCACCGCTGCGAGCGCTTCGTCCCACGATACTTCGTGGAAGCGATCGGCGCCGGTGCGTTGCTTTCCCTCGCGCCAGCCCTCGCGGATGGCGGGCCGGGCGATGCGCAGCGGCGAGTGCACCATCGCGGGGATTGCCTCGAGCATGTCCGACGGCGCGGGATCGCGCGCAAACGGTTCGCAGCCGACCACGCGGCCGTTCTCGACCAGCGCGGTGTAGGCGCCCCAATGGGCGAGCTGGGGGAAGCGTGCGGCGGTCATGGCGGTAGAGCCTTTGTCGAGGGAAGTAGAGGATGAGCCTTTTGCGGGCGAGACTCAACCGCGCTGTGACCGATCACCGTGCCGAACTCCGCGGTATCAGACGGCCTTGCAGTTTTCCGATTTGGTACGTGCATGCAGAATCCGTGAGATTTTTGCAACGCCCGGAGTTTTTTTGGATTGCGTCACAGTGCAGAGCGCATTTTCTGCTCTGATGTCGCCCAACCACAACAGAATGGGGGTCTCAATGCAAACGGGGCGGCTTCAATGCATCAGTCCACATGGGTGGTGCTCTTGCTTCTGATGTTCGGGGAGATTGCGGTTCTGGCGTTGGGTGGTTTCATACTTTGGCTAGCGGGGGAATTCGGCGACGACACACCCAGGTGGACGCGCTTGCGTAGCCTGCGCAGACGGCGCCGCGCGCAATAGCGGCAAGCGTTAGAGGCTCTGTGGCGACCTCGTGCGATCTTCGGCGTAGGAGCCGGCGCGACGCGGTGCTCCTCTGCACGCGATGCTGCGCACAATCGCGCAGTCACGCTCTCGCCTGAAGCAACTCCTGCACCTTGGGCCACGGATCGGGCGCGAGGTTCTTGAACGGCGCCCAGTCTTTCTCCGTCATGCGGTCGAAGATCGCCGCCTTGACCGAAGGGCGCGTGCGCATGCGCGCCCACCAGTCGGCGACGGCCGGATATTCAGCCCACAGGGCCTCGAGCCTGAGCAATTCGAGGCGCAGGATATAGGGGATCACCGCGCATTCGGCATTGGAGAAGCTGTCGCCGGCGAGGTAAGGACCGCGCGCGAGCGAATCCGCCATCCATGACAGCAATTTTTGATGCTGCGCTAGCGCGTCGGCCGCGAATTCGGAATCGAGCCCGTGCTCGATCACGCTGCGTTTGTACTCCGTGCGCCTTTTGAGCGGCGCCTTGTTGATTTCGGCGAGCCAGACTTCGCGTGGCAGTTTCAGGAAGTTCGGCCGAAACGCGGTGGCGAAGGTCAGAATCGTGCACGAGTTGTGCACGTATTCGTCGATCAGCTTGTTGTACATGCGCACGCGAAAACGCAACGGCGCGGCCTGCGGCATCAGCGGCGGATCGGGAAAAATCTCGTCGATATAATAGAGAATGAGCGAGGATTCGACGATCGGCACACCGTCGTGGACGAGGGTGGGCACGACTCCGCTCGGATTGAGCTTGAGATAAGCAGGCTCGTTTTGATCGCCGCGCAGCGTGAGCACGTGCTCCTGCGCGTCGCGGCCCTTCTCCTTCAGCGCGATGCGCACCTTCTGCGCACAGACCGAGTTGATGTTGTGGTAGAGCTCCAGCACATCGTCCTCCTCCCGTTGCCGGTGCGATCATTTGACATCGGGTAATACCTCAGTTTGCATTTTCCGGGCGCACAACAGGCTCGATCTCCCAGGCGTGAAATTCGATCAGAGTTGTGCGCCCGTACAGCTGCAAAGACACTTCGAGCCGTGAACCTGTCTCGTCTACCTGTTCGACGGTCCCTCTAAATCCTTCCAAAGGTCCGCTACAGACACGCACTTCTTGGCCGATCTCCGATTCTCGCATCGTCATGTCGCGACTCGCCCGTCATGGCTTCAGCGACGCCACGTAGGCTGCGACCGCCAGCATGTCGTCGTTGGTCAACTTTTCGACCACCTGCTGCATCAGCGCCGCCGATGTGCCAACCCGCTCGCCGTTCTGCATGTTCCAAAGCTGGCGAACGACGTAGTTCGGATGGCGCCCGGCGATGGCGGGTACTTCGCCGAGCCCCTGCAAGGTGCGGCCGTGGCAGATGCCGCAGGCGATGGTCTTGCCGTTGCCGGTCATCGCCAGCTCCTTGCCCTTGGCGATGCTTCCCTTCGGTACGTAGGCGACGAAGCCGGATGAAGGATCGCGGTAGACGACGACCTCCTCGTTCTCCGGCACTTCGATGATGCGATTGCCCAGCGGTTCAGTACCGCCGTCCGGATGAAGGAGCCGTTTGTTGCCGGGGCCGATATAGGACTTCGGCACCGTGTCGGTCTCGACCACCCGGATCCAAGGCTGCGGCTTGAGCGAGGCAAAATAGTTGGCGGCGTCCCTTGTCTCGGCATCGGTGACGACCTTAGCCATCGCCACCATCGTGGGGCTGAACTTGCGGTCGCCGCTCTTCCAGTCCGCCATCTGGCGAATGAAATAGGAAGCGGGAAGGCCGGCGACATAGGCGGATTCGTCGTGGCCCGTGCCGATGGGCAGATGACAGGAGCCGCACGCGCGCACTTGCGTATCCTTGTTGCCGAATTGAACGATCTTCGGCATCGGCGGGTACATGTTGGGATACCAGTTCGGGATATCGTACATGTCGTCCGCCTTGGCGCGCGTTATCGAGAGCGTGCTGCCCGGCGGCGTCGCTCTCACCTTGCCAGCTTCAAATCGCGGAGGCGGTTGAACTTTCTCCGTGACCGGGAATGCCCAATCAGGCTTTTCCGCCGCGGCTGCGAGAGTGGGCACTGTCGCCAGCGCCAGGATGCCGATGAGCTTTTTCATGATAGCTCCCCAACTTGCGCTCAGGGGGCGCATGCTTTCATGGCGGGTGCGATAGTCAAGTAGCGGGAGCGATCGCGCTTGCGCTCGCGCCGTCTAGGGACGATGCAGGGTGGCCGCGGCGCGGGTGAAGCTGCGGCGGCCGCGCTTGAGCCCGAAAAGCGGCTGCGCCAGTTCGGCCACTGCCATGGCCGGGTCGCGGCTATCCAGAATGACAAGATCGGCGGGATGACCGACCGCGATCCCATAATCCGCCGCGTTCATCAGCCGCGCCGGCAGGCTCGTGATCATGTCGAAACACGTAGATAGATCGCGCGGGCGGCCGATCTGGGCGACGTTGGCGTAAAGGTTTGCCATGCGGATGAGCGAGCAGTCGCCGAACGGCGTGAACGGATTGAGCACGTTATTAGTGGCAAGCGAACAGGTCACACCCTGGTCGAGCAGCCGATGCACCGGCGCGACGCCACGCGGCGCGTGCGGCTGGCGATCCCGCCCCATCAGGAACAAATCGGTCGCCGGCAGCACCGTCACGGCGATGCCGGAGGAGGCCAGTCGCCGGCCGATCTCGGCAAGACGGGAATGATCGATGGCGGAAAGCTTGGTGACGTGACCCGCGGCCACGCGGCCGCCCCAGCGCTGTGCGTCGGTTTGGCGGCACACCTCGTCGAGGTGCATCCACGACGGATCGAGGTCGAAATCCAGATGAAAGTCGATATCGAGATCGAACCGGCGCGCGATATCGAAGATGCGCGCGATCTGCCGGTGCGGGTCGGTGTCAGTATAGGGGCAGCCGCCGATCACGTCGGCCCCTTGCTCGCAGGCTTGCAGCAGCAGTTCCTCGGTGCCGGGATCGTTGGTGAGGCCTTCTTGGGGAAATGCGCAGATCTGCAGATCGATCGCCCAAGCGTAATCGCGCTTGAGTTGGCGGACCGCGTGAAAACCTTTGAGCCCGACGCGCGAATCGATTTCGACATGGGTGCGCATGCGCGTCGTGCCGTGGATGATCGCTTGCTCCAGCGTGCGTCGTCCGCGCTCATAAATGTCGGCTTCGCTGAAGGCGCGCTTGGCGGCGGCAACCGACGCGATCGCTTCCGCAAGCGTGCCATGCTCGCAGTCGCATCGCTCGAGAATGTGCGATTTGTCGAGGTGGATGTGGCTCTCAACAAAGCCTGCGAGCACCAGCCGGCCGTCGAGTTGCTCGGCAGGCGCGTCGGCGACGATGTGCCCGGCGATCTCGACGACGCGCCCGCCCGCAACGGCGATGTCGACGAGGGTTTCCTTGTCCTCCGCTCGCCGCGCTTGCCGCAATAGAAGATCGAGGGCCATGGGCGGCGCCTCAGCCCAGTTCTTGCGCGCGGCGGAGGCTGGCGATCATCGCCACTCGCAGCAGGTAGTCGTAGGTACGGGTCTTGTCGGCCGCGATCTCCGCAAGGTTGCGGCCGAACTCAGTCCCATCCGACTCGAGATTGCGTTTGTTCTGGATCGACTGTCGCTCGATGTATTCGCGCGTCACCGCCCGTCGCTGGCGATCATAGCGCGCGAGATCGTCCTCCGGCTGTCGTCCGTGCCAGGCCTCGACCAGGCGCGACGTCAAGTTGATCGCGTCGTGGATGCCGCCGTTCATGCCCATCCCGCCGAGCGGATTGTTGATATGCGCGGCGTCGCCGGCGAGAAAAGCGCGTCCGCGTTGAAACGTTTCCGCCACCCGCTGGTGCACTTTATAGAGGGTGGCATGCGCGATCTCGTAATTGGAAATGCCGGGGACTACCGTGCTCATGAGCGATTGCGCAAACTCCCCGCTCAACGCCAGCTCGTCGCTTTCGTGCGGCGCGATCGGAAACATCACCCGGCACAGCCCGGGGATTTGCAACAGGAAGTGCCAGCGTTCGGGGTCGGCGACGTAGCTCACGGCGACGAGGTCGGCAATGACGGCGCGGAAATCGAACGGCGTGCTCACGACCAGGAATCGCTCCGGCCAGGTGAAGCCTGGAAATTCTACCCCGAGCGCGCGCCACACGTCGCTGCGGGCGCCATCGGCGCCGATGAGCCATCGGCCGGAGCGCCGCTCGGTTCGTCCTTTGCGCTCGACCGCAATCTCCACGCCCAAGCCATGCTGGGTCACATCCTTGACCTGAGCGTCGAACTGCAGCTCGAACTCCGCTTTGCCGCTAAGCCGCCCGTGCAAAATGCGCGTCAGCTTCGATTGCTCGCACTGCACGCGATAGGGGTGTTCCGTGACGTCGGTGATGGCGCCGAAATCGAACTGCGCCAGCACACCGTGGTGCTTGCTGCGGTACTGGAACGCCGGCGCCACCAAACCCTGCGCAATCAGCGGCGCCGCGGCGCCGAGTCGATCGAGCATATCAAGGGTCGGCGGATGAAAGGTCGAGGCGCGCGATTCCTCGCTCAGGTCGCTCCCGGCCTCGAACACGGTCACGGGCACGCCGCCGCGCACCAAGTTGGCCGCTGCCACCAGGCCGACCGGCCCCGCGCCTGCAATCAAGACCCGCTCTTCGATCGGCATGATTTCGCAGATCAGCGCTTGCTTGGAGCGGACATTGCGACGGCGCGCTCGGGCTCGTATTCGCCCGCGAGCAGCTTGCGGCGCAGGAGCTTGCCGACGGGCGAGCGCGGGATCGTTTGCACGAAGAGGTAGCGCCGCGGCCGCTTGTAACTGGCAAGCCCCGACGCGCGGCAGAAGTCATCGAGCTCGTCGGGCTCGACCGCGCTGCAGCGCTTGACGAAGGCCGCCACGATCTTGCCCCAGCGTTCGTCTGCAAGCCCGACCACCGCGATCTCCGACACCGCCGGATGCAACGACAAGCAGCTTTCGATCTCCACCGGCGAGATATTCTCGCCGCCGCTGATGATCATGTCGTCGACGCGGCCGGTGACGAAGAGATCGCCGTCGCGGTCGAAATATCCGGTATCGCCGGTGAAGTACCACCCCTCGCGCAATGCCTTTGCGTCCGCATCCGGCCGCCGCCAATAGCCTTCGAAGGACTCATCGCCTTGCAGCAGGGCGATGATCTCGCCCTCCTCGCCGGGCGCGGCGACGTCATCCGGCGAGGCCGCGCCAAGCCGCACCACCCGGATCATCTGGTTGATGCCGGCGCGGCCGGCCGAGCCGGGCTTGGCCGGCGCATTCTGGTCGATGGTGAAGGTGTAGATTTCGGACGAGCCGTAATGATTGACGAACAGCTCCGGCTTGAACGCCTCCTTTAGGCTTTTGAGCAGGCCATCCGTCATCGGCGCCCCCGCGAAGCCGAGCTTGCGTACCGAGCTTAGATCGCTCGCCGCGAAGCGCGGATGATGCAACAGGTCGTGGTAGAGCGTCGGCACCAGGTAAAGATTGGTGATGCGCTCGGCGGCGATCAGCTCGAGCGCGCGCCCGGCCTCGAAGCGGGGCAGGCAGACGAAGGCGCCGCCGACAAGGGACATGGCGAGCAGCGAGCGCGCTCCCATGGTGTGGTAGAGCGGCATGGCGCCGAGCGTGCGCTCGTGCGCGGCATAGAGATTTTGCGCCACGTGCGCGAGCGCGGCGGCGCGCTCGGCGCGCTGGCGGCGCGGAACACCCTTCGGACGTGCGGTAGTGCCGGAGGTATAAAGCATCACCGACCAGGCCTCGGCGTCGACCCGCGGCCGAACGCCGTCTGCGCCGGCAGCGATGAGCGAGTCGAACGGTGCGTCCTGCGCCTGCGTGTTGCCGACGCAGATGCGTCGTTGCGTACGCGCCTCTTTCGACGAACGCACGGCCGCTGCGGAGATGTCTTCGTAAACGATCGCTTTCGCCTCCGCGTCATCGATGCAGAAATCGAGGTCCTCGGCGGTCGCGCGCCAATTGAGCGGGGTGACGATGATGCCGGCAAACTGGCACGCCCAATGGATGGTTGCCGCTTCCCAGCGGTTTTGCAGCACGGTGACGAGGTGATCGCCCGGCTTGAGCCCGAGGTGGTCGAAGCCGTCGACGAGCGCCGAAATCTTGTCGTACCAGGCGCGGTAGCTCAGCCGCAGCCCGCCGTCGACGATTGCCAGCGCGTCGGGATCGCGCGCCACACTCGCGAGAAAGCTCGTCCCGAGATCAAGCATCGCGGCACTCGCTTCGTTCACCCGATCGCCCGACTCTCCACGGGCGCGTCGTGAAGTCTTCCTTCTACGCCAGCTCGCTCAACGGAAACCGCGCCACGTCGCGCAGCAAGGCGATGAAGCCGTCGGCCTGATGCTCGGCCGTCAGCCGGCCTTTCTCGGCGGTTGCCTCCGTAGCGTCGCCCACCGCGCCGTCGGGATTGATGTCCTGCGCGATCCATCCGAATCCGTGTTGGCCTATGGGCCGCAGATGCGTATAGCCTTTTTCCATCTCGGTGGCCTTCGATGGAAAGTGCTTCGCCTTGCTCATATCGACAAGATCGGGCCGGAAATAGAGCATCAGCGAGGTCTCGATGTCGCCCGCATGAATGCCGTGGCTGAGCTCGAAGGTGGAATAGAGTCCCGCCGGCAGGCCGAAGCGGCGCCACTGCGTGGTGACCACCAGCATTCCGAGCCGCACGCGCAACTCGCGCGCGACGATGCCCATCACGTCGATATTGCCGCCGTGCGAATTGGCGATCACCAGCTTGCGCAAGCCGGCGCGACGCACGCCTTCGCCGATCTCGACCCAGCTGCGCACGAGGTTCTCCGCCGCGTGCGTGATCGTGCCGGGGGAGCGCAGATGCTCGTCCGATTTTCCGATCGCCTGGATCGGCAGGATCAGCACGTTGAGATCGTCGGGCAAGCGGGCCAGCACGGTGTCGATCAGGCCCTGCGCGATCGCGGTGTCGGTCATGACCGGCAGATGCGGCCCATGCTGCTCGATCGCTGCCACCGGCAGGATCGCGATCGTGGAATTGGCATCGAGCCTGGCAAAGTCGCTCGACTTGAGCTCCGCCCAGAACCGCTTGGCCGTCATGACTGAGCATCCTCCGGGAGGGGAATGCCGCACAGGTCTTGGCGCAATGTCGCCGGAATGCCCATCGAGCGGACTCACGTTCTGGGTTCGGTGCATGATATAGCAAAAGTCTCGTTCATCCGGGCAACCCATCGCCCGCCATTCGACGTGCACGCCGATGCGACACATGACCCCGCCGGGGATCCGGCCGCCGTTCGCCCGCTACAGCTATGGCGTGGAAATCCCGCCCGATCACCGCATTTTGGTCTGCTCCGGTCAGCTCGGCATCGCGCCCGACGATCAGGTGCCCGCGACGGTCGAAGAGCAGACGCACCTTTGCTTCCGCAATATCGGCGCCGTGCTCAAGCAAGCATCGTTTACGTTTGCCGACATTGTTCGCATCAATGCGTTCGTGGTCGCGCGCGAGCATCTCAAAGGCTATATGAGCGTGCGCGATCTCTACATTACCGATCCGCCGCCGGCGTCCACGCTGGTGATCGTCTCCGGATTTTCGCGGCCGGAATTTTTGGTCGAAGTCGAGGTCATCGCCGCTGCTCCCTGAGCGGACGACGATCGGATGGGCAGTCGATAGATCATGGATGTGGCCGGGCGAATTCATGAGCAGCTGAGCAAGTGTGGCGTCAGGCTTGCCGCGTCGCTGCCTGACGACTGGGTCGCACCGTTGATCGAGCGGATTGCCGCCGACAATCAGATCCGTCACGTTCGCGTGGCGCGCGAGGCGGAAGCGGTCGCGATCTGCAGCGGTGCATTCTTCGGTGGCGTGCGTTCGGTGGCTTTGATGGGCGCGACGGGGCTCCTCACTTGCACCGGCGAGCTGGCGACGCTCAATCTGCGCCACCAGATTCCGGTGTTCTTGATAGTGAGTCAGCGCGGCTCGATCGACGATCACCGCATCTATCAGGAGGTCCAGGGCCGACGCACCATTCCGCTGCTGCAGGCCTACGACTTTCCCTACCACGTCATCGACCGTCCCGACGATGTGAGCTCGATTCCGGACGCGTTCGAAACATGCCGGATGCAGAAGCGGCCGTTCGTGTTGTTTCTGACGCGGCGGTTGGTGAAAGGGGAGGGGACGGCATGAGGGCGCGCGAGGCGATCGAGCTGCTCGCACGCCATCGCCGGGATGCGGTTGCCGTCTGCGCGCTCGGAATGGCAGCCAACGAATGGTGGGCGGCGACCAAGAGCGAGGACAGCTTCTATATGCATGGCGCCATGGGCTTTGCCGCGAGCTTTGCGCTCGGGCTGGCGCTGTCGCTGCCCCAGGTTCCGGTGTGGCTCATCAATGCGGACGGCTCGCTATGCATGAATCTGGGCTGCCTGCTCACCGAAGCGTCCCAGGCGGCGCAGAATCTCAAGCATTTCATGGTCGACAACGGGGTGTATCAGACCGTCGGCGCCCTCCCCGTGGTGAACGACGGGCGCACCGATTACGCCGCCATCGCGCGCGCGGCGGGCTTTCCGCACACGCACACCATCGAGGCGCTTGAGGAACTCGAGCGGCAATTGCCTGCAATCCTGGCCGAGGATGGGCCGGTAATGACTGTTCTGCGCGTCGTTCCGGAAAAGGGATTCCTGCGCACGCCGCCGATGACCTACGAGGGGCCGGAGATGAAATACCGCTTCGGCCGTGCGCTCGAGCGCCGGTTCGGCATCGAGGTGTTCGGGCCGCAGGGTTATTGATGATCGGCTCTTCTCCGCTTCGCATCCATTGCGCGCAAATCGGTCTTTAAAATCTTTCCGTAATTGTTCTTCGGCAACGCGTCGATGAACACATAGTCCTTGGGACGCTTAAAGCGGGCGATGGCGTTGAGGCAAAGCTGGTCGAGTTCGCCGGCAGGTGCGTCGCCGACGACGTAGGCAACCACGATCTCCCCCCATTCGTCATCCGGCCGGCCGATGACGGAGACCTCGCGCACGCGCGCGTGCTTGAGCAGCACCTCCTCGACCTCGCGCGGATAGATGTTGGAGCCGCCGCTGATGATGACGTCCTTGGATCGGTCCTTGAGCGTCAAATAGCCGTCGGCATCAAAGGCGCCGACGTCCCCGGTATGCAGCCAGCCGTTCCGCAACGTGGCGGCGGAGGCCCGCGGATCCTCCCAATAGCCGGGCATGACCACGTCTCCGCGGCAGAGAATCTCGCCGGTTTCCTCGGCGGGGAGCGGACGGTCGTCGGCATCCGCTACCGCCACCTCGACGCAGGCATAGGGGCGGCCGGCAGAAGCGAGCCTTGCCTGCCAGCGCGGATGAGCGCGATCGGCTATCTCCTCTTTCGCGAGTGTCGTGATCGTCATCGGGCTTTCGCCTTGGCCATAGATCTGGGCAAGCCGCGGTCCGAAACGATCGAGCGCGCGCATCGCGTCCTCGACATACATGGGCGCGCCGCCCCAGATAATGGTCCGAACGTTGTCGAGATCATACTCGCCGGCCGCATCAACAAGCCGCTTGATCATGGTCGGCGCCGCGAACATGGAGGTGCCGCGCCAGCGGCCAAACAGGCGAAAAATCTCGGCGGGCTCGAAGCTGGCGGATTCCGGGACGATGTGAATGCCGAGTCGCATCACATGCGCCATGATGTAGAGGCCCGAGCCGTGGCTCATCGGCGCCGCATGCAGGATGGCGTCGCCGGGCATGATCGGATCGACTTCCGTGGCGTAGGCGTGACTTAACGCCGACAACACGCGATGGGTGAGCATGGCCCCCTTGGGCCGGCCGGTCGTCCCGGAGGTGTAGAAAAGCCAAGCCAAGTCTTCCGCTGCGCGCGGGATCGTCGAAATGGCATCCGCTGCAAACAGCCGCTCGTAGTCCGGGCTGCCGATGACAATCAGCTTCTCCAGCGATTTGGGCGAGAACGGCGCGATATCGCCCTCGAGGTCCGGCGAGATGAAGCAAACGCGCGCGCCGGAATGTTTGAGGATATAACCGACCTCGGCCCCGTGCAGCTTGGCATTAATCGGCACGACGACGAGGCCTGCATGCCAAGTTCCGTAGAGCGTTTCGAGATAGGCGACGCAATTCTTTGCAACGATCGCAACGCGGTCGCCGGATGCAAGCTTGCAACTCGTGCGCAGCGCGCCGCCGAGACGCGCTGCGCGCCTGGCAAGCGCCCCATAATCAAGGGCCACGCGCTCGCCGAGCGCGGCGGCCGGACTCGCCGGAAAACTTCTCCCCGCGCGTTCAAGCCACAGTGCAATGTTCATGGATGCATCGACGATCCCGCGGCTCCGTGTAGCTGGCGATGCTGATCAATTTTGGCCGCAGCCGTCAACAAAATGGTAGTGAAAGGCTCGCAACGCACTCCAAAATGTCACGCCCCGAATTGGCGCAGCCTCAAGCTTGAGCCACCGATGCCGAAAGAGGTGACCATCACCGCCGTTGCCATTCCTGGTCGCAACGGCATCTTCGACGTGACGGTGCGAAACGGGCTGATCGCCGCCATTCGCCCGGCCGAACGGCTGCGCGAGGCGTCGTGGCTCGCGCTTCCAGGCCTCGCAAATCTGCATGCCCATGCGGACCGCGCCTATACGGTGCAATCGTTCCGGCCGCGCTCGTTCGCTGATGCGCTCGCGGCGGCGGCCTCGACGCGTGGGGGCTTCACCGTCGCGGATGTCGCGGCGCGCGCGGCGCGGCTGTTCGAGCGCTCTGCTGAGCACGGGGTGACGCGGATACGGACGCATACCGACGTCGATGCGATCGTCGAATTGCGATCGATGGAGGGGATCCAGGCGGCCAAGCAGCAAGCCGCGGATTCAATCGATGTCGATATCGTCGCATTCTCGACCTCAAAAAATGATCTCGCCGAGCCGGCTGCGGTCGCGCGGCTCGAGCGCGCCATCGGCGCCGGCGCCGACTTGCTTGGTGCAAGCCTCAATTCCAGCGGCGATGCCCCGCGCGCGCTCTCCGCGCTGCTCGATCTTGCCGAGCGCTCGGGGCTTGCGGTCGATATCCATCTCGACGAGCATCTTGAGCCGGACAAGATGCTCGCGGGGCTCGTCGCCGATGCGGTTATTGCACGCGGCCTACGAGGGCGCGTCACGTTCAGCCATCTCTGCGCGCTGGCTGCGCTCGACGCCACGACCGCAGCGAGGCTCATCGATAAGCTCGCCCGCGCCGAGATCACCGTGGTGGCCTTGCCCGAGACCAACCTCTTTCTGCAGGAGCGAGGCGAACGAACGCCGATCAGGCGTGGCGTGACGCTCGTGCGTGAGCTTTTGGCCGGCGGGGTGAAGGTGCGGCTCGGGACCGATAATATCCGCGACTGGTTCTTTCCGTTCGGCGACGGCGACATGCTCGAGACTGCGCGCGTGGCGGCGATCGCGGCGCATCTCGATAATGAGGCGCAACTCATCGCCGCGACATGCAACGGCCAGGGCGCGATCGAGGAGGGCGCCGCTGCGGATCTTGTCCTCCTGCGGGCATCGTCCTTCGACGACGCGCTGGCGCGCCGCCCAACGGAGCGGATCGTGTTCAAGGCCGGTCGGCAGGTTGCGGGAGAAGAACTGGAATGACGGTGGCTTGATCTCAGCACGCGGCAAGCAGCCGACTCATGTCTCCGACAGCACGCCTAGCGCCAAGAAGTGCTGCCTGATCCGCTCCACGTGCTCGACGAAGCGAGGCTCGCTGCGCGTGTGAGCGCCGCGCGGGCGCGGCAAGTCGTTGTGCACGACGTCGGCGATCCGGCCCGGACGCGAGGACATCACCACCACGCGATCGGACAGCAACACCGCTTCCTCGATGCTGTGGGTGATGAACAAAACCGTATTGCGATTGCGCAGCCACATGCGCTGGAGATCGAGGTTCATCTGCTCGCGCGTGAGCGCGTCGAGCGCGCCAAACGGCTCGTCCATCAACAACAAGCCTGGCTCCTGCACGAGAGCCCGGCAGATCGCCACGCGCTGGCGCATGCCGCCCGACAGTTCGGCCGGATATTTGTCTTCGAACCCCTCGAGCCCGACGGATCGCAAGAGCTCCCGCGCTTTCGGGCGGTGGCTGACCTGATCGAGCTTCTTGATCTCTACCGGCAGCAGGACATTGGCGAGCACCGTGCGCCAGTCGAGCAGCACGTCGCGCTGAAACACGATGGCGACGTTGCCGACCGCACGCTTGACCGGCGCGCCGCCAACGGTGATCGCTCCGCTGGTCGGCGCAATCAGTCCGGAAATGAGCATCAGCAATGTGCTTTTTCCGCAACCGCTCGGTCCGACGACCGACACGAACTCGCCCGCCGCGATGGAAAGATCGATTTCAGCCAGCGCGTGAACATCGCCGCCGCGGGCGGCGGCGTAGTGCTTGGTAACGCCGGCAATCTTGATGGGCGCCCCGGCGCGGGCTTTCGCCACGGGTGGCGGGATGCGGGCGTCGTGCGCCATCGCCGGCCCTACTCGGCCACTTCCGTGGCCACTCGGCTCCACGGTATCGCGATCCGCTCGATCACTGCCACGAGGTTGAACAGCAGAACGCCGAGAAATGAGAGCATGACCACGGCAGCGAACAAAAGCGGCGTGTCGAGCCGAACTTGCGAGATGAGCTGCAGGTAGCCCAAGCCACGCTCGGCGGCGATGAACTCGCCGACGGTCGCACCCACAACCGCCTGGCCCATGCCGACCTTGAGGCCGCCGAAAATCGAAGGCAATGCCTTCGGCAACCTGATCTTGAGAAACGTCGTGAGCTCGTTGGCGCCCATGGATTGCACGAGATAGATCATCTCCTTTTCCGCCGAGCGCATGCCGATCACCGAATTGATGACGATCGGAAAAAACGAGATGAGAAATGCGACCATGACTTTCGGCATGATCCCGTATCCCAGCCACATCACCAGGATGGGTGCGAGCGCGACCTTCGGGATGGTCTGCAGTGAGACCATGAAAGGAAATGCAACGCGCTCGAAAATGCGCGAGTACACCACCGCGATCGCAAGCGGGATCGCAACGGCCACGCTGAGCCCGAAGCCGAGCAGAATCTCCTGCAATGTGACGAAGGCGTTGGAGAGCAGAAGCTGCCAGGATGCTACGATCTTGGCGGCAATCACCGACGGGCTGGGCAGGATGTAGTCCGGGATGCTGAGGGCGCGCACCGCGGCTTCCCACAATGCGAAGATGAGCGCAAAGATTGCGAACACCGGGCCATTGCGGGAGATCCAGTCTGCCACCCAGCTAGAAGTCGCAGGCGATGTCGCGGCGATTGTGGTCATGACCATCTCTTTGCAAACAGAGCACCATAAGGCGGGCAAAAGGGCGCGCGCCCTTGAGCTTCCTGGTGGGGCGCACGGTCAGCTTTTCCGAAGCTCGTGTGAAAGCCGATTGCGCCGCCGTAGTCGCAAGCAGGAGCCGCTGGCTGCGACCATCGTCGCAGCCTTCGCGTTTGCGATCTCATGTGCTTACCTCCCAATCGGCGGCGGGGTCGTTGCTCGCGGGCTAAGGCGTCATTCTACAGTGCATGCCGGCAAAATGGAATTCGCGGCGCAACGCCGCTGCGCTTCAAGCGGCAAGGAAGATGCTCTAGCATCCTCTCATTGACCCGCGCGAGAATAGGCGAGCAATGGCCCCGCTGCGCTTTCTATTGAACGGACAGCCATGCAGCGAGGATGGCGCGCCGCCGAGCATGACGGTGCTCGACTGGCTGCGCACCCGCCCGTATCTCACCGGAACCAAGGAAGGCTGCGCGGAAGGCGATTGCGGCGCCTGCACCATCACGCTCGGCCGGCGCGTTGACGGATCGCTGCGGCTGCTGGCGGTGAATTCTTGCCTGATGATGCTGCCGCAGATCGACAACTGCGCAGTCCTCACGGTCGAAGGTTTGACGGCGGCGGACGGCGCGCTGCATCCGGTGCAGCAGGCGCTCGTCGACACCGATGCGACCCAATGCGGCTTCTGCACGCCGGGTTTCGTGATGGCGATGTTTGCTTTCCATCACGGCGGCGAGCCGGCGGACAACGCGATCATCCACGACGCACTCGCCGGCAATCTGTGCCGCTGCACCGGCTATCGGCCGATCGTGGCGGCGAGCCGGCGCATCGCCAACGGACCGGCGGATCGCTTCGTTGCCGAGTTGCCCGCGCTGGCAGACGCGCTGTCGGCGCTGCCGGCATGCGGGGAGTACCGCCACGGCGCGCAGATCTTTCTGATGCCGCGGTCGCTCGACGCATTGTTTGCGGCGATGGCGCGGCTTCCGAATGCAATCCTGCTCGCGGGCGGCACCGATCTCGGGCTGCGCGTGAGCAAGGATCGGGAGACACTGCCGGCGTTGATTTCGGTCGAAGCCGTCGAGGAGCTGCGGCGCATCAAAGTGGACGAAAACGCGATCGAGATCGGCGGCGCGGTCACTTATACTGACGCCTTGCCGCATATCGACCGGCACTTTCCGTCATTCGGTCGCCTCGTAAGCCGCATCGGCTCGCGGCAGATTCGCAATCTCGGAACGATTGCCGGCAATCTCGCCACCGCCTCGCCAATCGGCGACACCATTCCTTGCCTGATCGCGCTCGACGCCACGGTGACGCTCGCTTCGCGCGCGGGCGAGCGTGTGCTGCCGGTCGAGGCGTTCATTACCGGCTATCGCAAGACCGCGCTTGCGGCGGGCGAAGTCATCGCTGCAATCCGCATTCCCTTGCTCGCTGCGGGTGCGGATTTTGCAGCCTACAAAGTTTGCAAACGTTTTGACCAGGACATCTCGACCGTCGTCGCCGCCTTTCGGCTCGAGCGGCGGGGCGGCAAGGTCGAGACGTTGCGCGCGGCCTATGGCGGCATGGCGGCGCGTGCGATGCGCGCGAGCAGCCTCGAAGCGGCGGTGCGAGGCCGGCCCTGGGCCCCGGCTTGGCTCGCCGATGTCGAGGCGTTGTTGGCGCGCGACTTCACGCCGATGACGGATCACCGCGGCGGGGCGGCGTATCGTCTGCGCGCGGCGGCCGGGCTGCTGCGCCGTTTTCAGCTGGAAGCTACTCTGGCGGAGCCCATGCGGGTGGAGGCGCTATGAACGAACCCGCGGCACGAATTCGCGGGGCTGTCCACACAGCAGTGCGCCACGACAGTGCGATCGCGCACGTCACCGGCGCGGCCCGCTATCTCGACGACGTTCCGACTCCGCCGGGAACGTTGGAAACGGCGCTGGTCTTGAGCCCGCACACGCATGCCCGCATCCGTCGCATTGACCTCTCCGCCGCGCTCGCCGCACCTGGCGTTGTCGCCGCGATCACGGCGGCGCACATTCCCGGCACGAACGATATCGCGCCGATCTGCAGCGACGAGCCAGTATTGGCCGCGGGCGTCGTCGAATACGAGGGGCAGCCGGTCGCGGCGGTTGCCGCAGCGACCCTCGATCAGGCCCGCGCGGCGGCCAAGCTCGTCGCAGTCGACTACGAGCCGCTTTCTCCCGTGCTCACGATCGAGGAGGCCATCGCGCGCGAAAGTTACGTTTCACCGCCGCAGCTCATGCTCCGCGGCGAGGTCGAGCCGGTGCTCGCCAGCGCGCTCCATCGTCTCTCCGGCGAATTGCGCTGCGGCGGCCAGGACCATTTTTATCTCGAGGGACAGATCGCGCTGGCGACCCCGGGGGAAGCTTCCGACATGCATGTGTGCAGCTCGACCCAGCACCCGACCGAGGTCCAGCACGGCGTCGCGCACCTGCTCGGCCTGCCCTTTAACGCCGTCACCGTCGACGTGCGTCGGATGGGCGGCGCGTTCGGCGGCAAGGAGAGCCAAGCAACCATCATCGCCGGCATCGCCGCCGTACTTGCTTGGAAAGCGCACCGACCGGTGAAGCTGCGCTTGCCGCGCGACGACGATATGCGCGCGACCGGTAAGCGTCATCCATTCCTGATCCGGTATGACGTCGGCTTCGATGCCGAAGGGCATATTCTCGCGCTCGATCTTACGCTGGCCGCCAACGGCGGCAACGTGGCCGACCATACGCCCGCCGTGCTCACGCGCGCGCTGTGCCATGCCGACAATTGCTACTTTCTGCCCAACGTCCGCTTGCGCGGCTTGCCGTGCAAGACCAACACGGTGTCGAACACCGCCTTCCGCGGCTATGGCGGTCCGCAGGCGATGCTCGCGATCGAAACGATCATCGAGGCAATCGCGCGGCGGCTCGGCCTTCCCGTCCATATCGTGCGGCGGCGAAACTTCTACGGGGTCGGCCGCAACGACGTCACTCCCTATGGCATGCGGGTCGAGGACAACATCATCGAGCACGTCGTCGACGAGCTCGACCGTGCCGTCGGCCTCGCCGCCTGGCGGCGTGAGATCGTGAATTTCAATCACGTCAGCCCGGTGGTGAAGAAAGGTCTCGCCACCATGCCGGTCAAGTTTGGGATCTCGTTCAACCGGCCGGCGCTCAACCAGGCGGGCGCGCTCGTCCACGTCTATACCGATGGCAGCGTGGCGCTCAACCACGGCGGCACCGAGATGGGACAGGGCCTGTTCATCAAGGTGGCACAGGTCGTGGCGGAGGCGTTCGCGATCGATATCGACCATATCCGGGTGTCGGCGACCAGCACGGCGAAGGTGCCGAACACCTCGCCGACTGCGGCTTCCTCGGGCTCCGATCTCAACGGGATGGCCGCGCTCGACGCATGTCGGCAGATCAAGGCCCGGATGACCGAAGTGGCGGCGGACCACTTCGGCGTGCCGGCAGATGAGATCGTGTTTGACGACAACCGCGTCTATGCCGGAAACCGCAGCCTGTCGTTTGCCGAACTGGCGGCGTTATCCTGGGAAAAGCGCGTGTCGCTGTCGGCGACCGGCTTTTACTCCACGCCGGAGATCCATTGGGATGCTGCAACCAGTACCGGGCGGCCATTCTATTACTTCGTCTATGGCGCAGCCGCCGCCGAAGTGGCCATCGATACGCTGACCGGGGAATCGCGCGTGCTACGCGCCGAGTTGATCCAGGACTGCGGCCACTCGCTCAATCCGGCCATCGATCTCGGTCAGATCGAAGGAGCGTTCGTCCAGGGCATGGGCTGGCTCACCGGCGAAGAACTGTGGTGGGACGGTGAAGGCCGGCTGCGCACCTGCGGACCGTCCACCTACAAAATTCCCGGCAGTCGCGACGTGCCTCCGATCTTCAATGTGCGAATGCTCGAGAATGCGCCAAACCGCGCCGCGACGATCTTCCGCTCCAAGGCCATCGGCGAGCCGCCGCTGATGCTGGCGATCTCGGTGTGGCTCGCGATCAGGGATGCCATCGCGAGCCTCGCCGATCACAAGCTAACGCCGCACCTCGACGCGCCGGCCACCCCCGAGAGGGTGCTTGCAGCCATCGACAAGCTGCGCGGCCGGAGTACGGGTTAGGATACAAAACATCGCTCGCCGCACCACAATGGCGAGCGCGCATTTCTCTATCTCGGTGACATCCGTGACGGATGGACATTTCCCTCCATCCGCCACATTCGGCCTTATATACGCTGCATTCGCGATGCCGGGACCTCACCCGCTGCTCCTCATGCAACCCATATTGTCGGTCAAAAACGTTTCCAAGACTTATGCCTCGGGGTTCCGCGCACTTGAGCGCGTCGACCTCGACATCGGCCGCGGCGAAATCTTTGCGCTGCTCGGCCCGAATGGCGCCGGCAAAACGACGCTGATCAGCATCATCTGCGGGATTGTCACCTTGAGCGAAGGCAGTGTCTCGGTCGCGGGTTACGACATCGGCAAAGACTATCGCATGACCCGCTCCATGATCGGTCTGGTCCCGCAGGAACTGACGACCGATGCGTTCGAAACCGTTTGGGCGACGGTGTCGTTCAGCCGCGGACTGTTCGGCAAGCCGCGCAATCCCGATTACGTCGCAAAGGTGCTCAAGGAGCTGTCGCTGTGGGACAAGAAGGACAGCAAGATCATGACGCTGTCCGGCGGCATGAAGCGACGGGTGCTGATCGCAAAGGCGCTCGCGCACGAGCCGCAGATCCTTTTTCTCGACGAGCCGACGGCTGGGGTTGATGTCGAGCTGCGCCAGGACATGTGGGATATCGTGCGCGCGCTGCGTGCGGAGGGCGTGACCATCATCCTGACCACGCATTACATCGACGAAGCCGAAGAGATGGCCGATCGCATCGGGGTGATGCACAAGGGCAAAATCATTCTGGTCGAGGACAAGGCCGAGCTCATGCGCAAGCTCGGCAAGAAGCAGTTGACGCTGCACCTGCAAAAGCGGCTCGACGCCATACCCGACGCACTCGCGGCCTATCGATTGACGCTTGCACCCGGCGGTGGGGAAATCATCTACACTTACGACACCCAAGGCGAGCGCACGGGCATCACCGCCTTGCTCAAGGACCTCAATCTCGCCGGCATCCGGTTCCGCGACCTGCACACGACGCAAAGCTCGTTGGAAGACATCTTCGTCGATCTGGTGTGACAGATACAATGAACATCAGGGCCGTGCGCGCGATCTACACCTTCGAAATGGCGCGCACCGGCCGCACGCTGCTGCAGAGCATCGTGTCGCCGGTCATTTCGACTTCGCTCTACTTCGTGGTCTTCGGCGCCGCCATCGGCTCGCGAATCACCGAGATCGAGGGCGTCAGTTACGGCGCCTTCATCGTGCCGGGCCTGATCATGCTCATGCTGCTGACGCAGAGCGTCATGAACGCATCGTTCGGTATCTACTTTCCCAGGTTCACCGGAACGATCTACGAAATCCTGTCGGCGCCGGTTTCGTCCTTCGAGGTCGTGCTCGGCTATGTCGGGGCGGCCGCCACCAAATCCGTAATCCTCGGGCTGGTCGTCCTAGCGACGTCGGCGCTGCTCATCCCGCTGCGCATCGCGCATCCGATCTGGATGATCGTATTCCTCCTCCTGACCACCGTGAGCTTCAGTCTCTTCGGTTTCATCCTTGGCCTGTGGGCGGATGGATTCGAGAAGCTGCAGGTTGTGCCGCTGTTGATCATAACGCCGCTGACTTTTCTAGGCGGCACGTTCTATTCGGTGAACGTGTTGCCTCCGGCTTGGCAGACGGTCGCCTTGTGCAATCCGGTGGTTTATCTGATCAGCGGGTTCCGCTGGAGCTTCTTCGAGACCGCGGACGTGAGCGTGGGTTTGAGCCTGGGGATGACGGTCCTGTTCCTCGCCGTCTGCATGGCGACGGTTTGGGTCATCTTCAAAACCGGGTACCGACTCAAAAAATAGCGCCGCTGCGATCAAACCAAGCGCGTTCAGGCGGCGGCACTCATGGACGAGCGAAACGCCCAGCGCGTGAAGTACGCTTCGACATAGGCGAACACGGCGTACATCGCGATGCCTTCGACCGCGAGGCCAATGAGGCAGGCGAACACCAGCGGCATCTGGAAGTTCGATCCCGCCTGCACCATCAAATGGCCGAGGCCGGAATTGGCACCGATCGTCTCCGACATCACGGCACCGATGAAGGCGAGCGTGATCGCGATCTTGAGCGAGCCGAACAGATAAGGCTGGGTGCGCGGAATCCCCACTTTGAGCATGATGTCGAGCTTCCTGGCGCCGAGTGCGCGCAGCACGTCCTCGAGCTCCGGCTCCATGGTGGCAAGCCCGGTCGCCACGTTCACGACGATGGGGAAAAACGAAATCAGAAACGCGGTGAGCACCGCCGGCACCACGCCGATGCCGAACCAGATGATCAGGATCGGCACCACCGCAACTTTCGGGATCGAGTTGAAGCCGATCATCACAGGATAAAGGCCGCGATAGATCGTGCGCGACCAGCCGACGATGATGCCCAGCACAATGCCGAAGGCGACGGCAATGGCAAAGCCCGCGAGCGTGGTCCACAGCGTGACGAATGAATTCTTGGCGAGCGGCAGCCAGTATTGGCCCATTGCTTGAAATATCTGCGAGGGCGCCGGCAGCACGAATGTATCGACCTTGAAGACGCGGCAAACGAGCTCCCACAGCACGAATGTGCCGATGGTGAAGAGCCAGGGCGAAAGCCTTTCCAATGTCGTGTTCATGCCTTGCGTACCTCGGCGATCTTGACCCGCAGCTCGTGTACGATGTCGGTGAAGCGCGGCTCGAAGCAGATGTCGAGGTCGCGCGGGCGCGGCAGGTCGATCTTCTTGGTCATGACAATGTGCCCCGGCCGCGCGCTCATCACATGAATGTTGTCAGCCAAGAACGTCGCTTCGCGCAGATCGTGCGTAACCAGGATCACGGTGAAACCGAGTCTTTGCCAGAGGTCGCGCAGCACGCACCATAATTCTTCGCGCGTAAAGGCATCGAGCGCGGCGAACGGCTCGTCGAGCATCAACAGCGCGGGCTGGTGGATCAATGCCCGACAGAGCGAGACGCGCTGCTGCATGCCGCCCGACAGCTCCCAGGGAAACCGCTCCGTGAAGCCGTCGAGGCCCACGGTCCGCAACAGCGCCTCGGCCTCGCCGCGGTAGTGCTCCCTCTCGCGCCGAAACTTGCGGCGGTGCGGCTCGACGATCTCGAGGGGGAGCAGCACGTTGTCGATGACTTTGCGCCAAGGCAGAAGGTTCGGATTCTGAAACGCCATGCCGGCAATCTTGACCGGCCCGCGTACCTTTTCGCCGAAAATGACGATGTCGCCGGAATCCGAGGAGATGAGCCCCGTCACGAGCTTCATCAAGGAGGACTTCCCGCATCCCGAGGGCTCGATCTTCGCGTCGGCCGTCTCGTTGCGCGCCATCACCGATTTGATCGCCGTATCCGGGTCCTTGATGGTGTCGAGCACGCCCTTGATGGTGCCGCGCACGAAGCCCGCCACCGCCTTCGGATTAGCCTTGGCGTAGTCCGGATTGACCATGATGGCGTTGCCGTACAGCACGAGGCCGTAGTCCGCCATCAGCAGTATCTTGATGTCGTCCGGCTTGAGCCCCTTCTGCAGCAGGTTGTAGTAGATCGAGAACGAAAAGCCGGTGATGGCGTCGACCTTGCCCTCGGCGAGCATCGGCTCGCGCACGGGAAAGCCGACATTCTCGATTTTGACTTTGGACTCGTCGATGCCGTTTTCTTTCACGAACGCCTTCCATTGCGCGAAGGCGCCATCCGCCGCCGGCGCACCCAGCACCCGCCCTTCCAGGTCCTTCGGCTTGGCAATTCCGGTCTTGGCTGTGGTGCCGATCGAAAATGCCGGCTTGTCGTAGATCATCAACACGGCCTGGACTTTGTTGTCCGGGTTCTGGTCGCGGAACTTGACCAGCGAGTTGATGTCGAAAAATCCGATCGGATAGGTGCCGGCGGCGATGCGGGCGATGCCGGCGACGGAGCCGGGGCCGGAATCGATCGTGACGTTGAGGCCCTCGGCCTTGTAGTAGCCTCGGTCGATCGCGACGAAATACGGGGCCGATGGTCCCTCGAACTTCCAATCGAGGGCAAACTTCATATTGGTCTGCGCACCAACCGGACTCACCGCGAGCGCCGTTACCGCTGCTGCGGCGAGCATCCGCAAAAGCCTGATCCTGTTCATGTTCAACCCTCCCTCGACGGCCGCTAAACCCGTCCTGAATTGCTGCAGCAATCGCCGTGCCAGCCAGAGGAATGGCGCGAGGAGCCGGCGACGTGCCGCCCTTGCCGCAACACTAGGCATTTCGCTCGCCGTTGCCTATTCCCCGATCAGCGCCGGGCACAGCGTCAGCTGCCGCGGTACGTGGAATAGCTCCACGGCGTAACCAGCAACGGCACGTGGTAATGGCCTTCCGGCTCCGCCACCGCGAATCGAACCGGTATCAGATCGAGGAAGGGCGGATCGTCGAGCCGCGCCTTGAGCTGCCTGAAGTAGTCGCCGATGTGGAAACGCAGCTCGTACCGGCCGATAGGCACCGGCCGCCCGGCGATCAATGGCGCTTCGGTGCGGCCGTCCCGATTTGTCGTCGCCCGCACGACGACGCGTCGCTCGCTGTCGGCGGATAATTCGACGAGCTCGATCATCACGCCAGCCGCAGGACAGCCGGAATGGGTATCGAGCACATGGGTCGAGAGGTGTCCATGCACGGCGAGGCGATCGACGGCCTCGATCCGCTGATCGAGGCGAAGCGCCGCGATGCGGAAAATTTCGTCGAGCGCCGCTTTGGTCTCAGCCGCCTTGCCGTTCTGCGAGCGGCGTTCGAACTGCTGCAGGATCGACTCTTTGCCGTGCCGGCGCGCACAGATGATGAACGGGATGCCGAACTTCTCGCGGTAGGCGCCGTTGAGGCGATGAAAGCGCGCGAATTCCGGCTCCGACAGTCGGTCCAGTCCCGCGCTCGCCTGTTCCGCCGTTGAATCTGCCGTCAGGGCGCCGGCGCGCGCGGCCTTGCCGGCAAGATCGGGATGGCCGTTGATCAATGCGAGCTGCTGATCCGGCGGCGCGGCGCGCACTGCAGCCATCATCGCCGTGTGCAGGGCGGCGATAGTAGGAAACGGCCGCTGCTTCGACACGGCTTGCGCCACCCACGGCGCTTGCTCGTACACATCGCCCATCGCGGCGAGGAAAGCCGCGTCGTCCGCGGTATTGAGTTCGGTGAGCGCAACCTTCGCCATGTCGCACTACTGGATCGCCGGCGCGTTGGCGGCGAGCGCGCGATGCTCGCGATGCCAATGCCGCGCGATGTCTACTCTCGTCGCCAGCCACACCCGTTCATGCCCGGCGACATGGTCGAGAAAACGCGTGAGCGCGGCCGCGCGGCCGGGCCGTCCAACCAACCGGCAGTGCAGCCCGATCGACATCATTTTCGGCGCGCTGGCGCCTTCGGCATAGAGCAGGTCGAAGGCATCCTTGAGATAGGTGAAGAAGTCATCGCCGCTGCCGAAGCCCTGCGCGTTGACGAACCGCATATCGTTCGCGTCGAGGGTGTAGGGAATGATCAGGTGCGGTCCCTTCGGGCCGTTCACCCAATAAGGCAGATCGTCGGCATAGGAATCGGACGAATAGAGAAAGCCGCCGTCGGCCAGCACCAGACCGAGCGTATGCACGGACGTCCGTCCGGTGTACCAGCCGAACGGCCGCTCGCCGGTC